>Ga0207690_10000154_pt1 | contig 54359 bp, 55 predicted proteins | sample KBSC23metaG_FD_184315 | JGI IMG/M metagenome (GOLD analysis project Ga0207690, IMG submission 184315) | Corn rhizosphere microbial communities from Kellogg Biological Station, Michigan, USA - KBS C2-3 metaG (SPAdes) (version 2) | ecosystem: Host-associated > Plants > Roots > Rhizosphere > Soil ... | reverse complement strand
CGCACTAGAAAAACCTGGTGGAGCCGAGGGGAGTCGAACCCCTGACCTCCTCATTGCGAACGAGGCGCTCTACCAACTGAGCTACGGCCCCCAGGGAAGACCCAGGAAGGCGCGGAATAACCCTTTTGAGCCGGCCTCTGTCAAGCGGGGTCGCAGGGCCACGTGGTCGCGGGCGGCGCGGCGTGGCTTTGCCGCTATCGCAAACCCCGATAGAACCGCCGCTATGGGCAGCTTCCTCTACTTCATCGTCGACAACCTCCTGGGCCTGCTGGTGATCGCGATCATCATCAGCGCGGTGCTGTCGTGGCTGGTCGCCTTCGACGTGATCAACCTGCGCAACCCGTTCGTCTACAACATCGCCCGCTTCCTCGACGCGGTGACACGATGGGTGTTGCGGCCCGTGCAACGGGTGATCCCGCCGCTCGGCGGCGTCGACATCAGCCCGGTCATCGTGCTGCTGGTGATCCAGGGCATCCGGCTCTACCTGCTGCCGCCGATCTTCCGGCCCGTCATCGCCTCGCTTGGCTAGGGCGACGAGCTTCGCCGTCCGTGTCACCCCGCGCGGCGGGCGCGATGCGATCGACGGCTGGGTGCGCGACGACTCCGGCCGTGCGGTGCTCAAGGTGCGGGTGGCGGCCGCGGCTGCGGACGGGCAGGCCAACGCCGCGATGATCGCCCTGCTCGCCAAGGCGCTGGGCCGGCCGAAATCATCCCTTGCGCTCTTGAGCGGACAGACCGCGCGCCTCAAGCGGATCGAGGCCGAAGGCCTGACCGAAGGCGAATTGATCGCCGCCCTTGGCGCTCCGCCGCCCTGAGCCGTCAGGGGTTCCAGGCCCGCTCGCCGTGCGCGGCCATGTCGAGCCCTTCGTCCAGCACTTCCTCACGCACCCGCAGGCCGACCAGGCGGTTGACCACGAAGGCCAGTGCGAAGGTGGCGAGGGCCGACCAGACCACCGTCGCGGCGACACCCAGGGCCTGGGTCAGGGCCTGGTCGCCCATGCCCAGGCCCGGCGCATAGCCGACGCCGCCCAGGGCCGGGCTCGCCAGCACCGCGACCAGCAGGGTTCCGAGGATGCCGCCAACGCCATGCACGGCGAAGACGTCGAGGCTGTCGTCGACCTTCAGCTTCTGCTTCACCAGCTCGACAGCGTGGTAGCAGACAAAGCTGCCCACCGCGCCAAGGACCACGCCACCGAGCGGACCCACGAAGCCCGACGCCGGGGTGACGGTGGCGAGTCCCGCCACCACGCCGGTCACCAGTCCGACCATGCTGGCGCGCTTGAACCGCCGCCACTCGATCACCGCCCAAACGAGGCCGGCCGTCGCAGCGGAAAGGTGCGTGGCCAGGAGCGCCGCGGCGGCATCGCCGTTGGCCTGCAGCGCGCTGCCGGCATTGAAGCCGTACCACCCGACCCACAGCATGGCCGCGCCCATCATGGTCATGCCCGGGTTGTGCGGCGGCGACAGTTCTCGCGGGAAGCCGTCACGCGGCCCGAGGCGCCAGGCCAGCACCAGGGCCGAGGTCCCGGCGGTCGCGTGGACCACGAGGCCGCCGGCATAGTCCATCACGTGGCGGCCCATCAGCCAGCCGCCGCCCCATACCCAATGGCAGACCGGCGCATAGACCACGAACAGCCACAGGCCGGAGAACAGCAGCACCGCGCCGAACCGGATGCGCTCTACGAAGGCCCCGACGATCAGCGCCGGGGTGATGATCGCGAAGGTCATCTGGAACATGAAGAAGAGATTCTCAGGGAGCGAGCCTACCACCGCGCCGCGCCCGACGCCGAGCAGCGAGAACTTCGCGAGATCGCCGATCAGCGGCCCGGTCCCGGAGAACGCCAGGCTGTAGGCCCCGAACAGCCAGCCGAGGGAGGCCAGGCAGGCGATGGCCACGCAATGGGTCATCACCGATAGCACGTTCTTCAGCCGCACCAGGCCCGCATAGAAGAGGGCGAGGCCCGGCAGGGTCATGAACAGCACCAGGGCGGTTGCGGTGAGCATCCAGGCGGTGTGGCCGGAGTCCGGCGCCGGCGCAGCCTGGGCGAAAGCCGGCGTCGCCGCCGCGCCGATGGCGAGCGCCGTCCATGCGACGCGTGCGATCCTGGTCATGCGGCGTTCCCCCGGCAGGTCGCCTTGGGCGGCGGCCTCTTTCCGGCGGCACTATCCGCAAAGCGCGACGCCGGGAAAAGCGGCAATTCGACCGCGCCTGAAAAGCGGGTCGGCCAAATCCTTGCCAATGGGTCTGGAACCCGACGGGCCGTGGTCCGGTTGATCGGGCGGCTCCTCGGCCGCCTCCCCCGCCGAGCGGGCTTCGGGCCGGCCCGGCCTATTGCCTGGCATCCCCTGACCGTGCCGGGCCGGCCCTTCCGCCCTTCATGCGGCGTCATTGGTGCTGGCCTCGCGCGCCGGCTGTACGCCAAGATGCGGACCATGCCTTCGCGCGCCGACCTCGCACGCCTGATCGCCGATGCGCGTCGCATGGTGGTGTTCACTGGCGCCGGGATCTCTACCGAGTCCGGCATCCCCGACTTCCGCAGCCCGGGCGGCGTCTGGAGCCGGATGAAGCCGATCTACTTCCAGGACTTCGTATCCGACCCCGCAAAGCGCCGCGAGGCTTGGGAGCGCGCCTTTTCGGGCCGCGCCGGCTGGGTCGGCCGCGCGCCGAACGCCGGCCATCTCGCGGTGGCGCGCCTGGTCGAGCGCGGCACGGTGCGCGCGGTGATCACCCAGAACGTCGACAACCTGCACCAGGATTCCGGCGTGCCCGCGGACAAGGTGATCGAGCTGCACGGCAACGCCAGCTACGCCAAGTGCCTGGACTGCGGCGAGCGGCACGAGCTGGAGGAGCTGAAGGACAGTTTCCTGAAGGCCGGCGAGATCCCGTACTGCCGCCGCTGCGGCGGGCTGGTGAAGACCGCCACCATCTCCTTCGGCCAGGCGATGCCGGCCGGGCCCATGGCCCGGGCCGAGGCCGCGAGCCTGGATTGCGACACCTTCCTGGTGCTGGGCTCGTCCCTGGTCGTGCATCCGGCCGCAGGTTTCCCCGTACTGGCCAAGCGCAACGGCGCGCGCCTGGCGATCGTCAACCGCGAGCCGACCGACCTCGACGGCTACGCCGACCTGGTGCTGTACGACGAGATCGGGCCGGCGCTCACGGCCGCGGCCCCGGCCAACTAGTTCGCGAACGTCGGCGACGGCGGCCTATTTCGGCGCTGGCGTCGGCGGGGCTGGCGCGGCCGGCACGGTGACCGGCTTCGAGAAGGCGGCCTGCACCGACTGCATCTTCTGGGAGGCCTGGTTGACCAGGGCGGTGCAACGCTTGGCTTCGCTCTGCATCGCCGCCTGGTTGAGGTGCGCCACTTCCGCCTTCATGGCCGCCGGCAAATCCAGGTTGGGCGCCCGCGCGTTGATCCGGCCCTCGAAGTAAAAGGCCCCCAGGGTCGCAGCCTGCCGCGACTCCGGATTCGAGGCGATCGCTCCCATCGCCAGCATGCAACGCAGGTCGCCGCTCAACGCGCTGTCGGCAGGCTTCGCCTGGGCGGCGGCCTGCGAAGCCGCGCCAACCATTAACAAGGCGGCCGTCGCCACGAAAACGATCTTCATCTGAAACCTCCTGGCCGGGCGCGGCGCGAGCCCCGCGTCACACTGACGCGACGTCGGGTTGCAATGACACGCTTTTTTGGCGCTGTCGTCCGGGCTCGTGCGGTGAGCGAATAGCCGCCCGCGCGAAAATTCTCGCTGACCACTACTTAAGCTTCGCCTACCGACGTTAACCTTTTCAGGACACTTGAAGGGAGAATCGGCTTGCTCAGCGATGACCTTAACGGATACTGAACAACACCGTTTTCCGGGGACGCAGGGCACAGGGGCCGATGAGCGCCAGTATTTTCATTAGCTTTGCGTCGCAGGACCACCGCGTCGCCATGACACTCTGCCAGGCGTTGGAGACGCGCGGGTTCACCTGCTGGATCTCCTCGCGGGACATCCAGCCCGGCGAGAATTTCCAGGTGGCCATCGTGCGGGCCATCCGGCAGGCGAAGATCATGCTGCTGGTCTTCACGGCCAACTCCAACAATTCGGAAGAGATGAACAAGGAGCTGGCCCTCGCCAGCCAGAGCAAGCTGATCGTCGTGCCGTTGCGCATCGAGGACGTGACGCCGAACGAGGCGTTCGCCTACGAATTCGCCACTCGCCAGTGGATCGATTTCTTCGCCGACTGGGAAGCCGCGATCCAGCAGCTCAGCCAGCGCATCGAGAACGCCACCCGCGACGTGGTGGCCGAAGCGCCGACGCCGATCGCTGCGCCGCCGGAAATGGTTGCGGAAGCGGCCGTCGAAGACGCCGGGCCGGTGACGGCGCTGACCCGCAGGTTGAAGGTCGCGCGCCCGCTGCCGGACAAGGTTGCGCCGAAGCCCGCCCCGGCGCTGGCCAGCGAGCCCGCGACCTTCGAGGAGGCCAAGGCCGCCCTTGAGCTCGACGCGGCCATGGACGCCGACGCCGCGGCGCTGGTTCCGGTCGGTCGCCGCCGCGCGGCGATGTATGTGGGCATTTCGCTCGTCGTCCTGGTCGTCGCCGGGATCGGGCTGGCGGCGCCTAGCCTGCTGCGGTCCAAGGACCATCCGGAATCGCGCGCCATGGTCGCCCTGCTGCCCACCGCCGCGCCGTCGAACCTGCAGAAGGCGTCCGCGACCGCGCCGGGCGCGATCGACCCCGCGGCTGTGGCGCCCACCGATCCCGCCGACGCGCCCAAGGCGCCGGTGAAGAAAAAGAAGGCCAAGGTGGTCCAGCCGGTCGACGACGTTCCCTACTGACGGGGCGACCGGCGACGGCCCTGACCGCATGAATGGGCGCCCGACGTGAGGATGCGCACCCGATGACCGAGGTGGACCTGCCCCGGCGCCGCCCACCGGCCGCGCGGGTCCGCGCCGGCAAGACGCCGGTCGCCGCGCCGACCCTGCCCCGGCTGCAATTCATCCAGGTCGCCTTCGCCGGCCATAACCGCCGCGAAGACCTCGGCGATCCCGCCCAGGCCTGGGCGGGCCTGGAAAACGCCTTCGCCGTGCTGGCGCAGGCAGGGGTCGGCGAGGCGCGGCTGGTCACCGGGCTGGCCGCCGGCGCGGATCTGCTGGCCGCGGAAGCCTGGAAGGCCGCTGGGCTCGGTACGGTCCATGCGGTCTTTCCGTTCCTCGACGACGCCGTCGAGGGCGGGGCCGAGGCCCTGATGGACGCTGGGGCCTGGCTGGACGGCCGCGCGACCGAGTCGCTCGGCCGCAACGCCTACCTCGCCCAGACCCGCTGGCTGATCGGCGCAGCGGACCTCCTGGTGGTAGTGTGGACCGGCGAGCACGCGCGCGGCGCGGGCGGCACGGCCGACGCCGTGCGGCTGGCGCTGGAGCACGGCATTCCGGTGCTCTGGGTCAAGCCGGGCGAGCCCGACCGCGTCCGGTTGATCCGGCCCGAGCACCTCGACGAGGATTTCGGCTTCCTGGAGTTCCTGGACGAACTGCGCCTGGGCCGCGAGCCGCTGGTCCGCGAGGCGACGCCGCAGGCCGTGCAGGAGGCGCTGCACGATCTTGGCCTGCGCGCCGAACCGCATCGCCACGAGCCGCCGCCCGAGACCGCGCCCGACCGGCGGTTCTTCCGCCACTGGCGCGCCTACGCGATCTTCCGCAAGACTCTGGGCGGTTCGGCGGACCCGTTCGAGGCGACGCCGACGCCGGACGATCTCGCGGCGGAGCCCGGCTTCATCTGGCTGACGAAGGCGCATCTGGCCGCCGACGCGGAGGCGAGCCACCTGGGCGCCGTACACCGCTCGCACCAGGTCATCCTGCTAGGCGTGGCGATCCTGGCCACCATCGCCGGCACCGTCGGTAGCCTGTGGGAGGAGAGCGAGCTTGCGATGGTGCTCATCGAACTGGCGCTCGCGGCCGGTGCGTTCTGGGTCTGGATGGGGGCCGAGCGCGGCCGGCGTCACCAGCGCTGGGGCGAGGCGCGACGGCTGGCCGAGGACCTGAGGCTCGAGCGCGTGGCCTGGACACTGGGGGTCAACACCGCACCGCACGGCTCCAGCATGCTGGCCAGCAGCCCGCGGGCCCGCCGCATCCGGCGCGAGGCCGGCCTGCCCAGCGGGGCCTTCGACGCCAAGCGGGTGCAGAGCTGGGGCCGCTGGGCGATCGACGAACTGGTCACGGGCCAGGCCGCCTATCACCGCGGCCAATCGAAGATCAACGGCCGCGTCTCGCACCGCATCCACCAACTGGAGAACGGAAGCTTCACAGTGCTGATGGTCGTGTTGGTCGCCTATGTGCTCAGCACCGCCGGTCTGGCGCTGTTCGGCCACGAGGGGCCGCATTGGCTGACCGGCCTGGTCGGGGTGGCCGGCGCCATCGTGCCGGCCATCGGCGCGACCTGCTTGGCGCTGGAGGCGGCCCTGTCGCTGGGCGAGCAGGCGGCGCGCGGCAAGGTGCTGGCCGGCCGGCTGGACGCGATCGCCGCCGATCTCGGACCCGGCGAGACGCTGGAGGCCCTGCAGGCCGCGGCCCGCAACGCGATCCGCCTGCAGCGCGCGCAGGAGAACCACTGGAGCGAGGGCACCGTGCGCAGGCGGCTGATCCGCGGCAGCTGAAATTCGCATCAGCGGCGCAGCCGCTTTCGCCGGGGCGACGGGCGTGCAATTCTAGTCAAGGTTATTGGGGAGGTTGTCGATGAACGCACGTCTTGCCGGCGCGATGGGCGCAGCCCTCTTGGTCAGCGCCTGTGCGAGCCCGGGCGGCCCGACGCCGTCCGCATCCACCGCTGCGCCGTCCGCCGCACGCGGCGCCAACGCCGCCTTCCGCGCCGCCGACTTCGCCTGGTCGCAGGCGCCGGGCAAGGGCGGGATCGACGGACAGCTCACCTACAGCCAGTCGCGCGAGGCGTTCACCTGCGCCAACGCCTCGGTGATCCTGACGCCGGAAACGCCGTGGGTCAGGGCCCGGATGATGGTGCTCTACAACTCGGACAGGAGCGCGGCCCTGCCGGCGGCGGAAGTGCGAGGCCGCACACCGCCCGAACGCAGCCAGGACTATTCGGACTTCGTGCGCCGCGCCACCTGCGACGCCCAGAGCCACTTCAGCTTCTCCGGCCTGCCGGACGGCCCCTGGTTCGTGATCACCGTCGCCAAGCCGACGACGCCTGGCGCCACGACCCGAGACATAGCGATCATGCGGCGCGTGGTGCTGAAGGGCGGCAAGGTGGTGCGGGTGAAGCTTTAACGGCTCTACCTTCCCGAACGGGAAAGGATGGTGCCGCCTGGGTGACTCGAACACCCGACCTACGCATTACGAATGCGCCGCTCTACCGGCTGAGCTAAGGCGGCCCATGGGCCTTCCGGTTGCGGTCGGGCAAGGGGCCGGCCGCGAAGGAGCGCCTATTTAGCGGCTCTCGGCGCGCTCGCCAAGCGGCCACGGCCGGCGCGACGACGTGGCGGCGGCGGGCTGTCCTCCACGAGCGCCGTATCGTCGTCCGCATAGCCCTGGTCGTCCACCGGATAGGGCGCCGGCTCCAGCCCTTCCGCCGTGAGGAACGGGGCGGAATCGGCGTAGGCGATCGGCAGCTCGGGCAGTTCGCTCAGCGAGCGTTCGTGGCGTTCGTGGCGCGGATGGATGAGATCGCCGGTTTCGGCGAAGGTGATGACCAGGCGCGCCCAGTCGGAAGCCTGGTAGGCGAAGGCGCGGCCTTCCGGGTCGAGGTCGGACCAGTCCGCCTCCTGCGGCGCGCCCATCCCTTGCGCCAGCCACAGCCGCGCCTCGTCCGGCTGGCCCGACGCGAAGGCGACGCGGGCGCGCAGGCCGGCGATCCGCGCGGTGACCGGTTCGGCCTCCAGCGTCCCCATCGCGCCGCGCGCCTGGGCCGCGTCGCCGACGATCAGGGCGCGCTCGACATTGAGGATGCGGCTCTCACGGTGGCCGGGGTTCTGGCCGGCCAGGACCGCCAGGCGGTCGGCGCGCTCGCGCGGGGTCTCGGCGGTCTTGAGGTCGCGGTAGGCCAGCCAGAGCGCTGGGTGCGGCGCGACCTTCCAGGCGTTCTCCAGGCTCGCCGAGGCGCGGCCCACCTTGGCGTCAGCGGAGAGCAGGCGCGCGGCCATCACCACGCCCGGCGCGAAGCCCGGTTGCAGCTTGGCCGCCTCGACGGCGCTGTCGAGCGCCTGGCTGCGGGCCTTGGGCTCGGTGGCGGCTTCGAGCTGGGCGGCAAGCGCGGCGAGCAGGGCCGCGCGCGCCCGCTCGGCGGTCACCGGCGGGACGATCTTGCGGTCCAGCGCATTCTTGACCAGTTCCAGGCCCGCGCTCCATTCGGCCGCTTCGAGCCTAGCCTCCAGCAAGGCGCGCCAGGCCCAGCGGGCGCTGCGGGTCTCGTTGAAGGCTTCATGGGCGTGGCGCAGCGCGGTCTCCCGTTCGCCCTGGGCCAGCGCCAGCTGCATCAGCCCCTTGTGGCCAGCCAGCCGCATCTCCGGGAACCCGAGCATGGCGGCATAGGCGGCCTGGGCCGCGGGCACGTCGCCGGCAGCCTCCGCGGCCTGGGCGGCCAGGACCCGCACAAGGCCCGGCGTGTCGTCGGCGAGGTCGGCGGCCTTCTGGGCCAGCCGGCGGGCCTCGGACCCGTCGCCGGCGGCCGCCGCGAGGAAACCGCGTGTCAGGGTCTCGTTGGCCTGCCGCCGGCGGCTTTCGGCCCGGACGCGTTCGGCGCGGCGCGGCGCGGCCAGGACCCACAGCAGGGTGCGCCAGCCGACCGTGAAGAAGAGCGAGACGAACATCACGATCAGAGCCGCCGCCGAGGCCGTCATGTCCGCGCGCCAGCCCAGCCAGACCACGCTCGCGCGGCCCGCATCGCCGGTCAGCGCCAGGATGGCGACCGCCGCGGCGGCGACGACCAGGACGACGAGGCTGGCGCGGATCATGCGCCCGGCCCCCTGGCCGCCGGAGGGAGGGCCTCAAGGGCGAGCGCTTGCAGGGCCCGCGCGCGCAGCGCCTCGGCGTTGCGGTCGATCTCGGCGCGCCGCTCGGCCCGGCCGCGCCACGGCGCGATGGCCTCCCGCGCGTTCGGCGGCAGCCGGTCGAGCGTCAGCAGCGCCCGGTCCAGGTCGCCGTCCTCCACCTCGCGGTCGGCGCGGGCGAGCAGGGCGTCGACGCCGTCGCCCGGCACGTCGCCCACGCGGCGCAGGCTGACGATGCGCGACAGGGCGTAGAGAATGCGCTCGCCGAGGCCGGCCTTGTCGCCTGGCGCGCGCGCCGCGCTGGCGGCGCGAGCCGCGTAGTCCGGGAAGCTGGCGGCGAGCGCGATCCGGCTGGGCGCGCCGGCCCGGGCCAGCCGCTCCAGGGACTGCAGCTCAGGCGAGGGCGGGGCGAGCGCGCGGAAGCTGGCGAGCTCGTCGGCGAAGGGCGCGGCGCCCTGCGAGGCCTCGACGACCACGGAGGCGGCCAGCGCCGCGGCGGCCGCCTGCGAAGCATGCGCCTGCTGCGCCTCCAGCCGCGCCACGCGGGCGTCGAGGCGCGCCACGTCGGGTGAAACGTCATCCGCGAGCGGGCGCGCGGCGGGCGCCGTGGCGGGCACGGACGTCTGGGGCGGCGTCGCGGTCGCCGCGGCCGGCGGCGGTTCGACAGCGGCGCCGGGTGCGGGCTTCCCGGCCAGCCACCGCGGCCCGAAGCTGGCGATCGCGACGCCGGCCAGCACACAGAGCACGGCGAACGCCACCATCGCCCAGAAGGTCGCGCCAAGCAGCGGCTTCGGCCGATAGGCGGTGGGATCCGGCGGCATGTCGGACGGCGCGGTCATGGGGCGCGATCTATCAGATTGAGCAGGGCGCCTTCGAGCGGCATCGGCGGGTAGACCTTGGCGGCGAGCGGGATGCGGGCGAGCGGCCTCACCACCGCCTTCGAAAGCCCGAGCGCCCGCAGCTTGGGCGCAGGATGTGCCTTCAGCACCTGCACCAGCACCTGGGCCGCGCGCGGCGAATGCAGCAGGGCGACGTCGGCCTGGACCAGCGCCTTGGCCGCCTCGTCGGCCGGTTTCACGGGCGCGGTCTCGTAGAGGATCAGGCGCCGTGCGGCGACCCCATGCTTCTCCAGCGCGCCGGCCAGGTCGCCCGCCGGCTCGGCGGCGCCCGGATGCAAGACCGCCCCGCGCAACTCCGTGCGGCGCAGCGCAATGCCTTCGGCCAGCGCATCGACGTCGCCGTCGGCTGAAAGGACCAGCTTGAAGCCCGCGGCGCGCGCAGCCTGCGCGGTCGCCGCACCCACCGCAAAGACCTTCAAGGCCCGTTCGCCGCAGATGTCGGAAAACGCGCGCACGCCATTGGCGCTGGTGAAGGCGAGCGCGGCGACGCCGTTCAGGTCGACATGCACGTCGTCCAGCGCTCGCACCGCCAGCAGCGGCGCGACGATCGCCTCGTGCCCCAGCGCCCGCACCCGCTCGGCGGTGGCGTCCGCGCCGGGCTGAGCGCGGGTGATCCAGATTCTCTGACGACGGCGGGCCATGGAGCTCATTTAGCGCAGAGAGCCTTAACCTTCTGCAAACCCTATATGGGGAGGAGCCCCGCCGCCTTCAGCGAGAAGAAGATGTCAGACGACCCGCAAGAAACCCCGATCCAGCGAGCGTTGCGCCTGAAGAATGCAGCGATCGCGGCGAGGCCGAAACCGCCGCGCGGCGGCAAGTTCCAACGCGAGCAGGCCGCGGCCGCCCGCTCGTCCTCGAAGTCAAAACCCTGGATGTCCCGCTAGATCGCGATCGCGTCGCCGGCGTCGGCCTTGACCGCCAGGCCCAGCGAGAGGCCGAGGTCGCGAGCCGAGGCTTCCGGATCGGCAAGCTCGGTCAGGTCGGCCTCGCCTGCGTGGCGGAACCGGGCCTGACCGTCGGTCGAGAGCGCCTCGACGATCAGCTTCAGGTGCGCCCCCTCGAACCAGGCGTGGGCGCCGATCGCGGTCTTGCAGGACCCCTCCAGCGCCGCCAACGCGCCGCGTTCGGCCGCCACCGCGGTGGCGGTGGGCGCGTGCTTGATCGCCTGCACCCATGGCGCGTCGCAATCGCCGACCCGGGTCTCGATGGCGAGCGCGCCCTGCCCCGGCGCGGGCGGGCACTCCAGCGGATCGATCAGGCTTTGCGGCAGGTGTCCAAGCCCCAGCCGCTTCAGCCCCGCGAAGGCCAGCAGGATGGCGTCGGCGTCGCCGGCCTGCAGCTTCGCGACCCGCGTGTCGACGTTGCCGCGCAACATGTGGACGTCGAGGTCGGGCCGGCGGTGCAGCATCTGGGCCTGGCGCCGCAGGCTGGCGGTGCCGAGCACGGCGCCCTGCGGCAGGTCCTCCAGCCGATCCGCCTTCAGGCTGAGGAAGGCGTCGCGCGGATCTTCGCGTTCGGGGATGGCGGCGATGCACAGGCCATCGGGCAGCAGCGCCGGCATGTCCTTCAGTGAGTGGACGGCGCAGTCGATGCGGCCGTCGAGCAGCGCCTCCTCGATCTCCTTGGTGAACATGCCCTTGCCGCCGATTTCCAGCAGGCGGCGGTCCTGCACCCGGTCGCCGGTGGTGGTGATGACGATCAGCGGCGCGACACGTTCGACCTGGGCGGCGTCCTCCGGGTCCGCGCCCAGGGCCGCGGCGATGCGGCGCTGCATGTGGCCAGCCTGGGCGAGCGACAGCTTCGAGCCGCGGGCGCCGATCTTCACTTGGGCGAGCCGGACAGGTTGTTGCGTGGTCACGGTGGCCGGTCTACCTCGGGAACGGATTGAATGCGCCTGCTACAGGAGCGGGCGACCCCCGGCAACCGGATGACCTCAAGCCCCCAACTTGTCCTTGGTCTGGAGACCAGCTGCGACGAGACCGCCGCGGCGGTCGTGCGCCGTGGGCCGGACGGCGCTGTGGAGGTGCTGTCGTCGGTCATCGCCAGCCAGATCGCCGCGCATGCGCCGTTCGGCGGCGTGGTGCCGGAGATCGCTGCCCGGGCGCACGTCGAGAGCATCGACGCCATCACGGCACGGGCGCTGGCGGACGCGGGCGTCGGCCTCGAGGTCCTGACCGGCGTCGCCGCGACGGCCGGGCCGGGCCTGGTGGGCGGCGTTATGGTGGGCCTGTCCTTCGGCAAGGCGGTGGCCCTGGCGCGCGGCCTGCCGCTGGTGGCGGTGAACCACCTGGAGGGCCACGCGGTCTCGGCGCGGCTGGCAGCGGATGTCGGCTACCCGTTCATACTGCTGCTCGTTTCCGGCGGGCACTGCCAACTCCTGGCGGTGGAGGGCGTCGGCGCCTGCCGACGGCTGGGCTCGACCATCGACGACGCCGCCGGCGAGGCCTTCGACAAGATCGCCAAGACGCTGGGCCTACCCTACCCCGGCGGCCCGGCGCTGGAAGCCCTGGCGCAGACGGGCGAACCCGACCGCTTCGTGCTGCCGCGCATGCTGCTGGGTCGCAAGGACTGCGACTTCTCCTTCTCCGGCCTGAAGACCGCCGCCGCGCGGATCGCCGAGCGCCTCACGACCGACGCCGAGCGCGCCGACCTGGCTGCCGCGGTCCAGGCCGCGATCGCGACCCAGCTCGCCGAACGCAGCGACCGGGCGATGGCCGCCTGCGCGGCTGCGCACCCTGGGCAAGGCCTGCGGTTCGTGGTGGCCGGCGGCGTCGCCGCCAACCGGGCGGTGCGGGCGCGCCTGCAAGCTGTCGCCGAGGCGCGCGGCTTTTCCTTCACCGCCCCGCCGCTCGCCTACTGCACCGACAACGCCGCGATGATCGCGCTGGCCGGCGCCGAGCGGCTGGCGCTGGGCCTCTCCGACCCGCTCGACGCACCCTCAAGGCCCCGCTGGCCGTTGGACGAGGCGGCGGCCAAGTCCAACCCGACCCACGCGCCCGGCCGCAAGGGAGCGAAAGCATGACCAAAGCCGGGGTGATCGGCGGCGGCGCCTGGGGCACGGCGCTGGCCCAGGTGTGTGCGCGGGCGGGCCTGGAGACCACGCTCTGGGCGCGCGAGGCGGACGTGGTGGCGAGCGTGAACCGCAGTCACGAGAACACCAGCTTCCTGCCGGGGATCGACCTCGATCCCGCGATCCGCGCGACAGGCGACCTCGCCGACCTGGCGGCCAGCGACCTCGTCCTGGCGGTGGCGCCCGCCCAGCACCTGCGCGCCGCGCTCAGCGCCTTCGCGCCGCACGTCCGCGAGGGCCTGCAGGTCCTGCTCTGCGCCAAGGGGATCGAGCAGGGCTCGCTGAAGCTGATGACACAGGTCCTCGCCGAGACGATCCCCCAGGCCGCGCCGGCGGTGCTGTCGGGCCCGAGCTTCGCCGGCGAGGTGGCCCGCGGCCTGCCGACCGCCGTCACGCTCGCCTGTCCCGACCCGGGCTGCGCGGAGGAGCTGGCGGAGCTGATCGCCACGCCAACCTTCCGGCCCTACTTCGCGACCGACATGATCGGCGCCGAGGCCGGCGGGGCGGTGAAGAACGTGCTCGCCATCGCCTGCGGCATCGTCGAGGGCCGCGGCCTGGGCAGGAGCGCCCACGCCGCCCTGATCACCCGCGGCTTTTCCGAACTGACGCGACTGGCCGTCGCGCTGGGCGGCGAGGCCGAGACCGTGGCCGGGCTCTGCGGGCTGGGCGACCTGGTGCTGACCTGTTCGAGCCCGCAGTCGCGCAACATGAGCGTGGGCCTGGCCATCGGGCGCGGCCAGACGCTGGACGACGCGCTCGCTGGCAAGCTCTCCGTGGCTGAAGGCGTCGCCTCGGCCCCGGCGGTGCGCGAGCTGGCCCGGAAGCTCGGCGTCGATACGCCCATCTGCGAGGCCACCGCCGCCATCCTGGCCAGCGAGGTGGGCGTCGACGACGCCGTCCGCGACCTGCTCTCCCGACCCCTTCGCGAGGAATAAACGATGCCGCTCTTCATGCTGGCCTGCTTCGACAGGCCCGATTCCCTGGACCTGCGCATGGCCACCCGTCCGGCGCACCTGGCCTACGCCGGCGAGAACCTGGCGCAGGTGAAGATGGCGGGCGCGCTGCTGGACGAGGCCGGAGACATGGCAGGTTCGCTGTTCATCATGGACGTTCCAGACCGCGCCGCCGTCGAGGCGTTCAACGCCGCCGACCCCTATCAGACCGCCGGCCTCTTCGGCCGCGTCGAGATCCGCGGCTTCCGCGTCTCCATTGGAACGGTCTAGCGACAATCCGGCCCGGCCGCCCGCGGGCCAGCGGCTGTGCGCGCTGGCGGACCTGGCAGACCCCGGTTCGAAGGGCTTCCGTTTCCGCGCCGACAGCCGCCTCTTCGCGGGCTTCGTGGTGCGAAGGGGCGAGATCGTGTTGGGGTATGTGGACAGCTGCCCGCACGCCGGCTGGCCGCTCGGCGTGCTCGACGAACGCTACCTGACGAAGGCCGGCGACCACATCCTCTGCGCCGGCCACGGCGGGCTCTTCACCCTCGACGGCCGCGGCGCGACGACGCCGTGCCTGGGCCTGAGCCTGACGCCCTGGCCGGTGGCGGTGAAGGACGGGGATGTCGTGACGGCTTAGTTTTCCCCGTCATCCTAGGTCGTAGTGCCTAGGATCCCTCGCGCGGCCGCTGCGTGTTGGAGGAGGACTGGAGCCTGATCCGCCGACGCGGACACCGATGGAGGGATCCCAGGCACGAGGCCTGGGATGACGTAGGCCATTCAGCCCGGCGCGACCTCGGCGCTGAAGGCCGCCACGTCGTCGATCAGGCCGGCGACCGCGGCGGCCACCAACTCACCGCCCTTTTCCGGAGTCGCCTGGCCGGGGTCGGAGCCCATGCGGCCGTCGGGATAGCGGGCGCGGAAATCCAGCGCCTCGCGGATCGGCCCGGTGGGGGCGATCTGCGGCGCGTAGTTGGCGGACTTGATGGCGTCGGGATAGGCCCACTGGGTCACCGCGATCTCCGACGGCGTGGCGTGGCTGCCGTGGCCGGTCGGGAACTGGCGGTTGGCGAGGCCCAGCACGCCCTTCAGCTCCCACCAGTTCTTCTGTTTGCAGGCGAAGCCGCGGTTGCGCTGGGCATAGGTGGCCTCCGCGTAGAGTTCCGAGAACGCGGCGTCGATGGTGGCGACGTTGCCGCCGTGGCCGTTCAGGAAATAGAGCTTCTCGAAGCCGGCCAGGCCCAAGCTGCGGCACCAGTCGCCGATCGCGGCCATGAAGGTCGAGGGGCGCAACGCTATGGTGCCGGGGAAGCCCAGGTGGTGCTGCGCCATGCCGATGTTGAAGGTGGGCGCGACGAGGATGTCGGCGGTCTTCTGCGCCTCGTGGGCGATGATCTCGGGACACAGCCAGTCGGTGCCGAGCAGGCCGGTCGGCCCGTGCTGCTCGTTGGAGCCGATGGGGATCACCACCGTCTTCGAGCGCTTCAGGTAGTCCTCGATCTCTTGCCAGGTCGAGAGTTGCAGCAGCATGGGCGGGCCTCGCGGGTATGTCTGGTCCCTCGCATAGGCGCTGAGGCTCCTGTGCGCTAGGGACGCTTCACGCCGGTCGCCGCCATGCCGGCCAGCCGCCAGGTTCCGCGCCGCCGCGCGAAGGACAGCGCGCAGGTCGCGCCGGCGGCGTCCTGGACGCAGACGTGATCCTTGTCCTGGACCTTCAGCAGGGCCGCGACCTGGGCGGCGGTCGGTGCGGGCGGCAAGGTGGTGTGCGCCTGGGCCCGCCGGATGGCCGGGGCGGTGATCATCCGGTCCATGGCGAATTCAGAGGGACCGGCGCCGATGTCGATGCCGTTGCTGCGACCCAATGCGGCGAGCTGGTCACGCAGGTCGGCGCGCAGGGCCGGCCGGTCCAGAACCACCTCCATCGCCGCGCCGTCCCGGCGCTGGACGGCGCCCAGGAAGCTCGCGATGGCCTTGGACGCCGACCCGCGCGGATCCAAACTGCAGCCGCCAACGCCCAGCGCCAGCGCGAGCGCGACCAGGATTCCCTTGCGAAGCATGCGCCGGACCATGACGGCGCCCGCCGGCAGGGGCAAGCTTGACCGCAGGTTCTTGGCCGGGATTGTTGCGCCGACCGGCTCTGTCCGCATACTCCACTGCGGGGATGGCATATTTCGGGAGTACGCGCCGGTGTCCGACAACGAAGTCTTTCCAGTCCCCGAGGCCTGGGCGAAGAACGCCCTGATGAATGCGGCCGGCTACGAAGCCGCCGTGAGGCGCGTCGAGGCCGACCCTGACGGCTACTGGGCCGAGGTCGGCAAGCGCCTCGACTGGATCAAGCCGTTCACCCAGGTGAAGGACGTCTCGTTCGACGCCAAGGACTTCCGGGTGCGCTGGTACGCCGACGGCGTGCTGAACGTCTCGGTCAACTGCATCGACCGGCATCTGCCTGAGCGGGCCGACCAGACCGCCTTCATCTGGGAGAGCGACGACGGCGAGACCAGCGACCTGATCAGCTACCGCCAGCTTCATTCCGAAGTCTGTCGCATGGCCAATGTGCTGAAGGCCAAGGGCGTCAGGAAGGGCGACCGCGTCACCATCTACCTGCCGATGATCCCGCAGGCGGCCTACGCCATGCTGGCCTGCACGCGGATCGGGGCGATCCACTCGGTGATCTTCGGCGGCTTCTCGCCCGACAGCATCGCCGGTCGCATCCAGGATTGTGACTCGAGGATCGTGATCACCGCCGACGAGGGCCTGCGCGGCGGCAAGCCGGTGCCGTTGAAGAAGAACGTCGACGAGGCGCTGGCGAGCTGCCCGGGCGTCACCGACGTCATCGTGGTCCGCCGCACCAAGGCCGACGTGCCGATGAAGGACGGCCGCGACGTCTTCTATTCCGACGTCAAGGCCACCGTGTCCGACCAGTGCGATCCCGAGCCGATGAACGCCGAGGACCCGCTGTTCATCCTCTACACCTCCGGTTCGACGGGGAAGCCAAAGGGCGTGCTGCACACCACCGGCGGCTATCTCGCCTGGGCCGCGCACACCCACGAGCTGGTCTTCGACTATCGCCCGGGCGAGGTGTTCTGGTGCACGGCCGACGTGGGCTGGGTCACCGGCCACAGCTATGTCGTCTATGGGCCGCTCGCGAACGCGGCGACCAGCGTGATGTTCGAGGGCGTGCCGAACTATCCGAACTCGTCGCGCTTCTGGGAGGTCTGCGACAAGCACAAGGTGGAGATCTTCTACACCGCGCCGACCGCCATCCGCGCCCTGATGCGCGAGGGCGACGAGCCGGTGACGCGGACTTCGCGCAAGTCGATCCGCCTGCTGGGTACCGTCGGCGAGCCGATCAATCCGGAAGCCTGGCTCTGGTATCACCGCGTGGTCGGCGAGGGACGCTGCCCGATCGTCGACACCTGGTGGCAGACCGAGACCGGCGCCTGCCTGATGACGCCCCTGCCCGGCGCGATGGCGCTGAAGCCAGGCTCCTGCGCCAAGCCCCTGCCCGGCGTGAAGCCGCAACTGGTCGACGCCGACGGCAAGGTCCTGGATGGCGCGATCAGCGGCAACCTGTGCCTGACGGACTCGTGGCCCGGCCAGATGCGCACGGTCTATGGCGACCACGACCGCTTCATCGCGACCTATTTCACGACCTATCCCGGCAAGTATTTCACCGGCGACGGGGCGCGGCGCGACGAGGATGGCTACTACTGGATCACCGGCCGCGTGGACGACGTGATCAACGTCTCGGGCCACCGGCTGGGCACGGCCGAGATCGAGAGCGCGCTGGTCGCCGACCCCAAGGTCGCCGAAGCGGCCGTCGTGGGCTATCCGCACGAGATCAAGGGCCAGGGCATTTACTGCTTCGTGACGCTGAAGGCGGGGGTGGAGATCACCTCGGCCCTGGAGCCTGAGCTGCGCAATTGGGTGCGCAGGGAGATCGGGCCCTTTGCGTCGCCCGACGTGATCCAGTTCGCACCGGGCCTGCCCAAGACGCGGTCGGGCAAGATCATGCGCCGCATCCTGCGAAAGGTGGCCGAGGGCGACATCGCCAACCTGGGCGACACCTCGACGCTCGCCGACCCCGCCGTTGTCGAGGACCTGGTCCGCAACCGCGCCGGCGGCGAAGGACCGGACCTGGTGAATCTAGGCGGAACACAGGTCGATCTCGTCGAGCTGGGGCGGTTGCTGGAAACCCACGATGGCGTGGCCGAGGCGGCCAGCGTCGCCGCCGCGGACGGCGTCCACGCCTATGTGGTCGCGGCGCCGGACACTCATCACACCGACATCCTGGAAGCGGACCTCAAAGGGCTCGTGCGCCGTGAGGTCGGGCCGGCCGCCGTCCCGCAGACGGTGCGCTTCCTCTCGGCGCTGCCGCGGGACAAGTCGGGCGCGGTGGTGCGCCGGGTGCTCCGCAAGGCCGCGGCCGGCGAGACGGGCGGCCTCGGTGACCCGGCCACCCTGGCCAACCCCTCGGTGCTGGACGAACTCGTCAAGAAGCCGGCGACCGCCTGACACCTGAACAGGAGGGCCTGGCCATGCGCGTCCTCCTGGTCATCGCGGCGCTGGCTGCGGCGTCGCCGGCCAGCGCCTTCGATCTGCCGCCCAAGGCCCAGGCCCTGCTCGACCGGGGCCGGCCCTACGTTGATGTCGAGCCGGACGCCGACGGTTCCTCCGGGCAGATCCGGGCGGCCATCGACATCGCCGCGCCGCCTCAGGCGATCTGGGCCGTGATGACCGACTGCGACCTCGCGCCGAAGATGGTCGCCAACCTGAAGAGCTGCCGGATCCTGGAGCGCGACCCGCAGGGCCGCTGGGACATCCGCGAGCAGATCAGCAAGATGACCTTCGTGCCCTCGGTGCGCAGCGTGTTCCGCGAGGATTTCGAGCCGCCGCGCCGCATGACCTTCCATCGGGTCGGCGGCGACCTGAAGGTGCTGGAGGGCGAGTGGCTGCTGACGCCGCACGGCGAGCAGACCCGGGTGACCTACGAGGCGCGCGTCGCCGCGCCGTTCTCCGTCCCGGGCTGGATCGCCAGGCTGGCCCTGCGCCACGAGGTGCCGATGGCGTTGTTGGCGCTGCGCCGCGAGTCCATGGCCCGCGTCCAGACACCCATCCCAGCGCCATGAGTCCCGACCTGCCGGCCGCCCTGCGCGCCGCCCTCGATCTCGCCCTGGAGGGCATGCCGCGCAAGGGCCTGGCCGAACGCGCCGCGCGAACCTCTGAGGCCTATCGTGCCGGTCGGCCATCCTCGGACGTGATCCGTGAGGCGGACGACGCACTGGCCTACGCGCTAACCCGCCTTCCGGCGACCTATGCAGCCTGCGCGGCGGTCCTGGCCGAGGCGGCGCGGATGGCGCCGGGCTTTGCGCCGAAATCTTTGCTCGACGCGGGCTCCGGGACCGCCGCGGCCAGTTGGGCCGCCTGCGAGGTATGGCCGGGCCTGGAGGCCGCGACCTGGCTGGACGCCAGCCCACCTTTCCTGGCGCTCGCCGCCCAGCTTGCCGCCGGCGGGCCGCCTGCGCTGCGTTCGGCCGATGCGCGCCGGGCGAACCTCACCTCGCCGGACCCCTGGCCGCGCGCCGACCTGGTGGTGGCGAGCTATGCGCTCGCCGAGATCGAGTCGAACCGGCAAATTTCGCTCGTGAACGAATTATGGAACGCCTGCGAGGGCGTCCTGGCGCTCGTGGAGCCCGGCACGTCGGCCGGCTATGCCCGGATCCTGGCCGCCCGCGGCGCCCTGATCGCAGCCGGCGCGACGGTGCTCGCGCCCTGCCCACACGCGCAGGCCTGCCCGCTGGCCGGCGAGGACTGGTGTCATTTCAGCGTCCGCTTGCCGCGCAGCCGCGACCACCGCCTGGCCAAGGCCGCCGAGGTCCCCTTCGAGGACGAACGCTTCAGCTATTTGATCGCCGCTCGGCCGGGAGTCGCGGCCATACCGCCGCAACCGCGCATCCTGGCGCCGCCGCGCGTCGCCAAGCCCGGCACCGCGCTCAAGCTCTGCGGCCCGAACGGAGCGGTCGAACAGCGGCTGATCCCCAAGCGCGACAAGCCAGCCTACGCCACGGCGAGGCGACTGGGCTGGGGAGACGTGCTTTAACGCCGCGATATTCGAACCCGCATTTCCGGAGCCCGATCATGCCCAAGAGCCGTGAGATCCATCTCGTCCACCGCCCGAACGGGGCGCCGAAGCCGGCGGATTTCGCCATGGTCGAGCGGGACGTGCCGGACGCGGCGGACGGCGAGGTGCTGGTCGAGAACCTCTACATGTCGGTCGATCCCGCTATGCGGCCCAGGCTGACCGCTGGCCAGGCGCTGGACGAGGCGATGATGGGCGGGGCGCTCGGCCGCGTCGTGCAGTCGAAGCACGATGGCTTTGGGGTCAGCGACCTGGTCAGCAACCGGCTGGGTTTCCGCGAATATTTCACCTCGGACGGCAAGGGGCTGACGAAGCTTGCGCCTGACCCCGAGCTGCCGCTGACGGTCCACATGCACGCGCTGGGCGGCACGGGTTTCACGGCCTACGGCGGCCTGCTGCACATCGGCCAACTCAAGGACGGCGAGCAGGTGTTCGTCTCCACCGCCGCCGGCGCGGTGGGCTCGGTCGCGGCCCAGATCGCCAAGATCAAGGGCTGCTATGTGGTGGGATCCACCGGCTCCGACGACAAGGCCCAGTGGCTGCGCGACGAGGTCGGGCTGGACGCGGTGGTCAACTACAAGAAGGAGCCGATCCGCCAGGCCCTGGAGGCCGCCACGCCGAAAGGCCTCGACGTCTATTTCGACAATGTCGGCGGCGACCACCTGGAGGCGGCGCTTCGGCGGATGAACACCCTGGGGCGGATTCCCGTCTGCGGCTTCATCTCCGGCTACAACTCCGGCCACTCGGCGGTCTCGAACCTATCCAGCATCATCTATGCGCGGGTGATGCTGCGCGGCTTCGTGGCGACCGACTTCATGCACCTTTACGGCTACTTCCAGCGCGACATGGCCGGCTGGCTGAAGGCCGGCCAGGTCAAGTACCAGGAGACGATTATGGACGGCATCGCCGCCGCGCCCACCGCCCTGATCGGGCTGATGGAGGGCCAGAACAGCGGCAAGATGCTGGTCAGGCTGGCGAGCTAGCCAGCGTCGCCCGGCGGCGCAGGTAGGGCACGATGAAGTCGATGAAGGCGCGCACCCGCGGCGTGTCCTTCAGCTCACGGCGCGTCACCAGCCAGGCCGAGGCCTGGCCGGCGTCGATGAGGTCCGAGCAGCGCACCAGGCTTGGATCGCCGTCGGCCACCGCGCAGGGCAACGGCGCGATCCCGAGGCCGGCCTTGACCGCATGGACCATGTGGCTGAGCGAGTTCGAGCGCAGGGAAGGCGCCTTGCCAGCGGCTTGGTCGAACATCCACCGCAGCGTCGGCAGCGCCTCCAACCCGGCGTCGCCGCCGATGAGATCGTGGTCGCAAAGCTCCTGCAGCGTCGCGGGCGCCCCTTTCCGCGCCGCGTAGGCGCGGCTGCAGAAGAGCGCGGACGGATAGTCGGCGATCCGCCGCGCGACCAAGTTGGAGCTCGGCATATCCTCGCTGAAGCGGATGGCGATGTCGGCTTCGCCCGCCTCGATGTCGAGCCGCTCGTTCGAGATCAGCATGTCCACCTGAACTTCCGGATGGAGCTGCCGGAATTCGGCGATGCCGGTGGTGAGCGCGGTGTTGGCCATGAGTTCGACGCTGGTGACCCGCAGGGCGCCCGACAGGCCGCGGCCGTGGGTTTCGGCGCGGGTCTGCAGTGCCCTGGCGCACTGCTCTACCTTCTCCGCGTCGGTCATCAACTCCCGGCCGGCTACGGTGAGACGGCTGCCCGACTGGCCGCGCTCGAAGAGCTTCAGCGCCAGCGCCGTTTCCAGCGCCTCGATCCGTCGCGCGACCGTGGTCTGGTTCACACCCAGCGCCTTCGCCGCCGCCAGCGTCGATCCGCCCCGCGCCACGGCCAGGAAGGGCTTCAGGTCGTTCCAGTCGAACATCGCTTCAGTCTGCAATTTTGCCGAACCTCTCGGCAAGTCTGCAGATCGACCGCGCGCTCGGATGACGAAGCCGTAGGCTTTCGTGCGCCGCCCAGGGTGCTAAGGCTGTGGCCTCACCCCTTTGCCCGGGACACCGATGATCCGCCAAGCCTGCCGCGCGCTCGCCCTCATCACCCTTCTGTCGCTGACCGCGCCGGCCATGGCCGCTCCGCAGGCCCATGCCGCAAATCCGTCAGCGAGCAGCAAGGTCCCGCCGATCGTCTACAAGCAGCGGAAGCTGGCGAACGGGTTGCAGGTGCTGACCTCGCTCGACCGCTCGACGCCGAACGTCACGGTGCAGGTCTGGTACGGCGTCGGCTCCAAGGACGACCCGCAAGGCCGCTCCGGCTTCGCGCACCTCTTCGAGCATATGATGTTCAAGGCCACGAAGGACCTGCCGGCCGAGAGCTTCGACCGGCTGACCGAGGACGTGGGGGGCACCAACAACGCGTCCACCTACGACGACTTCACCAACTACTATGAGGTCGTCCCGGCCAATCACCTGCAGCAGCTGATCTGGGCCGAGGCCGAGCGCATGGGCTCGCTGGTCATCGACGACGCCAACTTCAAATCCGAACGCGACGTGGTGAAGGAGGAGCTGCGCCAACGCGTCCTGGCTTCGCCCTACGGGCGGCTCTTCGCCCTCTATGTGCCGCAGGCGACCTACAAGGTTCACCCCTATCATCGGCCCGGCATCGGCTCGATTGCCGAGTTGGACGCGGCCACCATCGACGACGTGCGGGCCTTCCATGAGGAATACTACCGGCCCGACAACGCCGCGCTGATCGTGGTCGGGAATTTCGACGAGGCGCAGCTCAATGCATGGATCGACAAGTACCTGGGCGTGCTGAAGAACCCGGCCCAGGGCATGAAGCGGGTGACGGCGGTCGAGCCGCCGCGCACGGGCCCGGGCGTCTACGACGGCTATGGCCCGAACGTGCCGCTGCCCGCACTGGCGATCAGCTGGCTGGGGCCGAAGGCTTCCGACCCTGATGCGCCGGCGCTGAAGGTGCTGGACGCCATCCTTTCGGCCGGCAAGTCCTCGCGGCTCTATGACAGCCTGGTCTACGAGAAGCAGATCGCAGCCGAGATCTATTCCAACGCCGACCTGCCGGCCCAGCCCGGGAGCTTCGTCGTGGGTGCTGTGATGGCTTCGGGCCACTCGATCGCCGAGGGCGAAAGCGCGCTGCTGGCAGAGGTCAAGCGCCTGCGCGACGCGCCCCCGACGAAGGCCGAGCTGGACGAGGCCAAGAACGAGCTCGTAGCCGGCAAGCTGCGTGAACGCGAGACCATCGACGGCCGGGGCTTCGCGCTGGGCTATGCGCTGCGCATCGACGGCGACGCCGCCAAGGCCAACACCGAGCTCGCCGACCTGCAGGCGGTCACCGCCGCCGACGTGCAACGGGTGGCCAAGAAGTACCTCGATCCGCAACGGCGGATGACCATCCGCTACCGGCCGGAGAGCGAACGGCCGAAGGGCGAGGCGCAGCCCACCCCGCCGGCGCCGCCGAAGACCGTGGCGACCTACACCGGCCCGGTGTTTGCGCTGGCGCCTGAAGGCCAGCGGCAGGCTCCGCCGCCTGTCGGCGCGCCTGTCGCCCCGGTGCTGCCCAAGCCCGCTGAGCGGACCCTGGCCAACGGCCTGAAGGTCATCGTCGCGCACTCGTCCGACCTGCCGCTGGTCACCGCAGACCTGACGCTAAAGACCGGTGGCTGGGCCGATCCGCCTGGGCTCGCCGGCGTCGCCGGCATGACGGCCGGGATGCTCACCGAGGGCACGAAGACCCGCTCCGCGCAGGACATCGCCCGCCAGGTGGAAGCCCTGGGCGCGACCCTCGATTCGGGCGCCAACCTCGAGGCGAGCTCGGTCACGCTGAACGTCATGCCCGACAAACTCGAGACCGGCATGGCGATCATGGCCGACGTGACCCGCAACCCGGCTTTCGCCTCCGCGGAGCTGGAGCGCCAGCGGGCCCAGACGCTGGACGGCCTGCGGGTCGCCTATGAGGAACCGGGGCAGGTCTCGGCCTTCGCCGCCGCGCCGGTGGTCTTCGCCGGTACGCCCTTCGGCCACGTGTCGACCGGCACGCCGGCCTCGATCGCCAGGATCAAGCCCGCCGACCTAGCAGCCCTGCACAAGGCCTGGTTCCGGCCGGACAACGCCATCCTGGTCATGACTGGCGACATCACGCCGGCGCAGGGCTTCGCGCTCGCCGAGAAAGCGTTCGGCGGCTGGGCGATGCCCGCGACGCCGCTGCCGGCGCCGCCAGCCATCACGCCCTCCGGCAAGCCCCGCGCCCTGGTGATCGACCTGCCCGGCACCGGTCAAGCGGCAGTGAACCTGGCCAAGGTCGGCATCGCGCGCAGCGACCCCGACTACTACCCGGGGATCGTCGCCAACACCCTGCTGGGCGGCGGCTACTCCTCGCGGCTCAACCTGGAGATCCGCATCAAGCGCGGGCTGTCCTACGGCGCCTCGTCGAACCTGAGCGCCAACCTGCGGACCGGCTCCTTCCGGGCGGCGGCGCAGACCAAGAACGAGACCGCCCCGCAGGTGCTGGACCTGATCGCCGAGCAGATGACCTCGCTCGCCACGACGCCGGCCACCGCCGACGAGATCAAGGCGCGGGAGTCCAACCTGGTCGGCAGCTACGGCCGGCGCCTTGAGACCACCGGCGGCCTGGCCGACATCCTCGGCAACCTCGCCCTCTACGGCGTGCCGCTGGATGAGATCACCCGCTACACCGCCAAGGTGGAGGCGGTGACGCCGGCCCAGGTGCAGGCGTTCGCCGCGCGCGTGATGGATCCGGCCAAGGCCAGCGTGATCATCGCTGGCGACGCCAAGGTCTTCGCCGAGGCGCTGAAGGCCAAGCGGCCCGACCTGGAGGTGATCCCGGTCGACAAGCTCGACCTGGACTCGCCAACCTTGCGGAAGTGACCGTCGATCATCCCATGGGAGGATCGACGAGGCCTATGGCCGCTCGTTCCGCTGGAGATCGGCCGCCATGTCGGCCAGCTTGCCGACGGTGTTCATGTTGCGTGCGGTGCCCGCGGCAGCCGCGGGGATCTTCAGCTTCGACTGTCCCATGCCGTCGCCATAGTGGACGTAGAGCTCGCGCAGACCCGGCGCGATATCCTCGTCCCGGCGGCCGACGGCATTTTCGGCCGCGTCCGGCGGCGGCGGGGCGTTGAGGAAGATGGCGACCGTGCGGTTGGGCGCCGCCTTCGGGAACGGATTGGCGTCGCGGACCGCCGCCATCTCGCCCGCCGTGCGCACCATCACGGCGACGGGCTTGCCCGCATAGCCGGCCAGCTTCGCCTCCAGTGCAGCCTTCACCTGCGCTTCGGAGCGGGGACTGGCGAACACGACGTTTCCGCTCGCGATGAAGGTGCGGACGCTTTTGAAGCCCGCCGCCTCGCACATGGCCTTGAGCTCGCTCATCGGCAGCTTGCCCGTGCCGCCGACGTTCACTGCACGGAGCAGGGCGACGAAGGCGGTCATGTAGCCCCTCCTGGATCGGCGCGCGTGGTCCAGCGGGAGAGATCACGCTCGCGACCCATCAGCGCCAGTCCTGAGGCGATGGATTCCAGCTCGGCGCCGGTCTCGATACGGGCCGGATCGAAGCGGCGGTGGAAGATCGCGCGCACAGCAGGCACCAGCGATGAGCCCCCGGTCAGGAAAATCCGGTCAATGCCATCGGGCGGCAGGTTCGCGCTGGCCAGAGCTTGGTCCACGGCGGTCTCGATCCGCGCCAGCTCCGGGGCGATCCAGCCCTCGAAGGTCGCGCGCTTCACCCCGCCCTTCAGCGAGATCGAGCCGGCCTTGAAGCGGAACTCGGCGGCCGCCTCCACCGAGAGCGCCTCCTTAAGCCGCGAGACCGAACGATAGAGCTGATAGCCGTAGTTCTCGTCCAGCGTCTCGACCAGGCGCTCGATCTTCTCCGGCTCGGTCGCCTCGCGGACCAGAGCGCGGATCTCGCGCATGTCGCGGCTAGCGCGCATCAGGGCGAGCTGGTCCCAGCGGGCGAAGGCGGAATAGTAGCGGTTCGGCACCGGCAGGGTCTTGCCGAAGCTCAGGTAGCTTGAGCCCTTGCCGAGCGCCGGCGAGGCCAGGTTGTCGATGATCCGGTAGTCGAAGGCGTCGCCCGCCACACCGACGCCGGAGCGGCCGAGCGGGATCGCGCGGATCTCGCCGGCTTCCCGCTCGAAGCGGATGATCGAGAAGTCCGAGGTGCCACCGCCGAAGTCGCCCACCAGCACGGTGGCGTCATGGTCGAGCTCGCGCGCGAAGAAGAAGGCCGCGCCGACCGGTTCGTAGGCGTAGAGGATCTCGGAGAACCCCATCCGCTCGAAAGCGGTCTCGTAGCGCGACAGCGCCAGCGGCTCGCTGGGCGCGCCGCCCGCGAAAGTAACCGGCCGGCCGACGATCACCCGGCTGGGCAACTCGGCCATGCCCGCGTCGGCGTAAGCGCGCAGCTTCAGCAGGAAGGTCGAGAGCAGGTCCTCGAAGCGGAAGCGGCGGCCGAGGATGTGGGTTTCGGTGAAGCTTTCCGAGGCCGCAAAACTCTTGAACGACTGGATGAAGCGGGTTTCCGCCGGATCTTCGACATAGGCCTCGATCGCCCAGGGGCCCGCCGCGATGGCGCGGTCGTTCGGCCTGTCGCCGGCATGGAAGGACAGGCAGCTACGGAACGCGAACAGCTCGCCTTCCGGAGCGGGGAAGCGGATGAGGTGCGCCGGCCCGGCCGCGTCGGCCAGCGCCACGACGGTGTTCGTCGTGCCGAAGTCGATGCCGAGACTCAGTGGCGAACTCATCACACGCTCCGTCGGGGGTGGGCTTTCGAACCGCCCGCCTCCCCGTTTCGGCGCGCGATCTAGATCAGGCTGGCCGCCGCGATCCGCATCAGGCTTCGATCTCCACCAGCGGACGGTCGTAGGCGCAGACCGTGGCCATGTGCAGGATCCGCGAGACGGAGGCCGACAGCGGGCAGATCTGCACCGCGCGGTTCAAGCCCAGCAGGATCGGCCCGATCACCGTGGCTCCGCCCATCGACTGCACGAGCTGGGTCGAGATGGCGGCCGAATGAATCGCCGGCATGATCAGCACATTGGCCGGGCCCGAGAGCCGCATGAACGGGTAGTTGACCCGCGCATCCGGCTCCAGCGCCAGCTCGGGAGGCATCTCCCCCTCGTATTCGAAGTCGACGCCGTCGAGTTCGTCGAGCAGGGCCACAGCCTCGCGCACCTTCTCCGAGCGCAGGCCCATCGGATTGCCGAAGGTCGAGTAGCTCATGAAGGCCACGCGGGGTTCGTAGCCCAGGGTGCGAACCGCGCGCGCCGCCTCCTTGGCGATCTCCACCAGATCCTCCGCATCGGGCATTTCGGTGACGCTGGTGTCGGCGATGAACAGCGTGCGCCCTTTGGCCAGCACCACGCTCATGCCGATCACCCGGCCGTCGGGCGCCGGGTCGACGACCCGCAGGACCTCCTCCAGCACCTGGTCGAACGATCGCGTGACGCCGGTCACCATGCCGTCAGCGTGGCCTAGCGCGACCATGGCCGCGGCGAAGGCGTTGCGGTCCTGGTTGATCAGGCGCTGGACGTCGCGGCGCAGGTAGCCCTCGCGCTGCAGGCGTGAATAGAGATAGTCGACGTACTCGGCGTTGTTGGCGGAGACCCGGGCGTTCACGATCTCGATCTTCAGGTCCGATGGATCGAGGCCGACACCGCGCATGTTCTCGTGTACGAGATCCTCGCGGCCGACCAGGATCGCCGAGCCGAGGCCCGCGGTCTGGAAGGCGTAGGCCGCGCGGATGACGCTGGGCTCCTCGCCCTCGGCGAACACCACCCGCCTCTTCGGCGCCGATAGCACCGCTCCCTGCAGCTTCTGGAGGAAGGCCGCCGTGGGGTCGAGCCGCTGCGCCAGGCTGGCGCGGTAGGCGTCCATGTCCTCGATCGGCCGGCGTGCGACGCCGGTGTCCATGGCCGCCTGGGCCACGAAGGGCGGGATGTAGGAGATCAGCCGCGGATCGAACGGCGTCGGGATGATGTACTCCGGACCGAACTTCAGCTGCAGGCCGTGGTAGGCGGCGGCCACCTCGTCGGGCACGTCCTCGCGGGCCAGCATCGCCAGCGCGTTGGCGCAGGCGATCTTCATCTCCATGTTCACCCGCCGCGCCCGCACGTCGAGCGCGCCTCGGAAGATGTAGGGGAAGCCCAGGACGTTGTTGATCTGGTTCGGATAGTCGCTGCGGCCCGTGGCGACGATCGCGTCGGGGCGGACGGCGTAGACCTCCTCTGGCGTGACCTCGGGATCGGGGTTGGCCATGGCGAAGATGATCGGCTTGGCCGCCATGGTCTTCACCAACTCGCCGTCGAGCGCGCCCTTGGCCGACAGTCCGATGAACACGTCCGCGCCGGCCAGCGCCTCGGCCAGGGTGCGGTGCGGCGTGTCCACCGCGTGCGCCGACTTCCACTGGTTCATGTCCTCGGAGCGGCCGCGCCAGAGAACGCCCTTGCGATCCACGGCGATGACGTTGTCCGGCTTGACGCCCATGGCCTTGATCAATTCGAGGGTGGCGATCCCCGCCGCGCCCGGACCGTTCAGGACCACCTTCACATTGGCGATGTCGCGCCCAGTGATGTGGCAGGCGTTGATCAGCCCGGCCGCGGAAATGATTGCGGTGCCATGCTGGTCGTCGTGAAAGACCGGGATGTCGAGGAGCTCTTGCAGCTCGGTCTCGATGCGGAAGCACTCGGGGCTCTTGATGTCCTCGAGGTTGATGCCGCCGTAGGTGAGGCCGATGTTCTTGACGACGGTGATGATCTCATCGGGATCGGTGGCGGCCACCTCCACGTCGATGGCGTCGACGTCGGCGAAGCGCTTGAAGAGCACGCCCTTGCCTTCCATCACCGGCTTGGCGGCCAGCGCGCCGAGGTTGCCGAGACCCAGGATCGCGGTGCCGTTCGTGATCACCGCCACCAGGTTTCCCTTGGAGGTGTAATCGTAGACCGCGTCCGGATCGGCGGCGATGGCCAGCACCGGCACGGCCACGCCGGGCGAGTAAGCCAGGCTCAGGTCGCGCTGCGTCGCCATCGGCTTGGTGGCGGCAATCGCGATCTTTCCTGGCGTCGGGTGCCGGTGGAAGTTGAGGGCTTCCTCGTCGGTAAAGGTGCGTTTCTCGGCGTCGCTCATGGCGGCGGCGGGTCCTTCAGGGCGTCGGTTACGATGAGAGAAGCGAACCTACAGAGGCGCAACCTCTGAAACAACCTCGGTTGAGCTTGGAGCGTCTGCCACCTGCGACGAACGCGCGCAGTTTGGGAACCTTCGCCGTCCAAAGTCACTTGTGTGTCGCTGGCTGGGGGTGCGTGAAACACGGAAGACATCATGCCCAAGATTTTGCCTTATGCGGCCCTGACGGCCGCGATCGCCCTGGCGGGCCCGGTGATGGCGCAGACACCGTCGTCAGGCGCCGCCAGCCAGGGCGCCGCCCCGCCGCCGACGTCCAGCGCGCCTTCGGACACGCCGTCGAGCGCTGCGCCCAGCAGCACCGAGCCTACGCCTCCGGCCGCAGCGACGGGCACCGGCGCCAACACGGCGGCTAACGCCGGCGCCAGCACCGAAGTCACCAGCGGCATGTCGGTGAAGGACTCGACCGGCGCGATCATCGGTGAAGTCAGCGCCGTCAAGGCTGGCGTGGCGACCATCAAGATGGGCGCGGACACCTTCACGGTCGACACCGACAAGCTGGCCGTTCAGTCCGGTGCGGCGACGATCAACGCCACGCAGGCCGACATCAAGAAGATGCTGCCCAAGAAGTAACCCGGGGACGGGAGGGGCGGCGGAAGTCCGACCCCTCCAACCCCGGCCAGCCCTCGGGGTTGACAATCACGTTAGTCACTGCTTACGGTAAGTCATGGCTAACGCTAAAATCTTCGCCGCCCTGGCCGACCCGACCCGGCGCCAGGTACTTGAACGCCTCGCCCGCGGGCCGTCGGCGGTGGGCGAGCTGGCGCAGAGCCTGCCGGTGAGCCGGCCCGCCGTCTCTCAGCACCTGAAAGTCCTCAAGCACGCCGGCCTGGTCACCGATCGGCCGGACGGCGCACGACGCGTCTATCAGATCGACCCGCATGGCCTGGGCCAGATCCGCGCCTGGCTGGATCAATTCTGGGACACCGCGCTGGACGCCTTCAAAGCCGCGGTCGAGCGCCACGCCGACGACACCGAACCCCCCGCAAACGAGGACAGGCCGTGAGCCAAACCACCATCAAGCCCGCCGCCATCCGGAAGGTCCTGACCGTGCGCGCCACGCCGGAAAGAGCGTTCGCGATCTTCACCGCCGGTTTCGATAGCTGGTGGCCCAAGACCCATTACATCGGCTCTTCGCCGCTGAAGACTGCGGTGATCGAGCCGGGCGTCGGCGGCCGCTGGTACGGCCTGCACGAGGATGGCGCGGAGAACCTCTGGGGTGACGTCCTGGTCTGGGACCCGCCGGCCCGTCTGCTGCTCGCCTGGCGGATCACCGGCGAGTGGGCCTACGACCCGAACCTGCTCACCGAAGTGGAGGTGCGCTTCACGGCGATAGGCGAGAGCGAGACGCGCGTGGACTTCGAGCACCGCGGCCTCGAGCGCCTCGGTGACGGTGACGCCGCCGAGCGGACCCGCCTGTCGATGGACGGCGGCTGGAGCTCGATCCTCGAAAGCTTTCAGGCCGCCGCCGGCGCCTGACCCGCAGACCCCAACGAAGGAGACCGTTCATGTCGCCCGTCATCGTCCACGGCATTCCCGGCAGTCCCTATGTGCGCATGCCGCTGCTCGCCTGCGAAGAAAAGGGTGCGCCCTATCACCTGGCGGCCATGGCGTTCGGAGCTGGAGCGACCAAGTCGCCCGAACATCTGGCGCGCCATCCGTTCGGACGCATCCCGGCGATCGAGCACGGCGACTTCAAGCTCTATGAAGCCCAGGCGATCGTCCGCTACATCGACCAGGCGTTCGATGGGCCGAGCCTGACGCCCGCCGATCCCCGCGCCCAGGCGCGGATGAACCAGGTGATGAACGTCGTCGACTGGTACGTGATGCCGTCGATCAGCGCCGGCATCGGCTTCAACCGGGTGGTCAAGGCCCGCTTCGGCATGGCCCCCGACGAGGAGGCGGTGGCCAAGGCCCTGCCGATGGCCCGAACCTGCGTCTCGGCGCTCCAGGACATCCTGGACGGCAAGCCCTGGTTCGCCGGCGACGCGCTGTCGCTCGCGGACCTCGCCGCCTACCCGCACCTGGAGATCTTCGGCCAGACGCCGGAGGGCGCCGACCTGATGGCCGGCTCGCCCCTGCTGGGCTGGATCGAGCGCATGAGCGTGCGGCCCAGCGTCCAGAACACCAGTTGGGACCGCCTGCTGGAGACGGCCGCAGCCTGAGCTTGACCCGGCGGGCTGGCTCGGGAGACTAGCCGCTCCCCTTGGCCGCCCGCCGGAGTGAAGCCGCTGCCTGAATCCAGACCTACGGCAGCCCCGATCCGGATCGCCGTCGCCGGCGCGCTGGGCCGCATGGGCCAGGCCATGTGCCAGGCGGTCTCCGCCGAACCGGGCCTTATGCTCGCCGCCCGCTTCGACCGCCCGGGGATGACCGGCGAGGGGCTCGTCGGGCAGGACGCGGCGCTGGCCGCCGCCGACGTGGTGGTCGACTTCAGCACGCCCGCCGCCTCGACCGCCCTCGCCCAGGTCTGCGCGGGGCGCGGCGGCCCGGCCCTGGTGCTCGGCGCCACGGGGTTCGAGGCCGGCCAGATCGCGGTCATCGAATCCGCGGCGCTGAAAGTGCCCATCGTGCGAGCCGGCAACTTCTCGCTCGGCCTCAACATGATGATGGGCTTTGTCGAACAGACGGCGCGCCGCCTGGGTCCCGAGACCTACGACATCGAGGTCTTCGAGGCGCACCACCGCCGAAAGATAGACGCCCCCTCGGGCGCGGCCCTGATGCTGGGCGAGGCCGCCGCCCGCGGCCGGGGCGTGCCTCTGGCCAGCGTCGCCAAGCGTGGCCGCGACGGGATCACCGGCGCCCGCGCGCCGGGCGAAATCGGCTTCTCCGTCGTCCGCGGCGGCGGCATCGTTGGCGAACATAGCGTCAGCTTCATCGCCGAGGACGAGAGCTTCACCCTTTCCCATTCGGCGCGCGACCGCGGCCTCTTCGCGCGCGGCGCCATGGTCGCGGCCCGCTGGGTCTGCGGCCGCTCGCCTGGCCAGTACGACATGCGCGACGTCCTGGGCTTCTCCGGGCGCGCCTCGTGAGGGGCTGAGCCATGGAAGAGCTTCTCCGGCGCGACGCCACCGACCAGATCGCGGCGCTCAACAGCAAGCGGGTCTCGGCGCTCGAACTCCTCAAGGCCTCGCTTGCCCGCCACGAGCAGACCCATTCGCGGCTGAACGCGGTCGTGGCGGTCGACCTCGAACGGGCGCTGGAGCGCGCGCGGGCGATCGACGACCTGCGCGCCAGGGGCGAGGCCGTGGGCCTGCTGGCCGGCCTGCCGATGACGATCAAGGACACGCTCGACATCGTGGGGCTGCCGGCCTCCTCAGGCCTGAAACATCTGCGTACGCGCCAGGCGGAGGACGCCTGGGCGGTCAGGGCCGCTAAGCATGACGGCGCGGTGATCTGGGGCAAGACCAACACCCCGGTGATGGCCGGCGACTGGCAGACCTTCAACGCGCTCTACGGAACGACCAACAACCCCTGGGACGGCGCGCGGACGACCGGCGGCTCCTCGGGCGGCGCGGCGGCGGCGCTGGCCGCAGGCGTCACGGCGCTGGAGATCGGCTCGGACATCGGCGGATCGCTCCGCATTCCGGCGAGCTTCTGCGGGGTGTTCAGCCACAAGCCGACCTGGGGCCTGGTCGACCAGCACGGGCATGTGCCGCCCTCGCCCGGATCCTGGAGCGAGCGGGACCTCAACGTCGTGGGGCCGATGGCGCGCTCGGCCCGCGACCTGCGCCTGCTGCTCTCGGTGATCGAGGGCGGGCCGCTGGCAGCCAAGGCGCCACCCGCCGACCTCAAGGAAGCGCGCATCGCGCTCTGGCTGGATGAACCGAGCTTCCCGCTCGACGGCCAGGTCCGCGCCACGATCGAAGCCTTCGCGAGCGAGCTGACGGCGGCCGGCGCACAGGTCACGCCGATCCCATCGCCGGTCCACATGCCCAGTCTGATGGGCGCCTACCAGGTGCTGCTGGGCGCCGTGCTCGGCGAGGACATGCCGCCCGCGACGATCAAGGCGATGGAGCGGATGCGCGGCTGGGCGCGCTGGCAAATGGGCCGCGGCGCCGGGCCGACCTCGAACGCCGCCATGACGTTGGCCTACACCGCCACGCACCGGGAATGGATGGCCGCCGACGCGGTGCGCGCGCGGTTGCGCCACGAGATCAGCGAACTCTTCACCCGCTTCGACGCGATCCTGACGCCGATCACGCTGCTGACGGCCTTCCCTCACGACCATCGACCGTTCGGCCGGCGCAGTCTCACGACCTCCGCCGGCGCGGCGGTCCCCTATGCCTCGATGCTCAACTGGATCTCGCTGGCGACGGCCCTGCACCTGCCGGCCACCGCCATCCCGGTCGGACGCGCCGCGGACGGCCTGCCGGTGGGCGCGCAACTGATCGGGGCCTTGAACAACGATGCGCGCACGCTCGCGCTCGCCCAGGCGATCGAGGAGAATGTACGCGGCTTCGAAACCCCGCCGGAGCCTTCGACCTAATCCGCCAGCCGCGCGTAGAGCCACTGGTCCCAGTAGCGGCCCTTCCAGAAAGCGTAGTCGCGCAGCACCGCTTCGCGCAGGAAGCCATGCCGTTCGAGAAGCGCGGCCGAGGCGGCGTTGCCGGGCGTGACCATGGCCTCGATCCGATGCAGACCGAGCGGGCCGAATCCATGGGCGAGGATCGCCGGCAGCACCTCGGCCATCACGCCCTGCCGCCGGTGCGTTCGCACCACGTCATAGGCGACCTCGCCGCGCGAGCCGCGATCGCGAACCAGGGCGTTGAACCCCGCCGTGCCGACAAAGGCGGCGCCGCGGTCGCGGATCGCCCAGCGCAGGCCGTCGCCCGATGACGCCAGCCCCATCGCCCAGGCGACGACCGCGTCCGCCGCAGCCAGGTCGGCCAGCGGTTCGATGTCCATGTGTTCGACGGTGGCGGGATCCGACAGATGGGCGAATAGCTCGCCGCGATCTGTAGGCGACAAGGGCGCAAGGAGATAGTTCGCCGTGGCCAGGCCTGGCCCGCTCATGGCGCGGGCGGCGGAGCCTGTCGCGCCCAGAGGCCGTCGACGGTCGCCTGGATGTCCTCGCCGACGCCGCGGCGGACCAAGGACAGCCCCTCCATCTCCACACGGTCGGCGCGCAGCACGCGTGGATGCAAGCTGTAGCCGATCAGATAGATGGCCCGGTCGGTCTTCGGTTGGCCGTCCTCGATGAAGACGGTGACCACGCCCACCGGCAGGCGGCCCTGGTGTTGCCGGGCGCGGCGTTCGGCCTTGGCCAGGCCGCTGTCGAACCAACCGGCCTCGATGCGGGGATTGCCGGTGGTCTGCACCGCGTCGCCGCGGATCGCGCTCGGGAAGCTGATCGCCTGGGTCTGGATCACCTGCTCCGGATGAACGCTCGACAGGCGCAGGCGCTGGCCGTCCGCCTCGGGCGACGCGGTCATCAGAAAGGTGAGCTTCAGCGCGCCGGCCTTGGCCTCGGCCCTCTTCTCCTGCGCCTGCGCGGCCCGCTCGCGCTCCGTCTCGGTCCGCTCGCGGTGGTTGTCCCAATAGCCCAGCGCCGCGATGGCCACGGCGACGATGCCCACGAACTCCGCCAGCGTCAGCCAGCGGAGCGGCAGTCGCTTCTTGGCGGGCTCGCTCATCGCGGGTCAGCGTCCGGTGGAGCCGAAACCGCCGGCGCCACGGGCCGTCTCGTCGAGGCTTTCGACCTCCGACCAGACCGCCTGGACCACCGGCGCGACGATGAGCTGGGCGATGCGTTCGCCGCGGCGGACGACGAAGTCCTCCTCGCCCAGGTTGATCAGGATTACCTTCACCTCGCCGCGATAGTCGGCGTCGACCGTGCCCGGCGTGTTGAGACAGGTGACGCCGTGCTTGAACGCCAGGCCCGAGCGCGGCCGGACCTGGCCCTCGAAGCCTGGCGGCAGGGCGAAGGCGAGCCCCGTCGGCACGGGGAAGCGCGAGCCGGGCCGCAGCGTCAGCGGCTCATCCTCGGGCACCGCGGCCCGCAGGTCCATGCCAGCCGCCTGGGCGGTTTCGTAGGCGGGCAGCGGCAAGCCCTCGCCATGCGGCAGGCGGACGATCGGAACGGTCGGGTTCACTTCGAAAGCTTCCTCAGGCGAATTGGGCGGCGATGCGCTCGGCCAGGCGGCGCGCCACCTCGCCCTTGGCCATCCGCTCCCATCGCTCGATTCCGGCGGCGCTGACGAGGGCGACGGCGTTCTGGTCGCCGCCCATCGTCCCCTCGATGCTGACGTCATTGGCGACAATCCAGTCGCAGCCCTTCCTGGCGAGCTTGGCCTTGGCGTGGGCTTCGAGGTCATCGGTCTCGGCGGCGAAGCCAACCACTAGGCGCGGCCGGCGTGCTTCCTTCGACAAAGACGCAAGTATGTCTGGGTTTTCCACGAGAGCGATGGGCTCCGGCGCCTTGCCGGTCTTCTTCTTGAGCTTGCCGGCGCTGGCGTTGGCAGGGCGCCAGTCGGCGACGGCGGCCACGCAGACGGCGATGTCGGCCGGCAGGGCCGCCTCGCAGGCCGCCAACATCTCGCGTGCGCTTTCCACGTCGACGCGCTTGACCCCAGCGGGCGCCGCAAGCGCGGTAGGGCCGCTGACCAGGGTCACCTCCGCGCCCAGTGCGGCGAGCGCCGAGGCGATGGCGTAGCCCTGTTTGCCCGAGGAACGATTGGTCAGCGTCCGCACCGGATCGATGGCTTCGGCGGTCGGGCCTGCCGTGATGAGCGCCCGTTTGCCGGCCAGCGGACGGGCCGTCCCGCCCAGCGCCGCCATGATGGCCTCAAGGATCGCCGGCGGCTCGGCCATCCGGCCCGCTCCGTACTCGCCGCAGGCCATGGCGCCCTCGTCCGGGCCGATGAAGCGGACGCCGTCGGCCCGCAGGGTCGCGAGGTTTCGTTGCGTCGCGGCGTGTTCCCACATGCGCACGTTCATCGCCGGGGCCATCAGCACCGGCTTGTCGGTAGCGAGCAGGGTCGTAGAGGCAAGATCGTTCGCCAGGCCGCCGGCGGCCTTGGCCATCAGGTCGGCGGTGGCTGGCGCAACAACCACGAGATCGGCGGAGCGGGAGAGCTCGATGTGGCCCATCTCCGCCTCGTCGGTGAGCGAGAAGAGCTCGGAATAGACCTTGTCCTCGGCCAGCGCCGAGAGCGACAGGGGGGTCACGAACTCAGCGCCTGCCCGAGTGAGGATCGGCCGCACGGCGACGCCGGCTTTGCGCAAAAGGCGCGTCAGTTCGAGGCTTTTGTAGGCAGCGATCCCACCGCCTACGATCAGGAGAATCCGCTTTTCGGCCAAGGCCTTCGCCCCTCATGCGACCCGCGAGCGCCTTATGCCAGATGGGGCGGCCGGGCACATCCGCCAAGATTCGACTCGACAACCGTTTCAGTCTGTTCTTTCTTTGTTCGCAAGCTCTGCTGTTTTGGAGAGAGAACGATGGGTGGGATGAAGTCGGCGCTGACGGTGGCGCTGGGAATATCGGCGATGGCGCTGCTCAGCGCCTGCGACAACGGGCCGTCGGCGGTCAGCAAGCAGGCGGCAGGCACGCAGATGGCGAGCGCCAGCACGCCGGAACGATCCTTTGGGTCCGACCGCGGCAATGACGATGGCTCCTCGGTGGATCACCGCAAGGATGCCGTGGCCTCAGCCGACGACGGCAAGCCCGTGTGGGCGCCCAGCCGGCGCAACTCCGCGGAGGAAGGCGCCCAGCGCGCCTTCGAGCGCAATGGCCAGGCTTTCGGCGCACGCTCGATGGATCAGTACGTGAACAAGGCGCACGCCTTCGTGGGCCATCCGCCGAAGGGCACCCTGACGCTGACCCGTAAGAACGGGGACACGCTCTTCTACGACCCCAAGGCCAACGTCTTCGCCGTGGCCAGCAAGGACGGCGCGCCGCGAACCATGTTCAAGCCGGACGACGGCATGGCCTACTGGGAAAAGCAGAAGGACCGCGAGACGCATCGCCAGGCCTCCCGCCGCTCGAAGAGCTCCGACGACCAGACCTGACTAGGACCACAGCCTGGCGGCTAGGAAGGCTGCGCCGGCGACCGCCGCACCGATCGCGAACCAGAGGAGCGCGGATCGCTCGCGGGGCTGTTGGCGCACTTCGACCGAGGCGGCAGGCGGGTTCTCGATCAGGCGGGCGAGGTTGCGCAAGGCCGTGGCGGCCTCATCGGCGAACCGCTTGATGCGCGTGGCGGGCGACAGCTCGCGGGCCATCCAGCGGCGCACCACCGGATCGGCGGCCTTCCAGATGTCGTGGTCGGGCTGGATACGCCGGGCGACGCCTTCGACCATGGTCATGGTCTTCTGCAGCAGCACCAGCTCGGGCCGCAGGTGCATCTCGTAGAGGGCGGTGATTTCGAAGAGCTGCACCAGCACCCGGCTCATGGGCACCTCGGAGGCCGGCCGTCCGAACACCGGCTCCGCCACCGCCCGCAGCGCCTGGGCGAAGGCCGCCACGCTGTGGTGGGCCGGCACATAGCCTGCGTCGAAATGGGTGCGCGCCACGCCCTCATAGTCCTTGTTGAGGAAGCCCCAGAGGATCTCGGCCAGGTAGCGCCGCTCGCCCGGACCGATCCGCCCGATGATCCCGAAGTCTACGGCGGCGAGCTGCGCCGGCGCGGCGACGAAGAGGTTCCCCTCGTGCAGGTCCGCGTGGAAGACACCGTGGTCCAGGGCCTGCGACAGGAAGGCGCGGATCAGGTTGTCCGCTGCGGCCTGGCGATCGAGGCCGGGCTGGGTAAGCGCCGCCGGGTCGGAGAGCGGCCAGCCTCTCGCCCACTCCATGGTCAGGACACGCTTGCCGACACCATCCCAGACGACCTGCGGTGCAGACATGTAGCCATCCTCAGCCATCACCTCGCGCAACTCGTCGGCGCCAGCCGCCTCGAGCCGCAGGTCGAGTTCCAGCAAGGTCGCGCGGATCACCGTCTCGGCGAAGGCGCGGGGTTCCAGCCGGCGCGCGGGCGGGATCCAACGGTCGATCAGCCGCGCGGCGAGCGTCAGCCCCTGGGCATCGGCCGCGACCTGGCGCTCGATGCCGGGCCGCAGCACCTTCACCGCGACCTTGCGCCCGTCCAGCAACCTGGCCTCGTGCGCCTGGGCAAGCGAGGCGGCTGCGATCGGCTCGCCGAATTCCGCGTAGACGCTCTCGACCGAACGGCCAAGCGTGCGCTCGACCTCGGCCCGCGCGACGGCCGTCGGGAACGCCGGCAGCCGGTCCTTCAGCCGCGCCAGGTCCTCGGCGAACTCGCGGCCCAGGAAATCGCCGCGGGTCGAGAGCATCTGGCCGAGCTTGATGGCCACCGGTCCCATGCCTTCGAAGGAGCGGGCCAGGCGCTGGCCGGGGCGGCCGTCGCGCGCAGCAGGACCGGCGAACAGCCGAAGGGCCTTGGCCAGGGTGTCGACCGAAGGTGGATAAAGGCTCTCAAGCTCGCGCGGCAGAAGGGCGTCGTTGCGGACCAGGGTCCAGACGGCGGCCACCATGCGGCCGAACGCCCCCCAATCTCCCGAATGGGCGCCGCTCATCCCGCTAGATGGCCCTGCCGGTGTGCAGCGCCGCGACGCCGCCCGCGAAATTGGTGTATTCGACGCGGGCGAAGCCGGCCTCGCCGATCATGGCCGCGAACCGCCGCTGGTCGGGAAACCGGCGGATGCTTTCCACCAGGTATTGATAGGCTTCGCGGTCATTGGCCACCCGCGCACCGATCTCCGGAATCACCTTGAAGGAATAGGCGTCATAGGCCTTTTGCAGCGCCTCGGTGACGGGCCGCGAGAACTCCAGACAGAGGAACCGCCCGCCCGGCCTCAGCACCCGGCGCGCCTCGCGCAGGGCGACGGAGATATCGGTGACGTTGCGGATGCCGAAGGCGATCACATAGGCCTCGGCGCTGGCGTCCGGCAGCGGCAGGCGCTGGGCGTCGCCGACAGCCCAGCACATCTCCGGCTCGGAGCCCTTCTCGCGGCCCGCCGCGATCATCTCGGCATTGTAGTCGACCACCACGATCCTGGCGTCGGCTCCGCCGCGGCGAAGCTGGGCGCGCCGCGCCATCCGGGAAAAGCGCCGCGCCATGTCGCCGGTGCCGCCCGCGCAATCGACGATCGTCTCGCCAGGCTGCGGATTGAGGCGGGCGGCCACGGCGTCCTTCCAGAGCCGATGCACCCCGCCACTCATCAGGTCGTTCATCAGGTCGTAGCGGCTGGCGACACGGTCGAACACGCCCCGCACCAGGCCGGGCTTGTCGTTCGGATCCACGTCGCGGAAGCCGAAGGTGGCGGCAGGTCCGGTCATGGGGTTGCGTCTTAGCCCCAGGCCTCCGTCGCTCCAAGTCCGTTGGACCTTCAAGGCCCTTGGCGCGCGCCTCGCAGCGTGCCAAGCCCCACTCTTGCTTGATGAAGAGAGACCATGCCTGAGCTGCCCGAGGTCGAGACGGTGCGAGGCGGCCTGGCGCCCGTGCTGGAAGGCCACCGGCTGGCCCGCGTGGAGGCCCGTAGGCCGGACCTGCGTTTTCCCTTGCCGCAGAACTTCGTACAGGCGCTGACCGGCGCCACCGTCATCCGCCTGGCGCGGCGGGCAAAGTACCTGCTGGCGGCCCTCGACCGTGAAGACACGCTGGTCATGCACCTGGGGATGAGCGGCCGTTTCGAGATCGCCAACGCCCGGAAAGAACGGGCTGAAGACGCCGAGCGGCCCGGCGAATTCCACTATGCGGCCGACCCGGATCCGAAACACGCCCATATCGTCTTCGAGACCGAGGCCGGCGCGCGGGTGACCTATTACGACCCCCGGCGCTTCGGCTACATGGCCCTGGTCAACACCGCCACGATGCACCTGCACCCGTGGTTCGCCGGACTGGGGCCAGAACCGCTGTCGGACGATTTCGACGCCGACCACCTGAAGGTCGCCTTCGCGGGCCGCAAGCAAGGCCCCAAGACCCTGCTGCTCGATCAGCGGATCGTCGCCGGGCTGGGCAACATCTACGTCTGCGAGGCGCTGAACCGCGCCCGCATCTCGCCCTTCAAAGCGGCCGACGGGATCTCCAGGCCACGGTTGATCAGGCTCGTCGCCGACATCCGCGCGGTGCTGACCGAGGCGATCGCGGCGGGCGGCTCGACGCTGCGCGACTATGCGCAGGCCGACGGGGCGCTGGGCTATTTCCAGCATCGCTTCCGGGTCTACGACCGCGAGGGCGAGCCCTGCATGAACGATCCCTGCGTCGGGGTGATCGCGCGCAAGGTCCAGGCCGGACGCTCCACCTTCTATTGCCCCGCTTGCCAGAAATGAGGCGCATCGCGAGCGCCCTCGCCGCCGTCGCCGCACTGGCCGTGGCGAGCTCGGCCGCCGCCACGCCGCCGGTCTGGGTCGTCAAGGACAAGAATTCCGAACTGGTGCTGTTCGGCTCCGTGCATATCCTGCCACGCGGCCTGGATTGGACGCCGCCTGCGCTCGACCGCGCGCTCAAGGCCGCCAACGACATCTGGTTCGAGCTGCCGATCGATGCCCAGAGCGAGGCCGTCACGGCGGCTCTGGCGACCAAGGTCGGCGTGCTGCCGCCGGACCAGTCGCTGTTCAAGCTGCTGCCGCCGAAGGATGCGGAGCTGATGGGCAAGGTGGCGGCGGCCTATGATGTCTCGCCGGTCCTGCTCGACCGGCTTCAGCCCTGGCTCGCCGAGATCGCGCTGGCCAGCGGCGCCTATCGCCGCATGGGCGCCGACGCCGCGTCAGGCGTGGAGAAGACGATCGCGGCCATCGCGACGCCGAAGGCCACGCGGCGCGCCTTCGAAACGCCGGCGCAGCAGATCGCCCTGCTGTCCGGCGGGTCGACGGACGAGCAGATCGCCTCGCTGCACGAGACCCTGCACGAGATGGACGAGAAGCCCGACGAGTTCGAGGTGCTGGTGAAGGCCTGGACCGACGGCGACGTGAAGGCGCTCGACCGCGAGGCGCTGGCGCCGATCCGCAAGGCGACGCCCGCCCTCTTCCGCCGCCTGGTCACCGATCGCAACGCCCGCTGGACCAAGATCCTTCACGCCCGCCTGAAGGGTCACGGGCGCACGGTCGTCGTCGTCGGCGTCGGCCACCTGCTGGGCCCGGACGGCGTGCCGGCGCGGCTGAGGGCCCTTGGCTATTCTGTCACGGGGCCTTAAGGCGGCGGCTCAACTGCACAGGAGCCTTCAGATGAGCCTTCAGACCCTGATCGTCGAACGGCACGACGCCGTGACCCTGGTCCGACTGAACCGGCCCGAGGCCCTCAATGCGCTGAACGCGACCCTGATGGACGAGCTGACGGGGGTCCTGGACGAGACCGAGGCCGATGCATCCGTCCGCTGCGTAGTGATCACCGGTTCCGAGCGCGCCTTCGCGGCCGGCGCGGACATCAAGGAGATGGCGTCGAAGAGCTACGCCGACGTCTTCACCGAGGACTTCATCACCAGTAACTGGGAGCGGGTGACCCGTTGCCGCAAGCCGGTGATCGCCGCGGTCGCCGGCTATGCGCTGGGCGGCGGCTGCGAGCTGGCGATGATGTGCGACTTCATTATCGCGGCGGATACCGCCAAATTCGGCCAGCCGGAGATCAACCTGGGCGTCATCCCAGGCGCCGGCGGCACCCAACGGCTGACCCGCTTCGCCGGCAAGTCGAAGGCGATGGACATGGTTTTGACCGCGCGGATGATGGACGCTGGCGAGGCCGAGCGCTGCGGCCTGGTGAGCCGTGTCGTGCCGGCTGCCGAGCTCGTTTCGACGGCCATGGAAGCGGCCCGGAAGATCGCGGCGCTTTCGCCTAATTCGGTGATGATCGCCAAGGAACTGGTCAACGCCGCCTATGAGACGCCGCTCAGCCAGGGCGTGAAGATGGAACGCCGGCTGTTCCATTCGCTGTTCGCCTTCGACGACCAGAAGGAGGGCATGGCGGCCTTCGTCGAAAAGCGGCCGGCGAAGTTCACCGGGAAATAGGTGTGAGCTCGGCGTTCCGGGGCAGAATCCCTGCGCCGTGCATTGACCGGTCGCCCCGCCTCCCGTATATCCGCGCCTCCGATTTTCCCTCGCCCGGCCCGCCGGGCGCGTTCGTTTGAAGAGCATTCATCAGAATGGCCAATACCCCCGGCTCCAAGAAGGCGGTCCGCAAGATCGCCCGCCGCACCGAAATCAACACCGCCCGTCGTTCGCGCGTGCGCACCTTCCTGCGCAAGTTCGATGAGGCCCTGACCTCAGGCGACGCCGCGGCAGCCAAGGACGCCTTCGTGAAGGCCCAGTCGGAGCTGATGCGGGCCGTGTCCAAGGGCGTGGTCCACAAGAACACCGGCTCGCGGAAGGTCTCGCGCCTGGCCGCGGCGCTGCGCAAGATGTCGGCCGCCTGACATAGTTTGTTATGCGGGTTAAACCCCGCTCTTCTCCTCGGAATTAAACCTTGTGAACGGCGCCTTTCCAGGCGCCGTTTTTCGTGTTTGTGGGGAACGGTGAGGTGCGACCGATGCGGCGAATCTACTCAGCGCACGGAACGCCGCTCGACGTTTTCCTAGGCCCGAAAAGGGCTCGGCGTGTGTCAATTGAAATATCGCCCTGACCGCTGAAGAATCACCGTTGACCGGTCTCGGCCCCCGATTAGTGTCAGCTTCCTTACAGGCGTCTTGCATCTGATCCCGGATCAAAACGGGGCGCCGGCGGAGCGCAAGCGTTCGCCGGATAAGAGCCTGTTTGTGTTGGGAAAAGCGCGGGCGCCACGTGGGGCGGCGACCGCTGCGCGGTTGGACGGGGTTGGCAAGAATGATGAGCGGGGGGGCTGCGGCAGCTATGGCGAGCGCACCGGCCGGAATCGTGTGGACGAAGACCTGTCAGGTCCTCAAGCGCGAGCTGGGCGAGGCGACGTTTGGCTCCTGGCTTGGTCAGGCGGCGTTGAGAGAGACCGGGGACGAAGTGTGCCTGGTCGCCGCCACCGGCGTCGCCCGCGACTGGATCGCCCGCCACGCCTGGCGCCGGATCGGCGAACTGTGGGCTCAGCACGATCCGCTGGGCCGCAGGCTCGACCTGAAGTCGCGCCTGGAGTTCGATTCCGGAGCCCCGGCCGCCGTCGCGCCCGCCGCGCCGACGCCCGCCCAACCGGTCGCGCCGGACGTGTTCGAAGTCGAAGCCGTGCCCCCTGCCGCCGCCCGGCAGGGCCGCTTGCTCGGCCTGCAGGACCGCTTTTCCTTCGACACCTTTGTCGCCGGCCCCTCGAACGAGTTCGCCTTCGCCGTGGCCCGGCGCGTGGCGGTCTGGTCGGACGGCCATTTCAATCCGGTGATGTTCCACGGCCCCTATGGCTTCGGAAAGACACACCTTTTGAACGCCCTCGCCTGGGAGGCCATGCGCAATGAGCCGTCCAAGCGCGTCGTGCACCTCACCGCAGAGCGGTTCACCACGACCTTCGTGCGCGCCCTGCAGGACAAGCAGACCGCGGCCTTCAAGGACGAATTGCGCAACGCCGACCTGCTGCTGATCGACGACGTGCATTTCGTGGCCGGCAAGACTTCGACGCAGGAAGAACTGTTCCACACCCTGATCGCCCTGGTGGAGGATGGCCGCCGCGTGGTGATGACCGCCGACCGCTCGCCCACAGAACTGTCGGAGATGGAGCCGCGCCTGCGCTCGCACCTGCAGGCCGGCCTGGTCTGCGGCATCGAACCGGCCGACCGGACGCTGCGGCTGGGCATCCTGGACCGCAAGCTGCAGACGCTGGCCCAGCAGGGCGGTTTCCTGCCCTCGGCCAAGCCTGAGGTCATGCAGTTCCTCGCCGACCGCTTCACCGACAGCGTCCGCGAGCTGGAAGGCGCCCTCAACACACTGGTGGCGCGGGTGGGCGGCGAGCTCGCGCGCCTGACGCTGGACGAGGCCCAGACGATCCTTCGCCCGCACCTGTCGTGCAACGAGCGCAAGGTGACGGTGGACCAGATCCAGAAGACCGTGGCCGAGCACTATGGGCTGAAGCAGGCCGACCTGATCTCCGAGCGCCGGGCGCGCGCGGTGGCCCGGCCGCGGCAGGTCGCCATGTGGCTGGCCAAGCAGATCACCACGCGCTCGCTGCCCGATATCGGCCGCCGCTTCGGCGGGCGCGACCACACCACGGTCCTGCACGCGGTGCGCCGCATCGAATCCTTGAAGGCCGAAGATCCGGCGATCGCCCGCGACACCGACGTCCTGCTGAGGAAGCTGCGGGGGTAAGCTCCGGACCGAGGGGAGCGCGAGGGGCCCGCCGAAAGGCGGGCCCTTTTCGTTTGGTGGATTTGGGCTCGCCCCTGGCCTATCGTGTCCGCGATCGCGAGTCGGGAGCGATGCAGGCTGCGTCTTAAATCTCATGGCAACCAGTTTGCCTCGCATCTGACCATGAGGTTTAAGGCGCGGTGTCGTCAGGGATGACGCTGGACGGGAGGAACTATTGTTTCTGATGTTGCTGGCGTCCGCGGCGGATACAGGCGCGTTGGAGGCGGACCTGCGCCTTTCGAATATGACCGCACTCTACGAACACGTCTGTCTCAAGGCGTTTCCCGACGACAGGGCGGTGGAAGCCCTGTTGAAGACCCAGGACGCCCGGGAACTCTCACCTGAAGAGGTCAAGGTCACCATGGGTGACGATCCGGCTCGGGGCTGGGCGCTAAAGGAGGGCTGGGCGACGGTCTGGGTAGAATTCCCGCCCTTCCACGCCTGTTCCGTCCGATGGAATACGCCGCAAGTCGGAGCCCTCGATGGCTATCGCGCGGTTGTCGCTGGTTACGAAACCGCCCACGGCGGCTTCGGGCCGATAGAGCCGTACGACACCGAGCATGGTGACATTCACATACATGCCATCGGTGAGCGGCGGACGCTTCCGGACCAGACCGCCGAAGCCCTTTTCGTCATCGACCAGCACGTCAGCGATCCGAAGCGACGTGAAGCCGGCGAAACGGGCATTGTGATCCGCTTCGTCCATCAATTCACGCAGCCGTCGGCGGCCAGCGCAAAGTAAGCCGCGCCCACGCCCAAAGGAAAGGGCGGCTGCATCGCTGCAGCCGCCCCGATCCTTTTGGCAGAAAGCTGGAACGTTTTACGCGTCCGCGCCTTCCGGCTGCTCTTGCTTGGCCGAGAGGTCTTCGCCGGTTTCCTGGTCGACGATCTTCATCGACAGGCGGGTCTTGCCGCGATCGTCGAAGCCCAGGAGCTTCACCTTCACGGACTGGCCCTCGGTGAGGACGTCGGAGACCTTGTTCACGCGCTCGTTGGCGATCTGGCTCACGTGCACCAGGCCGTCTTTCGCGCCGAAGAAGTTCACGAAGGCGCCGAAGTCGACGATCTTGACCACCTTGCCGGTGTAGATCTGGCCGACTTCCGGCTCGGACGCGATCGACTTGATCCACTCCTTGGCCGCGTCGATCTTCGCCTGCTCGGCGGCCGCGATCTTGATCGTGCCGTCCTCGCCGATGTCGATCTTGGCGCCGGTTTCGGCGGTGATCTCGCGGATCACCTTGCCGCCCGAACCGATCACCTCGCGGATCTTGTCGACCGGGATCTTGATGGTCTCGATCTTCGGAGCGTACTCGCCGAGCTCGTGGCGCGGCGCTTCCATGGCCTTGTTCATCTCGCCGAGGATGTGCTCGCGACCGCCCTTAGCCTGGGCGAGCGCCTGCTTCATGATCTGCTCGGTGATGCCGGCGATCTTGATGTCCATCTGCAGCGAGGTGATGCCGTCGGCGGTGCCGGCGACTTTGAAGTCCATGTCGCCGAGGTGATCCTCGTCGCCCAGGATGTCGGACAGGACGGCGAAGCCGTCGCTCTCCAGGATCAGGCCCATGGCGATGCCGGAGACCGGCTTCTTCAGGGGCACGCCCGCATCCATCAGGGCCAGCGAAGAGCCGCAGACCGAAGCCATGGAGGACGAGCCGTTGGACTCGAAGATCTCCGAGACCAGGCGGATCGTGTAGGGGAACTCCTCGACGCTCGGCAGCATCGGGCGGATCGCCCGCCACGCCAGCTTGCCGTGGCCGACTTCGCGGCGGCCCGGCGCGCCCATGCGGCCCGTTTCCCCGACCGAGAAGGGCGGGAAATTGTAGTGCAGCATGAACTTCTCATAGTACTTGCCCTCGAGGGCATCGATGAGCTGTTCGTCGTCGCCGGTGCCGAGCGTGGCCACGACCAGCGCCTGGGTCTCGCCGCGGGTGAACAACGCCGAGCCGTGGGCCCGGCTGAGGACGCCCACTTCCGAGACGATCTGGCGAACCTGGTCGACCCTGCGGCCGTCGATGCGCACGCCCGTGTCGAGGATGTTGCGCCGCACGACGTCGGCTTCCAGTTCCTTGAAGACGGCGCCCAGCTTGTCCGGGCCGATGCCCGCCGGGTTTTCGTCGGACTTGCCGAACTTGTCGGTGGCCTTGGCCTTGGCCGCGGCGACCGCGTCCTGGCGTTCCAGCTTCGCCGGGATCTTGAAGGCGGCGGCGAGGTCCTTGCCGATCGCCTTCTTCATCTCCGCCTTGATGGCGTCGGTGTCTTCCGGTTGGAAGTCGAAGGGGTCCTTGGCGGAATGTTCGGCCAGTTCGATGATCGCGTCGATCACGGATTGCATGCCGGTGTGGGCGAACATCACCCCCTTCAGCACTTCGTCCTCAGACATTTCCTGGATCTCGGACTCGACCATCATGACCGCGTCCTGAGTGCCGGCGACCACCAGGTCCATCCGGCTGTCCTTCATCTCGTCCAGCGTCGGGTTGAGGACGTACTCACCGTTCACGAAGCCGACACGAGCGCCGCCGATCGGGCCCATGAACGGCGCGCCGGAGATCACCAGGGCGGCCGAGGCGGCCACCAGGGCGACGATGTCCGGATCGTTCTCCAGGTCGTGGGCGAGAACCGTGCAGACGACCTGCACCTCGTTCTTGAAGCCCTTGACGAACAGCGGGCGGATCGGACGGTCGATCAGGCGGCTGGTCAGGGTTTCCTTCTGGCTCGGCGCGCCCTCGCGGCGGGGGAAGGAGCCGGGGATCTTGCCCGCGGCGTAGAACTTCTCCTGATAGTTCACGGTCAGCGGGAAGAAGTCCTGACCGGGCTTCGCGCTCTTGGCGAAGACGGCGGTCGCCAAGACCATGGTCTCGCCATAGGTGGCCAGGACGGCGCCGTCAGCCTGACGGGCCATGCGGCCGGTTTCGAGCGTCAGCGTCTTGCCGCCCCACTCGATGGTCTTTCTCTTGATGTCGAACATTTTCGCTTCTTTCTGACCCGCGGGCGTATTCCCGGCGGGGACGGATCAGGTTCGGTCCTTGGGATCGGGCTTCCGAAATCCTCTCCAATTGAACAGGCGATGAGGACTTCGTTGGAGCCCTCGGCGTGTGCGGCGGTCCCAACTCAGGGAGATCGCCAGTGCCGCATCGGGTCCCCCGGCCTGTTGCGAAGGAGCGGCGTTGAAAAGTCTGAGCCCGGAACCGGCCTTGGGCCAGCCCGGGCTCGCGAGCCTTAGCGGCGCAGGCCGAGCGTTTCGATCAGCTTCTGATAGCGGTCCGCGTCGGACTTCTTCAGGTGGTCGAGGAGCGAGCGGCGGGCGGAGACCAGCTTTAAGAGGCCCCGGCGCGAATGGTTGTCCTTCTTGTGGGTCTTGAAGTGCTCGGTGAGGTTGGCGATCCGTTCGGACATGATCGCCACCTGAACCTCGGCGCTGCCCGTGTCCGCTTCGCCGCGGGCGTGGGTCTTGATCACTTCGGCTTTGCGTTCGGCCGTAATCGACATCGGGTCAGTCTCCGCTCTTTTCCAGATGAAAGACCCGCGTGGGTTCGAGCCGACCCGCGCGCATCTCGCAAAGCGCGACCATCGATCCGCCCGCCATGGCTGAAACGACGCGCGAGCCCGGCTTGAGCCTGGCTTTCACCGCTTCAACCTGTCGGGGAACGAGAACGATAGCGCGTCCCTGCTTCAGCCGGAAAGCGTCTTCGGCGGTCACGGCCAGCTCCGGGATGTCGTCCAGGGCGGTCTCGACCGGAAGCAATAGCTCCGACTGGCGGGGTCCATACCCCAAATCCTCAAGCAATTCCAGCGTCACCGCGGTTTGCTCCGTGAAGCTGCCGACACGGGTCCGGCGAAGCTCGCTTACATGACCGCAGGCGCCCAGCCGTTCGGCCAGGTCGCGGGCGATGGCGCGGACATAGGTCCCCTTGCCGCACTCGATCTCGATCGTGACGTGATGGGCGTCCGGCGCGCCGGCGACGCGGGCGGAATGGATGGTGACATTGCGGGCCGCAAGCTCGACCGTCTCACCGGCGCGGGCCAGGTCGTAGGCGCGCTCGCCGTCGACCTTGATCGCCGAATAGGCCGGGGGGACCTGGCTGATCTCGCCCACGAAGGCGGGCAGCAGCGCCTCGACCTGCGCGACGCTCGGCCGCACGTCGGACTCCGCGATCGTCTCGCCCTCGCGGTCGTAGGTGGCGGTGGTGCGGCCCCACTGGATCGTGAAGCGGTAGGCCTTGTCGGCATCCACCAGGAACGGGACCGTCTTGGTCGCCTCGCCCAGCGCGATCGGCAGGATGCCGGTGGCCAAGGGGTCCAGCGTGCCGGCGTGGCCTGCCTTCTGGGCGTTGAAAGCCCGGCGCACGCGGCTGACGGCGTGGGTCGAGGTCAGGTCGTAGGGCTTGTCGAGGCAGATCCAGCCGGAGACCGCGTCGCCCTTGCGGCGCCGCGCCACTAGTTTTCTTCCTTCCAGGAGTCGGACGGCGCCTGCGGCGTCAGGTCCTGCTGGACGCGCGGGTCCTGGAACAGCCGGCTCATCCGCGCGGCTTCGTCGAAGGTCTCGTCGTGCAGGAACTTCAGCGCCGGGGTGAACTTCATGTCGATGGCATGCCCCAGTCGGCCGCGCAGGAACCTGTGGTGCCGGTTCAGCGCCTTGACCACGACGCCGGCCTGCTCGCCGCCCAACGGCTCGACGAAGACGGTGGCGTTGCGCAGGTCCGGGCTCATCCGCACCTCGGTGATGGTCACCGAGACTCCGGCGAGGTCCGGGTCGTTGATCTCCTCCTCGCGGAGGATCTCGACCAGGGCGTGGCGAGTCAGCTCGCCGGCGCGAAGCTGGCGCTGCGAGGGACCGCGCGGCGGCTCGCGGCCGGAAGGGGAGGGACGTTTCATCGCTTCAGCTCGCTTGGCCTGGGACGCGGATCGGACGCGCCGACGCAGGGAAGGGCGCGCTTCTAGGGCCGGCGCTCGCCCAAGTCCAGCCTCATCGCCTCATGACGTCGACGGCGTCGTCAGGCGCCGGTGCGTTCTCTGAAGAATTCCAGCACGCGATCCTCGGCGGCCTTCGACGGGCCATCCTCCTTCAAGTGCAGGGTCAGCACCGAGTGCGGCGGAATGGGCGCCGGGGCGGCGTCCTCGTCGTCGAGCTCGATCGCCTCGAAGCGATCGCCGAACTCGCGGCGGTAGGACTCGAAGCGCGCGTCGGGGACCAGGACGTCGCTCCTGTAGCGTAGGCCGATCATCGAGAGATTCTCCTCGGCGAACCGGCGCCTGGCGCAGGCGACTTCCGCCGGTGAGGCGTCGAAGCCTGCGGCGCGCTTCCGCGACCCGGCCACCGCGGGCATCGAGGGCTGAGACAGGACCGGCGCGACCACCGACGGCTCGGTCATCATAGCGAGCGCGAAGCCGCCGGTGAAGCACATGCCGACCGCGCCCACGCCCTTTCCGCCGCATTCCGCATGCGCCTTGCGCGCCAAGGCGCGGAGCCATTCGACAATGGGGCTAGACCTGTCCGTCGACCAGACGCTGAACTCGCGGCGGATGCACACCGCGCCGAACATCGAGGCGAGCGCATAGCGGCGGCTGACCGGCTTGCCCGGCGTTCCGAACAGGCTCGGGCACCAGGCCGTCATGCCGGCCTCAGCCACGTGGTCGGCGAAGCGCAGGACCAGCGGGTGGAGGCCGGGGATCTCGTGGATGATGATGACCGCGGGGCCGGCGCCCTTGCGATAGACCGGCCGGGTGTAGGGCCCGTCGGTGAAGTCGAACTTCTCGAAGCCCGCCAGGGCTGCCTCATAGCTCATGGTCGCTCCCCCGCCTCGCGCAGTGGCGAAGCTTAGGCGGATCAGAGCTTGATGCGCAGGGTGGAAAAATCACCGTCGAAGCTGGTGAGCTTCCAGGCCCCGTTCTCCTTGGTGAAGGTCAGCACGCAGGGGCCATCCTTTTTCTTCGTTGCGCAGACGCGGCCGTCCGGCAAGGTCTTCAGGGCCTGGGCGATGGCCAGCGGGCTGGGGATCTTGGTTTCGGCCTTGTAGCCGTACTGCTCGGCCACCATCCGGAATGTCTTGGGCTGCACCAGCGCCTGATCGGCAAAGTCGAGCACCGACGGGCCGAGCAGGGCGGAAAGGCCCTTCAGCTTCTTGTTGCGCGCCAGGCGCTCGGAGAGCTTGGCCTGAAGTTCGCGCTTGAGCGCCTCGTGATCCACATGGGCGTCGAACGTCGCGCCATCGTTGTCGCGGATCGAGACCAGGAGGGCATGGACGTCGTTGGCCGCCCCCAACCGCTGCGCCGAGGCGCAGCCGGCAAGGGTGAGGAAGGCCGTCGCGGCGATCAGAGTCTTGCGCATGTCGGGACGCTCCGGAACTCGCCAGGCATCATAGCGCGGGAAGGCGGCCAGATCGCGGCCTTAGTCGCGTCCGACCAAGGCCCGGGCCCAGAGCGCGATCGGCAGCCCGATGACGAACATATGGCCGCAGAATTCCTCGACGAACTGGATGCCCGCCGGATTGGAGATCTTGTGGACGGCCGACAGGGGCACGATCACGAAATGCATCACGACGTAGATGCAGATCCCGAACAGCGGGCCGGTGACCCAGGCCATGCGGCGCAGCACCGGAAAGCGCAGCGAGGTCAGCACAAAGATCGCCGCGGCGATCAGCAGGATCATGTAGTGCGAGGCGATGCCGACGACGTCGACGATCGGCGGCATGGTCTTGACCGCGTCGCCATACCAGCCGCGCGCTATGGCGTGGGCCACGCCGCTGGCGGTTCCGCCATAGATCAGCATGGCGGCGAAGAAGTCGAATGTCGCAGCCATGAAGCCGCCGGCCAGGATCGCGCCCAGGACGTTTCGGCCCGCCGGCGCGGACGACGATAGCGTGCTCACCTTGGTCTCCCCCTGTTTGGCGAGAGCGAACCACGAAATCTCGCACGGGCAAAGTGTGCTCTTCCCGCAGCGATCGGTGGAACGAAAAAGCCCCGGAGGTTCGCTCCGGGGCTTCGTCTTGCTGTTCAGCGGTCCCGCCTAGAGCGAGCGCTTGACCTCTTCGAGGCTGAAGCACTCGATGGTGTCGCCGGGCTTGATGTCCTGGAAGCCGGCGAAGGCCATGCCGCATTCCTGGCCGGACTGCACCTCGTTGACCTCGTCTTTGAAGCGCTTGAGCGTCTGCAGGGTGCCGAGTTCGAGCACCACCACGTCGGCGCGCACGATCCGGACCCGGGCGCCCTTGCGGACCACGCCTTCGGTGACCCGGCAGCCTGCCACGCGGCCGACCTTGGAGATATCGAAGGCCTGCAGCACCTCGGCGTTGCCGAGGAAGGTCTCCCGCTGGATCGGCGCCAGCATGCCCGAAAGCACGCCTTTGATGTCGTCGATCAGGTCGTAGATGATCGCGTAGTAGCGGATCTCCACGCCCTCGCGTTCGGCCAGGTCGCGGGCCTGTTTCGAGGCGCGGACGTTGAAGCCGAGGATCGCCGAACCGGCGCCCTTGGCCAGCATGACGTCGCTTTCGCTGATCGCGCCGGCGCCGGACAGGATGATCCGCGCGCGGACCTCGTCGGTGGCGATCTTGTCGAGCGCGCCGACAATGGCTTCGGTCGAACCCTGGACGTCGGCCTTGATCACCAGCGGCAGCTCGGAAGCCTTCTTGTCGGTGATCTTGGCCATCATCTCGGCCAGGCTGGCGCCCTGCGCCGGCGCGCCCGCCTTCTCGCGCTTCACGCGGGCGCGGTAGGTGGTGAGCTCGCGGGCGCGCGCCTCGCTCTCGACCACGGCGAAGGGGTCGCCGGGCGCCGGCGTGCCGTCCAGGCCAAGAATCTCCACCGGCACCGATGGGCCGGCTTCGGTGACCTGTTCCTCGCGCTCGTTGAGCAGCGCGCGGACCTTGCCCCAATGGTCGCCCGCCACGACGATGTCGCCTCGCCTCAGCGTGCCGCGCTTGACGAGCACGGTGGAAACCGCGCCGCGGCCGCGATCCAGCTTGGCTTCGATCACGACGCCGTCGGCGACGCGGTCGGGGTTGGCCTTCAGGTCAAGCACTTCGGCCTGCAGGAGGATCGCTTCGAGCAGGTTCTCGAGGCCGGTCTTTTCCTTGGCGGAGACCTCCACGGCCTGGGTGTCGCCACCCAGGCTCTCAACGACGATCTCGTGCTGCAGCAGCTCGTTGATCACCCGCGTCGGATCGGCATCGGGCTTGTCGATCTTGTTGATCGCCACGATCAGCGGCGCGCCGGCCGCCTTGGCGTGATTGATGGCCTCGATGGTCTGCGGCATCACGCCGTCGTCTGCGGCCACCACGAGCACTACGATGTCGGTCACCGTCGCGCCGCGCATCCGCATGGCGGAGAAGGCGGCGTGGCCGGGGGTGTCGAGGAAGGTGACCTTCTGGCCATCCTCCAGGCGCACCTGATAGGCGCCGATGTGCTGAGTGATCCCGCCGTGCTCGCCCGACACGACGTCGGTGGCGCGCAGCGCGTCGAGCAGGCTGGTCTTGCCGTGGTCGACGTGGCCCATGATGGTGACCACCGGCGGCCGCGCGACCTGATGGTCGTCCACGTCCTCGGCGCCGATGAAGCCTTCTTCGACGTCGGCTTCGGAAACCCGGCGCACCGTGTGGCCGAATTCGGTCGCCACCAGCTCGGCGGTGTCATTGTCGATGACGTCGCCGCCCTTCAGCATCACGCCCTGGCGCATCAGGAATTTGATCACCTCGGCGGCGCGCGTAGCCATCCGGTTGGCCAGTTCGGCCACCGTGATCACGTCGGGGATGACGACCTCGCGGGCGGCTCGAGCCGCCTCCTGGCCCCCGCCCTTGCGTTTTTCACGCTCCCGCTCGCGCGCCCGGCGAACCGAGGCGAGGCTGCGCATCCGATCGACGGCGCCCTCATCGTCGCCGGCCACGGCCTGGATGGTCAGGCGGCCTTCGCGGCGCTGCGGCGCGCCCTTGGCGCGGCTGATCGCCTTGGAGGCGGGCGCGCCCTTGCGGCCGCCGTCATCGTCATCCGGACGGCGGTCCATGGCCGCCCCGCCAGGCCGCGGGGCCTGGCGGGTGGCGCGCTGGATCTCCGGCGTGGCGGGGGGCGCGGCCGGGCCGATGCGGGGACCGCCGGGACCACGCGCGCCGGGGCCGCCCGGACGCGGGCCGGCCGGACGCGGAGCGAGCGCCGAATAGCGGACGGTGTCGCCGCTCGGACGCGGGCCGCGCTCTTCGCGGTCCTGGGTGCGCGGACCGCGGTCGTCGCGCGACGGGCCGCGGTCATCGGGGCGCGGCGCGCGCTGGTTGAATGTGGCGCCTTCGAAGCGCGAGCGGTCAGGCCGGTAGGTCGTGGTGCTGGCCCGATCGTCGCGGCGGTCGGCCGACGGCTGATAGGTGCGCGTCTGACCGGGACCGGCCGGCGCCGCCGGCCGCGGCGCGGGCGCACTCGGGGTCGGAGCAGCAGCGGCGACGGGAGCCGGCGGCGGCGCTGCCTCCGCGGGCTTCGGCGGTGCGGCAGGCGCCTCGGCGGCCGGAGCCGGAGCGGCGGGCGCCGCAGCCGGAGCGCGGGCGACCGCGGCGGCGGCTTCGGCGCGGGCGCGTTCCTCGGCGCGCGCGCGTTCGGCGGCCTGGCGTTCCTGCGCGAGTTCGATGGCGCGCTGGCGCGCGGCCCGCTCTTCGGCGGAAAGGCCGTCGTGCGGCGCACCGGCCGGACGCGCGGCCTGCGCTGGGGCGGGGCGCGGTTCGAATAGGCGCTTTTCGGCGGAAGAAGGCGCAGCAAGGTTGCCGCCGCCCGGCTGGTGCGTGCGCGCGCGCTTGGTCTCGACGACCACAGTCTTCGAACGGCCGTGGCTGAAGCTCTGCTTCACCGTGCCGGCGCTGACCGATCCGGCCCCGCGGGGCTTCAGGGTCAGGGGCTGGCGCCCGCCGGGGGCGGGAGTGCGGCCGTTGTTGTTCTCGTCGCTCATGCGCTCGCTTTACTCGTCAGCCGGCGGT
>Ga0207690_10000152_pt1 | contig 54731 bp, 53 predicted proteins | sample KBSC23metaG_FD_184315 | JGI IMG/M metagenome (GOLD analysis project Ga0207690, IMG submission 184315) | Corn rhizosphere microbial communities from Kellogg Biological Station, Michigan, USA - KBS C2-3 metaG (SPAdes) (version 2) | ecosystem: Host-associated > Plants > Roots > Rhizosphere > Soil ... | reverse complement strand
CAATACTCGCAGGCGGAATTGAACAAGATCGCAGCGCGGCTCAATGAAAGGCCCAGAAAGACATTGGGCTTCATGTCTCCGGCCGATAAACTATGCGAGGCTGTTGCAGCGACTCATTGAACCTACCTGTGCGTACTTCGCGAAGGACTCAACGTGAAGTACGCCTTCATCGAACGCAATCGGTGTCACTGGCCGATTTCGGTGTTATGCGAAGTACTCGATGTGAGCCCCAGCGGCTTTCATCAGCGGCGGCAACGTGTTGCGCAGAACAAGCCACACCGAGGCCACGTGAGCAACGACGCACTGCTGGCGCACATCAAGGCGGTTCACGCGGAGGTCAAGGGCGAATACGGCTGGCCGCGCATGTGGAAAGAGCTGGTTTCGCGCGGCGTACGCGTGGGCAAGGAGCGAGTTCGCAAGCTGATGGCGCAGCATGGTATCCGCGCACGGCACAAGCGCAAGTACATCGCAACGACGAACTCGAACCACAACCTGCCGGTCGCGCCGAACCTGTTGGAGCAAAACTTCACGACGACAGCGCCGAATCACGTCTGGACTAGCGACATCACGTATGTGGCGACGGCCGAAGGCTGGCTGTATCTGGCCGTCATAATCGACCTGTTCAGCCGGCAGGTGGTGGGCTGGTCGATGCAGCCGCATATGAAGGCCGAACTGGTCACGGACGCGCTGCGCATGGCATGGTTCCGGCGCCGCCCCGAAGCCGGCGTGATTGTGCATAGCGACCGTGGCAGCCAGTATTGCAGCGGACTCTTCCAGGACACGCTCAAGGCGTACGCCATGCGTTCGTCGATGAGCCGGCGCGGCGATTGTTGGGATAATGCGCCGACCGAAAGCCTGTGGGGTTCGCTGAAGGTCGCACGACTGCACGGTCGGCACTTCGCGACGCGGCGTGCCGCGATGGATGAAATCGTCGACTGGCTTGGTTTCTACAATGCCCGTCGACTGCATTCGACACTGAACTACGTCAGCCCCATGAAGTTCGAGAAGAATTGGGCCGCCGCTCAGCGAGGGCAAGCGGCCTGATAGCCTCAGCTATGGGATTCGTGAAACAGGGGCAAGGTCACAGTTCCTGCGCGTACTCGAGCTGGAATTGTGTGGCGAGCGCGGCCGCGTCGGGATTGGCGCCGCGTTTGTCGGCAGGCAAACTGCCGGTCGTGGTTGCGAGCCGGTGAAAGCCGCCGGCGGCCAGATGTCCGAAGAACGATTCCACGAACGGACGGTCGTCCTTGCTGCGTCGGCAGCTGTAGCTGCCCGGATCTTGCGGCTTGACGAGTGTCGCGCCCACCACGTCGCGCAGCACGCCCTCGACGCGCGCGCAGATGTTGGCCAGTGCGCCGTCGACGCTAAATTCATTCCAGCATGCGCCGGCCAGCGGCGGAAGGCGATAGGACGGCAAGCCGGCGCCCGGCACATACGCCTCGTCGCTGAACTGCAGGTCGCGTGGCTTCCACGGCACGAGCGCGCAACGCACGGCGTGCAGTACATCCTCGGCTGCGCACTCGCGCCGTAGACTCAGGTGGTAGCCCAGCACCACGCGCGAGGCGACCTCGATCAGCACCACGACCCACAGGCGGTGAATCAGGCGCGGCTCGGTGCCGCCATGCGGTGACGGCACCAGTACTGTCATACGGGCGTCGAGCTTGTGAGCGTCGCACTCGACGCGTTCGAACGGCGCCAGCGGTGGCCGGCGCGTACCGTCGCCGGCGCGCGCCTTGCGCACCGCCTCGGCTCCGCCGGCCAATTGGCGCGCCCGAGAGGGATGCTCGGCAAGCACGCGATCAATGTAGCGGGCGAGCGTGACGTAGCCGCGTTTCTCGACATTGAACGGCCACTCGCCGCGACGCTCGAAACCGCGTGCACGCAGCTCGGCCAGAAACCAGCGGAACACCGCCATGCGCGGCCGACGCGAGGCTTCTAGGTCACTACGTTTGCCGAGTATCCGCTCCCGCAGGCGCTCTTCGAGGCCACGCCCCGCAGGCGACTCGAACACCCACTGCAAGGCTCCCACGGCTCCGCCGCTCCAGGCGTTGAGCTTGAGCGGTGCAGTTCGTTCGTAGGATTTGACGCGGGTATATGGCAGGAGGCCTCGCCAGCCGTTCACGCGGCCATCCGGGTGCGTTTTGAGGCAGCGCTCGGTCAGCAGCCGGTACGTCTGGACGCGGCCCAGGCTGCAGGCCGCTTGGATTTCGCGGTCGGTCGCGCCGTTTAGGTACAGGCGGATCGCGCGCTCGCGTCGCCGATAGAGCGCGCGTCGCTCGGCGGAAAGCGCGAGCTCGTCGATCGACGGCCAAGCGGCAAGATCGACGTCGTTCAATTCCGTGCCGTCGTTCAAGGAACCGCCTGCCCGTAACGTGAGCGTCGTGCCATCGGTCGCCTCCGCCAGCGCGTCGACCATTACGACACAGGATTAGTTGAAATCGCGCAGTACGTTACAAATTTAGTTGACGTCGCGGACGCGATAGTTACAGATTTAGTTGAAATCGCATCCGGCCGCTTCGCCTTGTAGATCAAGGGATTGCCGGAAATGCTGCGCCGCACCGGATTGGTTACAGAATTAGTTGTGCAAGCGCGGGGTGCTTCTGTATGCTTGGCGCGGGCATCGAGGGCTTGGAGGTTCTGCCGATCCGGGTGGGACCGCCGGAGAGGCGGCTTTGTCTCAAACGGTGCTGATCGAGGGAATCGCCAGACAGATTTCTTAATTCTCTCCGCAGTGCGGAGAGAATTAAGGGTTTGAGCGCTTGGTGGTAGGTAAGCCACCCACATATCGATTTGTCGTCGATCTCGACGCTGCAAGATCAGAAGCGGGGCCTTCCGGATTTCCTTGTACCGGGCGCGCCTCGGCCGAGTCTGGTTTGCTTGTCGTAGAAAAAGATCACTAAGAGTGATCTTTTTTTATTCGAATTCAAACCACCCTACCTTGGCAGAAGTTTCCGGAAGGTGTATTTTGTTCACTATGAGTGAACAAAATCCTGGAAAATTAAACCTTCTGCTAGCTGAACTGGGTGATACGAGCTTGGTGTCGAGCCGCTGGCTGCGGGTTCACGGCTACTCCAATAGCCTCGTCGCGCGCTACGTGAGCAGCGGTTGGCTGGTGTCGCCGGCGCGCGGCGTCTACATGCGCAAGAGTGGGCGCCTACAGTGGGAGGGCGTGGTTCGCAGCCTGCAGGTTGGGGAGGGCATGCCGCTGCACGTCGGAGGTCGTTTTGCACTCAGCCTGCAGGGGCACGAGCACTATCTACGTCTGGGCGATGCCGGCACGATCACCCTGTATGGGGCGGAGCGGCCACCCGCTTGGATTGGCAAACTGCCTCTGACGCAGTGTTTCGAGTATCTGGGGAAGGGGCCGTTCGATTGGCCGCCCATGCCGTTCGAGTTGGAGACGTCCGCGACAATGCTGTCCGAACAGGGCCTGGCGTGGCATCAGGCCGCACCCGGTGCCGATGCCTTGGTTTGTTCCATGCCGGAGCGGGCCATGCTGGAGCTGTGCGATGACGCCTCTGACGCTGCCTTGATCTACGAGGTGGATGCGCTGATGCAGGCTATGACCACACTGCGGCCGCAGCGGGTCGGCGTATTACTGCGCCATTGCCGAAGCATCAAAGCCAAGCGGCTGTTCCTGGCGTTGGCCGAGCGCCATCGGCATGCATGGCTACCGCACGTGCCGCGGGATGGTATCGATCTGGGTCGGGGAAAGCGCGCGCTGGTGCCTGGCGGCCGCTTGCATCCGGTCTACCAGATCACCTTGCCGGGAGACCTCGATGAACACCTGGCTTGATCACTGGGATCGGCGCTATACCGACCGCGTACGGCTGCTGGTCGAGATTCTGCCGGCGCTGGCGCAAGAGCCGCGCTTCGCGCTCAAAGGCGGTACGGCGATCAACCTATTCGAGCACGACCTGCCCCGGTTGTCTGTGGACATTGATCTGGCCTGGTTGCCGGTGCATGACTATGCCGAGGACGCAAGGCTCATCGCTGAAGCGCTTGGGCGGCTGGCTGATGTGCTGCGCGCCCGGCCTATGCAACTGCAGGTGCAATTGTCGGCAGGCGAGGGCGCAGGCGTCACGCGACTGGTGGCGAGTCGCGGTCGTGCGCGCGTGCAGATCGAGACGACGCCGGTGATGCGCGGCACCGTGCATCCCGCGCGGAACATGGTGGTGCGCCCGAGGGTCGAGGAGGCATTTGGCTTTGCTTCGGTGCAGGTGCTGCACTTCGCCGACCTTTATGCCGGCAAGCTGGCTGCGGCATTGTCGAGACAGCATCCGCGCGATCTTTTCGATGTCGGCTTGTTGCTGGAAGACGAGCGGGCGGATCAGGCGCTCTGGCGAACCTTTCTTGTCTACCTAACCTGCAGCCCCAAGCCTGCGTGGGAAATGCTGGCGCCCCGCGTGCCTGCGGATTTCGCCGCGACCTTTGAAGCGCACTTCAGGGGGATGACGGCAGAGCCTGTCGAAGCCCAAGTCCTGCTGGACATCCATGAGCGGCTGCTGGCGCGTGTGGCCGGGTGGCTGGATGAGCCGTCGTGCGCATTTCTGCGATCAGTGGAAGGTGAGCGGCCGGACTTCGATCTGATCGGACTTCCGCATGCGGCTCTGTTGCCAGCCGTGCGACGCAAACTGCTCAACCTGGCCCAGCGCACCGACGCCAAACGAGCGGCGGATAGGGGTCTGTTGGAAGAAGCGCTGACGCGGATCGTCGGCGCTAGATCGTCACGTTGAGACCAAAACGACGCGACCACTTAACCATATGACTCAGGCTCATCATGGGTGTTGAGGACGAAACAGGCGCAGCGTCGATAGAAATCGATAAAGTTCGGGCATCCAAGGCGGGCCATGCCTTTCATGAAGCGAGGGCCTTACGCACGGCCCTCGAACTCCTGCTGTTGCGATGGGGGGCTGCGCATCCAGGAGGCCGTGACGGTCCAGCGCGACGGGTTGCAATGGTGGCCGGCCGAGGACGATACACCGGCGACGTGGCGGCTGGGCGTGGTCGGCAAGGTCAACAAGGACCTGTCAGGCGTGACGCAGATGCAGTTGAACGATATCGCCAAATTGATGAACGGCCGTCCTCGTCAAACCCTCAACTGGAAAACTCCCGAAGAGGCAATGGCCATGGAATTAGCTGCCGCCGGATTAGCTAACCGTTGCACTTGACTCTTGAGACCGCCCAGCAATGCGCGGCCTAGTCGAATTTAACTCGAGCAAATGCGGGCCTCGGCACAGCGTACGACTGCGCGCTATATAACAGCGCAGCACGGCGGATAGGGCAACAGCGCCGCGCCACCACCCATCCTCACCAAGCGATATTGCAAGATGACCGCGCCGTCCCAGCACCGCCCGTAGCCGTGCAATGCGAACCCGCGCCGTTGTCATAGAACGTCCGCGTCTCCGGTTGCGGTACAGACGGATCGTACGGATTCGGCGCACCGTGTGGACCGCGAGCGGCATCGAAAGGTCGCGTCGGCACATACGAGTTTCCGCCGCCCGGAGCGTGTGACCCACTGGCCCGCAGGTATTCATTCCAGTTCAGTTCACGCTGTTCGTGCCTGGGCAACGCGCGCCCGAAGCTGTCGCTCCCACCCGAACCGAGCGCGACGCGATTCGAAGGCCACACCGAATCGCCGGATCCGTGTTCATCCGGAGACTGCGGCGCAAGCGTATCGCCCGAAACCCGCAACGGCCGCGTATCAGGCGTATCGAACGCACTACGTTCGACTGGCGCAGCGTACTTCCCGCGCCGTGTCGTTCTCGCCACACGTCCACCATCCCGAGCCACGGCCCGACGTTCCGAACGAAACACATTGGCGCTGCTCGACCGATCGATCAGCGAATCGCGCCCGGAAGCATGAACAGTAGAAACAGAAAGCGCACAAGCAAGCGCGGCAGCGGAAGAAAAACGGAGAGGATGATTCATTGGCGATCCGAACCAGGTGATATGCGATGAGAGAAAAACGGCAGATCACTGGCTGGCGGCTGGGCGACGGAAGGGTGTCGAAGCGGCCCTGAAGCGACTACGGGGCGCGGCGGACGCGACACGCAGGCTGGCTGGATTGCAGAGGCGAGTTCGCATTATTTCACAAAATTAAGAACCTGTCCGCATTTTTGTGGGCGAGGCGGTTGAACAACAGGTTATCCACGCGCCTGCGTGAATCGCTCGCCGAACAGGATAGCAAACTGGTTCATCGCTGATTTCCAGTCGAAGGCGGCCCGCACGGTCTTGGCCAGCACGTTGCGCAGCGCCAGCCAGAGCAGCTTGATCGCCGCCTCGTCATTGGGGAAGTGACCACGGGTCTTGATGATCTTGCGCAGTTGCATGTTCAGACTTTCAATGGCATTCGTTGTGTACACAACCCGTCGGATCTCCGGCGGAAACACGAAGAACGGTATGACGTGCTCCCACGCGCGTTGCCATGACTGCACGATCGTCGGGTACTTCGCGCCCCAAGGTCCGTCGGCGAAGTCTTGCAGCGCCTGCCTCGCCGCCTCTTCGCTGGCAGCCGCGTAGATTGGGCGCAGCGCTGTGGCGAGCGCCTTACGGTCCTTGTAGCTGGCGTACTCGAGGCTGTTGCGGATCAGATGCACGATGCAGGTCTGAACGGTGGTCCGCGGATAGGCCGTGCTGATGGCTTCGGTGAGCCCCTTCAGGCCATCGACCACAGCGATCAGGATGTCCTGGCAGCCGCGCGTCTTGAGTTCGTTGAACACCTTGAGCCGGAACTTGGCGCCCTCGGTCTGCTCGATCCAGAGGCCCAGCACGTCGCGCTGGCCGTCGGCCTGGATGCCCAAGGCCAGATAGACGGCCTTGTTGCTGACCACGCCGTCGTCGCGGATCTTGACCCGCAGCGCATCGAAGAATACCACCGGGTACATTGGCTCGAGCGGGCGGTTCTGCCAGCTCAGCGCCTCGTCCATCACCTCGTCGGTGACCGAGCTGATGAAGTCGGGCGACACTTCGGTGCCGTAGTGCTCGGCCAGAAACCCCTGAATCTCGCGCACACTCATGCCGCGGGCGTACATCGCGATGATGCTGTTGAAGCCCTTAAAAACTGCTAATCGTGTCCATAGATTACGCTAATGTAAGACACGGCCACGGCCCCGCGAGATAAGGCATTGCTGCCGTTTCGCGCGTCTTTTCATGCGTTGCGTTTTGGCAACGCGCGCACGCACGGATGTCCGTTTATTTTGCTAACGCGTTCTACCTGTCCTTTAATTCCGCTAACGCGTCTGACGAGGCTCGATTAGGAGCGGCAATGACGGTTTCCGAGGAAGCAGTTAGCAGAGCGGAAAAAGTAGCAGATGTCCTCCGGCCATTGGGGCGAGGACCGCTTTCGAAGAAGCGCGCAGTTTCGGCTGCCAACCTGCTGGGCGTCCACTGGACTACTGTTTATCGTCTGCGGCGGAAATTTCTGGCAAACCCGGTAGCGAGCGCGGTCATCCCGAAACAACGAGGCCCATCTGAGAGCAGCCATCGATTGGGAGGGGCCGTTGATGCAGTGATTGACGAAGTAGTGCACATCTGGCTGCCCACTCAACGACATTTGGCGCATCCTGCAACCGATCTCGTGCTGGAGGTTCGACGCAGATGTGAGCTTGCCGGACTGCAACCACCAGGCCGAACCACCATAGGCCGGCGGTGGGCTCAGCATCGTGAGGCGGACGCCCTGCAGCGCGCGGCCCTTCCCAGCGCGCTGGCAGCGCCAGGTTCACTTGTCGCAAAGTATCCTCTGGAAATCGTTCAGGTCGACCATACCCAGGCGGACGTGGTTTTGGTTAGCGAATACGACAGACGGGTGATTGGCCGCCCGTGGCTGACTATCGCTCTGGACGTTGCAACCAGGTGCGTGTTGAGTTTCTACGTTGGCATGGAGCGTCCGGGAGCGGCTACCGTTGGTTTGCTGCTGACCAGGGCGGCACTGCCAAAAAGCCCCTGGCTCGCGAAGATCGAGGCGGACGCAGAGTGGCCAATGCGTGGGATTCCGAACGTTCTACATCTGGACAACGCTGCGGAGTTCAAGAGCAGGGCGCTTCGCAGTGGATGTCGGGAATACGGTATCCACCTGATGTATCGTCCAGTCGGGCGGCCTCATTTTGGCGGTCATATTGAACGCCTAAACCGCACCCTGATGGAGCGTGTCCGGGGCTTACCGGGGGCGACTGGATCGTCTCCCAAAGGACGCAAGGCGCGAGAGTCTGAAAAGACGGCCTCGTTGACGCTTCGAGAATTCGAGCAATGGCTCGCGATCGAGATCGCCAGACGCTACCACCACGTTCCGCATCGCGGGCTGCTTGGAGCGACGCCAGCTGACACGTGGCGGATGCTTGCCCTTAGCATTGATTCGCGGCAACTTCCCGCGTCCAGCGACGCTGAGCTCAGGTTCCTGATTCGGTTTTTGCCCGTAGTGCAGAGGAAAATCCAGGCTGATGGACTGACGCTCTTCCATGTTCGTTATTGGCATCCAATTTTCGTCGCCTGGCGCCAGACGCGGCGGGCGGTCACCGTTCGGTATCATCCGGAGGACCTCTCGCGGGTTTTTGTGACAGCAGGGAGCGGCAACTACCTCGAAGTCCGTTACGCAGACATGCGGCGGCCGGCAATTTCTCTTATTGAGCACCGGGCAGCGTTGCATTCCATTAGGTCGGAAGGACAGCAAACTGTTTCTGAGTCGCTGATCTTCAGGACAATAGAAGAGCAACGGCATGTAATTTCCAGAGCCAAACAGACAACGATCCGTGCACGTCGACGGTCACGCAAAAAGATCGTCCCATTGGAAGAGCTGCGCGACAGGATTGTCCCGTACAGGCGTGATGTGAAGGAGCAGGAGGCTGAGGCGGTCGACTACGCGACGCCAGTTCAGGCCTTCGATGTGGAGCAATGGTGAGGTGACACATGAAGGGTGGGGCACTTGCGCATCTGCTACCGGCTGCCAGACAGCAAGCCGAGTTAGGGAACGACGAACGAATCCTCGGACTTCTTCGAGACCGCTGGATCGACTATCCCCGCGCGACGCAAGCCCTGCAGCAACTTGAGCGCCTCTTTGAGACGCCCCGCCGCGAACGTATGCCGTGCCTGCTGTTGCACGGTGATTCAAACATTGGCAAGACGAAAATAACGGCCAAATTTCGGCGCGCACATCCAAGCGAGTTTGACGAGAAAAGCGGGGTCGAACGTTGTCCGGTCATCGCGATGCAGATGCCACCGACCCCTGATCAGCATCGATTCTATTCAGGCTTACTGGTCGAACTAGGTGCCCCGCACAATGCCGCTTCCGGCTTGGCAGCCCTTGAACGTTTAGCACGCGAGATTCTCAAGCGGATGTCGCCGCGCATGCTGGTCGTTGATGAGGTGCATCACCTACTTGCGGGCTCTTATCGCGAGCAGCGCGCGTCGCTGAACCTGCTGAAATTTCTGGCTAACGACCTTCAGATCAGCATGGTTCTGGTCGGCACCCGCGACGCGGTGCTGGCGCTTCAAACCGATACCCAGATGATTAGTCGGTATGTGCCGTTCGAAATACCACGGTGGCGGGAGAGCGATGGTCTACGGCGGCTTCTCGCGGCCTTCGAACGCGTGCTGCCACTGCGCAAGCCATCGGATCTCGCGCGACGCGAGATCGTTCAGTTTGTTCTGAGCGCGAGCGGCGGACTTACCGGCGAGATATCTACGTTGCTGAACAATGCCGCCGAGCTATCAATTCGCAACGGCGACGAATTTATCGGCATTACGCATCTCGAGCATGTCTGCCGAGTCGAGCAGTAACGTCGTTCCATGGCCGATTGCCCCCAGGCCATTCTACGAGGAGGCCTTTGGTGGCTGGTTAGGCCGTGTCGCGACGCGATATCAGGTGAGCGTTGCGATGCTGTGGCAGATGAGTGCGAGCGAGCCGCTGCCCTCGCTTGGGACTGCTGGATGGATTCTTTTTCCTCCGATTTCTCAGACAGCGCTTCAACGATTCTCAACGCTCGCACGCCTTGATGAAGACAGATTGAGGCACATCCAGACGCCATCGGCCTGGCTATTCAACTGGCGCTGCGTGCCGTACTGCTTCAGATGCCTCGTGCTGAACGACGCGGACGTTGCAGTGCCTCGCTGGAAACGTGAGTGGCTCGATCCGACAGCCGAATTCTGTAGCGTGCATCACACGGTTTTGGAAACAGTCCCCGCCTCTGTATTTCGGCTGTCGGGTCACTTTGCTGCCGCTCTGCGCGCGATCAGCCGTTATCGCGAGAAACGTGTTCAAGGACCGCAGATGGCTGCGTTAGCAGAATTAACGGACACGATTAGCGTTGCAGCGGACGCCATTAGCACAAACTTCGAACTTCAACAGCGGCCGCCATCATGAGCTTGATCCGCTCGGCGCAGTTGAACGGGCTCGACCCGCTCGCCTATCTGAAGGACGTCCTCACACGCTTGCCGACCCACAAGGCCAGCGACATCGACGCGCTGCTGCCGCATCACTGGCAGCCTCTCTCGAGCACCGCCTAAACTCGCTCGTCAAGACGGGTTGGCTGGCCGCTTACGAACAAGGCTGCAATAAGGCCGAATGTAGAGCTGCAGCCCATCCTGTTCGTCAAAACCTCGAAAGTCTGGCGCAAAGGGGGGCGTTCATGTAGACGACTTTATTTTGGCCTACGCCTGCAGGGCATTGAAAGCTTACCTCGTGTGCACAGGCAAGGGTTAACACTACTTTAGGGTTGTTTTTGGCGGCTTAAAGTGAATCCATGGATACAATTATCCAGTCCTACATATGACTTTCGAGCGCATGGTGACGGTAGTCCGAGAAGGCCGCCGGCATAGTGCGGACCTTATATGCTGGCGGAACGTACGGTATGTGAGGCGCCAAGTTGACGCTTCGTCGGCAGTTGCAGTTGTTTGGAGAAAAATGGTCATCGCATGAACACGGAAACGCGTACATTTTCATCAAATCCGCAATTTCCTGCTACGGCCGAGGAAGAGGCGTACGCGTACGTCGTCTACCGGATCCGGATGGGGACGTACAAGGCGGGCGATCGTCTGATCCCCGAGGAAATCGCCGCCCAGATCAACACCAGCCGCATGCCGGTGCGCGAAGCGTTCCGCCGGCTCGCCAGCGAGGGGCTGGTCGTGATCCGGCCGAATCGCGGCGCGGTCGTGCGCGGGCTCGACGTCGACGAGATGGAGGTGGTGTTCGGCATGCGCGGCGTGCTGGAAGGGCTTGCGGCCCGCATGGCGCTGCCGCGGATCACGCCGCAGCACGTCGACGAATTGACGCGCCTGATCGACGTGATGGAACGCGCCGAGCCGGACGGCCAGCAATGGGTCACCGCGCATCGCAGCTTTCACGAGTACCTGTGCCAGCTGTGCGAGCGCCAGCGCCTGATCACGCAGATCGCGGGACTGCACACGGTGGTGGAACCGCACATGCGGATGTGGCTCGAGCTGGCCTACAAGCCGAAGACGTCGCGCGACGACCACATGGGCCTGATCGATGCGATCCGCGGCGGCGACGCGGCCGCGCTCGAGGCCGTGGTGCGCGAGCACATCGAGGCGACGGTGCCCGCGCTGCGCGACTGGATGACGGGCGAAACCTGAGCGGGAAACACCGCGGCGCAAGCGTCGACCCGCAACTATTGATAAGGGATCCATAGCAGTTGCAAAAGGCAAGCCGCGGATCGCGAACACGCACTCATTACCCACGCAACACGTTACGGAGCATCGACATGAAAGGACGCATGACGAAATTCCTGCTGATCGCCTCGCTCGCGCTGGCGGCTGCCCAGGCTGGCGCGAAGGAGTGGAAGGACATCCGGATCGGCTACGAAGGCGCGTATCCGCCGTTTTCGTCGATGCAGCCGGACGGCACGCCGGTGGGCTTCGACATCGACATCATCCATGCGCTGTGCGCGCAGATGCATGCGAACTGCACGCTGGTTCAGATCGGCTGGGACGGGCTCCTTCCCGCGCTGATGGCCGACAAGGTCGATGCGATCGTCGCGTCGGTCGCGATTACCGCCGAGCGCAAGCAGAAGGTCGCGTTCACCGACAAGTACTACAACACGCCGCGCCGGCTGGTCGTCGCGAAAAGCAGTCCCGTCAAGGACGCGACGCCGGCGGAACTCAAGGGCAAGCGCGTCGGCGTTCAGCGCGGCACGCTGGCCGACAAGTACGCGAGCGCGTACTGGGTGCCGAACGGCGTTCTGGTGGTGCGCTATCCGACGCAGGGCGAGGTCTATCTCGATCTGCGCGCGGGCCGCATCGATGCCGCATTGCAGGACGCGACCGCCGCGTATTCCGCGTTCCTGACGAAACCCGAAGGCGCGAACTTCAAGTTCGTCGGCACGCCGATCGTCGGTACGACGCCCGAGCAGAAGGCGCTGCTGGGCGAGGGTTACGGCATTCCGGTACGCAAGACCGATGACGGTCTCCGGCAGCAGCTGAACCAGGCGATCACCGGCATTCGCGCGAACGGCGTGTATCAGTCCATCGAGAAGAAGTACTTCGATTTCAACATCTACTGATGATCGAGCCTGCGCCGGTGCACATGCAGGCGCAGGCGGAGCCCGAACGAATCGCGAGAGCGCTGGAAAGGAGCGTTATGTCCGAATTGCAGCAATACCTGCCGGCCCTGCTGCGCGGTGCCGAGGTGACGATCGTGCTCGCCGTGCTGTCCGTCGCGCTCGCCGTGTGCATCGGGATGGCGGGCGCGATGGCCAAGCTGTCGGGCTCGCGCGTGCTGGTGTCCGCCGCCACCGCGTACACCACGCTGATTCGCGGCGTGCCCGAGTTCGTGACGATGCTGCTGGTGTTCTATGGCGGCCAGATTCTGTTGAACCGGCTGGCCGCCGTCTTCGGCCTGCATGCACCCGGCGTCGACGCGTTCGTGACCGCCGTCGTCACGATCGGCTTCATTTTCGGCGCGTACTACACGGAAACGTTTCGTGGGGCGATGCTCGGCGTACCGCGCGGCCAGATGGAGGCGGCGCGCGCATACGGATTCTCGGAATGGCTCGCATTTCGCCGCATCCTGTTTCCGCAGATGGCACAGCTCGCATTGCCCGCCGTCGTGAACAACTGGCTGGTGCTGCTCAAGACCACGGCGATCGCGTCGCTGATCGGCCTGCACGACGTGATGTTCATTTCCGACCATGCCGGTCGCACGACCCAGGCGCCGATGACGTTCTATCTCGCTGCCTGCGCGGTGTATTTGCTCGTAACGTCGGGATCGACCGCGTGCCTCGCGCGTGCTCGCGTGCGCATGAACTGCGGCATGCGCGAAGGGAGGCTGCACGGATGAGCCACGAACAATGGATCGCGCTGCTCGGCGCGTACGCCGGCGGCCTATGGGTCACGGTGCAGCTGACCGCCGGTTCGCTGGCGCTCGGGTTGCTGCTCGCGATTCCGCTGGCGGTGCTGCGCGTGTCGCCGAACCGCTCCGTGCACGGGCCGGTGGCGCTCTACACCTGGTTCATTCGCGGTACGCCGTTGCTCGCGCAACTGATGCTCGTCTATTACGGTTTCGGCCAGTTCCAGTGGGTCCAGGATGCGTGGCAGCGCGGCAATCCGTTACTGTCGGTGCTGCGCGATCCGTTCGGTTGCGCAATGATCGCACTGACGGTGAACACCTGCGCGTATACCGTCGAAATCCTCGCCGGCGCGATTCGTGCGACCGCGTACGGCGAGATCGAGGCCGCGCAGGCCTACGGCATGTCGCGCGCGACCGCATGGCGCCGCATCGTGTTGCCGTCGGCGCTGCGCCGGTTTCTGCCCGCGTACAGCAACGAAGTCATCCTGATGCTGCACGGCACGTCGCTCGTCAGCGCGATCACGCTGATCGACCTGACCGGCGCCGCGCGCGATGTCTACGCGAACTACTACGCGCCGTTCGAGGCGTTCATTTCCGTGGGCACCGTCTATTTCGCGCTGACCGGCCTCGTCGCGCTGGCGATCCGCGCGGCCGAGCGGCGCTTTCTCGTTCATTTGCGGCCGCTGCCGCTTCCCACGCTTGGCCCACGCCGGAGCAACGCCACATGACTGCACTGTCCGTCGAAAACCTTCACAAACGCTACGGCGACAACGAGGTGTTGAAAGGCGTATCGCTCGGCGGCGGCGAGATGAGGACGCCCGTCGACCGCAACGGTCGGATCAGGATTTCGGATCCGGCCCAGTTGCGCCGAATGCGCACGTGGCTCGCGATGGTGTTCCAGCAATTCAATCTGTGGGCGCACATGACGGTGCTGCAGAACGTCGTCGAGGCGCTGCTGCACGTACTGAAGCTCGGCCGCGCGCAGGCGCGCGAGCGGGCGGAGCGCTATCTCGCGCAGGTCGGCATGACGCGCTTCACCGACGCGTATCCGGCGCACCTGTCCGGCGGCCAGCAGCAGCGGGTCGCGATCGCGCGTCCGCTCGCGATGGAGCCCGACGCGCTGCTGTTCGACGAACCGACGTCGGCGCTCGATCCGGAGCGGGTGGGCGACGTACTCAAGGTGATGCGCGAGCTCGCGGACGAAAGGCGCACGATGATCGTCGTCACGCACGAGATGGGCTTCGCGCGCGAAGTGTCGAACCACGTGATGTTCCTGCATCAGGGTGTCGTGGAGGAGGAAGGACATCCGCGCGACGTATTGAAGACGCCGAAAAGCGGGCGGCTGCGGAAGTTCTTGTCCGGCGGGTTCAAATAGCGCGATCCGGCGGCGGAATCGGGCCGGTTCCGCACGCGGAAGACTCGAACACGGAAGAGACGAAACCAGGAAGGTACCCATGCACACGCTGAAACAGAACGACATCGTTCACGTCCTTCATCCGTACACGAACCTGAGCCTGCATCGCGAAGTCGGGCCGATGGTCATCGAGCGGGGCGAAGGCGTGTACGTGTACGACACCGACGGAAATCGCTACATCGAAGCACTGAGCGGCCTGTTCTGCGCATCGCTCGGATTCAGCGAATCGCGGCTGGCCGATGCAGCGGACCGCCAGATGCGCAGGCTGCCGTTCTATCACGCGTTCGGTCACAAGTCGTCCGAGCCGGTGATCCTGCTGGCCGAGAAGCTCATCTCGATGGCACCCGTGCCGATGTCGAAGGTGTTCTTCGCGAACTCGGGATCGGAAGCCAACGACACCGCGGTGAAGCTGATCTGGTATTACAACAACGCGCTCGGGCGGCCGTCGAAGAAAAAGATCATCGTCCGCACGCGGGCATACCACGGTGTGACGGTCGCGTCCGCGAGCCTGACCGGCTTGCTGAACAACCATCGCGACTTCGATCTGCCGATCGACCGTATACTGCATACGGACTGCCCGCACTACTACCGTCATGCATTGCCCGGCGAAACGGAGGAGCAGTTCGCGACACGCTGTGCCGATTCGCTCGAGCAACTGATCCTGCGCGAAGGCCCCGACACGATCGCCGCCTTCTTCGCCGAGCCGATCATGGCGTCGGGCGGCGTGATCGTTCCGCCGGCCACCTACATGGAAAAGATCCAGCGCGTGCTGAAGCGGTACGACATCCTGCTCGTGGCCGACGAGGTCATCTGCGGCTTCGGCCGGACCGGCAACATGTTCGGGTCCGAAACCTTCGGCATGCAACCCGACATGATCGTCGTCGCCAAGCAATTGTCCGCCGGCTACCTGCCGATCTCGGCGCTGATGGTCAACGATGCAATCTATCGCGGGCTCGTGTCCGAAAGCGAGAAGATCGGCACCTTCGGCCACGGCTTCACGTACAGCGGCCATCCCGTGTGCGCGGCCGTCGCGCTCGCGACGCTGCGCATCTACGAGGAGGACGGCGTGCTCGAGCACGTGCGCGGCGTGATTCCGCATTTCCAGCAGCGCGTGGCCGATCTCGCCGCGCATCCGCTCGTGGGCGAGGCGCGCGGCGCCGGGCTCCTCGCGGCCGTCGAACTGGTTGCCGACAAGGCGACGAAAACGCCGTTCCCGCAGTCCGACGGCGTCGCGGTCTATGCCGGGGAACGGGCGCTGACGCATGGCGTGATCACGCGTGCGCTGGGCGACACGTTCAATTTTTGCCCGCCGCTGATCATCACGCACGACGAAATCGATCAGTTGTTCGATGCATCGAAGCTGGCGCTGGACGATACGCTCGCGTGGCGTCGCTCGCTAGCCCAACGTTGAACCCCGGGGAAAAACGATGAGGAACTTCGAACAACCGGGCCGCTCGCTCGTGATGTCGACCGAAGCGATGGCCGCGACGTCGCATCCTGCGTCTACGCTGGCAGCCATCCGGATTCTGGAATCGGGCGGCAACGCGATGGACGCGGCCATCGCCGCGTGCGCGGTGCAGTGCGTAGTCGAGCCCGGTTCGACCGGCATCGGCGGCGACTGCTTCGCGCTCTATTCGCGCGGTGGCGGTGACGATATCGTTGGCTTCAACGGGTCCGGCTGGGCACCGGCCGCGGCCAGCGCCGAGCGGCTGCGCGCGCTCGGCGTCACGTCGATCGATCGGCATTCGCCGCACGCGGTGACCGTGCCCGGCGCGGTCGATGCATGGGCGACGCTCGCGCGCGATCACGGCTCGCTGCCGCTTCCCGCGTTGCTCGCGCCGGCCATCCGGCTCGCCCGCGACGGCTATGCGGTCGCGCCGCGCGCGGCGGCGGACTGGGCGCATCAGGCGCAATTGCTGTCGCTGGACCACACGAGCCGTGAACAGATGCTGGTTGCCGGCCACGCTCCGCGCGCGGGCACCGTTCATCGGCAGCCGTTGCTTGCGCGTACGCTCGAGATGATCGCGCAAGGCGGCCCGCGCGTGTTCTACGAAGGCGTCGTCGCCGAAGATATCGTCGCCCGGCTGCGCAGCATGGGCGGCGTGCACACGATGGACGACTTCGCGGCATTCCATGGCGAGTACGTGACACCGATTACCGCGCGTTTTCGCGGTTACGACGTGCACGAGTGCCCGACGAACGGGCAGGGTGTCATCGCGCTCCTGTTGCTGAAGCTCCTCGAGGCGTTCGAGGCGACCGACGATCCGCTCGGCGCCGGACGCCTGCACCGGGAAATCGATGCCGCGCGCGTCGCGTATGCGCTTCGCGACGTGCTGATTGCGGACCCGCGTTTTCGCCCGTTGGACGTCGACGCGTTGCTGTCGGATGAATCGGTCGCGTCGTTGCGCATGCGCATCGCGGAGCTGCACGCGATTGGCGCCCCGGTCGCGGGGCCGGTCGAGCACAAGGATACGGACTATATCTGCGTGATCGACAAGGATCGCAACTGCGCGAGCTTCATCAATTCGCTGTTTCACCCGTTCGGCAGCGGCATCATGTCCGCGCAAACGGGCGTGATGCTGCACAACCGCGGACAGAGCTTCACGCTCGAAGCGGGCCACCCGAATGCGATCGCGCCGCGCGCAAGGCCGATGCACACGATCATTCCCGGCATGGTGACCCGCGACGGCAAGGTGCAGATCACGTTCGGCGTGATGGGCGGCCACTACCAGGCCATGGGGCATGCGCATTTCCTGTCGAAGGTGCTCGACTACGGTCTCGATCTGCAAGCCGCGATCGACCTGCCGCGCGTGTTTCCGCGGCCGGGCACGGATCAAGTGGAGGTCGAAGGCACGCTGCCCGCGGCGGTGCGCGAAGCGCTTGCGCAGCGCGGCTTCAACCTCGTCGCGCCGAGCTGGGCGATCGGCGGTGCACAGGCAATCCGCATCGACTGGGAAAACGGCACGCTGATCGGCGCGTCGGATCACCGCAAGGACGGTTGCGCGCTCGGCATCTGACACGGGCATTCATGTTGTCGGCAAAAGGAAAAAGGAGCTACGCGATGCAGCAGCCGGTCGTAAGCGGAGACGGCGCGATCCGTCGCGAATCGTCATACGGTTCGTCGAAGGAAAACACCTACGCGGGCGTCGTGTCGTTCATGCGGCGCCTGTATACGAAGGAGCTCGCCGCCGTCGATCTCGCGGTGACCGGCGTACCGCTCGACATCGCGACGACCAATCGCCCGGCGCGCGCTTTGGCCCGGGCGCGATCCGTGCCGCGAGCAGTCAGCTCGGCGTGCTGCTGCCGGTCCCGTGGGGAATCAACCCGTTCGACGATTATGCGGTGATCGACTACGGCGATTGCTGGCTCGACGTGCACAATCCGTCGAACGTCAAGGACACCATCGTCGCGCATGCGCGCACGATTCTCGAGGCCGGCACAAGGATGCTGACGCTCGCGGGCGATCACTACATCAGCTATCCGTTGCTGCTGGCCCGCGCGGAAAAATACGGCAGGCCGCTTTCGCTGATCCATTTCAATGCGCATTGCGATCCCTGGCCCGATGAGCAACCGGACGGCCTCAATCACGGGTCGATGTTCTACAAGGCGATCAACGACGGACAGGCGATCAACGACGGACTGGTCAATCCCGCCCACTCAGTGCAGATCGGCATTCGGATCTTGAACGACGATTTCATGGGCGTGCCGATTCTCGAAGCGGCATGGGTGCATGAGCACGGCGTGAGTTCGACCATCGCGCGAATCGTCGAGATCGTCGGTGCACGGCCGACTTATTTCACGCTCGACGTCGACGGGCTCGATCCGGCGTTCGCGCCGGGTACCGGCACACCCGCGCCGGGCGGCCTGTCGACGGCCCAGGCGCTGTCGATCGTTCGCGGGCTGACGGCGGTGGACATCATCGGCGCCGATGTGGTCGAAGTCGCTCCCGCGTACGACCACGCGGACATCACCGCACTCGCGGCCGCGCATGTGGCGAGCGAGCTGATCTGCCTGTTCAGGCATCGCGGGTGCTTCGCGGTAGAAACGCGGGAGCTGACGGCGACTGTCTCGTTGCCGGATAGCCATGGATCGACGCATCTATATCGCGGTAGTAACTTCGTGATCCGAATTGAGGAATGATGTCCGGCAGCCGAATGCTGATTAATCAACCACGCACCGACGGGAGAGCAGGGAAATGAAATGGATTGCATCGACTACACTCGCATGCACGGCCGGCACGTGCGGCAGCGCGTTCGCGCAAAGCTCGGTCACGCTTTACGGCGTCATCGACGCATCGATTCATTACACGCACATCACCGGGGGCGCGAGCAACCAGGTGAAGCTGCAGTCGGGGCAGATCTCCGTCATCCAGTTGGAAGATGCGGGTCAAGGAAGATCTGGGCGGCGGCATGAGCGCGCTGTTCAACCTGCAGAACGGGTTCAACGTGAATACCGGGAAGATGAGTTCCGGGCTGCTGTTCTGGCGCAAGGCCTATGTCGGTTGGACGGGTGGATTCGGCACGTTGACGGCAGGCCGTCAGCAGGATACGTTGAAGGATCTCGTGTTGCCAGTGCGGGGCGACAATTTTCTCGAGTATTTCACGGCGCCAGGGGACGTCGACAACGCGGACGGTTCGGTGCGCAACAGCAGTGCCGTCAAATGGGTGAGCCCGTCATGGGGCGGGTTGCAGGTGGCCGCGATGTACGGCTTCGGCGGTGTGGCGGGATCGGTCGGGGCCGGGCAGGCTTACAACGCCGCGCTTTCGTATACCGCCGGGCGACTGACTGTCGCGGCCGGCTACACGCACTGGACAACGGCAATGCGCTGCGGTCGACGCGCGGCGCGAGCAGCGCCGACACGATCTTCCTGTCGCGGGCGAACAACGCGTATGCGACCGCGAGCGCGGTGAATATCGCCCGCACGGGCGCGCCTACGCGCTGGGCGCCTTTACATTGGACGGGTATTACAGCTACGCCGAGTATCTGCCCGACACAAGCTCGGCGTACGGCGCGGCCGAGCGCTACAACAACGGTTCGGTTCGTGGCCTGGCAGGCTTCGCCCGCATGGCTGTTGCAGACGGGTTACAACTACCTGAAATCGCACGGCGCTTCGTCGGCCACGTATCAGCAAGTCACGCTCGCCGCCGACTACGCGCGCAGCAAGCGTACGGATATCTACGCGGCGGCGAGCTACGTGCATGCATCCGGAAAGAGCGGCGCCGGCGGCGGTTTCGAACGCCTATGTCAATGGAGGGAAGTCGACTCAAGAACTCGGGATCGTCGGCATTCGCCACCGGTTCTGAGCGCCGCGCATCGACGCGGTGCTGCGCCCTACGAGTCGTTATCGAGAGACGATCATGTTCAAGATTTACCGTCGATTGTGTTATTGGACTCAACGGACTCCATTAGCAAAATTCACGGACTTCAACATGCATCCGCGACAGGTTCCATTCTTATAATAATGGGTCGTCGTATTTGCGTATCGAATTCATTGAAAAATATTATTATGGTTCTGCTGTCATTTGCCGGAATGAGTCGCCGAGCGTGTGACCGTGTACGGCATGGGGTTTTCCAAAAAAAATGTGCCGAGGATGATCCAGAAGTATTTTCAAATCGCTCGGCTGATGTTTCGGGGATGCAATGAAGGTCGGCTATGCACGTGTTTCAACGGAAGAGCAGTTCCTTGATCTGCAGATTTCGGCATTGAAGGATGCCGGATGCGATACGATTTTTTCCGACCACGGCGTATCGGGTACACGAAAGGACCGGCAAGGCCTCAACGATGCGCTCGTGCACCTCGCTCGTGGTGATACGCTGGTGGTCTGGCGGCTCGACCGGCTCGGGCGTTCGCTGAGTCAGCTCGTCATCCTGATGAATGGCCTGCGCGATCGCCAAGTGCATTTCGTATCGTTGAACGAGTCGATCGACACCGACTCGCCCACGGGCATGTTCATGTTCCACATGATTGCCGCGCTGGCCGAATTCGAACGCTCGCTGATCAGCGAGCGCACCAAGGCCGGCCTGGCGGCGGCTCGTAACCGCGGCAGCAAGCTGGGGCGCCCGCGCGCATTGAGCCCGCAGGAAATCGCGGAAGCGAAGGACCTGGTCAAGACCTATCCTGACGCATTCGTCGCGAAGCTGTTCGACGTGCATGTGAAGACGCTGCGCAGCGCGTTGTATCCGCGAAACATCGTGCGGCCCGCTTCCTGATCCGAAGGGCGTCATGCCGCTCGAATGCGGGCCGATACGGGGGGACCTGTATTTCTATGCAGTTTTCCTGTTAGGGCGGTACCAGCGAGCCGAACACATCGGCTGCACGCTCCTGCAACTGCCGCTTCCATTCCGTGATCTGGGTCGGATGCACATCGAATTGCTGCGCCAGTTCGGCCGGCGTCCGCTCGCCGTTGACCGCTGCCAGCGCCACCTTCGCTTTGAATGCCGCTGAGTGCTTCCGTCGGGTTCTCTTCGTCATTTCCCCGGTTCCTTTCCCTGCATATTGTCGCTCGCTCACGCCTCGGCCCAACCACTTATCCGGCTGTCTGAATTTGCGCGGCCACCTCTTTAGACGACTACATCTACTCTTCCGAGGCGGCGTCGGTGGCGTTTTTCTGTGCGTTGCGCAATCGCTGTAGCGTGCGCGGATGAACGTCGAAGCGGGTGGCGACGCTGGAGACGGACTGGGTTTCGAGTAGTCGTAGTGCCTGGCGCTGTTGAGATTTTGAGAGGGCGGGTTTGCGCCCGAGCGTTTTTCCGCGTGCGCGCGCGGCGGCGATGCCGGCTCGTGTGCGTTCACTGATGAGTGTGCGTTCAAATTGAGCAAGTGCAGCCATCATGTGGAAGATCAAGGTCCCGCCGGACGTATCGGTGGAGATGAGTTCGGTGATGGACTCGAACTTGATCTGGCGGCGATCGAGATGACTGATGAGGTCGACGAGCTTGGTGAGTGAGCGTCCCAAGCGATCGAGCCGCCACACCACGAGCGTGTCGTTGGGCTTGAGGCGGTTCAGGGCCTGATCGAGTCCAGGGCGGTTGAAATTATCGCCCGAAATACCGTGATCGGTATAGATGACCGAGCAACCGGTGTTCTTGAGAGCATCGTTCTGCAGAGCGAGGCTCTGCTCCTCAGTCGACACCCTTGCATAACCAATCTTCATCTTCTGTCCTTGAGCGGCACTTTTAAGTAGGGACAAGGCCTCTAGCCCCGGGCGCGCGCAGCGCCGGCAGAGGTAAAAAGCGCGACCGTGAAGGGCGCGCTAAGCCTTTTGCCAGAAGGCCGCAACGGGTGGTGGCACACCGCCGTCGGTGGGCCTCTGGGCAGTCGTCAAGCCTGACGAAACGCATTGCAAAATATTGCAAAGCAGGCGCGGATTGTACTAGACAAAAACGGTCCTTTTTGTCCGCCCTGATGATCAAGCCCTTATATCCCGTAGAAACAAGCACTTACAAATCGGATCCGGTTAAGAATCAGTATGAATTAAAAGGACCGTTTTTATCCGGGACCGTGGACTACCTAAATCCCGCTGATGTCCTACGCCTCCGACCGGGGATTTCTGGTGATTGTTCAGATGATGGAAAGCGCGGTACCCGGCAGCGGTCAACCTTTGATCAGAAGGCGGGTGTTGCGGCTCGGTGACTCAGTCCCCGCCCGCAAAGGGGATAAAGCACTCGAAATCTTGTGGGTCGATGGAGGCGGGACTATCGCGGCTCGTACTGAGGGTGAGTTTGTCATTTCAGAGATGGTCGTCTGTTAACGATGTTTAGTCTCTGCTTGTCAGATCGCACGAGCTTTTTGGCTCGGCGTTACGGGGTCAGTGAACGTCAATCAGCTCAATACGAGCGTGGGTAACGTGCTATCGAAAGCGAATAGCTATACGGACGGACAGGTTGCGAGTTTGCGCAACAGTCTCGACAGCTACCGCCGCGATGCTGACGGCGGTACTGCGACGGCAATGGCCGTGGCGAGTCTGCCGCAGCCGACGACGCCCGGCAAAAGCATGGTCGCGCTGGCTGGTAGCGTGTATCGGGGGTAGTCAGGGCAAGCGCTGGGTATCTCAACGATTTCAGAAAACCACCGCTGGATCTATAAGGCCGCGGTTTCCACTAACACGCGTGGCACGTTTGGCGCGGTGTTAGGGGCTGGATATCAGTGGTGATGTGTGAGTTTGGCAGGATCGGCCGCGCTGTGTAATTGACTGAGGTCGCTGAGGGTTGGCGAGCGACGGGTAGGTAGGGGCAGAGGAATGCTTTCCCCTTCTTCAAGAATTCATAAATTTAGTACTACTGAGTTAATGTGAATCATACATATCGAACGATTTGGAGCGAAAGTCAGGGAGCATAGGTGGCGAAGTTTTAGCGATTTTCAAGGTGCCGACAATATTGAAACACGCGGAGTAAGAGTGTGAATTGTGGCGGTTCGGTGTCCCATATGTTGGGTTTGATTGGTGTGTGATTGGCGTTTCGCCTAAAAAGACTTTTATTTAGCTTGGTCTTCTGAGGCCGGGGAGCAGCAATGAACTATATTTATCGATCCATCTGGAATGAATCACTTGGATCGTGGGTGGCGGTATCCGAACTAGACTCTGCTTGCGGATCGCGTAGCGTTGTCTCCATTTCCTCGGGACGGTCAAGTGCACGGGATAGTCACGACGACAGTTTTAGGCTTACCACATGCATGTCGTCACTTGCCGTAGTAGCAATGGCACTTTTAGGTTCGAATAATGCATTCGCGGGTCAGGTTGCGGTGTGTAACGGCAGTAACAGTGCCAACACGATGCGCAACAACCCCAACGGCGCCAATTCCGTCGGTATCACAGCGCTGGATTATTGCACGACCACTATTGGGGCGGCGCTACAGGAGGATTACAACCAAACGATTGGAGGTAGCGCAGCCTCTTTGTTTTTGGGAACGTCTATTGCGGGTCCGGGAGGAGCCTTGCTGTATGGGCCTAATGGAATCACGCTTTCGGGCTCAAACACGTCCGTCGACAACAACAAGATAGTGAATTTGGCGCGGGGCACAAACGGCACCGACGCGGTAAATTTCTCGCAGCTTACCTCACTCTCGACGTCGACCTCGACTGGGATCGGTTCGCTGTCGACCGGCTTGAGCACGGTCGTGACCAAGACCGACAATCTGGGCAACAGCACCGCCGCTGCGCTCGGTGGCGGCGCGACCTACAACCCGGCAACCGGTACCGTCTCCGCTCCGTCGTACACCATGTACAACGCGAACGGCACGACGTCGAGCGCCAACAGCGTCGGCTCGGCGATCGACAGCATCAACAGCCAGGGCATCAAGTACTTCCACGCGAACTCGACGGCAGCGGACAGCCAGGCGTTGGGTACGGACTCGGTGGCGATCGGCCCGAGGGCGGTGGCGACTGGCGGGAATGGCGTTGCCCTCGGTAATCGTGCGGAAGCGAGTGGATCTTTTTCATCTGCGCTTGGTTATCTGGCGACCGCTAGTGGTAACAGCGCGGTTGCGCTTGGTCCCACCGCAAAAGCTACTGGCGGGATTAGCGTTGCGCTGGGAAATCTTGCATTGGCATCGCAGACTGGGGCGAGTGCCCTCGGTAATAATGCGACCGCTAGTGGTAGCAACGCGGTTGCGCTTGGTACCCTCACAAAAGCTACCGACACGTATACCGTTGGGCTAGGGAGTTTCGCAACGGCATCAGAGAGTCGCGCAACTGCCCTCGGTGTTGGTGCGACAGCGGGCAACGCTTTCGCTGTCGCGTTGGGCAGTAAGTCTGTAACGGCCGCGGCGAACGCGACGGCGAGCGGGATGGTCGGTGGTCAGAGCTATGCGTACGCGGGTACGAATCCGACGAGCGTGGTGAGCGTGGGGGCGGTCGGCAGTGAACGCCAGATTACAAACGTAGCGGCTGGGCGGGTGACGGATTCGAGCACGGACGCGATTAACGGCTCGCAACTGTATGCGACGAACACGGCGATTGATACGCTGTCGACCTCCACGTCGACGGGTCTGTCCACGGCCACCAGCTCGATCGGCTCGCTGTCGACGGGTCTCTCGTCGACCAATAGCTCGGTCACTTCGCTGTCGACCTCCACGTCGACGGGTCTGTCGACGGCCACCAGTTCGATCGGCTCGCTGTCGACGGGTCTCTCGTCGACGAATAGCTCGGTTACGTCGTTGTCGACTGGTCTCTCGTCGACGAACAGCTCGGTTACGTCGTTGTCGAGCTCCACGTCGACCGGTCTGTCGTCGGCCACCAGCTCGATCGGTTCGCTGTCGACCGGCTTGAGCACGGTCGTGACCAAGACCGACAATCTGGGCAACAGCACCGCCGCTGCGCTCGGTGGCGGCGCGACCTACAACCCGGCAACCGGTACCGTCTCCGCTCCGTCGTACACCATGTACAACGCGAACGGCACGACGTCGAGCGCCAACAGCGTCGGCTCGGCGATCGACAGCATCAACAGCCAGGGCATCAAGTACTTCCACGCGAACTCGACGGCAGCGGACAGCCAGGCGTTGGGTACGGACTCGGTGGCGATCGGCCCGAGGGCGGTGGCGACTGGCGGGAATGGCGTTGCCCTCGGTAATCGTGCGGAAGCGAGTGGATCTTTTTCATCTGCGCTTGGTTATCTGGCGACCGCTAGTGGTAACAGCGCGGTTGCGCTTGGTTCCAACGCAAAAGCTACTGGCGGGAATGGCGTTGCGCTGGGAAATTTTGCAAACGCTGCTGGCCTATCTAGCGTTGCGCTGGGAAATAATGCATCGGCATCGGCGGGGGGGGCGAGTGCCCTCGGCAGTAATGCGGACGCTAGTGGCTACCGTGCGGTTGCGCTTGGTGTCCTCGCAAAAGCTACCGACACGTTTACCGTTGGGCTGGGGAGTAACGCAACGGCATCAGAGAATCGCGCAACTGCCCTCGGTGTTGGTGCGACAGCGGGCAACGCTTTCGCTGTCGCGTTGGGCAGTAATTCCGTAACGGCTGCGGCGAACGCGACGGCGAGCGGGATGGTCGGTGGCCAGAGCTATGCGTACGCGGGTACGAATCCGACGAGCGTGGTGAGCGTGGGGGCGGCCGGCAGTGAACGCCAGATTACAAACGTAGCGGCCGGGCGGGTGACGGATTCGAGCACGGACGCGATTAACGGCTCGCAACTGTACGCGACGAATACGGCGATTGATACGCTGTCGACCTCGACGTCGACGGGTCTGTCCACGGCAACGAGCTCGATCGGTTCGCTGTCCACTGGTCTGAGCACGACTGATAGCACGGTCGCGTCGCTGTCGACCTCGACGTCGACGGGTCTGTCGTCGGCCACGAGCTCGATCGGTTCGCTGTCCACTGGTTTGAGCACGACCGATAGCACGGTCGCGTCGCTGTCGACCTCGACGTCGACGGGGCTGTCGTCGGCCACGAGCTCGATCGGTTCGCTGTCCACTGGTTTGAGCACGACCGATAGCACGGTCGCGTCGCTGTCGACCTCGACGTCGACGGGTCTGTCGTCGGCCACCAGCTCGATCGGTTCGCTGTCCACTGGTCTGAGCACGACCGATAGCACGGTCGCGTCGCTGTCGACTTCGACGTCGACGGGGCTGTCGTCGGCGACGAGTTCGATCGGTTCGCTGTCCACTGGTCTGAGCACGACTGATAGCACGGTCGCGTCGCTGTCGACTTCGACGTCGACGGGGCTGTCGTCGGCGACGAGTTCGATCGGTTCGCTGTCCACTGGTCTGAGCACGACTGATAGCACGGTCGCGTCGCTGTCGACCTCGACGTCGACGGGTCTGTCGTCGGCCACGAGCTCGATCGGTTCGCTGTCCACTGGTCTGAGCACGACCGATAGCACGGTCGCGTCGCTGTCGACGTCCACGTCGACGGGTCTGTCGTCGGCCACGAGTTCGATCGGTTCGCTGTCTACTGGTCTGAGCACGACCGATAGCACGGTCGCGTCGCTGTCGACGTCCACGTCGACGGGTCTGTCCACGGCAACGAGCTCGATCGGTTCGCTGTCCACTGGTTTGAGCACGACCGATAGCACGGTCGCGTCGCTGTCGACCTCGACGTCGACGGGTCTGTCGTCGGCCACGAGTTCGATCGGTTCGCTGTCCACTGGTCTGAGCACGACTGATAGCACGGTCGCGTCGCTGTCGACCTCGACGTCGACGGGGCTGTCGTCGGCCACGAGCTCGATCGGTTCGCTGTCGACCGGCCTGTCGACGGCCACGAGCTCGATTGGTTCGCTGTCGACCGGCCTGAGTACGACTGATAGCACGGTGAATTCGCTGTCGACGTCGACCGCGACGGGCCTGTCCACGGCAAACAGTGCGATTACGTCACTGTCCACGTCGACGTCAACCGCATTGTCGACAGCAATTAACGGGGCGAAGGCGCACTACTACAGTGTGAACGACGGCGGTACGCAAACGGGGAACTACGAGAACGACGGCGCAACAGGTGTGAACGCGATTGCGGCAGGTGTGAACGCCAGCGCAGCCGGCACGAGCAGTGTCGCGGTCGGCGACAGCGCAAACGCGGAAGCGAACGGCGCGGTCGCGATCGGTCAGCAGGCGTTGGCCGCGGGCGCAAACTCCGTGTCGATCGGCTCGGGCAACACGGCAACCGGCGCCAGCGCGCTGGCAATCGGCAGTGCAAACCTGGCGAGCGCGGATAACACGATCGCACTGGGCAGTCAGTCTACGGCGAGCGCTGCCAACGCGCTGGCGTTCGGTTCGAACGCCACGGCGAACGTGGCGAACTCGGTGGCGCTCGGTGCAAGCGCAGTGACGAGTGCGGCGAACGCGACGCCGAACGCGGTGATCGGTGGCGTGTCGTACGGTTTTGCGGGCGGGTCGCCGGTGGGTGTGGTGAGCGTGGGTGCGCCGGGTGCGGAACGCCAGATCACCAATGTTGCAGCGGGTCAGGTTTCGGCCGCCAGCACGGATGCGATCAACGGCAGTCAGCTGAATGCGGCGATCCAGGCAATCAACACGCTGTCGACGACCACGGCAACGGGTCTCGCAGGACTGTCGACGGGCCTGAACACGGCGACAAGCAGCGTGGCACAACTGTCGACCGGGTTGAGCGCCGCCATTAGTACGGTGGGCCAGTTGTCGACGTCGACGGCAGGAGGGTTGTCTTCGCTGTCGACGGGCCTGAGCGCGACCAGCAGCAGAGAGTCGAGTCTGTCGACGGGAGTGGCAAATATCGCCGACCGGCTGACGGAGTTGTCGACCGCGCTTGTGACCAAAACGATTCATTCCGTAAGCAGCGCAGGTCTTGCAGCCGACATGAGCGGCTCCGGTGCGGCACGCCCGACGGTGACGGCGGGTTCGAACTCGGTCGCGCTGGGTGCAAACTCGACGGACAGCGGTCGCTCGAATGTCGTCTCGGTAGGCAGCGATACGCAGCAACGTCAGATCATCAACGTTGCGCCAGGTACGGAAGGCACGGATGCGGTGAACGTCAACCAGCTCAATGCTGTTTCGTCGACGATGTCGACGGCTTTGTCGAGCCAGCAGACGCAGATCGATGGTCTGGGTTCGCAGCTGCAGCAGACTAATCAGATGGCGAAGCAAGGTATCGCGGCAGTTGCCGCGATGGCATCGATCCCGCATATGGATAACGACTCGAACTTCGCGATGGGCTTGGGTACGTCGACGTTCTCCGGTCAGAAGGCTTTCGCGATCGGCATGCAGGCACGCATTACCGAGAACCTGAAGGCTACGCTGAACGGCGGGATTAGCGGCAACCAGCGTGTGGTTGGTGCGGGTGTGCTGTATCAATGGAAGTAAGGCGAGCGACCTGACTGATGCTCCGTCCGCGTGCTAGAACGCGTGGACGGAGCGTGATGAGGACTGCGAATAAGGTGGGCCGGCATGGATGGCCTGTCTCACTACAACTACTTTCAGATCATTATCATGAAAAATCGTAACTACGCCATCGCACTGCTGACCCTGTTGCTGGGAGCTTGTTCTAACGTCAGTGGGCCGACATATAGCCTGACGGAACTGAGTCAACAAGGCGGGACCAAAACGTTCCGGGTCAGTTGCCACGGACTGTTCTCTGGTGCACAAACGTGTATGAACGCGGCACGGCACGTATGTGGCAACGTGCCGGTGAGAACGCTGACGGTGGAGCACACCATGCGAGACCGGGCGGACCCGAGCGCGCTGGTGTTTCAATGCGGCATGCAGCAACCGGTCGAACAGCGTCCCGTTGCTGCACCCGTGGTGAATGTTGCGCCCCCGCCAGCAGTGCCCGCACCGGTGAAGCCCGTGAAGCAGATCAACCTCGCGGGTGATGCGCTGTTTGCACCGGGGCAAGCGACCCTCACGCCCGAGGCGCGCAAATCGCTCAATGCATTGATGGAACAACAGCAGGGCACGTTTTTTTCGCGCGTGACGATCATCGGTTACACGGATGCCACGGGCAGTGCCGCGCTTAACGATGTGCTATCACAACGCCGAGCGCAAGCGGTCGCGAGCTATTTGAGGACGCGTGGTTTGAAATACGACGTGATCGAGGTCGAAGGACGGGGCAGTGCGCAGTCGGTTGCCTCGAATGAGACTGCTCAGGGTCGGGCAAAGAATCGACGCGTGGAGATCCAACTGGTAGCGAAGTAAGCCTCGTGCCCCAGCAGTCGGTGATGACCGGCAATTTCTCTCCCCCGTGGGCTCCATCGAATTGTCGGTAACGGCTGTTGGTTGAATGGGAGGAGGGATCCTCCTCCTCCCATTTTTTTTGACGGAAGTAATCGGACGAGTGCGTATTTCCTTTGCTTAGGAGAATTTCGGATCTGGAAAATGGAATGTTCGGACTCACGGCACGGGGGTATGGAAAATGAAAAATGTCAGATATCTGAATGATTTTATGGGGTGTAGAACGGTTAATGTTGCGGCGGGGGCGTTGTGTGGATTTTTTTTGGAATGGATAATACTTATATTTCTTCCGGGCTGGCTTTTGCAGCACGATAAAACATTTACGTTTGGCGTGGCGTTGCTGGCTACGCTTTTGAACGGCTTCATAAGCGCATGGATGTCATATGTGATCGTGATTATTCTGCGTGGTCGAGATCGGAGCTGGATTTTCAAGAGCTCGGTGAGTCGATGCATTAATTTGTATGAGCGATCGGCGGGATGGTTTCTGGGTGTCGCGGTAGGTATTGTGATGTGGGTTGACTGGGTATCTTAAGGTCCAGAGAGGGTACAGGGGTGTCCGGGAGGCAAGTGTGGATGATAATGTTCAAATGAGCGATTTTCCAAATGTGAGCGCAGCGATGGGCGAGCGATACCTGGAGATGATCAAGCGGTATCAATCACTAAAGCATGAGATTGACCGGATTCGCCAGCGAGAGACTCAGCAAATTATCCGCTGCATTGTGGAAATGATGGTGGTGTATGAAATCAATCCGCATGTCGTTGAGGTGGCACTGAGCAAACGGCAGCGTGGCGGTGGCCGTAGCAAGGCGATACCGCGATATATGGATCCGGTAACAGGCAGGACCTGGGCTGGTCGAGGTCGGCGCCCATTGTGGATGGGCGGCAGGGATCCCGCGGATTTTTTGCTGCCAGAAACTGATTGAGTCAGGGATGGTGGCGTGCTAAATGATAAAAGGAGAGATAGGGCCATGGGTAAGCAATGGGTGGGGTCGGACATCTCGTGTCACTCACAAATTGAGTTGGCGCTTTCGATCGAGCGGCTGATGTCCGTGACGGGTCTTCAAGACAACATGTCAGAGAGATCAAGCCATTTGACGCATTGGGTCTGCGAATGCGTGCATGCAATTTTATTTGCCAATCTGGAGCCTGATTTGGCACAAGCGTGCTTCGACGCCTATCGACACGCATTGGATGACGCAGCCAGAGAGGGCGGGTTAGTCGACTGGACGAGTGATGAGATGTGGTTTTCCGAACGCTTTGATGCGAGCGAGATGATTCGCGTGGGAGGAGATCCGATTCTACACGCCCGGAGAGCGGGAATGGCGCATGGACGGCTGCTGAGGACGTGCATCAATTCGATGATGTAACGAATAAAAATCCTTCAAATTATGCTACTCAATCAGTGGTGAACTATTCCCGTCAACTCAGTACAGAAGCATCTTCCCGGCGCGTGGCTGTTGGTATTTCGCTGTATGCGAGAGACGGCCAGGCGGTTTGGGAAAACGGTATTCATCAGAATATCGCGTTCCTTGCGATGATGCTCAAGCGCTCGGAGCGCGTAGGCCCGGTCTACTACCTGAACGGCGGCGACGCAAGCGCGTTGCCGGCTGGCCTGGAGCTCGACGGTCTCGGCATCCCGCTGGTGAAACCTTCCGACGTCACACATCAACTCGACGTCGTGATCGAAATGGGTGCGCAGTTGCCAGCCGACTGGATGAGGCATATGAAGGCGTTGAACAAGAAGTGCGTGGCGTTCTTTTGTGGGAACATCTACAGCGGCCTATGTGAACCCGCAATTTTTGATAAACCATCCGGACACGCCCTCAACGGTACGTCGTTTGACGAAGTATGGGTGCTCGAGAAGGCGGAGAAGATCGACGTGCCGCTGCTGCGCACGCTGTTGCGCGCGCCCGTTCACGTGATGCCGCACATCTGGTCGCCGTACTTCCTCGAGCGGCGCTTGGCAACGCTCGCCGGCGAAGGCGAGCGCTTCGGCTATCGGTCCGGGCGCCGCCCGTGGCGACTCGCGACACTCGAGCCTAACATCTCGGTCGTCAAGTCGTGCCACTACCCGATGCTCGCGTGCGACGCATTTTATCGAACCCGGCCGGATGCGGTTCAGCACCTGTTCGTTGTCAACGCGATGCATATGAAGGCGCATCCGACCTTCGTACATTTTGCCAAAAGCCTCGATCTCGTGCGCGAGCACAAGGCGAGCTTCGAGCCTCGCATCGATCTGCCTGGCTTCATGGCGCACTACGGGGACGCCGTCGTCTCTCATCACTGGCAGAACGCGCAGAACTATCTGTATTACGACGTGCTGTACGGCGACTATCCACTGATCCACAACTCGACGCTGCTGGGCGATGCGGGCTATTACTATCCGGACTTTGACTGCGCTGCGGGCGGGCGGGCCTTGCTCGATGCGTGGCTGCATCATGACGCACGTCTTGACGACTACCGTGCGAAGGCAGCCCGGTTGCTGCGCTCGGTCTCGATCGAAAACCCCGCGAACCTCGACGCGTTCGTGTCGCGTCTGGTCGCCTGACCCGGAGAATACGCATGTCGGACTCCAATGCCCGCCACGCGCCCGTTGAGGGTAGCCGTCTCGTTGTTGGCGTGTCGCTGCATGTGCGCGGCGCCGGCCAGTCGCTGTGGGAGAACGGCATTTTCCAGAACTGCCTGCTGCTGATCCTGCTGTTGCGCCAGTCGCCGCTCGTCGCCGAAGCGGTGATGGTGAACGGCGGCGAACAGGTCGCCGATTCGCAGATGATGCTTGGCGAATGGGACGTGTCACTGGTGTCGATGGCCGAAGCGATGCAGCGCTGCGACGTGCTGATCGAGATGAGCGCGCAATTCGACGTGGATTATCTGCGCGCGTTTCGCGAGCGGGGCGGCAAGGTGGTCACGATGCGGGTCGGCAACGACTACGTGATCGACATCGAGCGAGCGATGTTCAACAAGCCGTCGGGTTTTCTGTTCTCAGGTGCGCCGTACGACGCGGTCTGGACGATTCCCGAGTTCGAGCGCTCGTGCTTGCACTACTACCAGACAGGCCTGCGCGCGCCGGTGACGATCGTCCCGCACATCTGGCATCCGATACTGTTCGACAAGGCGCGGGCGACGCTCGGCGCCGGTTTGTCGTTCGGCTATCGGCCCGGCAAGCCGCGCTGGCGCGTGACGATGTTCGAGCCGAACATCTGCATGGTCAAAACGAGCATCATCCCGATGCTGGTAACCGAGGAAGCGTATCGAGCGCAGCCAGCGTTCCTCGAATTCGTGCGTGTGTGCAACACGCTGCACCTGAAGGAACATCCGACGTTCGTGCACTTCGCGAAGAGCCTCGACATCGTGAACCACGGCATCACGTCCTTTGAAAGCCGTTACGCGATCTACGAGTTCATGGCAATCTATGGCGATGCCGTGGTGTCGCACACTTGGGAAAACGCACAGAATTACCTGTACTACGAGTTGCTGTACGGCGATTATCCGTTGATCCACAACTCCCCCTTTCTTGGCAAAGCCGGGTATTTCTATCCAGACTTTGACTGCCTGGCCGGTGGCCAGGCGCTCTTGAGGGCGTTCGCCGACCATGACGCGAATCTGGAGGTATACCGTGCCCACGCGAAGGACGTTCTCGATTCGGTAAGTATCTACAACCCCGAGAACATCGCAGCCTATACGGATGCGTTGGTCACGATCATGACCTAGGCAATCGACGAAAGACCGTCATTTTATATCAGGATTTGTTATGATTTTAACTTTCCTAAAGAATTTCGCAATTCTTTCGATTGCAGCCACTTCGGTGTCACTTGCGTATGCCGATGTCGGTGGGTCGCCGAACGATTTGCTGCAGACGAGTAACGCGGTATTGACCAAACTCGATAATGGGCAGTTTGCCGATGTCTGGGGTGGCATGGCAGGATTTGCTAAAAAGACGATTGCACCGGATCAATTCAACGCTCAGATCGCTCAGGTGCGGCGTTCGCTTGGGCAAGCCACGAAGCGTGACTGGAAAATGATCCTTCGTATTGCGGTAGACGGATCGCAGAATATTCCGAGCGGGCTTTATGCGAATGTTTTTTATGTTACAACGCTGGCGACAGGTCAACCCATAGAGGAGCGCCTGAGCTTCCGGCTGGATGAGGATGGCCGGTGGCGTTTAACTGGATATATTCCAGCGGCGATCAACGAAAGCGCGCCGGAAAAATAATGGATTAGTGAAATAAATGATCGGAAATCGGTGATGCGACAATTTCCAAGGATGTACGAAGAAGAAACTCAGGGGCATCCAATGTATATCAGTGATCAAGTGTGGAGTGCCATCACCGACTATTTTGATCAGGCGCATGCAAGGCATCGTGGTCGCGGGCGTCCGCGCGTGAGTCGCCGGGCGGTGCTCTCGGGCATCGTCAGTGTGCTGCTGGAGGATATGCCTTGGGGGGACTTGCCCACAAGGCAATTCAAGGTGTCTGGCAATACGTGCTGGCGGCAGTTTCGAGAGTGGGTGCAGACAGGAACATGGAGTGAGATCGTGGATGTGCTGAAGGCCGCTTGGTCCCAGTATGGCCGGATTCAATGGGCCACCTTGCTCACTCAGGCAGCCACGAAGCGAATCGAGAGGATGGAGGCGCGTCGTCCCCGGCAGGAGAAATAGGGCGGCACATCATCAGAAATTCGGGCCCTTGTGGACGCAAAAACTATGGAAAAACTGACCATACCGATCGAGAGACCATTTTCGAATGTGCCTCCGCCTTTTGGACAACGACGTACTCCCTTTGAAACGAATATCACGGAATACTGGGAGATATTCGATCTGATCGAAGCGCACCCGAAGCTCGTTCCCGGACGAACTGAAGTAATTCAGGCGACGGATTTTGGCACGGCAAACCGGGCGTGGACCCCATCACCCCGACGTTTGAAGAATTCGCGTGCCTGGATGTTCTCGGGTCTGGTGGGCGTGTTGTCCGGAATGATGTTGGCGGTGATTTCAACCCAGCGCATGTCGTCCGGACATGATATCAACGTGTCGTCTTCCGTGCGCGAAGGCGTCGTCCGAAAGCCAGAACGACCACAGGTGGCGATTGTCGACAAGCCCGTCGTGCGGGCTGGGTTGTCACCAACCATACCGGCTTATCCGGGTGAATCAGTGAGCGATGACGTGATGCGAAAGCAGCATGTCATGGAGGAAAAACGCAATGTCGCCGTTCAGGCGCCTGCCAAGCTGGATCCCCTATATAGAAGGGCGGTATCTAAGAGGAAGAGGGCGGCTGTTGTCAAAGCAATGAAAAATCGGGGGTTGGGAGATGCAGATGTGTCGACTGATTTGAATGGATTGAATGATGGATTTATTGCATCGAACGAGATGAAAAATAATTTTCCTCTGAAAATTGATTCGGATCGGAAAATTGAAGTTGTGAGAGTGGCGGAGGCAGTAAGAGCGAAGGATTTTTTAATGGTGAATCAAAAGCGCGTGACTGAGTGGTAGTCGTGTAAAGCAGTCGCTTCCATATCGAGGTGGATGTATGTGAATAGTGAATGGAAAAATAGATGAATGACATTCGAAAATTATCGAGGGTGGCCTGTTTGCTGTTATGCCTGGCGGCATGCGGCGGGGGCGAGGATGGCAATGAGGGGAAGGCCAATCCCGTCGCTTCGAGCCCGTCACCCGGTCGCACCCCGTCGACTCAGTCGGCGTCGACCGGCGCACTGCCTAAATCCAATACGCCCATTCCGGGTGGGCAAATCACGGAGCCTGGCACGGGCGCCGAAACGAGCACCGATGCGGGGAGTCTCGCCAGCACGACAGTAGTGGTATCCGGTTTGGCGCGGGCAGAAGTCCCACCTGAGAATCTCAAGACGGGCGCGCCGCTGAACTATAAAGCGATGTCGTATCAGAATATTCGCGGGGAAACTGTCGAACTACTCGATGCGACCAGCAATGCCGTACCGGCCCATGGTACGACCGACGTGAATGGCTTTTATTCCATGAGAGGCTCGGTCAATACGCGTGTGCTGGTACGCGTCAAGGCGCAGTCGCGCAGCACGTGGTCGAATTCGGGGCGCTACAACATCAGCGTGAATGCCAACCCGAACGGCTACGCACTCTATGAGCTGGACTCAACCACATTTGATACAGGGAATGTCGCGACGATCGCGCTGAATCTGAGCGCCAATTCAGGACGGAGCGGGACGGCGTATACGGATGTCAGGGCATCGCCTGCCTTTGCGATTCTGGACACCGTCTACAAATCCTTGCAGAAGCTGACACAGATGTCGTCGAATATTGAGATGCCAGATGTGAAGCTTATGTGGAGTGTGAACAATACGACTCCCAGGGGGGACAAGGCGCTGGGGCAAATCGGGACAAGCCATTACTCAGGTTTTGACGCGAGAAAGGAAGTCAACGCCTTTGCGAAGTATATCCTGGGTAAGGCCGATGTCGATACGGACGAGTTTGATGAGAGTGTCGTTGCGCATGAGTATGGCCACTACCTGCAGGTGACGCAGTTCCGCGATGATTCGCCGGGCGGTAGTCATGGTGGCGGCGATCGTCTAGATATGCGCCTGGCCTTTTCGGACTCGGGCAATGCGTGGAGCGGTATCGCGACCGTTCGTAGAATTTATACCGATTCAAGTGGTCCTGGTCAAAGCGAGGGTTTTCCCTTTGATCTGTCGACGGGTGACACCTACGGCTCAAAGGGGCGGTTTTACGAAGCTTCAATTCAGTACATTTTGACGGTGATCAATCAGGTGGCAGGCTTCAAACCCATCTGGAATGCCCTCACATCGGAGCAATTCCGCTACGGCGCACCAGTCACGGCGATCCACTCGTTTTTAGCGGCACTCGACAGTGTAACCCGTGGTAACGCAACGGTGCAGGCCGCGCTTCTCGGCGAAGGCATTGTCTCGAACGACGCGTGGGGGACGGGGGAGCTGAACGGAGGTGGGTTAATCGGAGAAAAATCCGTATTGCCTATTTATAAATCCTATCTAATGCGAGGTCTTGCGTCGCAATATCACCTCTCGAGCGACTGCAGTACGCCTAACAAGTGGGGAAATACCCAATTTGTGCGTTTGACCATTCCAGAAAGTAAAGCATGCGCTATTGCTGTTTCCGGGGCCGGTCCTTCTAGACCGAATATGCTGATTTTTCAGAACGGGCGACCTATTTATTTTCCGGATTCTGTATTGATGAACGGCGCGGTCGTGGGGCAGCTTGGCCAGGGCGATATGACACTCTCCTTGAGTGATGCACAGCTGCGCTCGCTGGGCACTTCGTGTCTGTATCTGACGATCAACTAAGTGGTGTTTATGTTCAGATCATTATCTATTCGGCTGGTGTCGCGGGTGTGCGTGCGCTTGCTTTCCTGTTCTGTGTGCGGTTATTTTCACATGCCCATGCAGGGGTGTCGACAGCGCCCGGGGGGCGGCAAAACTGTCCACCACCCAGATCTTTTAAAGAAAGCCAGACGGCACACATGTGAACATGAGTTATACGCTCGACCGTACACCGAGGGGTGGACAATTCCTGCGGATTGACATTCAGTTGAGTGGCCCCGTGTCGGCCCGCTACAGCGCGACGGCGGATCAAGGACTGCGGATCGACCAGGCGCTCACGCGTGCCGAGATGCCGGCCAAGCCGAGTCGGAAACGGCGTCGGGCTACGTCTGAAGAGGTCCGCGGTAAAGCCGGTCCGAACGAATGAATTTGACGCGTGAAGCCGCGTTTGAGAGTGGAATAGGAGAAGTGGGATGAGTCGCGAATCGCATCCGGATGATATTACGTGGCTGCTCGATCGCGGCGACGTCGTGGGGGCGAATGAGCAATTGACGCATAGACAGGCATGGGGCTCGTCTGATCCTCGGGAGCGGGTCATGTGGGCGCGGTTAATGCTGCTGCGTGGCCGGCATGACGCGGCGGCCAATACTCTCGAGCAGGCCAGACAACTTGATCCCACGTGTGATGCCGTGTATGAAGTCTACGCCCAGTTATGCCTGGTCACTGGCCGCGTCCAAGAGGCGATGTCGTGGTTCGATCACGCCTATGCGCATGCGGATCCAGCGTCGAGCTGGATACTCGTCTGGGCCGATCTGTTGATACAACAAGGCGATCTCACGCGCGCGATTGCAGTGGCCGATCGTTATTGTTGCAGCGCGCCTGCGTCGGACTACGAAGGGTGGTTCTGGCTCGGCTATGCGCTGCACCTGGCCAATCGCCTGCCCGAGGCGCGAGATGCGTATTTGCGGTGTGAACGCATCAAGCCAAGCTATCCACAGTTGAGAAACAACCTTTCGGCACTTCACCTGCAGCAGGAAGACTACAATGCCGCGCAATTCTACGCCAAGGAAGCCCTGGCGGAAGATCCGAACAATGCATCGGCATGGTCGCTGCTGGGGTCGAGTCATCTGAAGCGCGCAGAGCTGGATGCGGCCGAGTGTGCGCTCGAGCGCGCGCTGGTCTTGGCCCCTCACGATGCCCGTTCGCTGCAAGCGTACTCGTATATCTGCAAGGAGCGCCAACGGTGGTCGCAGGCGATGGAGTTGATTGAGCAGGCCAATCGACTCAAGCCGCAAGACGGCTCGATTCAGTGGTCGATCGCGATGCTGCAATTGCTTCAGGGCCAATACGAACAAGGGTGGCGTAACCACGAAGCGCGCTGGCGGGCTGGCGCTGAGCAGGCGGACGAGTATCCGAACCTGCCGATTCCGGCCTGGCAAAACGAATCGCTGGCGAACAAGACGCTGTTCGTGTGGGGGGAGCAGGGCCACGGCGACGTCCTGCAATTCGCGCGCTTTATCCCGGAGCTGGCCGGGCGCATTCACGAGCAAGGCGGACGGCTGGTCTATTGTGTCTACCCGCCGCTGCTGTCATTGATCGAACGTAGCGTCGGACCCTACGTCGATGCATTGCTGCCCTCGACTATGCCCATGCTGCCCGAATGTGATTACCAGGCACCCCTCGCGAGTTTGCCGTTGGCGTTGAACATCGGTGTGCAGGATTTGCCGGGCGCCGTGGCCTATCTGAAGGCAGATCCCCGGAAGGTAGAGCGATGGCGTCAGCGTATGCCGGCAAACAATAAACTGAAAGTCGGACTCGTTTGGAGCGGTAGCCGCGCGCATCAGCGCAATCGGTTTCGTAGCGTTTCGCTCGAGATTCTGGAGCGAACCTTGGTCAATGTGAATCAGGTGGAGTTCTTCAGTCTGCAGGTCGGCGCCTCGGAGGAGCTCGCATGGCTGCAGTCGATCGGCATGCCGATTCACGACCATACCGAATCGTTCGAGTCGTTCGACGATACCGCGGCCTATATCGAGAACCTGGATCTTGTCGTAACGGTGTGCACATCGATCGCCCACCTGGCCGGTGGCATGGGCGTGCCGACCTGGATACTGCTCGACGCCAGCCCACACTGGGTCTGGATGATCGATCGCGAGGACAGCCCGTGGTATCCGAGTGCTCGGCTTTACCGGCAGCCGACATTTGGACAATGGGAGCCGACCTTGCAGCGTGTGGCCCGGGATCTGACACGCCAGGCGGCGCTCAAGCAGGCACCCGGGATGAAGGTAAGCAATATGGACCGAAATGAATGACGGATCTGAAATTTTACTTTATCCAAGAGGCAGGAGAACACATTGAACCATCCGCAGCATCCGAGTATCGATCCTGACGACGTGGACAATCCGACCGATATCCTGATTCCGCTGTTTCCGCCATTCGTGGCACTGCTCAATCGTGCTGCCGATGCATCGGCACACGGCGAGTCGACTTCGCGTCAGCTCTGGCTCGATGCCGCAGCACACCTTCATGCGGTCGATGTGGGCGCACTCGTACAACTGACGCTGGAATTTTTGAATCGACGGCGAATGCTCGAAGCGGTGGAGCTCGCCCGATGTGCGGCTCATATATATCGGGACGTTGCGACGCAGTTTAGTCACGGTTACGCCCTGCAAATGGTCGGCCGTCATGCAGATGCCATCGTACCGTATCGCGCCGCGCTTGCACTCGAGCCAGACTGGCCGTCGTTGCGCAACAATCTTGCTGTTGCGCTGCGTCTGTCCGGGGGCGATCGTGAGGAGGAGTTCGCGTTACTTGAAGCGACTGTCCATGCTAATTCGGACGACGTGCAAGCCTGGATTAACCTCGTCGTGACATATTTGGCGCGGTACAACCTCGATGGCGCACTCGCCAGCGCGGCTCGGCTCGCCGAGATTGCGCCCGACAACGCACTTGCGATGAACAACATTGCAACAGCCATGAAGGAAGCGCAACGCTGGGATGATGCTGAACACTATGCGACGCGCGCGTACGAACTGGCTCCCGACGACGCATCGTATCAATTTAATCTTGCGATCATTCAGCTTGTGAAGGAGAATTATACGGCCGGCTGGAAAGGGCATGATGCGCGCTGGGAGGGATCCGGCGAGCTACGTGGCAAGTTGCCCGTGTTGCCGGGCCCGCGCTGGCGGGGCGAGTCACTGAAGGGCAAAACGTTGCTTGTGTGGGGCGAGCAGGGGTTCGGCGACGTGCTGCAATTCTGCCGTTTCATTGTGCCGCTCGCCACGCGCGTGCATCGGGCAGGCGGCAAGCTTGCATGGAACACGTTCCCGCAGGTGGGAACCTTGCTGCAGCGCAGCCTAGGGGCGCATGCGGACGTATTCAGCGCGGGAGGCTACGTCCATGCACTGCCCGCATTCGACTATGAAATGCCGCTCATGGAATTGCCATTGATGCTCGGTATGGAAGTAGACACACTTACGTCATCGGTCCCCTATCTGCATGCTGACTCACGTGCATGCGACGCATGGCGTGCGCGGCTCGTGGGCGATGGAAGTCACGCGCGGCTGAAAGTCGGGCTCGTGTGGACGGGCAGCGTCGGACATCAGCGTAATCCGTTCCGCAGCGTCGGGCTCGAGCGTTATGCTCAGGCGTTTGGCGGGCTCGACGGGGTCTTGTTCTATTCGTTGCAACCCGATCGCCAAGTTGAAGTTGCCGCTGCCCGTCAGGCGGGTTTCATGATCGAAGACTATACCGATGAGCTGATGAGCTTCGATGACACGGCCGCGTTCATCGCCGCCCTGGATCTCGTGATCACCGTGTGCACGTCGGTCGCGCATCTGGCTGGTGCGCTCGGTGCCCGCACGTGGGTGCTGCTCGACGTGAATCCATATTGGCCGTGGTTGCTTGAGCGACGCGACAGCCCGTGGTATTCGAGCGCAACGCTCTACCGTCAGTCGACGTTCGGAGAGTGGGCGCCGGTCATGGAGGACGTCGCGCGGGATTTACGCAAGCTGGCTGAACAGACCAAACAGGCGAATTCCGAGCGTAAGCAACCGGCCACCGCCGCCAAACCTCGCAAATCGTCTCGTAAGGCAAGCAAATCTGGCCCACCGAGTGAATGATGTGTGGGGGGGCAATACCGGATTACGCATCAATGCGTACCGGTCGTGTCCCCAGTTAAGCAAAGCAGAAAACGAAATCGTCGCCATACGTTATGGCGACAAGGAGTTTGGTAAAAATGTCAAATGAACTCGTTATTTCGCAAGACGTGGCAATGAGTCAATTGGGTGTGGTTCTCTTCATTATTGCAAGTGCTCTGATTTACTTTGCACCGTCGGTCAATGCCTTTAGATGTGCGCATCCAAAGAAATGGTATGTCCTGCTGGCAAACGTGCTACTCGGCTGGACGCTGCTGGGGTGGATTGGAACGATGATCTGGTCTTTTACGACGATCCAGATTACCAGGTTGCCGAGATAGCGTATCGTGTCCGTGCGCGAGATCGCACCGGGCTACTGCGTATTTCAGGGAACGTGAACCGCTGTTTCAGTGAAGTCGAACAGGTCAGATGAGAGGTGCTGCGTAGCGCTTAGAAGCGGTTTCAAAATAGCCCCACGGGGCCTTTTTGAAACCGCTTCTTACGGATCAGCGCGGATCCTGCTGCCTTCTGACGCGGCGCGCTGGGCAACCGGTTGCCGGTTCCGGGGACGGATGTTGCCGTTCGGTGTCAGCGTCGGATAGATACTCCCCACTTGGACATCTGAACGTAGCTACTTCATCCCCATGTCATACCCGGATTCAGATGTCGTAGCGCCAGCTAAATACAGATGTCGCATGTTTCATCGGTCTTTGCGCCATCAACGTTGAAGCGCCGAGCCTGAAGCAGCAGGGCGCTTAGTTCACCCGCGGGCCTTGGCAGAGCGCTGGTTCGACTCTGCTTGATGTTCTCCAGCGTATCGTCCAGCAGATACAGCACCCGGTCGTACAGCACCGTCAGCGACTTCGAGACCCGGCGCGTTTCGCGCCAGGTCATCAACAGATCCAGATTCTCGTCCGCCAGCGCCGAGACCTGAATGCGTCGTCGGCCGACTTCATACGACTGGTAGGTTTGCTGCGAGACGCCGAGTGTGGTCGCGAGCTGCACTTGCGTGATGCCACGCGCCTTGCGGAACTGGGCCATTCGTTCGCCCAGGGCGACAAAGAATGCGCGGTCGTCGTCGGTGATCGGCAAGGCTGGCATGGCTCGTGACGCACTGAATCGGAGCGCGATGCCTTGCTCGGCGTACATTGACAGGAATGACCGGTACGCGATCCGTGTCGTTCGATGATCCGGCCCGGCCTGTTTCCGATCGACTCTCGTACAACCAGGCACCGGCTGGTCTACACGAACTCCTTCAATTACAATCGAGCGTCGTGTCCTCCCCGAACGAAATACCTGCATGAGGGCCACTGAATTGATTCACTTTATTATCGAATGGCGGGCATGAATATGTGATTAGCGCCGAATAATCGGTGTAACGCATACGGCTCCAGTCGGAACAATTCGAAACACGAAATCACCGATCCATCACCACACGCATGAACACGTCCGATAGTAACGGGACCAACCGCTGTCATCTTGTCGTCTTCGCAATCGATGACAATACACAAGCTTGGTACGAGATGGTCATTCCCTTCATCGTATCGCTGCGAGCGACGGACTATCGAGGCCGTATCGGCGTGATCGGTTATGGCTTGTCGGCGGAAAAGCAGGCGCGGTTGGCCGCCAATGGTATCGAGGTCTACACCGCCGTGGGCGCCGGTGACTTGCCATGGGATCGCTACATATCAGCGGCGGCGATCTTCGACGTCAATCCGGAGCTCCAGACGCTTGCGCTCTACGATGCCGATATCTGGTTCCCGGGCCCGCATTTCGACATCTTCGACGTCGTATCCGACGATGATCACATCCACGTCGCGCCCGACGCCCATTTCTGCGCATTTGTGATGTCGCCGATCGTAGGGGAGCGGAGGGACGTGCTGATGCGCCAGTGCGTGCAGGACGTGCTTGACCGATTGGGGCATCCGCTACAGGCCGGGCTTGTCGTCGGCAGGAGCGCCGCCTGGGCCCAGTTCGCGCAACACGTTCGGGAGCAGGCGGGGAGAATTGGACAGGATTTTCAGGCGATTTACGGGCTGGATACGACGTTCCTGCATATTTGGGGCGGTCTAGGGCATGTTCGTCTGGTCGGCTGCGAACAGAACTTCGTGACGAAATGGGGGCTTCACGAACGACATGATTTTGATACGGTTCGGATCCTGCTCGAATATCAGGGAAAGCCGATCCGCGGTTTGCACATGACCGGCGACGTTCGCTACCTGAATCGTTGGCGCTATCTGGCTCGCGAGGCTGACCAGGCACTTGCACTCGGACAGGCGCTTGCGCTTGCACCCGAATCCGCCGCCCGAGAACAACCCGCCGAGTTAGATTCGCACTGTTCCGAACGCCTGTCCGCGAGCGGGCTGGCGTTCGTCGCGGCGCATGAGGACGTGCTGCCCAACGTGCCGCGCCTCGGTGCCGGCAGTTCGTTTCGACACCCGCAAGGCATTGCTTTCAATGCATGGACAGCGCACCGGATCGAATTCGAGGTGATGCGCGAGCGAGCCGTGATCGATATCTCTCTTTCGCATTTGAGCGGCCAACCTTCAGCTCCCCGGGCACAGCTGGAGCGAAACGGTGAAGTGCGATCGTTGCAGGCGCCTTACAGTGGAAAACTGAACGTGAAGCGCGGCGACCGTGTGGTGCTGCGGGCATTTACACTGCCGGGACAAACCTGTCATACCGCATGGGATGTCGTCATACGCCAAGCGTAGCGTAGCGACGAGCGCAGCTTCGCGGTAGCATGACCGCGGCGAACTCACTTTTTTGCATTCAGTACCGACGCCAGCACACGCCGAAGATCGTCGTCTTTGAGAATGGGCTGCGTGACCTGGCAGGTGACGCCTGGCACGACGGATCGTTCACCAGTTCGTCGCCGAACTGCCGATGCAGCACATGTTCAACTGCCGCCCGCGTCAACTGGAACTCGTCCGTAATGCCCGCTTCGATCAGTTGGTCGATATGCGACCGCAGCGTGTCGCTCAACGAGCGTGCGGTGCGTTGCGGCGCGGCACTGCCGGTCGGCGTTGCACCGGTGGATGCGGAGCGCGAACGGGCCTGCTTGTCGAGCTCGCTGCGCAGTATTTCGGTAAGCTGGTCGAGCTTGGTGCGGGAAATCATGGCGATGTGAAGGCTTGTCAGCGAGACATGGAGGACGCGGGATCGATTTCTGGAAGCTTGCGTATGGCGAGCGGCTGCCCGCCGAGTAAGCGCTCGACACGTACCGTCTGTTCATGAGGGCACGGCACCGGCAATCTGATTCCCATCAGATGTAATGGGAATCAGATTGATGAAGCCAGTGGTGCATGGAAGACAACCGGGATTGAGGAACTACACGAAGGAGTTTCGGGAAGCGGTTGCTGCCGAAGCGAATGATCCGAATCGCTCGATTGCCGAGGCAGCTGTAGCGGCGCAATAACATCCGACGCGGGACCCGATTACATCGGCCGTTTCGGGACCACATTCGCTGAGAATATTCCCGGCCATGGGACCACGTTACGTGAGAACGAGCCCACATAAATTGAGAACAGCCCGATTACATCGGCCAGGGCCAACATTCAGTGAGAACGTCTGGGTCGATCTACGGTGCCCTGATTGCTCGTGACTGAATCGTCGCCTGGTTGACGCCTGCGCAGATGGCACCCGGCTCAATTGAGATAGGTCACGCTATCCTGATGGCTCAAGTGTTGCAGCACGGGATCATCGGTGTGAACCGCGACGAGATTCATTCCGGCCGGGAAATGGCGGTATCCCAGTTCGTCGAGCATGCCTTTGAGCACTGCCTGATCAGATTTGATGGTTTCGATCGTCAGTACCGGCTTGAGCGTTTGCAACGTGGTTCGGGCTCCACGAAGCACGTCGACTTCCATCCCTTCGACATCAAGCTTGATGAGATCGGCGCGTTCGAGTCCAAGCGAATCGATACTGATCATCGGCACGCTCGTCCCGTTTGACGGATCGTACGAAATGCGCTGGCCGATATCTTCGGTGTTCCCTTGCTGGCGCAATTCGAGGCTGCCAAAACTGGCGTGCGCGAAATAGTCCGGCTGTGGAACGATCAATTCGCCGTTGTGCTCGCCCAGGGCGGCAAGCTTCGCGCGCGCATTCAGGCAATTGTTGAGAGCGATGTTGCCCGCCAGTGCATAGTAGACGATCTCCTGCGCTTCAAAACTGAGCACACGCCCCCAACCGTGCATGTGACGAGCCCATTCGATCGTATGCACGCCGATGTTGGCACCGCCATCGATCGCAACAACGCCGTCGCCGAAGTACTGCCGTCGCCGGTTAAGCAGGGCAAGCGCGAAGGCGACTTCACTCGTGTCGTAGCTCGACTGTTGCAGGATCTGGTGTCCTACACCGTAGGCGCCTCCAGAGGCGCCTATGTTGTAGTCGTTGCGATTGACAATCATCGTGCCGTGGTTCGAGGCTGCGAGGATGAATGCGATAGGGCGTTGGGGAAATGACATGGTGCGAACTTTTTGAGAAAAATGTTCCGGGCGTCAGTTCATTAAAACGATCGTTTCTTCGTACGCGCAGGTTCGAGTGGCCTGTAAGTAAGCGGGCTCCGTACGTCGGCACGCATCGCGTCCAGAAAATCCGTTGCAAAAAACTGCGTCCGATTTATTCGGCGGCGTTGACTATAGTGTACGAGACTTCCGATGGTATGAGGACATGGACATCGGTTACGCGCGCGTGAGTACGCACGAGCAGAACCTCGCGCTGCAGCTCGACGCGCTCAAGGCGGCGGGTTGCGGCAAGGTGCTGACAGAAATCGCCAGCGGCGCGTCGGCGGAGCGGCCCCTGCTTGCGCATCTGCTGGATGACGCGCGCGCAGGTGACGTGATCGTCATCTGGAAGCTGGATCGTCTGGGCCGGTCGCTGCGTCACCTGATCGATGTCGTGGGTCTCTTGCTCGCACGCGATGTCGGTTTGCGCAGCCTGAATGATCCGGTCGCCACGACCACGGCGCAGCGGCGGTTTGTGTTCAATCTGTTTGCCTCACTGGCGGAATTCGAACGCGATGTGATCCGCGAGCGCACGCACGCCGGTCTGTCTGCTGCGAGCGCTCGTGGCCGCAAGGGAGGGCGTCCCAAAGGCCTGCCGGCGAAGGCGGAGCCGAGGGCGTATGCGGCCGAAACGCTGTATTGCGAAGGCAGGCTGAGCGCCGAGCAGATCGCGCAACGCCTGCATATTTCCAAGAGTACGCTGTACGCCTATCTACGCCATCGCGGCGTGCCGGTGGGCGGGCGTACTACCGATAAAGCTTGACGCCGTGCCGCGCAAGACGATCCCCGCCGAGGCCCTGATCGATCTGGCACGACAGTTGAGTGCGTTACCGGCCCGCAGCCATGAACGGCGGCTCGCCGTTGAAAAAACCGCTCGTGGTTATGGCGTGTCCGAGCCGACCATTTATCGCGCGCTCGCTGAGCGAAGTCGTCCGAAGGGACTGCGCCGCGCCGATCGCGGCGTGCCTCGTGTGTTGCCGGCCGACCGGATGGAACGCCATTGCGAGTTGATTGCAGCCATCAAGATGCGCACCTCGAACCGCAAGGGGCGGCACCTGTCGACGGCCGAGTCGATCCGGCTGCTCGAAAACTTCGGCATTGAAACGCCGGACGGCCTGGTTCGGGCAACACCGGGCGCGCTATGCAAGACGACCGTCAATCGCTATCTGCGTCAGTGGGGATACGACCGCGCTACGCTGGGACGGCCGCCACCGGCGGTGCGCTTCGAAGCCGAACACAGCAACGACTGCTGGCAGTTCGACCTGAGTCCGTCTGATCTCAAATCCGGGGAAGCGCCGTCGTGGGTCCGCGCCGACCAGAAGGCACCGACGCTGATGCTCTTCAGTGTCGTGGATGACTATAGCGGCGTCGCGTATCAGGAATATCGCTGTGTTTATCGCGAGGACGTGGTTGCCGCGTTGCGCTTCATTTTCAACGCGATGTCAGACCGGGAGGCTTCGGAGGTACCGTTGCGCGGCATGCCGCGCATGCTGTACATGGACAATGGTCCGGTGGCCCGCAGCCAGGTGTTCCAGCGCGTGATGCGCTATCTGGGCGTTGAAGTCCGCACGCATCTGCCCGCCGGGCACGACGAACGACGGCGATATCGTGCCCGTGCGACCGGCAAGGTCGAGCGGCCGTTTCGCACGGTCAAGGAACTGCACGAGACGTTGTATCACTTTCAGAAACCACGGGACGAGAGCGAGGCCAATGCCTGGCTGCAAAACTTCCTCATTCGCTACAACGCGATGAATCATCGGTCCGACTCCCCCACGGAGGAACCGGGCGGTACCGGCGCCGTGCCCCGCGCCCCTACGCGTGTGACCGCCGCCGCATATTGCAGCCCGAGTTCACTGACGGTCTCGCGAAACGAGGTTTTTTCTCCATAGCACGCATCGGCCAACACGATTCCGTCGGGGGCACCACTTTGCCCGGGCTTCTTGCAACTGCCCGGCCGCAATCTCGGGTTTGATTGCAAACTCGATTTACTCGGGCACGCAGGGTCTGTCGTCGCTGCATTCATTGTTTTAGGACGATTCTTAAATACTTGTCTGCGCGGGGAGGGCAAAATTGATGCCAAGTCCTGACGGGGAAAACCCTGACGCATGACTTGCATGTATTGGCGCCCGGATGGTCGAAGCCACGGGGCAACTCATGCTCACTTCAGCAGGTATGCATGGAGTGGTATGCGTGTCAGATCGCTCGGTCGGGCCAATGGTTAATTATATATATCGGAGTCCATATCAATGATCTCTAAAAAAGTCACTCTCCTCAGTGCAGCAGTGGGTGCCGCGTTCGTGGGTGTATTTTCGCTTTCCGCGCCGGCGCACGCTGCGGACGGCACCATTACATTCAACGGAAAAGTCACAGCCGCTACTTGTACGGTTCAGGCTGGAAAGGGCGATTTGACTGTGCAAATGCCTACTGTTTCTGTCTCCGCCTTCAAAGCAGATGGTGACGTGGCTGGGAGTAAGCCTTTCACCATCTCGTTCTCCGGATGTACGGGGGATGCTTCGACGGTGAAGGTTGGTTTCGAGTCGGGGGCAAACGTTGATCCGGTGACAGGGCGCCTAAAGCTTAACGGGGCCGATGCTGCTAAGAATCTCCAGCTGGGCCTTTACAACGGTGACAGCTCGAAGATCACGATCGGCGACAGTGCAACAGTAAAGGGTGTGTCACTTGCTAGCGGTAGTGGCACGGTGCTCTATATGGCCAAGTATGTGCAGACGGGCGCCACGGCTGTAAAGGCTGGTAACGCCAATACCTCGGTGACGTACTCCCTGATCTACGAATAAGCAAATCGTCGCTAGCCATCGCGACGCCGCGATGGCATTCAGTTGGGAGATCAGCTCTTTTCGCGACTTGGGAGAAGTCATGTCATTTAGAAGATTTTGGCAGAACAGCGTAGTCGCTGTGTTCTGCGCTGCGTCGCTGGGCGCCGCGGCCCCGAGTCAAGCGGGGGTTGTCGTGTCGGCTACGCGGGTCGTGTATTCCTCGGACAGCCGTGAAGTCAGTGTGCGTTTGACCAACGAGGGCGGCTCGCCGGTGCTGGTGCAGACGTGGCTGGATACGGGTGACGAGGCGGCAAAGCCGGAGGCGCTGCAAGTGCCGTTCACCTTGGCGCCACCGGTGTTCCGGATGAATCCGGGGCGGGGGCAGACGATCCGGATGATGTATACGAAGGAACCGTTGCCGCAGGATCGCGAGACGGTTTTCTGGCTGAACGTGCTGGAAATTCCGCCCAAGGTTAAGGGGGCGGACGGGGCCAATCACCTGCAAGTGGCATTCCGCTCGCGCATCAAGGTGTTCTTCCGCCCCAAGGGTTTGGCGGGTACGCCGGATGAAGCGCCATCGAAGGTGATTTGGTCGGTGGTGCCAATGAGCGATGGAGGGGGGTATGGTCTGAAAGCCACCAACCCGACGCCGTACGCCGTGTCGTACGGGAAAGTCAGTCTCGAGTCCGGAGGGCAGTCGCTGGAGGCGCAAAGCACGATGGTGTTGCCCGATACCTCGAGAGTGTTTCCGCTGACGGGGGGCAAGGGTCGGCCCTCTGGCGGTGCCAAGGTGAGCTATCAGTACATCGATGATTTCGGCGCCGTGCGCGACGGATCGTCAGTCGTGAATTAACGCTCCGTTTCCTGCTTCTTTGTTACATCCTGCCGGCAGGAAGGGGAGACGCTTGTCCGGAAAAATCTGAATAAGCTCGTTAAATAGTTGGGATATCTATTGAAGTCAATGGAAAATCAAGCGCAACTGGAACTGAAGCGATTAACCGTGTTGATCGGGATCGCACTGTCGACGCTGGCGGCAGCGGACCCTGTTGGCGCCGAAACCGCTGCGCTGCCGCCTGAGTCGTCCCCGTCAGTCGATCAAGCCGCGGGTGACGAAGCGGTGGAGTTCGCGTCAGATTTCATGGTGGGCGATTCTGTCGACGCGAGCCGGTTCAAGTTAGGCAACCCGGTGCTTCCGGGGAAGTATGCAGTCGACCTGTACCTGAATGACGTCCTGGCTTCTCGGGAGAAAATTCGTTTCGACGCGTCCCAGCCGAACGCTAACGCGAAGCCATGCTTGACGCGCGGGTTGCTTGATTCAATCGGCGTCGATACGACAAATTGGGTGAAGGGTGGGACGGGCAAGGGTGCTGCGCCGGTTGATCCGAACGAATGCGTCGATTTGCCGGCGGCGATTCCGGCGGCCGCGGTCTCCTACAATTCGGCGGACCAGCGCCTCGATCTGAGCGTGCCGCAAGCATCATTGCGCAATGCGGTGCGCGGCGAGGTCAACCCGTCACGATGGGATCGGGGCGAAACGGCTGGAATCGCTCAGTACGACTTCAATGCGTATCACTCGAATAGCGGTGGGCGCGACAGCAACAGCGTGTATCTCGGTCTGACGGCTGGGGTGAATCTCGGCAATTGGCGGTTCCGCCATCGCGGCTCGATGAACTATAGCGACTATGCCGGTACACGATGGCAGTCGCTGGAGACTTATGCGCAACGCGACCTGACGGGCCTGGGGGCCCAATTGACACTGGGCGACAGCATCACGCCTGGCGACGTGTTTGACGGCTTCGGTGTGCGCGGGGTGCAGATTACCTCGGACGACCGGATGTTGCCGGATTCTCTGCGTGGATTTGCGCCGACGGTGCGCGGGGTTGCCCAGTCGAACGCGAAGGTCGAAATCAAGCAGAACGGCGCCGTGATCTACCAGACCACGGTGGCGCCGGGGCCGTTCGAGATCCGTGACCTGAACCCGACGGGCTACGGCGGCGATCTGGAAGTGACCGTAACGGAAGCCGATGGATTCAAGAAGAGCTTCTCGGTGCCCTATGCGACCGTTCCGCAACTGCTGCGGCCAGGCGTATCGCGCTTCAGCGTAGCTGCGGGCCAGTATCGCAGCCTGAGCAACGACGCTCGGCCCTATATCGGGCAGGCGATTTACCAGCGCGGGCTGACGAACCTGATCACTGGCTACGGTGGAGTGATCGGTTCGAAGCGCTATGGCGCCGCGTTGATGGGGGTGGCCGTCAATACCTCTGTCGGAGCATTGGCGCTGGACGTGACGGCCGCACATACGCGGATTGGCAATGAGCGCTTTCGTGGTCAAAGCTGGCGGGTGAGTTTTGCGAAGTACGTGCCGCAGACCGACACCAGTTTGACGATGGCGGCGTACCGCTACTCAACGTCAGGGTATTTCAGCCTGGCCGATGCGGTGGCGTCACAGCGCTTCGAATCGTCAAACTATGCGGTATCCACGGTGCAGCGCCAACGTAATCGGGCGCAAATCAACATCAGCCAGAAGATCGGTTCGGGCTCGGTGTATTTGATGGGCAGTGCGCAGGACTACTGGAATAGTACGGGTAGCGATCTGCAGTTCCAGATCGGGTATTCGAACAGCGCGAAATGGGGAAGTTACAGCCTGTCGGCGCAACGTACACGGAATGCGTACGGCCACCAGGACACACAGTACTTCGCCTCGGTATCGCTGCCGTTTGGCGGTCGTCGGGCCGATAGCCGGCCGTTGTTCTCGAGCCTGAACACGTCGGTGACAGCCGGCGGCAACGGTGCTACGTCGATTCAGACGTCGGCGAGCGGTTCGGCCGGCGCGCAGAACCAGTGGTCGTATGGCCTGAATGCAGGCTATACGGGCGATTCGCGCGACCATGCAGCGTCGTTGGGTGCGTACGGCGCCTATAACGGTGGCAAGGGCTCGGTCAACGTTTCTGCGTCGGCGGCCAAGGGTTCAACCCAGGCATCCCTGGGGCTGTCGGGGGCGCTGGTGGCGCATAAGGGCGGACTGACGCTCGGCCAAAGCGTGAGCCCGAACGATCCGATCGGCTTGATCGAGGCCAAGGGAGCGATGGGTGCGACCGTTACCAACGCCTCGGGCGTGACCGTGGATAGTCGCGGTTATGCGGTGGTGCCGTACATGATGGCATACCGGATCAACACGCTCACGCTGGATCCGCAGGGGATGTCCGAGAATGCAGAGCTGGAAAGCTCCAGCCAGGACGTCGTGCCACGTGCCGGCGCTGTGGTGCGGGCCAAGTTCGAAACGAAGGTAGGTAAGCCAGTGCTGATGCGCGTGCGCACGAACGACGACAAGCCGGTGCCCATGGGCGCGGATGTGTTCGATAGCTCGGGGAGCAGCGTGGGCGTGGTGGGGCAGGGCGGCACGGTATTCGTGCGCGGCGTGCCGGACGCGGGCGAGTTGTCAGTGCGATGGGCTCAAGGTCCCGAGGGCGAATGCACGTTCCGCTATGAGCTGGATGTCACGGGCACGGGCAATACCGAGAGATGCGCGACGACTTCCGATCACGGATGGGGGGTGCCACTGGCCAGGCCCCAAGGCAATGCCGAGGGCAACGAAGCAGGCGCGGGTACTCCTTGAGTGGCGACGCAGACAGCGCACACGCGGAGGAGGCGTGGCAGCGAGCGTATGACTGGCTGTGCAAGCAACGTCGCCATCACCCGGCCAATGCCGACGTATGGCACGTGCGTCACCACTGGCCGCGATCGGGGGCCGAGTGGTACGGGCGAGTGCAGGGCGGTCGGTATAGGCTTGAGCCTATGCAGATTTGGCATGCACAAGGTGGGCCGGTCGCCGTGTGGAGCGCCGCCGATGCGCTGGTGTTGAAGTGGGTGGCGCTCCAGGTGCAGGACTTGTTACCGGTGCATTTGAATTGCATGCATGTTCAGGGGCGAGGCGGGACCGGGACCATGGTGCGATCGCTATGGGAGCACGTGCGGTCAGACCGCTATGGCTTTGTATGCAGGACGGATATTCGCGGGTATTACCGGCATATCCGGAAGGATGCGGTTAGTCGATTGGTCGAGCGTCATGTGGGCGATCCCGTGCTCCGTGACCTGCTTGAACAGTACGTACGCTATTCCGTCGAATACGGAGGCGAGTTCAGAACGCCGGCCGAAGGAATCGGCCGGGGATGTGCGCTCAGCCCGTTGATCGGCGCCGCGTTGCTATACGACATGGATGCGCATTTTACGGGCATCAAGGAGGTGCCTTATGCACGCTATATGGACGACTTTGTATTGCTCACGCGCAGCCGCTGGCAGCTACGGCGGTGTGTGCGGGATCTCAACCAGTTCTTTGCGATGGATGGATTTGAGAAACATCCGGAGAAAACGCGAATAGGGCGGGTGGAGAAAGGATTTGATTGGTTGGGCGCGTGGATAACGCCGGCCGATCTGACCGTGGCGCCTCGGGCGCTGGAAAACCATCGGCAACGGACGCTGCGGCTTTATGAGCGCGCCAGAAGGAAAGGGCTATCCAAGTCTGAGGCCCGGGTTTTGGTGCAGCGTTATGTTGGGCGGTGGGAGCGCTGGGCGTGTTCTCGTCGGAGTGCGCACCGGGGGACGAACGTCTCGTCTCGCGGTCAGTAACGGTGAGAGGCTACGTTCGCCCGCGCCCACCAAGACCCGCCTCGGTGGGCTTAGCCGGGTTGGCCTATCAGTATCGAGCCAGACGGCCCCCCCCATACAAGCCCCCATGCCTACATGCCCGCCTTCGTCCCTGCCAGGCCGCCAGAGTGCAACACACTAAATTCGGACAACAAAATGCACCTCTCATTACAACTCGTCTCGGGGCGCTTACTTACGCGTCTACTCTTCGTGGTTACTCTTCTACTACCTACAGCCGCCGGCGCATGGTCTACAATCCACCGCTCCCTTACCGCGTTCGGTGGTGAATATACCGTACCCGCGTCCACCCCGCCTGGCACCGTCATCGCCAGGCAAACGCTGCCGATAGCTGACCTGTGTGCTCCGGGAGGCTGCAAGCTCGAATCGTACAACACCGAACGTTCAGGCTACCCGACGGGAGACGTCGGTTACATCCACCCCACGTCCGTGCAAGGGGTCGGACAAAGGCTCGTGCTCAACGGCGCCCCCCTGTACGCGATGACGAATGGGTACTCCGACCCGATCCGTGTCGACAACGCGTTAGAGCTACAGCTCATCACAACGGGTGCACCAATCAAGAGTGCGGCGCTAGCCAGTGACGTGTATCCCGGCGTCGTCACTAGCCTCGTCCTAACCTCATGGATAAAGGACCTCTACGGGACAGAAATACGCCTCTCCGGATCGATTCGCTCTGTCGCTGGAACTTGCTTCGTGGACTCTCCCACGGTCACTCTGTCGCCTATAGCAGCCGCACGACTACCCACCGTCGGGTCCTCCGGCGGGGGGGCAGCGTTCACGTTAAACGTCTCGAAGTGCCCAGCAGGGTACAACCGAGTGGGTTATAAACTCTCTCAATCAGCCGTATCTCCAGCCGGGCCGCCGGGGGTGCTGCAAGCCTCCTCGTCGTCCTCAGCCCACGGCGTAACCATACAGCTCAAAGACTCGTCGGGCGCAGGGCTGGAACTCAATAGGTCCTATCCCATAAACGAATACAGCAAAACCTCCGGTGGTTCATACAATGTCAGTCTTCGCGCAGACTACTACCGAACCGCTCCTCAAATCACCGTCGGCTCCGTGAATGCCGACGTCACCGTGTATCTGGACTATCAATAAGCCGCGGCGACAGCGTGAAGGCGCAAACGACCCGATGCTGCCGCCTTGTGGGTTTCGCGTACGGCTTAGAAAATCGATCATCACAAGAAACCGTGCAGGGCATAATCGCGATGCGTAGCCTGACGCCTGACTTTACGGACATCCGGAGAAGCAAATGCTCGATCGCAAGACCCTTCCGGCAAAGTGTAGTGGCCTATAAATCCGGAACTGATTTAGGCGAGAATGTTCGCCATAAAGAGGTGTCTGATGAGGAAGCAACGAAGTATGTTTTACCCGGAGTTCAAACAGCAAGACGCCTGCTTGGTGCTCGACCCCGGTCACTAGCCAAGGGGTGGCGAGTCGCTCAGTCGGCGTCGGCGAGACGGTACTGCGTCGCTGGGTGCAACAGCTTCGAATGGAACGCAAGGGAGTCACGCCGCAGGGCAAGGCGATCACGGCGGATCAACAGCGCATTCAAACTCGAGGCGCGTATCGAACGCCTCGTGCTTGAGAAAGCCATTTTAAAAACGGCTACAGCGCCTTGATGTCGGAAAGGCATCGAACGTACGAAGTAATTGATCAGAATGGTGCAAGCAAACAGGTTCGAGCACCGCAGCCAGGTAAAGCCAACCCTCGTCGGGCCAGACGCACGGGATGTCCGAACTGAACACCTGTTTGGGCTCAACTAGCGTGAACTCGCGATTCAACAGATTCGGTGCAACCGGCAACCCTGACCGACAGCACCCGCACCGCGACGACAGCGGATACTGCCCGACCTGCCGGTCGATCCAGGCGTACCTCACAGCAGGGCCTTCGCGAAGTATGCTGCGGTAGGTTCAATCGATCGTTGCAACACCTTCCTATTAATATCGAATGAGGGAGGGTTGACGAATGGCACAAATGGGACGGCCGGGGTTGTCGCCAGAAGGCAAGTCCGAGGTTTGGCGGCGGTGGCG
>Ga0207690_10000145_pt1 | contig 56679 bp, 47 predicted proteins | sample KBSC23metaG_FD_184315 | JGI IMG/M metagenome (GOLD analysis project Ga0207690, IMG submission 184315) | Corn rhizosphere microbial communities from Kellogg Biological Station, Michigan, USA - KBS C2-3 metaG (SPAdes) (version 2) | ecosystem: Host-associated > Plants > Roots > Rhizosphere > Soil ... | reverse complement strand
GACCGGCGGGGCATTCCCGTCCAACGCCTATGTCTGCGCAAGCCGCACGCCCGGCGAAGGCTTCGTGATCGACCCCGGCCTCGATCCCGAGAAGATCGACAAGGCCGCCCAGGGCCTCGGCCTCACGATCCGCCAGGTGTTCTGCACCCACGGCCACTTCGACCACATCGGCGGCGCCAGCCACTTCCAGCGCGAATACGGCGCGCCGGTCTACCTGCACGGCGCGGACCAGAAGGTCATGAAGACCGGCAACTTCCTGCTGATGGTGCTGAAGCTGGAACAGCGGATCGTCCTGCCCGAGGTGACCTTCGTCGATCCTGCCCGGCCCGGCCCAATGGCGGGCGGCGAGCGGCTGAGCTTCCATCCGGTTCCGGGACACACCCCCGGCAGCTGCTTCATCCAGTTCGGCGAGCAGATGTTCACCGGCGACAGCCTCTACGCCCAGGGCGTCGGCCTGTCCGACCTACCGGGCGAGAACCACGGCATGTTGCGCAAGAGCCTGCTGGCGCTCTGGGACCAGATCCCTGGACAGCGGCTGATCCATCCGGGCCACGGCCCATCGGCGACCTTCGACGAGATCCGCACGGGCAACCGCCGGCTTCTGGACTTCCTGGCCGGCGGCGAGGCGCAGCCATGAAGGCGGGATCCGGCGTCTGCATCCTGGGCGTGGGCCACCAGATCGGCGGCGTCGTGGAGGAGAACGAGGCGCTCTGCCGCGGGCTGGAGATCACGCCGCAGTGGATCCTGGAAAAGACCGGCATCAAGCGCCGCTACCTGGCCGCGCCGGAGGAGAACGCGTCGGACTATGCCGTCGCGGCGGCCCGACGCGCGCTCGACGGCGCGGGTGTCACGGCCGACGAGATCGACCTGATCGTCTGCTGCACCTTCTCGGCCGACTACACCTTCCCACCGCTGTCGGCGAAGGTGCACCGGGAGCTGGGTGTCAAGGGCGGCCAGATCTTCGACCTGCAGGCCAATTGCGCGGGCTTTGTCTCAGGCCTCACCGCGGCCAGCGACCGGATGGCGGCCGATCCTTCGCTGCGCAACGCGCTGGTCATCGGGGTCGAGCTGAATAGCCGCTACATCGACCGCACCAACGCCGACAGCGTGATCTACCACTCCGACGGCGCGGGCGCGGCAGTGCTGGGGCGGCGCGAAACGGGCGCGGGGATCGTCGCCTCGGCCTTCCACACCGACAGCTCCAACTACGAGGCGGTGCGCGTGCGCGGCGGCGGGTCGAGCTTTCCGGTCATGGGCCGCGGCGCCAGTCCGGCCGAAGGCGACACCATGGAGCTGAACGGCATCGCCACCTGGAAGCAGGCGATCACCCACCTGCCCGCGACGGTGAAGGCCGCCTGCCGCAAGGCCGATGTCGAGCTGGCGGACATCGACTTCTTCGTCTTCCACCAAGCAAACTACAACCTGATCGACTACATCGTGCGCAAGATGGGCGCGGACCTGACGCACACCTACACCAACGTCCAGGAGATCGGGAACACCGGCGCGGCCTCGGTCGCGATCGCGCTCAGCGAGGCGGTGGAGCGCGACCTGATCAAGCCGGGCTCGACCGTCGTGCTGGCCGCGGTCGGCGCCGGCTTCAACTTCGGAGCCAGCGTCTGGCGCTGGGCGCCGGCCAGGGCCGGAGGCCACCCCTGATGTTCGCAGACTTCGACGCCATCAAGGTGGGCGACACCCGCACGCTGACCCGCACGATCAGCGAGGCGGACGTGCGCCGCTTCGTCGAGATGACCGGCGACGACAACCCGCTGCACGTCGACCGCGCCTACGCCGAGGCGACGAGCTTCCGCGACATCGTGGTGCACGGGATGCTGGGGGCCTCATTCATCTCCACGGTGATCGGCACTCAGCTTCCAGGACCGGGCGCGCTATGGGTCGCCCAGAACCTGGAGTTCCTGCTGCCGGTGCGGCTGGGCGACACCCTGCAGGTGAGTTGCGCGGTCACGGCGAAGCATGACCGCGACCGGCTGCTGGAACTCGACACGACCATCGTCAACCAGTCCGGCCAGATGGTGCTGAGCGGCTCCGGCAAGGTGAAGGTGCTGGAGGGCCGTAAGGCGCAGCCGGCGGCGTCCGATCCCGGCCGGCGCCGCGTGGCCCTGGTCACCGGCGGCGGCGGCGGCATCGGCCGGGCGATCTGCCAGCGGTTGGCGCAGGGCGGAATGGACGTCGTCGTCGCCTACAACGGTCGCGCCGATCGCGCCCAGGCGACCGTCGAGGCAATCGCCGGCCCGGCGCGCGCCGTGGCGATCCAGGCCGACCTGGCGAGCGCCGAGGCCGCCGCTGTCCTCGCCAAGCGCGCAGCCCAGGCGTTCGGCCCCATCGACGTACTGGTCAACAACGCCTCGCCCCCATCGGCGCCAAGGCTTTCGCCGAGCTTGGCTGGAGCGACATCCAGGCCCACCTCGATGTGCAGGTGAAGGCCGCCTTCCTGCTGGCCCAGGCCTGCCTGCCGGCGATGATCGAGCGCGGCGGGGGCCGCATCGTCAACATCACCTCGCAGGTCACCGAAGGCGCGCCGACACCGACCTGGACGGCCTACGCCATGGCCAAGGCCGCCCTGAGCACGATGTCGCGCTATCTCGCCGCTGAGGCCGGACCGAACGGGCTCACCGTCAACTGCGTCGCCCCGGGCATGACCGAGACCGCGCTGATCGGCGACATTCCGGAAAAGGCCCAGTTGATCGCTGCACGCCAGACGCCGATGCGCCGGCTGGCTGCCCCGGCCGACATCGCCGCGGCCGTCGCCTACCTGGCGTCCGCCGAGGCGGGCTTCGTCACCGGCCAGACGCTGAGCGTGAACGGCGGGATGGCGATGCGATGAACAAGCCCGTCTTCCCGAAAGCGTCCGCCGACACCCTGGCGATCCTTTCCGACCCGTCCGCGCCGCTCGCCCAGGTGATGGCCGCGGTGGAGGCCGCCGAGGCGCTGGGCGGCCAGGCCACGAGTGCGCACATCGGGATCAGCGCCGGGGCGACGGTCGACCTGCTCGGCCTCTATCTGCGCCGCCACGCGCTCACGGCCGGCGTTTCGCTCAAGGTCAGCAAGGGCAATTTCGACGATCCGCTGGGCGACGTCGCGCGCTTCGAGGACTGGGGCGTCGACCACCTGATCCTGGCGCCGTTCCTCGACGCGTTGGAGCCGGCTTTCGAGGCGCGCGCGGCGATGCTGAGCGATGACGAGATCGATCTGCGCGAATCCGAACTTCGCGGCCGCTGGCGGCTGGTGATGCATTGCGCGTCGAAGTTCCGCGCCGTCTTCCTCTGCGGCCTGCATCGGGTAGGTGCGCCGGTGGCCGGCGGCGATCGGCTGGATGCGATCGTCGCGCGGCTGAACGCGGCGCTGCGCGAAGAAGCCGCCGGCTTCCCCAACGTGCGCTGGATCGACATGGCCGGCATGGTCGCGGGCGTCGGACGCCGGGCGGCGCTGGACCTACGGTTCTATCTGAGGAACGCCGCGCCCTACGCGCCCGCCCTGCTCGACGAATGGGCGCGGCAGGTCACCGCCGTCTCCCGCGCCTACGGGACGCGCTTCCACAAGGCCCTGGTGCTCGACTGCGACAATACCCTTTGGGGCGGCATCCTGGGCGAGGACCTGGCGAGCGGGATCAAGCTCAGCCCGCACGACTATCCAGGCAGTGTCTTCTATCGCGCGCAGGTCGAGTTCCAGGCCCTGCGGCGGCAGGGCGTGCTGCTGTGCCTCTGCAGCAAGAACGAGGCGGCGGACGTCGACGCCCTGCTCGACAGCCATCCTGACATGGTGCTGCGCCAGGCCGACATCGTGGCCAAGCAGGTCAACTGGAACGACAAGGCCAGCAACCTCAGGCAGATCGCGCATGACCTGAATATCGGTCTAGACAGCCTTGTTTTCCTAGACGATTCTGCTTTCGAGTGCGAAGCGGTGTGCGGCCAGCTTCCCGAGGTCACGGTATTCCAGGCTCCAGAGAACCCCATCGGATACCTGGCCGTGATCGCCGCGATCAAAGACCTGTTCCTGGCCGGCGGCGCCATGACCGATGGGGCGGAGAAGACCGAGCAGTACCGCCAGCGCGCCGCAGCGCTGGCCGAGCGCCAGGCCTTCGCGACGCAGGACGAGTACCTCGCCTCGCTCGGGCTGACCGTGACCCTGACGAAGAACGACGCGGCGCGTATCCCGCGGATCAGCGAGCTCAGTCAGAAATCCAACCAGTTCAACCTGACCACCGTGCGCTATGCGCGCGGCGAGATCGAGGCGCTGATGGCCGATCCGCAGGCCGCGGTCTGGTCGCTGGAGGTGGCCGACAAGTTCGGAGCCGCCGGACTGACCGGCGTGGCGGTCGTGCGCTACGCGGACGACGCGGCCGTGATCGAGGCCCTGTTCATGAGCTGCCGCGTGCTGGGGCGCGGCGTCGAGTTCGCGATCTGGCCAACGATCCTCACCGAGGCCGCCGCGCACGGCTGCGCCCGCATCGAGGCCGCCTATCGGCCCACCGACAAGAACGGCCAGGCCGCCGACTTCTACGACCGGCTGGGCCTGACGCGGAGCGGCGAAGCGAATGGCGAGTTGGACGGCGCGCGGTCGTATGCGGCTGACATCGCAGCCTTCGCCCCCCCGCCGAGCCCATGGATCGAGGTGCTGAATGGTTGACGAGAGCGCGCTGAAACAGGTGATGGCCACGGTGCTGGGCGTGCCCGTGTCGGCAGTGGGGCCCGACGCCAGTTCGGACACCATTCCGGCCTGGGATTCGCTGCGCCACATGAACCTGGTGCTGGCGCTGGAGCAGACCTTCGGCGTCGAGATCCCCGACGAGGACGCCGCCGAGATCACCTCCTACGCGCTCATCAAGGTCGTGCTGAACGAGCGGTTGGCCGCCTGACGATGCAGTGGCTGCTCGACCGTTTCGCGACAGCCGCCGAGGAGCCGGCCTTCATCCACGAGGGCGCGCGGACGACCTATGGCGAGGTGATCGCCCAGATCGAGCGCTTCGGAGACGTCCTGGTCGCGCACGGCGTCCGCGCCGGCGAGAAGGTCGCCGTGCTGGCCGACTACGCGCCGGCCGTCGTCTGCTTGATCCTGGCGCTCGCCCGGCATGGCGCCATCGTCATTCCGCTCAGCCGCGCCGCCGTGGTCGAGGAAGACGCCGCGCTTTCGATCTCGGGCTGTGACTGGTTCGTGGAGTTCGACCTGGAGGGCCGCGAGGCGAGCTTCGCGCGCCGGCCCATCGCCGCCGAGCACGCCCTGGTCTCCGAGCTGGTCGCCGCAGGGCGCGCGGGCCTGATCCTGTTCTCCTCCGGTTCGAGCGGCACGCCCAAGGCGATCCTCCACGACTTCGACCGCATCGCCGACAAGTTCCGAAAGCAGCGCGCCGCCACGCGGGCCATCCCCTTCCTGATGATCGACCACTTCGGCGGGATCAACACGGTGCTGGCGATCACCTCCAGCCTGGGCACAGTGGTCACCGTCGCCGACCGCTCGGTGAACGCCGTCTGCGAGGCCATCGCCCGGGACCGGGTGCAACTGCTGCCGGCCACGCCGTCGTTCCTGACCCTGATGCTGACCTCCGGCATCCACCGGAAGCTCGACCTGAGCTCGCTCACCCGCATCACCTACGGCACCGAGGTGATGCCGCAGTCGACGCTGAACCGGCTCAAGGAAGCCTTCCCGGGCGTCGAGCTGCAGCAGACCTATGGCCTCTCCGAAGTGGGTGTCCTGCGCTCGCAATCTCGGCCGGACGGCTCGCTCTGGGTGCGGGTCGGCGGCGAAGGGTTCGAGACACAGGTGCGCGACGGAATCCTCTGGATTCGCTCGCAGTACGCCATGCTGGGCTACCTGAACGCGCCCTCGAAGTTCGACGCCGACGGCTGGTTCAACACCCAGGACCAGGTCGAGGTGGACGGCGACTACATCAAGATCCTGGGCCGGGTCAGCGACATCATCAATGTGGGCGGCCAGAAGGTCTATCCGGCCGAGGTCGAGGACGTGATCCTCGAGCTCGACAACATCGTCGACGTCGCCGTGATCGGCGAGGCGCACCCCCTCTTGGGCCAGATCGTCGTCGCCAAGGTGATCGTCGAGACGCCGGAGAGCGCCGACGACCTGAAGCGCCGCATCCGCGCCGCCTGCCGCGCGCACCTGGCGGCCTACAAGGCGCCGGCCAAGGTCGTGGTCACGGAAGAGTCCCTGCACACCGCCCGCCAGAAGAAGGTCCGCCGTGCCTGAGCAAGCCACAGCCCTGACGCGCCAGCCGGCGGACTTCGCCGTCTCCCTGCTGGGCCACGAGATCTCGGAGCTGATGTCGACCGGCGCGCAGTGCCTGGCGAACGGCGATGGCGAGACTGCGGAGTCGCTGTTCCGCGCCGCCGCGGTCCGGCGGCCATGGGATCCCGAGACGCGTTACCAGCTCGCCGCCGCCCAGATCGCCGCGGGCCATGCGGACGAGGCCCTGCGCACGCTGGCCGAGGCGCGCGACCTGCACGCGCGCCTGATCCTGCAGGCCAACGCACCGGAAGCCACCGCCGTCGACGCCGAGCCGCAGCGGCTACTGGAGCTGGCGAACCTGTTCTACAGCAAGAACCACATGGCCACGGCGACCAGCCTGTTCCAGCGGCTGGTGGACGCCAATCCGGATATCCCGAACCTGCGCCTGCAACTCGGCCTTTCGCTGCAGCACCAGGGCCGTGTCGAGGAATCGATAGCCGTCTTCGAGTCCCTGGTCCGCCGCTGGCCGCACCCGGCGCACCACTCGTTCCTGCACTATGCGATCGCCTTCCAGCGCGCGACGCCGGCGGCGATGTACGAGGAGGGCCTGCGCTATGCGCAGATGCACACCGCCCACCTGCGCAAGCGCAAGCGCAACCTGACGCGCAAGGACGGCAAGCTGCGCGTCGGCTACTTCTCCCCACTCTTCAACCAGCACCAGCTCACCAAGTTCTTCGCGCCGGTCATGGAGCACCACGACCGGTCGCGCTTCAGCCTGGTCTGCTACTCCGGCGCACCGGCCTCGGACGCCACGAGCGCGGCGATCCGCGAGCGCTGCGACCTGTGGCGCGAAGTCGGCCAGATGGACGACGAAGCCTTCGCGGCCCAGGTCGCCGCCGACGAGGTGGATATCCTGGTGGACCTCTGGGGCCACACCGCCGGCAACCGCCTGCCGGTGTTCGCCCGCAAGCCCGCCCCGATCGTGCTGTCGTGGCTCAACTACATCGAGACCACCGGGCTCTCGGAGTTCGACTACGTCCTGCACGCCAACGCCTACGACCTGCCAGGCGCGCAGGACATCTACAGCGAGCCGATCTATCCCATCGGGCCGGTGGTGGCGCCCTTCCGCCAGTTCTTCGAGATGCCTGCGGCCGGCGACACGCCGATGCTGGTCAACAAGCACATGACCTTCGGCTGCTTCGGCCACCCGGCGAAGCTGACGCTGCAGGTGATCGAGACCTGGGCGGAGATCCTGAAGGGCGTTCCCACAGCCAGGCTCGTGCTGCGCTCCGGCTACTACGAGGACCCGACCCTGCAGCGCACGATCCGCGCCCAGTTCGCGGCGTTCGGCGTCGCGGCGGCGCGCATAGAGTTCCCGGCCTTCGAGACCGGCGCGGCCTACCTCTCCACCTACCGCAAGGTCGACCTGATCTTCGATCCCTTCCCGTACCAGGGGCTGACCACGACGCTGGACGCGGTGTCGGCGGGCGTCCCCGTGCTGACCTGGGAGGGCCAGCACATGCACGACCGCATCGCCACGGTCACCCTGCAGGCCTGCGGACTGGAGGAGCTCTGCGCGCCGACGCGGGCCGCCTACATCGAGACCGCCATCGCGCTCGCCAAGGACCCTGCCCGCCTGAACGCGCTCCGCGCCCGGGTGCGTCCGGGTTTCGAAGACTCGGCCTACCGCGACGAAGCCGGCTTCACGCGGCGGCTGGAAGCCGCGTTCGAGGCGATGGCGGAGGCGAAAGACGGCCAGCGCGCCGCGCCTGCCTCGGACGATCCACCGCCGCCTGCGGTGGCGAAGGCGCAGCCGGCGCCCTCGCCTCTCAGCCTGCCCTTCTTCACCGAGGGCGAATACGCCCAGGCGACCGGCGCGCCGCGCGAAGTCCTCTGTGAGGCCGAGCGAGTGGAGGGCGGCCCGCCCCTGATGTTTCCTGAGCCTGAGCCGGGCTTCTTCGACCTGCGGCCGCTCAGCTACGATTTCCCGGCAGTCACCCTGACCACGCTTCGCGACGTCGTCGTACGGGGCAAGTCGAACTTCCTCACACCGGCCGACGCGATCCTGCGACATCGGTTCTTCAACCCCGTCTCGGAGATCGCGACCGAGGAGTTCTACGGCCGCCTCGAGTTCTCCGCCGATCACCGCGCCGCGCGGTGGATTGAGGCCGGCGCCTTCGACGCGGGCCACTTGCCCGAGGCGGCGGTCTTCACCGACGGGGTTGCTTTCAACTATGCCCACTGGATGACCGAGGTGCTGCCCCGCATCGCGGCCTTCGTGCGCGACGGGGCCCACGCCGGCGTCCCGCTCATCGTCGACAGCGACTTGCACCCGAACATCGTGCGGTCGGTTGCCCTGGTGGCCGGGCCGGACGCCGTCGTCTACAGCCTGCGGCCCGACCAGTTCGTCAAAGTCGGCGTCCTGCACAGCGTCTCGCCGACCGGCTACATCGCGTTCAAGAACCGCCCTCAGCCGCGGGAGACCATTGGTCAAGGTGTCTTCGCACCCCAGGCTCTGCGCCAAGCGATCGACCAGCTTCGTGGTGGGGCCGAGCGCGGCCCTGCCGACAAGGCCCGGCCGAAGCTGTTCCTGCGCCGCAAATCGGGCGCTCGCCACATCGTCAACGAGGCGGAGATCCAAGAGGCTCTGGTCGCCGGCGGCTTTGTCGTCGTCGAGCCTGAGCGGCTAAGCCTGGACGATCAGATGGCACTCTACTCGGGAGCGGGCATGATCGTGGGGGCGACCGGCGCGGCCATGACCAACCTCCTCTTTTGCCAGCCAGACTGCCCAACTGTGGTGATGATCCCGAAGTTCCGGGAAACCGCCTACTGGTATTGGCGCCACATGGCCGCCGCGGCCGGAACTGGCCCGATCCTGCACGTGAGCGGCAATCAAATCGATCCTCGCGAGGACCCGTTCGACCCGCTGGCGCTGCACGCGAACTTCGCGGTCGAGTTGAAGGACGTTCTCGAGGCCGTGGACGCGGCGGCGACTCTTCGGAGCTAGCGGGCCTCGGCCCGGCGCGACGGCGCCGGCAGCAGATCAAACAGCTCGGTAAGGCCCTTCTCGGCGATCCAGTGGTAGAGCGACTTGCCGGTATGGTCCGTGGCGTCGAACCGCTGGGCGCGCGCCGCGATCAGCTCGAAGGGTGCGCGGTCGCCATGCAGTTCGTAGCGGCTGAGCGCATACATCGCCACCGTCGTGCCCTTGTAGTTCGTCCTGTCCGGGTTGGCCCCCCGGTCGAGCAGCAGGCGCGCGACGTCCATCCGCCCGTTGAAGATAGCGATGATCAGCGCCGTCCAGCCCTTGGGGTTACGCAGGTCGACCGCGTCGAGGTGGCGGAGCGCGAGCCACGCCGCGCCCATGTCGCCGCTCTCGCAGGCCGCCCACAACACCGGGTAGTAGTCCTTGAACAGCACCACGTCGTTGTCGATCGAGGAGATGCGGAAGTAGCCCTCTGTTTCCTCCACAAGCTTTCCGGGTTTTCGGGTGCTGCGCTCCTCGGTGAGCATCGTGCGGCCGATCGACCAGCCGCCGTAGCGGGCCATCTGGAACTCGCGGAAGCTGAAGGCGCGGAACTGGTTGTGGATCTCCGCGGCCGTTCGCTTCAGATCGATCGTCAGGTTGGCGTAGTCGATGGATTTCTTCGAATAGTAGGAGGCCCCCTCGAGGGGCTGTCGGCGCGCGATGTAGGTCCCGTCGACAAGGCTGGCGATGTTGCGAAGGAACAGCTTCTTCGTCGCCTCGACGTTCTTCAGATAGAGATCGCGAACGGTGTCCTCGAACCCGATCTCCACGTCCCAGCTATCGATGATGTCACCGGTGTCGATGCCGTTGTCGATCAGGTGCAGCGTCACCGCCGTGGCCGTCTCGCCGTTCAAGATCGGATGGGCCGAGGTGAAGACACCGCGGTATTTCGGCAGCTTCGAGAAGTGGAAATTGAACAGGCGCCGCGACCGGAACCGGTCGGTCTTGATCAGGGTGTCGAACTCCAGCGACAGCAGCACCAGGTCCTCGACCTCATAGAGGTCGGCCAGTTCGACCCGGCGAACGCCCCACTGCGCGGCGCGGCGCGCCAGCGAAGGCTGCCAGCTGTCCTCGCCCGCGTCGGCGGCGTTGGGGATGCAGCAGACCGGGTGATCGGGATAGTGGTCGAGCACGTAGCGCAGCGCGCTGACCGCATTGTCGTTCTTCCCGGCGACACAGATCAGCGGCTTCATGTCAGGCGAATTCCTGGTCGGTGAGGACCCGCACGTCCTTGCGGACGGCGGGCGCGCCGCACGGCGGCTGATAGGTCACGCCCGCAAGCCGCAGGTAATCCAGGCAGCGGCTGCGGAAGCTGAAGTCGGGCGTCACCAGGGCGTTGCAGGCAGCCACGATCGCGCGCCGTTCATCCTCGTGGGCGAGATAGTGCGCGCAGATCGTCTCCAGCTCGGACAGGCTGTCGAACATGGGAACCGGGCAGTCCGGACCGAACACGCGATACAGGTCCGGCTCCGGCGTGCGCTTGGTGACCAGCAGGGCGTTGGAGGACATCACGTCCAGCAACCGGTACTGGAACGACTCCGAGATGAACGACTGAGGCAAGTTCACCGAAATGCGGGAGGCGTTGTAGATCCTCAGAAGGTCCTGGTGGCTGCTGGCCGCGGGTCCGGGCTTGAAGGCCGCGAACGCCTCGGAGTTCAGCACCATGGCCCGCGACCATTCGTGATTGCCGAACAGCGCCAACCCGTGCGGCCCAAGCCGATTGACGAGCTCCACCCGCTGGCGCGCCGTGACGACGTTCTGCAGCATCGTCTCGAACGCCCGGAACGGCATCGGCACCTGGGAGGCCAGCGTCTCGATCACCTCGGCGTGGTCGGCCATCAGGACCTTGAGGTCGCCGGTCTGTTCGATGGCGCGTAGGCAAGCTGCGACGACCTCATAAGCGCCGGGATTATCCAGCAGCCGGGCCATGAACGCCGCCGTCGTGTTGTCGGTCGGCAGGCTTGCTACCCAGGAAATCGGATGGGTTGCGGCCACAGTCTCGCGCGGGAACAGCATGCCGTTGGTCGCCGGCGACAGCAGGCTCACCCGGTCGGCGATCCCCGGAACCTGCGCGAGCAGCTCACGCTCGAACTGGCTGCCGATGCAGGCGTAGTGGGCGTTGAGCCGGAAGCCGGCGTAACGATCCTGGGGATCGTAGCGGAACACGTGGTTGAAGCCGTCGACGATCACCGAGACCACCCGGCCCTCCAAGGCCTCGACGATCTGCGGCAGCAAGAGCGAATTGTTGAACGAGACGGCTGCAACGTAGGCCTGATCGCGGATATAGGCCGCCAGCCGCCTTAGGTCGGCGCCGGCCTTGAACCCGGTGACGATCCCGTCGGCGCTGAAGTGGTTGCCGAGAAAGACGTCCACGTCGAAGCCCAGGCCGACATAGGTGTCCACGACCTCTTGCATGTAGCCGTCGATCCGGCCGGCGCCCCAGGCATATCCAAAAAACGCAATCTTCATCGGGCTCGTCGGTTGGGCGATGAACGTGGGGATGTCCCCACGCGACGGTTCGGGGCGGCGCGGCGTTCAGCCGCCAAAGAATTCCCGGATTCGCGCGATCACGAAGTCGATTTCGCGGTCGGTGTGGGTGGGATCAAGCGGCAGGCTCAGCAGGGATTTCGCGAGCGCTTCGGCGACCGGGAAGTCGCCTTCGCGCCAGCGGCCCGCGTAGCAGGGCTGGAGGTGGACGGGCGTCGGATAGTGGATGTTGGTGCCGACGCCGTTCTTGTTCAGGAAGGCGATGAGCTCGTCGCGCACGCCGGGCGCGCGGACCGGGAACACGTGCCAGACGGGTTCGGCCCAGGGCCGCACGCCGGGCAGCTCCAGCCCGCGCACGTCGGCCAGGCCCTGGAAGTAGCGCAGCGCCAGGCGGCTGCGGCGCGCGTTCCAGGCGTCGAGGTGGTCGAGCTTCGTGGAGAGCACCGCGGCCTGCAGCGGATCGAGCCGCGAATTGCGGCCAGCGACCTCGTGACGGTATTTCTCGCGCGAGCCATAGTTGGCGATCATCCGCGCGGTGTTCGCCGCCGCGGTGTCGTTCGTGACGAGGGCTCCGCCGTCGCCGAGGGCGCCGAGGTTCTTGGTGGGATAGAAGCTGAAGGCGGCGGCGTCGCCCAGGCCGCCGCAGCGCCGGCCCCTGTAGCGCGCGCCGTGCGCCTGGCAGGCGTCCTCCAGGATTCGGATGTCGCGGCCGCCGATGGCGGCGCGCAGGCCGTCCATGTCGACGGGATGGCCGTACAGGTGGACCGGAACGACCGCGCGGGTCCGCCCGGTGATGGCGGCGGCGACCTGGGCCATATCCATCAGGCCGGTGTCAGGCTCGACGTCCACGAGGACCTGGGTCGCGCCGACCTCGTCCACCGCCAGCGAAGTCGCGACGAAGGTGTGGGCCGGCACGATCACCTCGTCGCCGGGGCCGATGTTCCAGGCCTTCAGAGCCAGGACCAGGGCGTCGAGCCCGTTGCCGAGCCCGACCATCTGGCCCGCCTCGCAATATGCCGCGAAGCGCTGCTCGAAGGCCGCAACCTCCGGACCGCCGATCAGGCAGCCGGAGCGCACCACGCGGCGCATGGCCAGTTCGATCTCGGCGCCGAGCATCTGCGAGATGCGGCTGAGGTCGAGGTAGGGCACGGCCGTGACCGGATCCTTGCCGGCCTCCCACCGCAGGAAGTCGTCGTAGTCGCGGATGTAGTCGGCCTCGTCGTATTCGTCCGACGCCAGCACGATGATCACCGAGTCCTCGGAGAAGTCGCTGAGGTCGCGCCAACAGCCGGCCGCCACCACCGCGGCCTGCGAGGGCCGGGAGAGCCGCACGGTCTCGGTCCGGCCGTTGCGGGTGATGGCGAGGTTCACGCTGCCGCGCAGGCACAGGAAGCATTGCCGCAGCGCCTTGTGGCCGTGCGCGCCGCGGCTCTGGCCGGTCGGAACGTCGCGGATGTAGTAGGCCCGGTGCACCGGGAAGCCGATGTGCTTGGAGACCTCCGCCACGCCCAGGATGCCGTTGGGCATCGGGATCGTCTGCAACTCGACCAGACGCACCAGCGGCTCGGACCCTGCGGCGACGGTTTCGGCCTCTTGGCCGAACGCAATTTTTCGAGCCTTTGGCGCCGCTGTCATCCGACCGTCCTCGAGCCGGGGCGAGAGCCCGCAGCGTCACGGCGATCGTAGGGACGGCGCGGTTCGGAAAGGGTTAACAGCAGAGGTTCGGAGGGCGCCGAATCGCCGCATTCTGCGAGCTCGCAACTTGACACGGGTTTTTATCGACACGCCTTCTAGGTGCATCCTGTTGACCCCGAAGGGGGGTGATGTATGTCCGATCCACGACCGTCGGGTTCCCAACAGTTGGGGCGTTTCGCCGGTAAGGTTGCGGGGGCAACGGGAATGGACGCGCAGGTGAACGAAGTCATTGCCCGACGCGTCGAAGACCGGCGCAACAATCTGGGCATGACACGGGCGGAACTGGCGCGCGCCAGCGGTGTCCGCTCCTCGGTTCTCGATGCGCTCGAACGCAGGGGCCGCGGCTGCTCGGCGGCCGACCTGTGGCGCGTGGCGCGCGTCCTGGACGTATCGGTCGGCGACCTCTGCCCGCCGCCACCAGCCGGCTCTGCGACCTCCCCGCCCCGCACGTTCCGCCACGAGAACGCACCGGCAGCGATCCGCCGGCCTCAGCCGAGAGGCGAGCGCGGCCCCGCGCGCTAGCTAGAACCCTTCCCGCTCATGATGGATCGTCGTGGGCGGACGATAAGGGCTCCAGATTAAGAAGCGACGGGGGCGCGAACGTAAACGACGGCCCAGCGATCGGCGTAGGTCCTGTGCCAGCCCGGCGTGGCGCCCATCGCCTGGGCAAGCGGCGATCCGGGCCGCAAAAGCAGCCAGCCGATGCGGCGCTCCGCCAGGACCTTTGCAAGGACGCCGCGATCCGCCTGCGCGATGCGCTGGTAGCCCTGCAGGAAGCTGTCGCCGTAGAGGTCGGCGCGGCTGTCGACGAAGGGCTGCAGCCCCTGGGCGATGAGATAGCCGCCGAAGCTGTAGTCGTTCAGCACATGGGTCCGGCGGACGGCCGGCGGCGTGGCGGCGACCGCTGAGATCGGCGCGGCGGGGCCGTCCACACGCACCACGGGAGACGCCAGGCGACCTGCGGCCAGGCCGAGCGCAAGGGCCGCGGCGACGCCCGCGACCGCCCATGACCTTGCCGGCTGCGCGCCGGAGGGCAGGACGGCGGCGCCCTGCCCGAACGCCAGCGCGATGGGCCGGGCCAGCAGCAAGGCGCCGACCACGCCCAGCATCTGCTCGTAGCGAACGTGGCTCAGGCTGAGATGGGTGAGAAGCAACAGGACGCCCCCTCGGACGAGGGACAGCCGCACCGGCCGGGTGACGAACACCAGGACGGAGACCAGCAGGGCGATCTCCAGCACGCCCAGCGTCGAGAAGTCGGCCGGCGCCCATTCGCCGATGTGCGCGAGGCTGGTCATGCCGAGCAGTTGGAACGGGAACAGCAGCGTCTGGACGCCGTCCGGGGTCAGCATGGCCGCCAGGCCGGCGGCGACGCCGAAGCGGCCCCACCGCAAGACCACCTCCCGGCGGGCGGACGGCGCGGCGGCCAAAAGCGCCTCCAGGGCGAAGGGGCCGACCAGGGCCAGGCCGAACATGAAGCTGCCGTGCAGGTTCGCCCACAGCGCCATCAAGGGCAGCACGATCCAGCGCGGCGCGCGGTCCTCCGCACGGGCGCGGATGAGTTCGGCGCTCCAGGCGATGAGGATCGGCAGGGCCAACAGGTGGGGCCGCGCCAGCAGGCTGCCGCCACCCAGCGCCAGGCCCAGGCCCAGCAGGCAGACATAGGGAAGGCCGTCGACCCAGCGGCTGAGCTCGCGGGCCAGCAGCCAGGCGGCGAGACCCGCTGCGGCGGCGGTCAACAGGATCACGCCGCCCCAGCCGGCCAGGTTGAACGCGCCGCCGAGCAGCACCTGGGCCAGCCATTCGTGCGTGTGCCAGGGCGCGCCTGCGGCGGTGTAGGAGAACGGGTCGGCGTGCAGGACGGCGCGGCGCGCGATCATCAGCCGGCCGGCCGCCACATGCCACCAGGTGTCAGCATCGCTCAGGACCTTGGCCGAGCAGGCCGCCAGCGCGACCAGCAGGGCCGCGACCCAGGGCGTGACGCTTCGGACGGACAGGTTCGCTCGCAAGGCCAACTCCCGGGCGTGGTTCGCCGGGCATCCTGGCCTGGAGGCTCTTAAGGCTTTGGTTCCGGCCCGACCGCCACGAACCCGTGCGCAGCCTCAAGGTCGCGGCCGCCGCGCAGGATGAGCACGACCTGTTCCAGGCGGCTCAGGCCCACGACGACGGCGCTCAGCCACAACCAGCCCATCCAGCCGGTGACGGCGATCGCCGGCCACAGGCAGAACAGCAGCACCGCCCCGATCTTGGCCGACCAGACATGGAACATCAGCGCGCGCCGCGTGAGCGTCCAGGAGACCGCCAGATAGAGGATCGGCGCCCCGAACAGGATGGCGCAGGCCAGCCACTGGCGCACCACGAGCGTGGGATAGGCCAGGGCCAGGAAGCCCAGGATCGCCAGCGAGAAGAGGTTGTCGACCACCGCGTCGAGCTGGGCGCCGAACTGCGAGGCCTGCTGCAGGCGCCGGGCCAGCCACCCGTCGACGACGTCGGTCGCCGCGGCCAGGACATAGACGGCCAGCGCCGCGCCGGTCAGCCCGGCCCACAGCAGGGCGAAAATCGGCGCGATCAGCAGGCCGCGCGACAGGGTGACGGCGTTGGCCGGCTTGAACCGCCCGCGCTCGACGACCAGCGGGAGCGCAAACCGTCCGCGGTCAGGCGTCATCGCGCTCGGCCGCCGCAAGCCGCAGCGTCGCAGGATCGGCGATCAGGCTCTGAATCGAAAAGGCGTTGCCGTGCATCGGGCAGACGAGCTCGCCCGCCGCGTTCAGCCGCCCGAACTTCAAGGGGCCGCCCCGGTGCGGGCAGCGGTTTGGCACAAGGTAGAGTTCGCCGTCGACCGACAGCAGGAAATACTCCACGCCATCGCGGCGGATCGGCGGCAGGTCGTGACCGATCCACACCGCGTCTTGGTCGACGGCGGCCGCCGTCACGGCGCCAACCGCCCGATCGATGCCGGCGGAAAGGCCGCGAACTCCCGGGGATCGTGAAGCACGCCCAGCGCTCCGACCTGCAGCGGTCCGCGCGCGGCCGCCAGGTCGCTCGCCGGGGTGACCGGACGCCCCAGCCGCCGCCGCGGCTCCGCCGGCGCGCCATAGTCCGCCGAGCTTGCCGCCGCAAAGGCCCGCGACACCGCCAGCAGGTGATCGCCGGCCTCCGCGAACGCCGCCTTGGTGAACTCCGCCCCGGCGATGATCTCGCCGCCCGCCTCGGCCCCGAACCGCGCGACCAGCGGGGCGGCCGCCTCGTCGATCACCATGCGGGTGTGGTGCAGGTCGATGTGGGCATGCTCTGCGAAGTAGCGCGCGTCGGCGTCGTGATGGAATTGGCCCAGGTAGCGGTGATGGGCCAGCGTCGAGCGCTGGTAGGCGGTCTCCGCATAGAGCAGGAAGCCCACCTGCCGGAAGATGTTGCGCGGGTTCTGGAACAGCCAATGGATGGCGTTGTGCAGGCTGAGCGCCTGGGTGTCGAACCAGGGCCAGTAGCCGTTGTAGGTGTCGTCCAACCCGAAGCTGCGCATCGTCGCGCGATAGAGCACGGCGTGCTTCTTGCCGTGTACGCCATAGCCGAACTCGTCGATCAGGATGCGGAACAGCGCCGACTGCGGCTCGCCGTATTCGCCGAGCACCCCAAGCGCGGAGGCCGAGGCCTCGGCCAACAGGTCCGGCGAGGATTGTACGAGGAAGTTCCGATAGTGATCGTCGCGGTGGTCAGCGCCGGCCAGGAAGGCGGTGAAGGCGTTCTCCGGGGCGTCGCGGACGCTCGCCAGCAGGGCTTCGACATAGGTCGCGAAAGCGCCCTGCCCGCCCGGCGAAGGCGGCCCGATCAACTCCGCCTCGAGCCGCGGGCGCAGAGCCGCCAGCATCGCCAGTCGTCCTTCGTCGTAGTGGCGAAGCATCGGCGCCAGCACGCCGCCCTCCGGCGCGTCCGGCGGCAGCAGGACGTAGCGCGCCTGGTAGCAACGCATCAGCGCCTGGTGCTTCACGAAGGTCGCCAGCGTCGGGTCGTCGCCCAGCGCATCGATCCGCTCATCGAACGCCGCGCAGGGCTCGGGCCCCGACGCCTCCTGAAGCGTGAGCGCCAGTTCGGCCAGGGGATCGAGGCTGACGGCGTTCAAGGCGCGGCCTCGCGGGCGTAGACGGAGACGCCGATCCCGCCTTTCACGAACCAGTCGTCCATCCGCCAGCGCGAAAGGCCCAGGTCCACGCCGGGCCGGGGATTGAGCGTGAGATAGGTCGGCGCCTCCGGGTCGCCCGAAATGACGGGGATGTGCTTGATGATGATCTTCGAGACGAGGTCGCGGCCGAACAGGCTGGAAAGCAGCGTCGAGCCGCCCTCGACCATCAGCCGCCGGATACCGCGCTGGGCCAGCACCCTCATCAGAGCGGCGAGGTCGACCTCTGTTTCGCCGCAGCAGATCACCTCGACACCCGGCTTGGCGACGAGCGCCGCGACGGTCGCCGGCTGCGCGATCTTCGCTGTCGCCACCAGGGTCGGCAGCCCATCGTTGAGCAGGGCCGAGGTGAGCGGCAGCAGACCGTCCGACGAGGGGATCACCCGGAGCGGATTGGGCCCTTCCACGTGGCGAACGGTGAGTTGCGGATCGTCGACACGCACGGTGTTGGCCCCCACCATGATGGCGTCGCTGGCCGCCCTCTGGCCGTGGAACCAGGCCTTGAGCTCGTCAGTAGAGTAGTCGAACAACTCCTTGCTCGACGATGTCCGATGCAGGGCGAGCTTGCCGTCGATGGTCAGCTCCGACAGCGTTGTGATCTCGATCATTCGCCCTCTGCGAGCCCAACGGAAGCCGGGCCGCATGGTTGCACCCGCAACGCAGGCCTCGCAAATACGCCGTCAGATCAAGCGGCGTCGAGGCTCACATGCGTGGCCCCGAGCGAGGCCAGGGCGCCGGCCCGCTTGGTGGTGCGCGCACCGTAGACGAGCACCGACCTGGCGACCTTGCGGGCCGCCGACACCGTCGAGGTCGCCCAGCCGATGAACTCTGCGTCGCCGACCATCGGCGGGCACTCGAACGAGAGCGCCTGGAAGCCGGCGCCGTGCAGCCGGCCGAACGCACCGGGCGTCGGGTTGGTGAGCCGCCCCACGACCAGCAGGGACAGAGGCCGCACCAGCGATGTCACGTCGTTGAGCGCGTTTTGCGGCACGCCCTCAATGTCCAGGATCTCGCAGATCACGCCGAGCTTGACCATGCCGGCCACGTCGCGGACGGGCGCCACCAGCTCGGCGCGCCCGCGCTGGCTGGCGAGGCTCGAGAAGGAAACCGGCACGATCAGGCTGAGATGCCGCTCGCCGCCGCCTTCGGCCTTCAGGCGGTCGATACCACGGCTGATAGTGGCGAGGTCGGCGCGGACCAGGTCGGCTGAGGGCAGCGCGGCCACCTCCCGGGCCGTGAGCGCCTCGCCACTCGACACCACGACGATGCGGCGGATCATCCGAAAACCGATGCGCGTGAAGCTCTTCACCTCGTAGATCGGCTCCAGGCTAGCCGAGACACGCAGCAGGCGCCCGTCGCTGGAGACGAAGGGCGCGGCGCGATTGACCAACTGCGACGTCAGGTCCGCCTCGTCGTTGAAGGCCCCGAGCCGGCCCGCCTCCTCGGCCGCGGCCGGCCCGGAAATCTCCGACGGCCTGGTCAGCACGCGGCCCTTGCGGATCTCGGTCACCTGCAGGACGCCGTTCTGCGCCTCGCCGGCGTCGACCTGGAACTGGGCGAAGATCTCGCGCAGGTAGCGCAGACACGCCGCCTGGCCCGCCAGCCGTCCCAGGCCCGGATGGACGACGAAGAAGTCGCTGTCGGAAATCCGCAGGTGGATCCCGCGCCCGCCGATGTTGCGCCTCAGGACCTGTTGGGCGAAGTCGAAGACCAGGTCGCGGCGGCTGGGCCAGCGCTCGCCGTAGTGCTTCTGCACGGCTTCCAAGGACAGGATGCAGATCTTTCCCGCCCCAAGCATCTGGGCGTCGCTATAGCGCTCGACGTCGGTCTGGGCTTCGACGGACACCAGGCGAAGAGCGCCCGAGAGCTGGGCCTGGGCCAAGGCGCCGAGTTGCGAGGCTTCGGCAGCCGAACGGGCGCCGGCCACTTCCTTGGTCTGAGCGGCCGTGATGGCGCTCTGGGGCACCTGGAAACTCCCTGGGCGGACGAGCCCAACCCTAGGTTGGCGGACGAGGAGTTAAGAGATGCTCGACAGACCGAGAAAATCCGCCCCGCAGCGGCTGTCGCGCCGAAAAGCAAGAAACCCCGCCGAGCGTAGGGCCCGACGGGGTTTCCGCATCTTCATTCCGCGGCGCGGCGCAAATGCCGTCACCAGGCGGAGAAACGGCTACTTCAAGTGGCCGGCGAGGTGCTTGTTCATCTCGAACATGCTGACCTTGTCCTTGCCGCCGAACACGGGCTTCAGCTTGGCGTCGGCCAGGATGTCGCGCTTGTTCTTCGGGTCCTGAAGATTGTTCTTCTTGATGTACGCCCAGATCTTCGAGACCACTTCGCCACGGGACAGTTGCCCCGGGCCCACCACGGCGGCCAACTCCGCCGAGGGCGTGAGCGGCTTCTGCAGCGCATTGGTTTTCTTGACGTCGGCCATAGGGGCTCCCCCAGCTAAATTTAAGACGGCTGCCGTCACGCAAAAGACCGCGTGAACTGAGTCGCTTGCCGGTATCCTAGGGGCAATTGCGCCTCGCGCCACCCTGAGAAGTGCTCTTCGAGGCGCTGGGGGCGAAAAACTCCACCTAACCGGCGTTCACGAGAGCCATGCTGGCCGGGGCCAAGAGGTCAATGGGCCTGGAGCGACGCCCGGGCCCTGATCCGGGCGCGCGAGGCTGCCAGCAACTCCGCGGCGAGCGCCTCGTCGGAAACCGCGCGCGCGAGCGCCACCGCGCCGGCCATCTCGGCCATCAGCGAGCAGGCCAGGCTTCGCCGGGCGACCGGATCGGCCTGCGGCAGCCAGGCCTCGATGCGGCCGATCAGATTTTCCACGCCGGCATCGAACGCGGCGCGAACCCTCGCGCCTTGCCGCGGAAGGTCGTTCGCCAGCGTCGAGATCGGGCAACCGCGCTGCGGATTGGCGCGGTGCTCGGCGGAGACATAGGCGTCGACGAAGGCGGTCAAGGCCTGCGCCGGCCCCATGCCCTCGGTGATGCGCTCGAAACGTCGGCGACTTTGGGCGAATGCCTCCTCGACCGCTGCGGCGACCAGAGCCTCCTTCGACCCGAAGTGGGCATAGAAGCCGCCGTGCGTCAGGCCAGCCTCGGCCATGACCGCGGCGACGCCCAGCCCGTCGGGCCCCTTGGCCCGCACCGCGGCCGCCGCGACGCGAACGACCTTCCTGCGGGTTTCTTCCTTGTGGCTCTCGCTGTAACGCACGGCCGGATCCAGTTTATATGACGCTGATAATTTCATGACCTCGCCTCCGCAAGGGCGGATCGAAGGCGATGGCGGGTGCTTGCCGCGTTTTCTCCACCGGTGGGGCCCCCGTTGGCGTCGTAGCGGCGGCGTCGGCTTCAGGGTAGAATGTCGTTCTCCGCGTGAGGGACCCCGCATGGAAATCGTTCTCGATCAGACCGATCGCCGGATTCTGCGCGAGCTGCAGGCCGACGCGACGATCGCCATCGCCGAACTGGCCGAGCGCGCCGGCTTGTCGCAGACGCCCTGCTGGAAGCGGGTCAAGCGGATGACCGAGGCCGGGGTGATCGAGCGGCGCGTGGCGATCCTCGACCGAGAGCAACTGGACCTGGGGCTGGTGGTGTTCGTGGCCGTGCGCACCAACCGCCACGACGAGGAATGGCTGAACGCCTTCGCCCGGGGCGCAGCCGGCCTGCCGGAGGTCGTCGAGTTCTACCGGATGTCGGGCGAGACCGATTATCTGCTGAAGGTCGTGGTCAAGGACATCGCGGCCTACGACACCTTCTACAAGCGCCTGATCGCCGCCGCGCCGCTGCAGGACGTGAGCTCGTCCTTCGCCATGGAGCAGATCAAGTTCACCACCGCCCTTCCGATCTGACGCGGCGGTTGACTTCCCTGCGTCAGGCGCCGCCCAATTCGCCCAATGAACAAGTGATGGGAGGATGCGTCGTGACGTCTTGGACCTTTGCGGACGTGTGGGAGGCGATCGCCGCCGTCCAGCCGGAGCGGGCGGCCTTCATCCAGGGCGCGCGGACGATAAGCTGGGGCGAGTTCGACGCGCGCGCCGACGCGCTGGCGGCCCACCTGATCGCCAGGAGCCTGGACCAGCAGGCGAAGGTCGCGGCCTTCCTCTACAACGGGCCGGAGTACATCGAGACCTACTACGCCGCCTTCAAGGGCGGGTTTGCGCCGGTGAACACCAACTACCGCTATGGACCAGAAGAGCTTTTCTACCTGTTCGACAACGCCGACGCGCAGGCGGTCGTGTTCCACTCCGGGTTCGCCAGCGTGCTGGAGACGATCCGCGGCCGCCTCTCGGGCGTGAAGGCCTGGATCGCGGTCGCCGAACCCGGCCATCCGGTCCCGGCCTGGGCCGACGACTACGACTCCATCGTCGCCAAGGCCCCAGCCCAGCGGCCGACGAAGGCGCCCTGGGGCCGCTCGGTCGACGACCTGCTCCTGCTCTACACCGGCGGCACCACCGGCATGCCCAAGGGCGTGATGTGGCGCCAGGACGACCTCTTCAACGTGATCGGCGCAGGCGGCAACGCCCTGCTCGGCGTTCCGCCGGCGACCTCGATCGAGGACCTGGTCGGGCGCATCCAAAGCCCCGACCACATCCGCCCGATCTCGCTGATCGCCTGCCCGCTGATGCATGGGACCGGCCAGTTCTCGAACCTGATCGCCTTCAACCAGGGCGGCACGGCCGCCTATCTGCCGTCGCGCAAATTCAACGCCATGGAGCTGTGGGACGAGGCCGACAGGCTGGGGGCGACGGCTATCGTGATCGTGGGCCTGGCCTTCTCCACGCCAATGCTGGAGGCGCTGGAAGCCAACCCCGGGCGCTGGGACCTTTCCACCGTGAAGGCGATGAGCTCCTCCGGCTCGATGTGGAGCCAGGAGAACAAGCGCGGTCTTTTGAGCTACGCCAAGAACGCCATGATCTTCGACAGTTTCGGCTCGTCCGAAGCCGTGGGCCTGGGCGTGTCGGCCTCGGCGCCAGGCGCAGAGGTCGCGACGGCGGCCTTTGTGATCGGCCCCAACTGCGCGGTCTTCACCGAGGAGGGCAAGCGCGTCGAACCGGGCTCCGGCGAGCGCGGTCTGGTGGCGGTCACCGGCTTCCTGCCGATGGGCTACTACAAGGACCCCGAGAAGACCGCCAAGACGTTCAGGACCATGGAGGGCGGCCGCTGGAGCGTGCCCGGCGACTGGGCCGAGGTGAACGTCGACGGGACGCTGAAGCTGCTCGGCCGTGGCTCGGTCTGCATCAACACCGGCGGCGAGAAGGTCTTCCCCGAGGAGGTCGAGGAGGCCCTGAAGACCCACGTCGATGTCCGCGACGCCGTGGTGGTCGGCCTGCCCGACCCGCGGTTCGGCGAGCGCATCTGTGCGGTCGTGGAAACCGATGGGGCGGCCCAGCCGACGCTGGCGGAGCTCTCCGAGCACGTGCGCGCGACACTGGCCGGCTACAAGGCGCCAAGGGACCTCGTCCTGGTCGAGTCCATCGGCCGCGCGCCCAATGGCAAGGTCGACTACAAGGGGGTGAAAGAGCGCGCGATGGCGGCGCTGGGGGCCAACGCCTAGGCGCCAGCTGGCTGGCCGAGCGCGGCATAGACGGCGTCAGCCAGGCCCTTGCCGCGCGGATCGCCGACCAGCTCCGAGCCCATCTGGTTGAGCACATAGCCGATGGCGATGCGGCCGTCGGGGTCGGCTGAGCCGAACGAGCCGCCCCAGCCCGAATGGCCGATGGTCGCCGGATTGGTCCCGAAGACGCCGATCAGGTTGTGGGCCACGCCCATGCCCCATTGCGGATTGAACCCGAGCATCAGGTCCGGCCGATCGGCGACGACGGCGCTCATCGCCTGGACCGCGCCTTCCGAAAGGATGCGCACGCCGTCCAGGGCGCCGCCGCCGGCGAGCACCGCGGCCAGCCGCGCCACGCCGCGAGCGCTCGCCTGGCCGTTCAGCGCCGGCAGCTCGGCCGCACGCCAGCGACGCTGGTTCGGCCGGGTCGGATCCTGCTCGGGATTGGAGAGCGCCATGCGGGCGGGAACCGGCAGGTCGAGGGTCGAGGCGTCGACAGGACGCCTGGGCGGCAGGAGCTCAGCCACCCGCGGCTCCTGCGAGGCCGGCAGGCCGATATGGAAGTCCGCGCCGAGCGGCCCCGCGATCTCGTCGCGGAACAGCTCACCCAGCGTACGTCCCGAGGTGCGGCGCACGATCTCACCGGTGAGGAACCCGTAGGTCACGGCATGATAGGAATTGGCGCTTCCCGGCGGGAAAACCGGCGCCTGGGCAGCCAGCCGCGCGCAGATCAGCTCTGCGTCATAGAAGTCGTCGATGGCGGTCGGGGCGGCGAAGCCCGGCAGACCCGCCTGGTGGGACATCACCTGGGCCACGGTGACGCCCGCCTTACCGGCCTGGGCAAATTCCGGCCACAGGTCGGCGACCGGCTGGTCGTAGCCAACGAGGCCGCGGTCGACGCACCAGGCCACCGCCATGGCGGCCGCAAGCTTGGTGGTCGACCAGACGTTGACAAGGGTGTCGGCGGTCCAGGGCTTCGTCCCCGCGCGGTCCGCGAAGCCGCCCCAGAGGTCCACGATCGGCCGGCCGTCGCGATAGACGCGGATCGCCGCGCCGACCTCCTGATAGTCGCCCTCCCGCGCGAAGTTGGCGGCGAAGGTCTCGCGAACGGCCTCCAGGCCAGGCGCCACGAAGCCTTTGATCACGATGTCCACGGCGTCTTTCCCATCCGGTTCAGCGCGCCATCAGCCCGCCCGCCAGGAGGCGGACCTGCTCGCGCACCACGATCTCGGGCGCCACGAGGTCGGCCGAGAACCACTTGTGAAGCCAGCCGAAGGCGCCGGCCATGGCAACCGCCACGCCGCTCAGCTCCACGTTGCGCACCGTGCCGTCGGCCAGGCCTTCGCGGGCCACCTCCGGGTAGCCGTGCTCCAGGCTGCGGACGCGGGCCACGATCTCCTCGCGCGCCTCGGCGGGCAGGGCCTCTAAGCCGGCGAGGGGCGCCAACGGGCAGAACTCGTCGCGGACGTTGGCCTCCACCAGCAGCGCCGTGCCAGACAGGACCCGCTCGGCGGCCGTACCGCCGGCCATCTCCACCGCGTTCAGGATGCGGTCCGAGAGGCTGAAGGCCCGCCGATAACAGCGCGCGACGAGGTCCGGCTTGTCGGCCAGGTAGTGGTAGACGACGCCCTTGGTCGCGCCGACCTCGGTGGCGATCTCGTCGACCGACGTCGCATCAACACCCTTGCGGTTGAAGAGCTGCGAGGCGGCGCGCAGCAGTTCCTCGAGCTTCATCGCCCCGGCGGCGTCGCGGTCGAAGAGGTTGCCGCGCTCGGGACGCAGGATCGCGATGTCGAGCGGCGCATAGCCGAGAGCGCGCTGCGGATCGACGGCGACGCCCTCCCCGATCAGGCTGAGCGCACCAGCCTTGGCGCGCGCGCGGAAGCCGGCCTCGGCCTCGCCAGTCCAGCGTGGCGCCAGCGGGATCCAGGAGACCATGCCGACGACGGCCTGGGCGATGACCAGCGCATGGCAGGGACGGATCGAGCCGTCGGTCTGCCCAGCTTCGATCAGGTCGATGAGCTGGGCGACGTTGCCGCGGTGGAGTCCCTCGACGGTCTCGCGCTGCGGCGACGGCAGGGAGGCGACCTCGCTGAGGACCGCGGGTTCGGGGCGCTGTTCGTCCAGGGCCAGTTCTATGAAGGTTTTCAGCCGCGCGAGGCCGGGGCCAGGCGCCTTGGCCGCCGCGTCCAGGTCGCGGGCCATCACCTCGCAGGATCGCCGGTAGCACTGGAAGATCAGGTCGTCGCGGTCTTCGACGTAATAGTAGAGCGCCGCGCGGGTAAGCCCCAGCGCCTGGGCGATCTCCGTCAAGGACGCCAACGACACACCGCTGGCGTTTAGCCGCCGCGCCGCCTCGTCGAGCACGGCGGCGCGCTTCGATCGCCTCGCGCCCTGCTTCCCCGTCGGCTTCATCGTATGACACCTGACATTCGAGGCCACCAACATACGCGGATGTCAAATTCGTTGACAAGCACAGTTTGACATGTCGTCATCTACTCATACTCAAACGTTGAATTCGGCGCGAAGCCGCCGGAGACGTCTCGGGGAGGAACGACGACATGGGCGCTATCCACGGATTCAGCCGCCGCGCGGCCCTTGCCGGCGCAAGCCTGCTGGCGCTGGGCTCGGCATGGCCCGCCCTAGCCCAGGCCCCGCTCCAGACGCAGGCCCAAACGCAAGCCCAGACCGGAGCCAGCCAGGTCGCCGAGGTGATCGTCACCGCCCAGAAGCGCGAAGAGCGCCTGCTGGATGTCGGCCTGGCGGTCAGCAGCCTGAACGCCGAGACCCTGCGCACCGCCCGCGTCGCCACCAGCGGCGACCTGGTCGGTCAGGTCCCCAATGTCGACGTGAAGGACAACATTCCCGGCGCCCAGGCGATCGTGACGGTGCGCGGCGTGGGCCTGAACGACTTCTCGTCGACCAACAACTCGACGGTCGGGGTCTATGTCGATGACATCTTCCTGGCCTCGTTCGCCGAGATGGACTTCAACCTCTACGACCTGGATCGGATCGAGGTGCTGAAGGGGCCGCAGGGCACGCTCTATGGCCGCAACTCCACGGCGGGGGCCATAAACATCATCTCCGCGGCGCCATCGCTGGCGGGAAATTCCGGGCTGGTCAGCGCGACAGCCGGCAACTTCGGCCGCTACGAGGGCGAGGCCCGGGTCAATATCGCGGCCAGCGACGAACTCGCTTTCCGGGTCTCGGGAGAGGCGATCAAGCAGGACGAGGGCTACTGGACCTCACGGCCGCTGAACACCGACCTCGGGCAGCAGGACATCCTGCTCGGCCGCGCGCAGATGCTGTGGCGCCCGACGCCGGCCACGACGGTGAAGCTGAAGGTCGAGGCCGAGCGCAACCATTCCGAGATCGGCTCCGGCAAGTTCTTCGGCACAATTCCGACTGCGACCGGCGTGAGCTGCCCGAACTTCTCCAATCCCGCGCTCTGTGTGGACAGCCATGGGTTCACCGACACCAACCCGGATCCGTTCTCGGTCACCACCGGGCATGCTGCGCCCTATCGCGTGAACCAGGTCAACACGACCCTACACGTCGACCAGGACCTCGGCGCGGTGCGGCTGTCGTCGGTCACCGGCTATATCAACTTCAAGCGCAGCTTCTACACCGACGCAGACGCAGCCCCGACCACCGACGCGGAGTTCAACCAGAACGACAAGGTGCGGCAGTTCACCCAGGAACTGCGGCTGGCCGGCGGCTCGGCAGAGCGCGCGACGTGGCTGGTCGGCGCCTACTATTCCTGGGACCGGGTGCAGACGCTGGCGCCCGGCTTCATGCACGACCTCTTCAACACCAACGTGCTGATCACGGCAGACCAGAAGACGCAGAGCAAGGCGCTGTTCGGCCAGGTCGACTGGGCGCTGACGCCGCAGCTGAAGCTGGTCACCGGCCTGCGCTACACCGACGAGGACCGTAGCTATGTCGGCGGCACGACAGACCTCAACTCCTTTGGCCTGAGCTTCCTGTGTTTCGCGGTCGGCGCCTGTGCGCTGGGCGCGCCGGGGACGCATCCGCTGTCGTTCGAAGACGCGACCATCCATGATCGCAACTGGTCCTGGCGCGCAGGCCTGAACTACAAGCCCGGCGACGACACCCTGATCTATGGGACGGTTGCGCGCGGGACCAAGAGCGGCGGCTTCTTCAACGGCGTCACCACCAACAGCTTCGCCCTGGCGCCCTATCGCCCCGAAGAGCTCACCGACTACGAGGCTGGCGTGAAGACCCGACTGCTGGATCGCACCCTGCAGTTCGAGGCAAGCGCCTTCTGGTACGACTACAAGGATCTGCAGACCCAGACCTTCACGAACGTTGGCGCGGTGTCGCTGATCAAGCTCGGCAACGTGGGCAAAGCGACGATCAAGGGCATCGACGCCCAGCTGACCTGGCTGCCGGCCCCGGGCCTGACGCTGAACGCAGGGCTCGGCCTGCTCGACACCGAACTCGGCGTGTTCAGCACCGCCGGCGCGGCGGGCGCGGTCGTCGTGCCCAAGGGCAACAAGCTCCCCAATGCGCCCGACACCACCTTCAACGCCCAGGCCCGCTACGAATGGCCAGTGGCGGCAGGATGGACCGCAGCGGTTCAGGCTGGCGCGCACTATTCCAGCAAGGTGTTCAAGGAGGCGCTGAACACCTCCTATCTCAGCGCGGGCAGCTACTGGATCGCGGACGCGCGCGCCTCGCTCGCCTCCCCGGACGGCTGGGAGTTCGCGGTCTGGAGCAAGAACCTCGGCGACGAGCACTACGTGACCCAGGCCACCGACGACGGCCTGGGCATGGGCTATCGGGTGTTCAACGCCCCGCGCACCTATGGCCTCAGCATCACCAGGCGTTTCGACTAGACCCTGCGCCTAGGCCGGCTTCAGCGTGCGAACGAATTCCACCAAGGTCGCGCGCGTGGCGCCGCGCGGCAGCATCGAATAGGCCCGCAGGAGCTCAAGCGCGCCGGGCTCGGCCAGCAGGGCGGCGACTTCATCGATGGCGCCGGCGGCAGGATTGACCTCGCCGAACATCTCGGAGACCGGCGCCTGCAGGGTCGTGGCGATGCGCGAGAGCATGGAGGCGCTGACCCGGTTGGCGCCGCGCTCGTACTTCTGGATCTGCTGGAAGGTGACGCCGGCCGCCTCTGCGAGCGCCTGTTGCGACAGGCCCCGGACCTTGCGCAACAGGCGGATCCGCGCGCCGACGGCGATGTCGATCGGATCGGCTAGCGCCTCAGCTTTGCGAACCATGTTATCTCCAGAAACTCCCTGATTAGTCTAGCTTGGCCGGCGCGTCGAGCCGTCCGTGGGTGGAAGCCATTCGACCGGCCCCATGTCGTGGTCGGTGATCAGGAAGCAGGCCTCCGCGATGGTGATTCCAACCGCGCGACGAAGCTGGCCCGTCGCCGGCGCCTCGCGTTCGAGCGCCATCAGTTCCTCCTCGTAGGAGGAGAGAATCTCGACGAGATTCTGCGACAGCCTGCGTGCGCGCTCCGTGCTGGTCTGGCTCATCGTCCCCCCTGGGTGAGCGGGAAGCCTTGAGCAACGGTCGACCAATTGCAAGCGACCGCAACCTGCAGGGGCGCCGCGGCGTTGCGGTGGGCCGACGCACTTGAAAATCGTCAGTTCGCGGCGATGGCGCGGGCCGCGGCCTGGGCGGCGAGCGTCGTGCGGCCTTCGCGCTCCGCGATCCGGCGGAACGTCGCCAGGGCCTGACCCACCACCTGGTCCATGTTGTAGTAGCGGTAGGTCGCGAGCCGCCCGACAAAGCGCACGTTGGGAGTCTCGAGCGCGAGCGCCTCATAGCGCTTGTAGAGCGCCTGGTTCTCCGCCCGCGGCACCGGATAGTAGGGCTCGCCATCGGCCTTCGGATACTCATAGGTGATGGTGGTCTTGCCGATTTCCTGGCCGGTCAGGTGCTTGTATTCGCTGATCCGCGTGTAGGGCGTGGCCTCGTCGGGATAGTTCACCGTACCCACCGGTTGATACCAGGGCCGGTCCATGGTGACGTGACGGAATGAGAGACTGCGGTAGGGCAGCTTGCCGTAGCGGTGATCGAAATATTCGTCGATCGGACCGGTGAAGATCAGCTTGTCGAACACCGCCTCGTTGCGCACGTCATCGAACTCGACACCGAGCTCGAGCGTGATCCCCGGCTGATCCAGCATGTTCTGGAACATGGCGGTGTAGCCGTCCGCCGGCATGGCCTGGAAGGTGTCGGTGAAGTAGCGGTCGTCCTCGTTGGTCCGGGTGGGCACGCGCGCGGTCACAGACTTGTCGAGCTGCGAGGGATCCATGCCCCACTGCTTGCGCGTGTAGCCACGGAAGAAGGTCTCGTAGAGTTCGCGGCCGACCTTCGAGACGACCACGTCCTCGGAGGTGCGGACCTTCTCGACCGGCTCGGCGCGGCCGGCCAGGTAGGCTTCGGCGTCGCCATCGGTCGCGAGGCCCGCGCTGTACAGCAGATTGAGCGTCGTGCGGTTGATCGGCATCGGCACGAGAAGGCCCCTCACCGAGGCCAGCACCCGGTGCTCGTAGGCCCGCCAGCGGGTGAACTGGGAAAGGTAGGCCGCGACCTCATCGGAGTTGGTGTGAAAGATGTGCGGGCCGTAGCGGTGCATCAGGACGCCGCCCGCATCCTTCTCGTCATAGGCGTTGCCGGCGATGTGCGGGCGCTTGTCGACCAGCAGCACACGCTTGCCGAGCTGGCTGGTCAGCCGTTCGGCCAGCACCGAGCCGGCATAGCCGGCCCCGACGATCAGATAGTCGAAGGGCTTGGTGCGCGAGGCCGGCCGGATGGCGGGCGCCGCAAGCGCCGGGAGGCTGTCCTCGGACGCCGTTGCCCCGCGCGCGGCCGCAGCGCGCGAAATCTCCAGGTTCATCCGTGCGAAGGTCTCGTCCCAGGAGAGCGCCGAGAGCACGGCGTCGACCTGTTTGAGCCACGGCCCCCGTACCTGAGACAGGACCAGCGCCTCATCGCAGGCGGCGATAAACGCCGGCGGCGTTGCGGCGATCTTTACACCCTCCAGTTCGCCGTAGTGGCGCGCGACGTCGACGATCGGCGTCGAGACGATCGGACGGCCGCCCGCCAGGTATTCCGGCGTCTTGGTAGGGCTGATGAAGCGGGTCGATTCATTGATGGCGAAGGGCATCAGGGCGACGTCCCAGCCGCCGAGATATTGCGGCAACTCATCGTAGGTCTTGCCGCCGAGGTAGTGCAGGTTCGGCCGCTTCGGCAGGTCGGCGGGATCGATCTTCACCACCGGGCCGACGATGACCACGCTCCAGTCGGGCCGCGCGTCGGCCAGCGCGGCGAGCAGGCCAAGATCCATCCGCTCGTCGACCACGCCGTAGAAGCCGAGCCTGGGCCATGGCAGCCCCGCCTGGTCGGCCGGCTCGTCGCGGCTGACCCGCGCCTTGGCGAAGTGCGCGCGGTCGACGCTCGACGGAAAGGGATGGATGTTGGGGTGCCTGTCGCGCTTGGCTTCCCACAGGCTGTAGCCGCCGGTGAAGACGACGTCGGCCAGGGCCATGAGTTCACGCTCGAGGATGGTCAGTTCGGGCGGCGCGAACTTGAAGTTGGCGAGTTCGTCCATGCAGTCGTAGACGGTGCAGATCGCCTCCAGATGCCGCGAGAAGCCGAGCATCATGGGCGTGTAGTACCAGCGGATCAGGTCGCCGCCGCTGAACCCGGCCAGCAGGCCGTCCAGCAGGAGGGCCAGGGTCGCGTCCCGCTCGACCGCCGCGCGGCCCTGCGGCAGCACCGGCCTGACGACCAGGACACCGGTCTCCGGATCGGTATGACTGTCAAGGCGCGGGCAGGAATCCGCAGAACCCGACACCGGCTCTTCCCAGAAGATCACGCGCCTGCCCTTGGCGACGCGGCTCATCAGGTGCTGCGGACGCTGGAACACGAAGTCCCAGCGCAGATGCGAGAAACAGATCACCGTCTGTCGATCACGCGCACGTGGCCCGAACACATGGGTTGGAACCGGCGCAGCACCCTCGCCACGCAAAACCCATTGAGTGCTCAAGGGCGCAATCCTTCTTGAAATCAGCCGACAAACGATGCCCGCGTGGACAACACGCCTGCCCCGCAAAGGTTCCGCGCAAGAGCTTCGCTCAGACGATCACTTTGAAGTATTGAGACGCCGAGCTCAGCTTCTTCGGGCGCTTTTTCAGTCTATGTCGTCAAGTCGACTGTCTACACGGGCGTTGGCGACTTCCTCCGACCTGACAACCCTCGAACCCCCGAGCCGTAGCGCGGGGCCCGCTCCCAGCGCAAAGCGTCGGAAACGATCTCGTCGAGCGACGAGCGGCGCGGTGTCCAACCCAGGAGTTCGCCGGCCCGGGTCGCGTCGGCCACGAGGCTCGGCGGGTCGCCCGCGCGACGGGCTCCGATGCTGTGCGGCGCCGCACGGCCGGTAGCGCGGCCGACCGCTTCCACCACCTCCATCACCGAGCGGCCCTGCCCCGTGCCGACGTTGGCGGGCTCGAACGCACCCGCGGGCAGATCTGCCGTGAGGGCGGCGACATGGGCGGCCGCAAGGTCGCTCACATGGATGTAGTCGCGAAGGCAGGTCCCGTCAGGCGTATCGAAGTCCTGTCCGAAGACGGTCAGCGGCTTGCCGTCGCCGAGCGCGGCGGCGATCGCCAGTGGAATCAGATGGGTCTCCGGCTCATGCGCCTCGCCGATCAGCCCGGAGGGATCGGCCCCGGCGGCGTTGAAGTAGCGCAGGGCGACGGCGCTCAGGCCATAGGCGCGGCATTGCGCCTCGATCATCCATTCGGCGGCGAGCTTGGTGTCGCCATAAGGACTGGCAGGCGCCTTGGCGGCGTCCTCGACGATCGTTTCCAGCGGCCCGCGGCCGCCCTGGCCGTAGACTGCGGCGCTGGACGAGAACACCAGGCGGCCGACGCCGCGCTCGCGCATCACCGTCAGGAGGTCCACCGTGCCGGACACATTGACCTCCCAGAAGAGGTCCGGCTTTGCGGTGGAGCGGCCGACTTCGATCAGCCCGGCGAAATGAATCACGGCCTTGATGTCGTGGGCGTCCATAGCGTGCGCCAGGGCGGCGCGGTCGCGGATGTCGCCCTGGACGAGCGGCCCCCATTGGACGGCGTCGCTGAAGCCCGAAGTCAGGCTGTCGAAGACCACCGGCGTGAAGCCGTGCTCGTACAGGGCCTTTGCCGTGTGTGCGCCGATGTAGCCCGCTCCGCCCGTGACCAGCACAGCGGCGCCCGTTCCCCGATCCATGTCGCGATAATCGCCCGTCCGGGCCCGGAGTTCCAGCCAAGGCGACGCTAGGAGGGAACGATTCCGCCACCGCGCCCCTTAAAGCCCCGGTTGTGACGGGAAAACCGGGTTGTCGATGCCGCCGCTTGAGCTCTGGGCCGGTCACGAATGCACCGTGAACCGCGTGGGCGAGCAATACTTCGATCAGACGGTTCGCAGCGGCCATCAATACCGGCTGGACGATCTCGACCGCTTCGCTGACCTCGGCGTTGCGGCGCTGCGTTACCCGGTGCTCTGGGAGCGGGTCGACCCGAATGGGCGCGGCGATTTCGACTGGCGCTGGACCGACCGCCGGCTTGGGCGAATCCGGAACCTGGGCCTGCGCCCGATCGCGGGCCTGCTCCACCACGGCAGCGGTCCGGCCTCAACCCACCTGCTGGATGAAGGCTTCGCGCGGGCCTTCGCGGCCTACGCCCGCGCGGCGGCGGAGCGCTATCCGTGGGTCGAGGATTGGACGCCGGTCAACGAACCGCTGACCACGGCGCGGTTTTCGGCGCTCTACGGCCACTGGTATCCGCACCGCACCGACGAGCGGTTGTTCTGGACCGCGCTGGTCAACCAGATCGACGCGACGCGGTTCGCCATGCGCGAGATCCGCGCCGTGCAGCCCGACGCGCGGCTGATCCAGACGGAGGACCTGGGGCGCACCTATTCGACGCGCGCCGTGGCTCACCAGGCCGACTTCGACAATGCGCGGCGCTGGATGACCTGGGATCTGCTGGAGGGCCGCGTGGCTCCGGGCCACCCGCTTTGGCGCAGGCTGGAGGGTTTCGGCCTGGGGGAGCGGCTGGCGGCCACCGCCGACGACCCCTGCCCGCCCGACGTCGTGGGCGTGAACCACTACCTGACCAGCGACCGGTTCCTCGACCACCGGATCGGCGACTATCCCGCCGAGCGCGTGGGCGGCAACGATTTCATGGCCTTCGCCGACGTCGAGGCCGTGCGCGCGGTTCTGCCGGCGCCTGGAGGCCTGGAAGGCGCGCTGGAAGAGGCCTGGGCGCGCTATGGCCGGCCGCTCGCGGTGACGGAGTGCCACAACGGCTGCACCCGCGAAGAGCAGGTGCGCTGGCTCCGCGACGCCTGGGCGACGGCCGAACGCCTGCGCGAACGCGGCGTGGATCTGCAGGCCGTGACCGCCTGGGCGCTGCTCGGGACCCATGACTGGAACAGTCTGCTGACGCGCCAGGCCGGCCACTATGAGGTCGGCGCCTTCGACGTGCGGTGCGATCCGCCGCGGCCAACCGCGCTGGCCGCCGAGTTGAAGCGGCTGTCGAGCGGAGGCGAGGTCCATCCCGGAACCGCCGGCGCGGGATGGTGGCGGCGCGACGTGCGGCTGCAGTTCAGGCCGGTGTTCCGCACGGTTGAGACCCCGGAACCGCGTCTGGAGCTGCGCATGGCGCAGGCCCCGTCACGACCACTGCTGATCGTCGGCGCCACCGGAACCCTGGGCAAGGCGCTGGCGCGCGCCTGCGAATGGCGGGGCGTCGACTACCGCCTCACCGCCCGCCATGAGCTTGATCTGGACGACGGGGCTTCCATCGCCCGCGTGCTTGACTCAGCCCAGCCCTGGGGCGTGATCAACGCGGCGGGCTGGGTGCGGGTGGACGACGCCGAGGCCGAACCCGCAGGCTGCTTCGCGGCAAATGCCGAGGGCGCCGTGCGTCTCGCCAAGGCCTGCCGTGACCGCGACCTGCCGATCGTCGCCTTTTCCAGCGACCTAGTGTTCGACGGCCGGGCGGGTCGCCCCTACCTCGAAGCCGACGAGCCGGCGCCGCTCAACGTCTACGGGGCCAGCAAGGCCCGCGCCGAGCAGGCGATCCTGGACCTCGGCGGCCGTTCGCTCATCGTGCGCACCGCGGCATTCTTCTCCGCCTACGACCCCCACAACTTCGCCGCCCACGTGCTGCGGACGCTGGCGGCCAGCCAGCCGTTTCCGGCGGCCGACGACCTGACGGTCTCGCCGACCTATGTGCCCGACCTGGTCGACTCGGTGCTGGACCTGATGCTGGACGGCGAGACGGGCGTGCGGCACCTCGCCAACGAGGGCGCCGTCTCCTGGGCGGACTTCGCGCGTGCTGTGGCGCGAGCCGTCGATCTGGACGCAGGCCTGGTGGGCAGTGCGCCCGCGGCACGCTTCGGATGGCCGGCGGTGCGACCGGCTTATGCTGCGCTGGGCACGGAACGCGGGCAGCTTATGCCGCCTCTGGAGAACGCCATCGCGCGCTATGCGGCGGTCATGCGGGAATCGCAGTTCGCCGCCGAGGCCGAGGCGCTGATCGACGGCGCGCCGGCCCGCGTCACGACGGGGTGAGCGTCCGCGCCGCCGCCACGACGCGGAGAGCCTTCTCGGCGGTTTCGGCCACCGACTGGCCAGCGCGATAGACCTCACCGCCGAGGCCGAAGGCGCGCGCGCCGGCCGCCCACCACTGAGCCATGCTGTCCGGCCCCACGCCCCCCACCGCCCAGATCGTCGCCGCGCCCGGCAGGACCGCCTTCAACTGTTTCAGATGCACCGGGCCATAGGTGACGGCCGGAAAGAGCTTCAGGTGGGCGGCGCCGGCGTCCAGGGCGACGAACGCTTCGGTGGCAGTGGCGAAACCCGGCGCCGCCTCCAGCCCGAGTTCCACGGCGCGGCGGATCACCTCCGCCGAAGTGTTCGGCGCGACGATCAGCTTGCCGCCGGCCTGGGCCACGGCGTCGACCTGGTGGGCGCTGAGCACCGTGCCGGCGCCGACGACCATGCGCTCGCTCCAAGCTGCGGCCAGCCGCACGATGCTGTCGATCGGGTCGGGTGAGTTCAGCGGCACCTCGACGCCGCGCACGCCGGCCGTGAACAGCACCTGGGCATGGTTCAGCACCTCATCGGGCCGCACGCCGCGCAGGATCGCGACCACCGGGCATTCGGCGAGCGCGGCGTCGAGCATCATGGCGCGCCTCCCAGGGCGAACAGGCCGGCGACGGCTGCGGCCTCGCCATCGAACGCCTCGGCCGCGACGCCGATCCGTTCCAGGGCACGGCGGTAGCGGTCGCAAAGCGCCGCGTCGCCCAGCAGGGCGACATGCGTCGCCGCCTCGCCCAGCAGCCGGGGAACAGCTGCGACCTCGGCGCCGATCAGGAGGCCGGAGACATAGCTTGGCGTGCTTTCCGCGCTGGCCTTGCCGCCGACGACCCGAGCCCGGGCGGTGAACAGCCGCGCGGCGAGCGCATCGCCCTGCCCCGCGGCGGCCAGCCCTGCGTCGAAGGCTTCGTCGTCGTCGGCCGGCGCGTCGCTCTTCAGCAGGCTATGCTGACGCAGCACGGCGAACAGCTCACCGGTCATGGCGGTGACGAAGCGCGCGATGCGCCCGTCCTCGACCAGCACCCATTTGGCGTGCGTGCCGGGATGGCAGACCAGGTGGCGGCCGGTTTGGCGGTCAGGATATTGGGCGAGCCAGCCGAGGAGCTGGGTCTCCTCGCCGCGCATGACGTCCGGCGCGCCAGCGAGGCCCTCGCAGCGAAGGCCGGGTACGATCCGCACACCGTCGGCGACCAAGGTCAGGCGCTTCGCCAGATCGGCCAGGCCCGCCGGGCAGTCCGCATAGGGAGCGGTCGCCCAGCCCAGGTTGGAGCCGACCATACCGCAGAGGATCGCGGGGAGGGCTGCCGCGTGGAGAGCCGGCCGCACCTCGGCCTCGAACCGCTTGCCCGCCTCGCCCGGCGCCAGCCTGGAGACGCCCAGTGGGAAATCCTGCTCGGCGACCACGCCGCCGGTGTCGTCCAGCGTCCAGGCGCGCAGGTTGGTGGTGCCCCAGTCGCAGGCGAGCAGGACCGGCTTGCCCATCTCAGGTGCGCCCGGCGTCCACGACCATGTTCTGGCCGGTCATCATGCGGCTGTCGTCGGAGGCCAGGAACAGGGCGGCGCGGGCGATGTCGTCCGGCAGGATCCGGTCCTTCAGCGCTGTCAGCTTTTCCCAGTCGGCTTCGGCTTGCGGCGTCAGCCAGAGCTTGAGCTGGCGCGGTGTGATCACCCAGCCGGGCGAGAGCGCGTTGACCCGGATGCGGTCGCCGCCCCAGGCGTGGGCCAGGCTCTTGGACAGCGAGTTGATCGCGCCCTTGGCGGCGGAATAGGTCGGCAGTTCGCCTGGGCCCAGCAGGGCGTTGATCGAGCTGACGTTGACGATCGAGCCGCCGCCGGCCTGCTTCATCATCGGATAGACGGCCGTGGCGGCCGCGAAGGCCGGATCGAGATTCACCGCCAGGCCCTTGCGCCAGGCGTCCGGCGTGACCTCGGCGGCGACCTGCCGCGTATCGTTGGCGACGTTGTTGATCAGGATGGTGATGGGGCCGAGGGCGCTCGCCGCGTCCCGGATCGAGGCCTGCAAGGCGTCGGCGTCGGTGACGTCGCAGCGACGGAACCAGGCCGTCGGGCCGAGCTTGCCGGCGAGCGACTGGCCGGCGGCATCGTCGAGATCGACAAAGGCGACCTTGGCGCCCTGGTCATGGAAGGCCTGCACGAAGGTCGCCCCGATGCCCGAGGCGCCGCCGGTGATGAAGGCGACGCGATCCTTCAGGCTGGGATAGGTCGCGAACGCCATCAGTGGGACTCCCGCGTCACGTCGGCGGAGGACTTGCCGACCAGGAAATCGAGGTCGACGCCGGCGTCGGCCTGCAGGACGGTGTCGATGTAGAGCCTGTACCAGCCGCGCACGTACCTGGAGGGTTGGCGGGCCGCCTCCCACGCGCGGCGGCGCGCGGCCAGCTCGGCCTCACCCACCATCAGGTCCAGCGTGCGGTTGGGGCCGTCGAACGCGATCTCGTCGCCGCTGCGGACCAGGGCCAAGGGCCCGCCGGCCTCGGATTCCGGGGCCACGTGCAGGATGACGGTGCCGTAGGCCGTGCCGCTCATCCGCGCGTCGGAGATGCGGACCATGTCGGTCACGCCCTTCTCCAGAACCTTGCGCGGCAGGCCCATGTTGCCGACCTCCGGCATGCCCGGGTAGCCCTTCGGGCCGCAGCCCTTGAGCACCAGGATCGAGGTTTCGTCGACCTCCAGACCAGGATCGTCGATACGCGCGTGGTAGTCCTCGATATCCTCGAAGACGACGGCGCGGCCGCGATGGGTGAGCAGGCTGGGCGTGGCGGCGCTGGGCTTCAGGATCGCGCCTTGCGGGCAGAGGTTGCCCTTCAGCACCCAGACGCCGGACGACGGCCCGATCGGCTGCTCCAGCGTGCCGATCACCTCCCGGTTCCAGACCTTGGCGGTGTCGGCGATCTGCCCTTGGGTTTTGCCGCAGACGGTGATCGCGTCGCGGCGATAGAGCGGACCGAGCTCCCTGGCCACCGCCGGCGCGCCGCCTGCGTAACAGAAGTCCTCCATCAGGTACTTGCCCGATGGCATCAGGTTGACGAGCAGTGGCGCCTCGCGGGCGATCTCGTCGAAATCCTTCAGGCTCAGCGGCACGCCGAGCCGGCCGGCCAGCGCCAGCAGATGCACCACCGCATTGGTCGAGCCGCCGATGGCCGCATGCATCAGAATGGCGTTCTCGAAGGCCGCGCGGGTCATGATGTCGGACGGCTTGATGTCGTCCTTCACCAGCTGGACGATGCGATTTCCGCTGAGGTGGGCCAGCACCTTGCGGCGGCTGTCCACAGCCGGCAGGGCGGCGTTGTTTGGCAAGGAAATGCCCAGCGCTTCGGTCAGGCTGGCCATGGTCGAGGCTGTGCCCATGGTGTTGCAGACCCCGGTCGAGCGGCTCATCCCGGACTCGGCGGCCATGAACTCGTCGAGGCTCATCTCGCCAGCGCGGACAGCCTCGGAGAAGCGCCAGACGTCGGTGCCGGAGCCGATGTCGCGGCCCTCGAACTTGCCGTTCAGCATCGAGCCAGACGAAACGAAGATCGCCGGCAGGTCGACGCTCGCCGCCCCCATCAGCAGCCCCGGCGTTGTCTTGTCGCAGCCGCCCATCAGGACGACGCCGTCGATCGGGTTGGCGCGGATCGACTCCTCGACCTCCATGGCCAGCAGGTTGCGGAACAGCATGGCCGTGGGCCGCATCTGGGTCTCCGGCAACGACATGGCGGGGAATTCGATGGGCACGCCGCCGGCCTCCCAGATCCCGCGCTTCACGAAACCGGCGAGCTCGCGCAGGCCCACCTGGCAGGTCACCAGTTCCGACCAGGTGTTGGCGATGCCGATGATCGGGCGACCGTCGAAGACATGGTCCGGCAGGCCGGTGGCCTTGATCCAGCTTCGATGGATAAAGCCGTCCTTGTCGTGCTTGCCGTAGCTCTTCGTGCTGCGCAGCGGTGTCTTGGCCATGCGGCCCCCTTCCGCGGGATCTCGAGTGACGCCCGGTTAGAACCCGCCAGCCAAGCCGCGGTTCAGGGGCGCGTCACCTCACCCCTCAAACAGCGGCAGCGCCAGCCCTTTCACGCCGGTCTCGATGGCGAAGAGGCCGCCCGCGAGCGGCTGCTGGGCGCGCGCCGTCGGCGAAAGCTCGTCCCAGGCGCTGCTCACGTAGAGGGTCGTGAGGTCCGGCCCGCCGAAGGCGCAGCTGGTCGGCTGCTGCACCGGCATCGGCACCGTCCGGTCGATCCGTCCGTCGGGGGCATAGCGCACCAGCCGCCAGCCGCCCCACTGGGCGTTCCAGAGGTAGCCGTGCGCGTCGACCGCCGAGCCGTCGGGGCTGGCCGGCGCGCCGCGGGTGTGGGCGAAAGCCGACATCTTCGAGAGGTCCGCCATCTCGTGGGCGAAGATGGTTTGCAGCTTGGAATCCGCCATGTAGAGGCGCTTGCCGTCGTGGCTCACGGAGATGGTGTTGGGGATGTGGATGCCGGTGAGCACCTTCGTCGTCTCGAACTTCGGCGTGGTGCGGTAGACCGAGCCGTGCCGCTTGCCGGCGTCGTCGTCCATGGTGCTCCACCAGAAATTGCCGTCGAGATCGATCTTGCCGTCATTGGTGCGGAAGCCGGGCGGCAGGTCGATGGCCTGCACGATCTCCAGGGTTGCGGCGTCAGGGTCGCAGATTGCCAGGCCCTTTTCGGTGGCGATCAACAGGCCGCCCTGGCTCCTGGGCGCTGCGGCGCTTGCGCGCAGGGGCAGGTCGAAGGCCCCTCGCCCGTCGTTGGCCGGCTCGTACCAGGCGAGCCGCTTGCCCTTGATATCGAACCAGTAAAGCCGGCTTTCCCGGGGCGACCACACCGGCCCCTCGCCCAGCCGATCGTCGGATTTCACCACGCATCGCACATCCATCCGACACCTCCGCTGAAGCCGCATACGAATCGTGGGACCTTCCGGCGAAAGGGCGATGTCGGGCATGCGACAACCTGTCGTCGGGGTGTTTCGGTTCCGTTCAGGGTCCCACCTCTACTATGCCAGGCGACTGAATCGGGAGGGGTCCCAGGAGATGTCGTTGTCGAGTTATTCCGACGTGTTCGCGATCGACCACGATCGCGGCTACGAGGAGGAGATCTCCCCCGGGGATTTCGTCCGCACCGGGCCCAACCTGTTCCCGCATTTCGAGGTCCTGGCCGTGCATGGGGACAAGGCCTGGGTGCGCAACGTCACCACCGGTTCCGATCATCTGGCGCTGCTGTCCCGCTGCCGGAAGATCAACGGCGAGCCGCTGCGCCAAGCCGCGGAATAGGCGGCCGCCCGGCACGGCCCTGCCTCGGAATGAACCCGGGCCGCGAAGCGGAGTTCTAGTCCTATCGGGCCGTCTCGGCGCGGGCGCAATTCCGGAGGGCCGGCCATCTCCGCATTCATGTTCGCCACGGGGGTCGAGAATTCCATCCCCAAGATCAAGGGCGGTCGCGTGCGGGTCGACCAGATGGCGTCGTGCGGACACTATCGCCATTGGCGCAAGGACTTCGACCTGGTCGAGGAAATGGGCATCCGCTTCCTCCGCTACGGCCCGCCGCTGCACACCACCCTCGTCGGTTCCGACAGGTTCGACTGGGAATTCGCCGACGTCACCTTCGCTGAACTGCGCCGGCGCGACATCGTGCCGATCGTCGACCTCTGCCATTTCGGCGTGCCCGACTGGCTGGGCGATTTCCAGAACCCTGACTTCCCCGAGGTTTTCGCCCGCTACGCTTCGGCCTTCGCCCAGCGTTTCCCGTGGGTGCAGCTCTATACGCCGGTCAATGAGATGTTCATCTGCGCCCAGTTCTCGGCCAAGTACGGCTGGTGGAACGAGGAAGGCACGACGGACCTCACCTTCGTCACCGCGCTGAAGCACATCGTGAAGGCCAATGTGCGGGCGATGCAGGAGATCCTGAAGGTCCGCGCCGACGCGATTTTTATCCAGAGCGAGTCCTCGGAATATTTCCATGCGGAGAACCCGGCGGCCATCAAGCCGGCGGAGATCGAGAACTCCAGGCGCTTCCTCTCGCTCGATCTGAACTACGGCCACCGCGTCGATTCCGAGATGTACGAGTACCTGCTCGACAACGGGATGACGCGCGACGAATACCACTTCTTCCTGGGCAACTCGCTGCACCACCACTGCATCCTGGGCAACGACTACTACTGGACCAACGAGCACCGGGTCTCGGCCGACGGCGCCAGCCGCGCCTCCGGCGAAATCTTCGGCTACTCCGAGATCACCCGACAATACTACGAACGCTACCACCTGCCGGTGATGCACACCGAAACCAACATCGCCGAGGGCCCGAACGGCGACGAGGCGGTGAACTGGCTCTGGAAGGAGTGGGCCAACGTCCTGCGCGTCCGCAACTCGGGCGTGCCGACCGTCGGGTTCACCTGGTACTCGCTGACCGACCAGATCGACTGGGACGTGGCCTTGCGCGAGGTCAACGGGCGGGTGCATCCCGTGGGCCTCTACGACCTCAACCGCGAGATCCGGCCGGTCGGACGCTCCTACAAGCAGTTGATCACTGACTGGGGCGAGGTGCTGCCCACCCAGAGCGTATGCCTGAGCGTGCCGATCGTGCCGCCGTCTGAATATGAGGAGCGCACCGCCGAGCGGCAGCGGTCGGATGCGCGGCAGATGCGCGACGTCGAGCTGGCGTCCGGCGAAACCGGCTGATCCCCGCCATGGGCGAGGTCTTACGGATCGGCGGAGAGCCCGCCGTCACCCTGACGGCCGAGGATGCGGCGACCACAGGTCCGGCCTTCATCGAAGCGACGGTCCTGCCCGGGCGCGGGATGATGCTGCTGCAGGCGCGCCTGCGGCTCGCTTCGGGCGAGGTCGTGGACGCCATCGCCGCGCCCAGCCTCGAGGAGGCGGCCCGCGAGCTCGACGGCGGCCCCGACGACTTCGCCGGCGACAAGGCCTTCAGTTTCGGCGGCGCGATCCTGGCGCCCTACGCCAACCGCATCCGCGGACGGCCGGTCGAGGGCATACGTGAGATCGAGACCGATATCGCCGGCCGCAAGGTGCGGCTGCCGCGGAACTGGGGCGGCAAGGCCCCGGGCGCGGAGCAATACGCCATGCATGGCCTGATCCTCGCCTCAGCGGTCCCTTGGATGCAGCCGGCGGTGGATCGGGTGACGGGGCGCCTCGCCGCCGGCGCCTTCGGCGGCCGCTGGCCGGGCGACACCATCCTGACCTTCGAATGGGCGCTGGCGGGCGGCGCGCTCACGCTCAGGGTCGCGGCGGAGAACGCAGGCGCGGAGCCCTTGCCGATGGGTATCGGCTGGCACCCCTACTTCGCCCTGCCGAGCGGCGATCGGCGGCAGGCGATGCTGCACGTTGCGGCGGCGTCCCGGACGCTGGTGAATGACTACGACGAGGTGCTGCCGACCGGCGCGCTCGAACCGGTCGCCGGCGGACCCTACGACTTCAACGCGCCAGGCGGACGCCCGCTCGGCGGCGCCTATCTCGACGACTGCTTCACCGCCCTGCGGCGCGAGGGTGGCCTGGCGTTCGCGGAAATCCGCGACCCGGCGGCGGGGCTGGGCCTGCGGATCGCCTCGCCGTCGCCGCAGGTGCGGGCCTTCCAGGTCTATGCGCCGCTCGACCGGGCGTTCGTCGTCGTCGAACCGCAGTTCAACCTGGCCGATCCCTATGGCGCGGCCTGGCGCGGCCGCGACACCGGCATGGCTCTCATCCCGCCCGGCGGGTCAGTCGCCTATGAGGCGCAGGTGTCGGCGTTCGCGTCCGGCGCCTAACGCGCCCAGTGGCAATCAGCGCGGCAGTTTCGAGACGCCCATCAGGTGTTCGTCGACGGCCCGCGCGCACTGGCGGCCCTCGCGGATCGCCCAGACCACCAGCGACTGGCCGCGGCGCATGTCCCCGCAGGAGAAGATGTTCCGCTGCGAAGTCTGGTAGTTGACCACATTGGCGGCGACGGCGCCGCGCGGGTCGAGCTCCACACCGCTGCTTTCCACCAGGCCCGCTGTGCGTGGGCCCGTGAAGCCCATGGCGAGCAGCACCAGGTCCGCCCTCAGCATGAAGGTCGAGCCCTCGACCTCGCGCATGTGCAGGCGGCCGTCCTCGCCCGTGACCGGCTCAAGCCGCACGCATTCCAGCGCGGTGACCTTGCCGTCCTTGCCGACCGCCTGCTTGGTGGCGACGGCGAAGTCGCGGTCGCAACCCTCTTCTTGGCTAGAGGAGGTGCGCAGCTTCAGCGGCCAGTCCGGCCAGGTGAGCGGCTTGTTCTCGCGCTCCGGCGGCTGCGGCATGATCTCGAGCTGGGTGACGGAGGCGGCGCCCTGGCGGTTGGAGGTGCCGATGCAGTCGGACCCGGTGTCGCCGCCGCCGATCACCACCACATGCTTGTCCTTGGCGGATATCGTGCCCGAGGGCGCTGCGATGGTTTCGCTGTCGCCGGCGTTGCGCTTGTTCTGCTGGGTCAGGAACTCCATGGCGAAATGGATGCCGTCGAGTTCACGGCCCGGGACCGGCAAGTCGCGCCCGGCCTCCGCGCCGCCGGCCATCACCAGCACGTCGTAGTCGTCCAGCAGCCGTTGCACCGAGACGGTGACGCCCACCTCGAAACCGGCGCGGAAGATCACGCCCTCCGCCTCCATCTGCCGGATGCGCCGGTCGATGAGGTGCTTTTCCATCTTGAAGTCTGGGATGCCGTAGCGGAGCAGGCCGCCGATCCGGTCGGACTTCTCGAACACCGTCGGCGCGTGGCCGGCGCGGGCGAGCTGCTGGGCGCAGGCCAGGCCTGCGGGCCCCGAGCCCACCACCGCCACCCGCTTGCCTGTGCCGCGCGGCGACATCTGCGGCTTGATCCAGCCCTCTTCCCAGCCGCGATCGACGATCTGGCACTCGATGGTTTTGATCGTAACCGGGTTGTCGTCGATGTTCAGCGTGCAGGACGCTTCGCAGGGCGCGGGGCAGACGCGGCCGGTGAACTCCGGGAAATTGTTGGTCGACTGCAGGTTCTCCAGCGCCGCCTTCCACTGGTCGCGATAGATCAGGTTGTTGAAGTCGGGGATCTGGTTGTTGACCGGGCAGCCCTGGTGGCAGAACGGAATCCCGCAGTCCATGCAGCGGGCCGCCTGCTGGCCGACCTCGGCGAGCGGCAGCGGGTGGACAAACTCCTTCCAGGTTTTCAGGCGCGAGCCCACCTTGTCGTAGGTGCGGTCGTGGCGCTCGATCTCGAGGAAGCCGGTGGGCTTGCCCATCGGGGTAATCTCCGGAACTCTAAGGGTTATTCCGCGGCGACCGCGGCCGCCGCCTTGCGGTCGGAGGCCAGCTCCTTGAGTGCGCGGCGGTAGTCGGTGGGCATCACCTTGACGAACGAGCCTAGCGCCTTGTCCCAGTTGGCGAGGATCTCGGCGGCGCGCGCGCTCTTGGTGTGCAGGTGGTGACGCTCGATCAGGATGCGCAGCCGCTCGGCGTCGAAGCGCAGCATGTCGCCCATGCCATTGTTCTCGACCGAGACTGGGCGTTGCTTCGGCCGGTGCGGGTCGTCGGCGCCATTCGCCGGCGGCGGGGCGGCGGCCGTCACCGGCTCCAGCTCGACCATGGCCTTGTTGCAGAGATCGTCGAAGCGCCCGGCGGGGTCGTAGACGTAGGCGATGCCGCCGCTCATCCCGGCTGCGAAGTTGCGTCCGGTGTCGCCCAGCACCACGACGACGCCGCCGGTCATGTATTCGCAGCCGTGATCGCCCAGGCCTTCGACCACCGCCACGGCGCCGGAGTTGCGTACCGCGAACCGCTCGCCGGCCACGCCTTCGAAGTAGGCCTCGCCGGCGATCGCGCCGTAGAGGACCGTGTTGCCGACGATGATGTTGCGGGTCGGCTCGCGGCGCGCTTCCGGCGGCTGGCGCACGACGACGCGCCCGCCCGACAGCCCTTTGCCGACGTAGTCGTTGGCGTCGCCGATCAGCTCCAGTGAGACGCCGCGCGCGGCGAAGGCGCCGAAGCTCTGCCCGGCGTTGCCGCGGAAGGTGAGCGAAATGGTGTCGTCGGCCAGGCCTGCGTGCCCATAACGCCTGGCCACCTCGCCGGAGAGCATCGCGCCCACCGTGCGATTGACATTGCGCACGGCGTATTCGCCGCGCACCGGCTTGCCGCCCTCGATCGCGGCCTTGGCGTCGGCGATCAGCGTGTTGTCGAGCGCCTTGCCCAGGCCGTGGTCCTGGCGGTCCTGGTTCCAGAGGCCCTTCGCGCCTTCCGCTGGCGCTGCGTAGAGGATGCGGCTGAGATCGACGCCCTGCGCCTTCCAGTGGTCGAGCGCGGGATTTAGGTCGAGGCGATCGACGCGGCCGATCATCTCGTTGACCGTCGCAAAGCCCATCTGCGCCATGATCTCGCGCAGCTCTTCGGCCACGAAGAAGAAATAGTTGATCACGTGCTCAGGTTGGCCGGTGAAGCGCGCGCGCAGCACCGGATCCTGGGTCGCCACCCCGACCGGACAGGTGTTGAGGTGGCACTTGCGCATCATGATGCAGCCCGCCGCGATCAGGGGCGCGGTCGCGAAGCCGAACTCGTCGGCGCCCAGCAGCGCGCCGATCGCCACGTCGCGACCAGTGCGCAGGCCGCCGTCGACCTGCACGGCGATGCGTGTGCGCAAGCCGTTGAGCAGCAGGGTTTGCTGGGTCTCGGCAAGGCCGATCTCCCAGGGCGAGCCGGCGTGGGTGAGCGAGGTCAGCGGGCTCGCGCCCGTGCCGCCTTCGAAACCCGAGATCGTGACGTGGTCGGCGCGGGCCTTGGCGACCCCGGCCGCGACCGTACCGACGCCAACCTCGGACACCAGTTTCACTGAGATTCTGGCCTGTTGGTTGACGTTCTTCAGGTCATGGATGAGCTGAGCCAGATCCTCGATCGAATAGATGTCGTGGTGCGGCGGCGGCGAGATCAGGCCCACGCCGGGCGTCGAGTGCCGCACGCGGGCGATGTTCTTGTCGACCTTGTGGCCGGGAAGCTGGCCGCCCTCGCCCGGCTTGGCGCCCTGGGCCATCTTGATCTGGATGTCGTCGGCGTTGACCAGGTACTCGGTCGTGACGCCGAACCGGCCGGAGGCCACCTGCTTGATGGCCGAGCGCATGGAATCGCCGTTGGGCAGCGGCTTGAAGCGATCCGACTCCTCGCCGCCCTCGCCCGTATTCGACCGGCCGCCGATGCGGTTCATGGCCATGGCGAGCGTGGTGTGCGCCTCCCGGCTGATCGAACCGAAGCTCATGGCGCCGGTGGAGAACCGCTTGACGATCTCGGAGGCGGGCTCGACCTCGTCCAGCGGGATCGGGACGCCGGCCGGCTTCAGTTGCATCAGGCCGCGCAGCGTGAGCAAGCGCTCGGACTGCTCGTTGATGCTGCGGGCAAAGGCCCGATACTCGTCGGGCAGGTTGCCGCGCACCGCGTGCTGCAGGCTCGACACCGACTCCGGCGTCCAGGCGTGGCTCTCGCCGCGCAGGCGCCAGGCGTACTGCCCGCCGACATCCAGCATCGAGGCGTAGATCGGATTGTCGCCATAGGCGTCGCGGTGACGACGGACGGCCTCGCCGGCGATCTCGGCCAGGCCGACGCCCTCGATGGTCGAGGCTGTGCCGGTAAAGTACTTGTCGATCAACTTCGAGGAGAGGCCGACGGCGTCGAAGATCTGGGCGCCGCAATAGGACTGGTAGGTGGAGATACCCATCTTGGACATCACCTTCAGCACGCCCTTCCCGATCGCCTTGATGTAGTTCTTGCGAACCTCGTAGGCGCTCTGGCTGAGGCCGTTCTCGATGCGAAGCTGCTCCAGCGTCTGGAACGCCAGGTAGGGGTTCACGGCCTCCGCGCCGTAGCCCGCCAGGACGCAGAAATGGTGCACCTCGCGCGCTTCGCCGGTCTCGATGACGAGGCCGGTCTGCATGCGCAGGCCCTGGCGGATCAGGTGGTGGTGCACCGCCGCGGTCGCCAGCGCCGCCGGGATCGGCGCGCGGTCAGCTCCCGTCGCGCGGTCCGACAGGATCAGGATGTTCATGTCCGCCAGCACGGCGTCGGTGGCCTCGCGGCAGAGCCGTTGGAGCGCCGGCTCCAGGCCGTTCGCACCTTCGCCAGCCGGCCAGGTCGCATCGAGCGTAGCGGTGCGGAAGGCGCCGTCGAGCAGCTCATGGACCGCCCGGATCTTCGCCAGGTCCTCGTCGGTGAGGATCGGCTGGGCGACCTCCAGGCGCTTGTGGGTGCCCGCCTGGCGGCCGAGCAGGTTCGGCCGCGGCCCGATCATCGAGACCAGGCTCATCACCAGCTCCTCGCGGATCGGGTCGATCGGCGGATTGGTGACCTGGGCGAAGTTCTGCTTGAAGTATTCGTAGAGCAGCTTCGGCCGACGCGAGAGCACCGCGATCGGCGTGTCCGACCCCATCGAGCCGATTGGGTCGTCGCCTGCCCTGGCCATGGGCTCCAGGAAGAACTTCAGGTCCTCCTCGGTGTAGCCGAAGGCCTGCTGGCGATCGAGCAGGGTCGCCGGGTCGTTGCCAAGCGTGGGCTCGGGTTCCGCGACGAGCGACAGCTCCTCCAGCTTGAACTGGGTTTCGGACAGCCACTCCTCGTAAGGCGCCGCTTCGGAGAGGGTCCGCTTGATCTCCTCGTCCTCGATGATGCGGCCTTCCTCCATGTCGATCAGCAGCATCTTGCCCGGCTGCAGGCGCCACTTGCGGACGATCCGCTCTTCCGGGACATCGAGCACGCCGACCTCTGAAGCCATGATCACATGGTCCTGGTCGGTGATGATGAAGCGGGCTGGACGCAGGCCGTTGCGGTCGAGCGTCGCGCCGATCTGGCGGCCGTCGGTGAAGGCCACGGCGGCCGGACCGTCCCACGGCTCCATCAGGGCCGCGTGGTACTCGTAGAAGGCCCGGCGCTTGGCGTCCATCAACGGGTTGCCGGCCCAGGCCTCGGGCATCAGCATCATCACCGCCTGGGCCAGCGGATAGCCGCCGGCGACCAGCAGTTCGAGCGCGTTGTCGAGGCAGGCGGTGTCCGACTGGCCGTGCGGGATCAGCGGCCACATCTTGTTGAGGTCGGGCCCCAAAAGCTCGCTTTCCATCGAGCGGCGCCGCGCGTTCATCCAGTTCACGTTGCCGCGCACCGTGTTGATCTCGCCGTTGTGGGCGATGAACCGGTAGGGGTGCGCCAGGCGCCACGACGGGAAGGTGTTGGTCGAGAACCGCTGGTGGACCAGCGCCAGGGCCGACTCCGTCAGGGGATCGGTGAGATCCTTGTAGAAGGTGCCGACCTGATGGGCGAGCAGGAGGCCCTTGTAGACCACCGTCCGCGTCGAGAACGAGGGGATGAAGAGCTCTGCGAGGCCCGGGATGTTGCGCTTGGCGGCCAGCTCGCGAAGCGGATTCTGGGTCTGCTTGCGCACCGCCAGCAGCTTGCGCTCGTGGGCGTCCTGATCGCGGATGTTGGGGCCGCGGCCGATGATCGCCTGGCGGATCACCGGCATCTGCGCCAGCACCGCCTCGCCCAGGCCGGTCGTGTCGGTCGGCACGTCGCGCCAGCCGATCAACGGCTGCTTTTCTACGGTCAGGAAGTGCTCAAGTTGTGCGCAGGCCATGGCGCGCGCCGCCTCGTCGCGCGGCAGAAAGCACATGGCCACCGCATATTCGCCGGCTGCCGGCAGCGTCAGGCCCTCGCCGTCCGCCCAGGCGCGCAGCAGGGCGTCGGGGATCTGGATCATGCAGCCGGCGCCGTCGCCGACCAGCGGGTCCGCGCCCACCGCGCCACGATGATCCAGGTTCACCAGGATCTGCAGGCCGGCCTCGATCACCTCGTGCGATTTGCGGCCTTTGATATTGGCCACAAAGCCCACGCCGCACGAGTCATGCTCGTTCGTCGGATCGTACAGTCCCTGCTTCCGGGGGAACCCCATAACATCCTCTCAAGCCACGCCGAAACGCGGCCGAACCCCTCATTCTTGAGAAGCTGGCCGTGAACGCGGGCATTTACCCGGCAAGATCACCCCTTGTCGATGGGCGGAAAGCTGAACCGGGGGAAGATTTTTCTAATGCCCAGAAAGCAGGCGCCTAGAGCGCGTCAGGGTGAAATGGAACCCATTTCACCCGTTCGACGCGCTCTAAACTCTTGAAGATAGACCCTTCTTTCCCGCTCAGATGATTCCATCTGAGCGGGTCAGGGTCTAGGGCGCGGTGACCGTCGGCGCACCCGCACAGCCGATCCAGCCCGGACCCGCGCGGCGGTAGACCGAGAGGGTGTAGACGCCCGCGGGGATCTTGCGGATGTAGAAGGTCTGCACGAACCCGCTCTGCAGGCCCGTGGGGTTCTTGTAATAGGCCGCGACGTCAGGCCGCGGCTTGTCCATCCGCAGATCGCCGACGAACGATCCGCCCGCCCCCTTCAGCACGATGAAGCCGTCGGGTGCGGTGACCTGAGACCCCAGTTCGGAGAACCAGCCCGAAATCGCGAGGGTCGCCTCGCCGCCCACGCCAGGAGTCAGGCCGGCGCTCTCGACGTTGCAGTCGCCGCTGCGCGCCGCCGCCGCGACGATCCGCGATGTCTTGCCGCCCAGGGCGGTCATCTGAGGCATGGAGACCGGACCCGCGGCCGTCCTCAGGCCGGGCTCCGAGGTCAGCACGCGGTCGATGCGCGCGGTGGCCTCAGCGGAGGCCGGCGGGCCATCGCCAGCGCCCCAGTGCAGGCCCGACTCGATGACTTCGAAGATGATGATGCTGGGCCGATAGCGGTCGATCAGGTCCTGGCGCCAGAAGCCCTGTTGGCTGTGAACCAGGACGATGCGGCTGAAGTGGGACAGCAGGAACGGCAGCAGTTCGTTGGAAAAGGAGTCGCGGACCAGCAGCAGGACCGGCTTTCCGACCTCGCCGGTATCGATCACCCTCGGCGCCGTCCAATCGCGCTTGTCGTTCAGGTAGGTGATGCGCTCCTTCGCCTCGCCGGCGTAGTTCTCGTAGTGCGGAAAATCGAGGTCGACGAAGCTCGCGACACCCAGCATCAGCGCGAGGTCGCGCGGCCCCCAGGGCCCGGGATTCGTCTTCTGAAAGTCGGAAAGCGGCCTGGGTCCGTCGGTCAGTCCCTGGGCGTGCAGGCGGTTCATGAGGCCGACGTAGCCGGCGTAGGCGCCGTAGCTCGTCCAGTGGGTGTCGTGCCGGCTGAAGGTCTTCTGCCCGGCCTTCGTCGCTGCGGCGACCTCGGGGTAGAGATAGAGGACCTCGCCCGCGCCGGTTTCGCGCGCCAGCTTCGGCAGCAGCAACGTCGCGCGCCTGGGCCCCGGACCGTGGTACCAGCGCGGGCCGAATTGCGGGTAGATCGACTCCTTCGAGGGCGGGCTGACGATCAGGTAGGCCGCACCGTGCGCACGGGCGTATTCGCTGCGGCCGGCCAGGGTGACGAGCCAGCTTCGCACCTCGGGTCCAGTCAGCGGCGGAAAGCCCCTGGCCCCGCCCAGATGGCTGTTGTCGTCGTAGAACAGCCAGCCGTTCCGCCCGACGATCACCCGGTTCGAGCCGCTGACGCCCACCAGCATGCGCAGCCGGTTGAGCAGGCCGATCAGGTACGGGCGCAACGGGAAGTGGTCGGCGACATAGGCGTCGGCGCCCTTGCGGAACGCACGCACGCCGGCCAGCCCCGTGGGCCAGGCCGGCCGGGCCGCCAGCACGCGGTTTTCCTGGATGGCCGGCGGCCGCAACCAGCTCGGCGTCAGGCGGCGCGGCGTGAGGCCGGCCAGCGGCGCGATCGCCATAAGGACCAGGATCGTCCCGACCAGCAGGCGCCAATGGAGGCGTGAGGCCAGCGTCACGTCAGAACCGGAAATAGAGGAAGGGGTTCAGGGTCGACCCCACCAGGAACGCGACACAGAGCACGAATCCCGCCGCCAGCAGAGGGATCGGCAAGGCATGCACGCTGCGGGTTTCCAGCCGTCCGGGCAGGTCGGGCCGCGGCGGCTCGGCGCGCGGGGCGCGCAGGCGCTGCATCAGGGCCGGCAGCAGCGGCATGGCGAGCAGCGAGCCGGCCACGAGCGCGCTCAAGATCTGGGCGTTCAGGAGGATCGAGAGCGCCGGATCCGGCGCCAGGAACCGCCCGGGCTGCGCCATCTGGCCCAGCACGTGCAGCGCATGCGGCAGGCTGTCGGCCCGGAAGAACACCCAGCCGACCATCACCACCAGCACGGCATAGAGGTGCCGCAGGGGTCGCGGCGCGGCCTGCAGGATCCTCCCGAGCCCGAACCGTTCGAGCATCAGGAAGCCGCCGTGGTAGAGGCCCCAGACGATGAACCGCCAGGCCGCGCCGTGCCACAGGCCGGTCAGGAAGAAGACGATCAGCAGGTTGCGCACAGTCTTCGCCAGGCCGCCGCGATTGCCGCCCAACGGGATATAGACGTAGTCGCGGAACCAGGACGACAGGCTCATGTGCCAGCGCCGCCAGAAGTCGGTGATCGACTGGGCGACGTAGGGGTAGTCGAAGTTCTTCGGAAAGGTGAAGCCGAGCAGGAAGGCGAGCCCGATGGCCATGTTGGAATAGCCGCAGAAGTCGAAATAGATCTGCAGCGTATAGGCCCATACGCCCAGCCAGGCTGTCGTCGCGTCGAGGCCGACGACGTCGCTGGCGAAGGCGTGGTCGGCCAGCGGCGCCACGACGTTGGCGACCAGCACCTTCTGGCAAAGCCCGACGATGAAATACTGCACGCCGAGCCCGATGTGGGCGGTCCTGCGGCGCTCGGCGTGCATTTCGTCGCGAATGTCGGCGTAGCGCACGATCGGCCCGGCGATCAGGTGCGGGAACATCAGGATGTAGGCGGCGAACCGGACTGGATCGCGCTCGACAGGCACCGCGCCGCGATGGACGTCCACGGCGTAGCTGACCAGCTGGAAGGTGAAGAACGATATGCCAAGCGGCAGGGCCCGGTGGACTTCGGGCAGGGGGCTTCCCGGCAGCAGGAGGTTCAGGTTGTGGGCCAGGAACTCGGAGTATTTGAAGAACCCCAGCACGGCGAAGTCGGCGACCACGAGAGCCGTCAGGATCGTCATGCGTCCGCGCCGCGCCCGGGTGGCGTCGAGCCAGCGCGAGCCTGCGTAGTTCAGGCCGATCAAGCCGAGCAGGAGGAAGACGTAGCTGCCTTCACCCCAGACATAGAAGGCGGCGCTGCCGGCCAGCAAAGCGCCCGCCCGCCAACCCGACAAGTAGTAGCCGAGCAGGAAGAACGGCAGGAAGTAGAAGATAAAGATGACCGAACTGAAGACCACGCTTTGCCCCTACCCTGCGGTCGATGCGCTCAGGGCTTCGGCGGAGGTGCGGCAGGGGTTGCCGGCGTGGTCGCCAGCGCGGCCGGGTCCGGATCTTCTGCGATGGCGATCTGGCGAATGACGAACGCCCCACCCGGCTTGTCTTCCAGGTCGAAGCGGATCTGATCGATCGTCGATTGCGCCCAGTCCGAACCGCCCATGGCCGGGCGGCTCATGTCGTAGACCAGCGTCGTGGTCTCGCCGAGCTTGGGGTCGGCGCCGGCCAGCGGCTTGCCCAGAAAGTCGATCGCTTCGCCATGATTGGCGGTCGTGTAGTAGAGCGCGCCGTCCCACAGCGCCCCGGGCGCCGTGCGGGTCAGCCGCACCAACACCAGTGGGTACTGGCCGCCCGGAATGTTCAGCCCCCTGGGCGAGCGGATCGTGGGATCGACCACGACCACCGCCAGGCCCTGGCCCGGCGCCGGCGTGATCTTGCTGTTGACGCCGGTGAAGCCTTCAGTGGATCCGTCGAACGTCCAGACCTTGGAGGTCTTCAGCGGTTTGCCGTTGAGCTCGAAGGCGGCGGTCGCCAGGTTCCATCGCACCGGACCGGCGCGCTCGACGGTGGGCGCCGCAGCCGGCGCGTGGGCCTCGTCCGCCGGACGCCGACAACCCGCCGCCGCCCCAGCGGCCACCGCGAGGGCGACCAGCGGACCAATCCAGGACAGGCGCATCACGGGCCGGCTCCCTTGCCGCGGCCGCGAAGCGACCAGAATCGGCGGGAGGTTTAGCATGGCCCGTTGCCCCGGCCAGCCGCGCGCCCGCGAAATCGCCGACCGCGGGCCATGTTCGTCGATTCGGGAGAGCGCCCGCGGGCGGGCAGACGCGAATTTCGTCGACAAATTCACGACGCGGACGCTTTTTAGCGCCACAATGAGCCACATGAAGCTGCAGCTTCTGAGTTTTCTGCATGACCGCCGCGGCGGCAGCGCGCCCGAGTACGCCCTGATCCTGGCGGCGGTTGCGGGCGCCGTGGCTGTTGGCCTGGCGCTGTTCGGCTCCTCACTCGGCAATGGTTTGCGAGCGTCGGCCCAGTACGTCGACCGCGTCGCGTTGAATTTCGGACCGGCCGGCGGCGGCGCTGCAGCGGTTGCGGATCAGACTGCCGCCGCGGCCGCTGTGCCGGGTGCAGCCGCCAGCCCGGCGGACAGAAGTAGCGCTTCGCATGGGAGAAGCGGCCCGGCCCGGGGCCGCGGGTCTGCTGGGCAGAGCGCAGACGCACCGGGACAGGGCGGAAGCTCGCCGGGCGACAGCGAAAGCGCGCCGGGCAAAACCAAATAGGCACCCGCGTCAGACAGAGTACGGCTGTCGGTAGGCTTGACGAGGCCCGGCGCTCGGGCCGCACCGCATCGGAACGATGGTACCGCCTCCCCGGCTCGAACGGGGGACCTCTAGATCCACAATCTAGCGCTCTAACCAACTGAGCTAAGGCGGCGTATCGCGAGCGGCGGTTCTAGTCGCGCCCCGGCCCGTGATCAAGTCGCAGGGACGGCGGCCGCTCAATCGGCAAGCAGCGGGCGGCGGTAACGGCGACTGCCAGCCAGTTCGCCGCCGTCGCGCAGGCGTACGACGAAGTCGCCGGTCGGCTTCGACTCGACGGCCGCCACGGCCTCGCGGCGCACCAGCCGGGAACGATGGATACGCACGAAGCCAGCCGTTTCGAGCCGCCGTTGCATTTCGGCAAGCGAGGCCCGGTGCAGCAGGCCGCCGCCGCCGCGGTGCAATTCCACGTAGTTCCCGGCGGCTTCCACCCAGACCACTTCCGCCAGCGGCACGAAATGCCGTCGCGCGCCGTCGCGCACCTCCAGCACCTCCGCCAAGGGCGGCGCAACCGGCGTGACCCGTGCGCGCAGGGTGCGCCACACGACGTAGACAGCCACGATCGACACATAGACCAGCAGGTCCTTGCGCATCTCGTACGGCCAGTCGCCAAGCGGCCCGAGCGGTCCGTAATAGTCGCCGACCGCGCGATAGATCGCCCAGCGGCTCACGCCGATCACCAACACGTGGACGAACGAGACCACGAAGGCGAAGGCGGCATGGGCGGCGATCTTCCGCGGCCACGGGGCTCGTGTCGGCCAGAAACGGCGCGTGAACGCGGTGATCGCTGGGGAGGCGGCCAGGAAGAAGAGCCCGCTGGTGCCTTCCCAGACCATGGGCTCCCAGAATGCCACCGGATGGCCGCTGCGGGCGTACTCGTCGGCGATGTTGAGGGCGTTGAAATAGAGGAAGACCGCAATCACGGCGGCGGCCACACCGGTGAACAGCAGGTCCTCGCGCGGATTGGCGGCCATCGGATCTGGGTCCTGAGCGGGCCGACCGTCCTCTGCTGCCTGGCTCAATGCCGTTCCTTCAACACCCGGTTCGACGCCGGCGCAGAATGGGTCGCCGGAGGTTTCCTGTGAAGGGATCTCCGGACAAAGAAAAGGCCCCGGCTGCCTGAGCGGCCGGGGCCTGATCCAGGTCGTTTCGAGGATCAGCCCTTCGGCAGAACCCAGCGAAGCGGGATGCGAACCGTGCCGCCGCCGACGGGAGCGCCGTCCTTGGAAAGCGGCCGCATCTTGAACAGCTTGCTCGCCTTGAGCGTGGCCTCGCCGAAGCCCGCTTCCGGCGGGTTCTCGGAAACCACGGAGCAGTTTTCAAGCGTGCCCCGCGCGTTGACGGTACAGCTGATCGTCGCCGTGCCCTCGATGCTCATCCGCGACGCGCGCTCCGGATAGTATCGGGCGAGCGCTTCGGCGTCCGGCTTACGCGACCAGTCAGGCTGCGTAATGACCGATTCCCGAACCGGAGTCGGAGGCGGCGGGGCCGGCGGCTTCGGTTCCTCGATGTGGTGCTCCACCGGCGGAACCGGCAGCGGCGGGATCGTGGGAACGTCAGGCACCGCAACCGGAGGCCGGGGCTGCAGCTTTGGCGGCGGCGGCGGCGGCGTGTTCGGCGGCGGCGGAGGCGGCGGCGGAGGCGGCGGAGGTGGCACGGGCTTGACGATCGCCACGTCCGTCACGTCGTCCGAATACTCCTTGAAGTTCGGTTCGAACTTGCTCTTCCAGAGGTAGAGCGCCAGCGCTGCGTGAACGACCACCGCGATGACGATGGCGATCCAGAAGCCCTTCTGCCGTTTCGGCCGCGGGTCGTCGAACGGATTGTGGCTGCCCGTCAGGGGAGAAAAGCCGCCACGCGATGATGTATCTGTCATGCGTCAGCGCCTCACTTATTGTTATCTTCGCCGACGAGGGCCACGCTGTAGAACTGGTTGTCCTGCAGCATGTTCATGACACCCATGAAGTCCCCGTACATCACGTTCTTGTCCCCACGGATGAAGATCCGTTCGTGGGTCGGGTCACGCTTGGCGCCCACTTGCCGGCGGAGGTCGTCGCCGAGCGAGGCGAGGTCCGTCGGGAAGTCCTGGATGAAAATCCGGCCGTTGGGCTGGATCGAGATGTAGACGGGCTTGGGCGGGTTGGTGCCCGGCTTTGCGACCGCGGGAGGAAGCGCCACCTTCACCGTGACGGCCGCCAGAGGCGCCGCCACCATGAAGATGATCAGCAGGACCAGCATGACGTCCACGAATGGCGTGACGTTGATGCTGCTGTTGGCTTCTTCCTCGTATTTGCCGCCGCCAGAGCCTGAAAGCTTGGCTCCCATCTGGCTTACGCTCCCTTGTCGAGCTGCCGGGAGATCGCGTTCATCAGTTCAGCCACAAACCCTTCCGAACGCGCGCCGTAGGCCGAAATCCGCGTCTGGAAGTAGTTGTAGAAGATCACCGACGGAATGGCCGCGAACAGACCGAGACCCGTGGCGAGCAGCGCTTCGGCGATGCCGGGCGCCACGACTGCGAGGTTCGTGGTGTTCGTGTTCGCGATCCCGATGAACGAGTCCATGATGCCGTAGACGGTGCCGAACAGGCCGATAAACGGACCGTTGGAGCCCACCGACGCCAGGAACTGCATGCCGCTGGAGAGGCGGCGTGTCAGCGAGGCCTGGACGGCGGAGACGGCGTGCTCGGCGCGGGTCAGCGTCGTGTCACGATGCTCGCCCGCCACGTGCAGGCCGGCCTGGCGCGACAGCTCGACTTCCTGGGCGGCCGCGGCGGCCATGTCGGCCAGCGGATTGCCGTCGAACTCTTCCGCGACCGCGATGCGGCCCATGTCGTTGATCGACTTCGCGCCCCGGAAGGCTTCGAGGAAATTGTCGGACACGCGGTTGAGGGAGCGGAACTCGAGCAGCTTGGTGATCAGCAGGGTCCAAGAGAACACGGACGCCAGCAGCAGGCCGAGCATCACCACCTTCACGACGGGCTTGGCGTCCATGAACATGGTGCCGATGCCCATCTTGCCCGCGTGTTTCATTTGCGGGGGCAGGGCAGCATCGGCCGAGGCGTCCGCCGGAGCAGCGGCCGGAGCTTCAGCCGCGGGAGCGGCAGGCGCCGCGGCGGCGTCGGCCGCAGGCGCGGCCGGAGCGGCGTCCTGAGCGAACGCCGGAACACTCGCCATCAGCGCAACCGCGCCGACGAGAGCAATGAAAGGGGTCTTCAGTTTGTTGTCGAACATCTGTCGCCAGTTCCTGGTTGGTCTAGCACGATTGGCCGGAGGGTCGTCGCGCGAGAGCGTCTCC
>Ga0207690_10000142_pt1 | contig 57187 bp, 61 predicted proteins | sample KBSC23metaG_FD_184315 | JGI IMG/M metagenome (GOLD analysis project Ga0207690, IMG submission 184315) | Corn rhizosphere microbial communities from Kellogg Biological Station, Michigan, USA - KBS C2-3 metaG (SPAdes) (version 2) | ecosystem: Host-associated > Plants > Roots > Rhizosphere > Soil ... | reverse complement strand
CGTCGAAGTCGCCGACAAGCCCCAGCCGGGCGCGGGGACCGCCTTTTCGATCGACGCTTCCGGGACCTGGGTCACGGCCCGGCACGTTGTCGAGGGCTGCGCCAAGGCCGCGATCGTCGTGGGCCCAGGGCGGGGCGTTGAGGCTCAGGTCACCATCGATCCCACGGCGGAAACCGCGATCCTCACCACGGACGGCGGGTCGCAGCCGTTGCCGCTCGGGCTCACCGAGGGCCTGCACCGTGGCGAACAGGCGTTCCACCTGGGCTTTCCGCAGGGGCGACCCGGCGAGGCGAGTTCGCGGCTGATCGGCCGCGAGAACCTGGTGGTGCAGGGCCGCGGCGCGCGCACCGAGCCGGTGCTGGTCTGGGCCGAAACCGGCCGCACCGACGGGCTCAAGGGGACGCTGGGCGGGCTTTCCGGTGCGCCCGCCCTGGACGACCAGGGCCGCGTCGTGGGCGTCACCATCGCCGAAGCCCCGCGGCGCGGGCGCATCTACACCACCTCGCCCGAGACCACCGCGCGCACCCTGGCGGCCAGCGGCCGCAAGCTCTCGGAGCTGCCCGGATCGCCGATCTCGGCCGACAACTACGGCCGGGTCGCCGACGAACTGCGCCGCAACCTGCGCATCGCCCAGGTCGTCTGCCTGACCTAGCTCGCCGCCGCGCGCCGCGCGGATGCATTGTGGATGCGGGCCAGCACCAGGAACAGCAGCATGGGCGGGATCGCCAGAAGCCCGGTGCCGATGAAGGCGACCGCATAGCCGCCCAGCAGGCCGTGGGCCGGCTGCAGGCTCTCCACGGTCACGCCCGAGAAGCCCTTCAGGAACTTGCCGAGCAGGGCGTAGGTCGATGAGAGCAGCGCGTACTGGGTCGCGGTGTAGCCCAGGCCGGTCAGGCTCGACATATAGGCCACCAGGGCGACGCCCGCGAACGCCTGGGCGAAGCTGTCCAGCGCCATGACGCTGGCGAAGGTCGGCACATCGGTGTGCAGGCTGAGGATGGCGAAGGCGGCGGTCCCGAACCCTTCCAGCAAGGCGCCGAGGATCAGCGACGGCAGCACGCCAAGCCGGATGGAGCTTACGCCGCCGATGGCGATGCCCACGAAGGTCGCGACCAGGCCCACCGAGCCGCGCACCACCGCCACCGCGTCCTTGGTGAGGCCCAGGTCATGATAATAGGGGTTGTACATCGGCCCCATGACAAAGTCGGGCAGGCGGTAGAGCGCCACGGCCAGCAGGATCACCAGTCCCAGCGCCTTGTTCTTGGCGAAGAAATCGATGAACGGCCCCACGACCGCATCGAAGAAGCCGCGCGGAGTCCATAGCGGCGCCTTGGCCTGCAGAACCTCGTCGGCGCGCTTGGGCTCGAAGGCGAAGAAGGTGGCGGCGACGCCGATCCCCATGCCGACGGCCATCGCCAGATAGGATGTGGGCCAGCCGAACCGGGCTGCGGCGGCGATGATCAGGGCGTCGGTGACCAGCAGCGCGATCCGGTAGCCGAGCTGCGCCGCCGAGGTCATCAGCCCGACCTCGTCGCTGTCGGACGCGGCCTCGATCCGCCAGGCGTCGATGACGATATCCTGGGTGGCCGAGGCGAAGGCGGTGAGCAGGGCGAAGGCGCCGATGGCAGTCAACCCGCCCCTGACGCCGACCATCGCCATGCCCACCAGTCCCAGGCCCACGACGATTTGCGAAAGCAGCATCCAGCCGCGCCGGCGTCCCAGCCGGCCGAGGATGGGCACGTCTACCCGCTCGACGATCGGCGACCAAAAGACCTTCATGGTGTAGGCGAGCCCGACCCATGAGATGAAGCCGATCGCCTTGAGGCTCGTGCCTTCGTCCCGCAGCCAGTAGCCGAAGGTGTTGGCGGTCAGCAGGAACGGCAGGCCGGAGGAGAACCCCAGCGCCAGCATCACCGCGACCTTGGGCTGGCGGATCGAGGCCAGAACCTCCATGGCGGTGCGCTTGCGGCGCGGTGTGGCGCTGGCCCCTGCTGTCATATCCCGGCTCTGGCCCCGGCTTTGGCGTTACGGCGCCGCGCGCCCCATCGGCGGACCTTGGCGCGCGTCGCCCACGCCGTCCACCGCGCGCTAGACGCCGCGCTTCGCCCGGAACGCCGCCTCCACCGACGGCATGACCAGCCAGCCAATGTCCTCGCCGATATGGTCCAGCTCCTTCGCTGTGCTCGACGAAACATGCAGGAACGGGGCGTCGCAGATGAAATGGACCATCGGAATCGAGGGGTCGATGCGGCCGGCGACACCGTGCAGGTTGAATTCCTCGTTGAAGTCGCTGGCTTCGCGCAGGCCCCTGACGATGTGCGTCGCACCGACCTCGCGTGCATATCTGATAAGGCTCTGGTTGGCGTATTCGCCGATCTCCAGCGCGCCGTCGAACATCAGGCCGGCAGGCCCGGTCGCGGCTTCGGGCCACAGCTCGACGACCGAGCGCGCAATGAGAGTCAGGCTGTCTTCGACGCTGAAGGCGCGCTGCTTGCGGACGTTCGTCCCGATCGCGACGTGCACCGCGTCGAACGTCATCAGCGCCTTGCCGATGATGTCCAGATGCCCGCGGGTGACAGGGTCGAACGATCCGGCATAGAGGCCCTTGGTTCGTGCAGCCTTGCGCATGCCGGGCCCTCGCGTTGTCGCCGATCACCTCGCGCAGGTTTCGATGACGGCGGCTGTCGACGCAAGGCCGGGCGTCGCCGGCCGCGCCAGGCGCCTACACCCGAGCGGCGCGGGCCAGCTTTCGGGCGTCGGAGGCGTCCGTGCGCACCGAAGCGGCGCGACGGCCGGTCCAACGCGTGAGAACGGCGCGCAGAGCGTCCGGCGACATCGGCTTGACCAGGAAGTCGTTCATGCCGGCCGCAAGACAGGCGTGGCGGTCGTCTTCGAAGGCATTGGCCGTGAGAGCGACGATCGGCGTCGCCACGCCCAGGCCGCGGAGCGCGCGGGCGGTCTCCTCACCGGTGAGGCCGGGCATCCGCATATCCATCAGGATCAGGTCGTAGGCGCCGACCTTGACGGCCGCGAGCGCCTCGTCGCCGCCGCTGGCGTGGTCGATCTCACAGCCTTCGCGGGTCAGCAGCGCGCGGGCCAGCAGGGCGTTGATCGGATTGTCCTCGACCAGCAGCACCCTCTTGCCGGGCGCGGCCGCCGCGGCGATCCGCTCATCCTCCGCGCCGGCCGTGGGCGCCTGCTCGGCGCCGGCCGCCACCAGCACGCGTTCGGCGAGCGATGCGCGGCGCAGGGGCTTGATCAGGTAGCCGGCGAAGCCCGCGCGGCGATAGCGCCCGATCAGGGCGCGCTCCTCGGGAGCCAGCAGGATGATCGCGCGCCGCTCTGGCGGCCGCCGCAGCAGGCGGGCGCCGGCGACCAGGGCGTGGTCCACCAGGATCACGTCGCCGAATTCGGTGAGGGCCGCGAGCGCATCCGGATCCGAAGCGGCGACCGCCCTGCCGCCGCAGGCTTCGATCTGGCGGCAGGCGGCCTCGCGGACGATCGCGTTGGGCGAGGCCACACCGACCTTGCGACCGCTGAGCGGGGCGAGGGCCGCCGCGCCGGGCAGGGCCCGGAACGGCGCCTCGAACCAGAAGCGCGCGCCGCCCTCGGCGCGAGGCTCGATCCCGACCTCGCCATCCATCGCCTGGGCCAGACGCCGGGCGATCGCCAGGCCCAGCCCGGTTCCGCCCATGTTGGCGTGCATCGGGTCGGCCTGGGCGAAGGCTTCGAAGATCCGCTCGCGCTGTGCGGGGGAGACGCCGGGACCAGTGTCATCGACGGCGAAGCGCAGGCGGCCCTTCGCGGGCTGGCTGACGCTGACCAGCACGCCGCCGCTTTCGGTGAACTTCACCGCGTTGCCCGCGAAGTTCAGCAGGATCTGGCGCAGGCGGCCTTCGTCGGCGCGGATCGCACAGAGGTCTTTAGGCGTGGCCCAGGCGATCTCCACGCCCTTTTCGCGCGCTCGGGGCGACAGTAACTCGCAAATCCCGCGCAGAAGGGACTCGACGTCGGTCTCCTCCGGATGCAGCTCGACCTTGCCGGCGCCCAGCTTGGCGAAATCCAGCACATCGTTGACCAGGTTCAGCAGATGCTCGCCGCAGTCGCGGATCGCGGTCGCGTAGTCGCGCTGCTCGGCGGTCAGCTTGGTGGCCTCCATCAGCCGCGCCATGCCCAGCACGCCGTTCAGGGGCGTGCGGAACTCGTGGCTCAGCGACGCGAGCTGCTCGGCGCTGATCTGCGCACGTCGCGGTCTGCGTTCGGCGAGAGGTCTTGGAGGTCTCCGCATGGCGCCTCCGATAGCCCAAAGGGACTTAACGGTCGGTCAAGCGGAGCGGTCGGCCGCCATTTCGCGGACCAGGGCCAGCAGCGCCTGGCGCGCCCGCGGGTCGGAGATGGCGTTGAACGCCTGCAGGATTTCCAGCGCGCCGGGTCGCGAAAGCGCCCGGAACACGTCCTCGTCGTCCTCACGCCCGGAGGCTTCCTCGCCGACCAGCCACGCGACGCTGGTCCCCAGCGCCTGGGCCGCCGCCAGCAAGGTCGAGGCCGCCACACGGTTCGCGCCGCGCTCGTATTTCTGCACTTGCTGGAAGCTGACGCCGAGGCGATCGGCCAGGTCGCTCTGGGACAGGCCGAGCTGGCGCCGGCGCGTCCGCATCCTGGCGCCGATCGCCAGTTCGAGCTGGGCGGTGCGGCCGGGATCCTTCGCATCCATGGCTGGCGCCTCCGTATGCGTCAGAGTGTAGCCGATCTGTCACGATCCTACGCCTTAAAGTAGACGCAGGCTTCAAGTCGTCGTTAAGTGGTCGCGCCATGAGCGCACGGGACGTTATCGCCGAAGACCCGGTGGGGTTGCTCACGCCGCGTGAGCGCGATTGCTTGCGCCTGGTCGATCAGCACCTGTCGTCCAAGCAGATCGCCCGCCAGCTCGGCATGTCCAAGACCTCGGTGGACACCTACTGCGACCGCGCCCGCCGCAAGCTCGGCGTCGAGGACCGCTATGCCGCCGCGCGCCTCGCCCGGAAGTTCGACGTTAACCATGTCCTGACCGTGTCAGGACAGGACGCGATCAGGACAGACGAGACCGCCAACCTCTGGCCGGATGAGCCGGCAGCAGGAGGGGCGACCCATGGGCGACTGGCAGAACTTCGACAATCGGGCGGTGATCGGGCGGGCCTTGCGCCTTCGTCGGGAAATCGACGACTTCGAGGCCCGCTGGCCGACCCCGGCGGCGAGGGAGGAAACCCTTCCGACCTTCACCTGGGCGCAGCTGGAACGACAGCTTATCGATCTGGCGGCCACCCCGGCGCAGGCGAACATGGCCCGGCACCTGGTGTCGGGTACGCGCAAGCTCGCGCCTTTCAAACCTTCGGAAATGGTCTTGCGGGAAATCCTCTGCATGACCTGGGTCCTGCTGGACGAGAACTTCAAGCCCGATCCGGAACAGGCCTCGGCCGAAATAATCTAAGCCCCCTCGCCCGTCTGGGCGCGATCGTGGGGGTCGCGATCATCACCGCCCTGGCTTTCGGGGCGATGCTGGCCGGCCTCCACGCGCTCCAGGACCTCGGGCGAACTTTTTTCCGGGCCTGAACGGGTCCGAAACCATACCCCTGTAAATCATTGCAGCGCGTGTCGTGATCGGCGCGTGCAGGAGACACCCTATGCTTAAGCAACGCCGCATGGTCGCCGAACAAATCGCTGGCGCTCTCTTCGAAGCCGAAGCCGCCATCGACGCGGCCATTGCCAAGACCGCAACCCTGACCGGCGTCATGCCGTCGCTCCGCAAGGAAGCCGGCGCCTCGGCCCTGATCGGCCAGGACGCGGTGGAAAGGGCGAGCCAGGCGATCATGGCGCTTGCCGACGCCCGCAGGGCTATCGTCGAAACGCACAAGGAGCTGTCGATCGCGAAGGAACAGATCGGTTTGGGTGCGGTCATGACCGACACGGGCGGCGACAAGCCCCCACCGCTCCTTGCCCGCGAAGTTCGCCAAATCCGCGCGGTCGCCGAGCGCGCCGCCTAGCAAGAAGACTTCCCAGCTTTGCGAGGCGCCCCGGCTGATGCAAGCTGGGGCGTCTTTCTTGCAGGGGCGAGCAACTGGTCGGCGCATACGGTATCCCGCCCTGGATCGGCATCGCCGTTGGTTGGGCCGTCTGCGGAAGCGCCCTGTGGAAGGGCGGCTGGTCCGAACGCGTCGTCGCATTCGGCTTTTTGTTAAGCTGGTTCGCCGATGCCCTGCTCAAGGATCATCGCTTCCAAGGCCCCCAATGGGCCGCCTTCGTTTCCGACACGGCCCTATTTCTGCTGATTCTTTTCGTCGCCGTGCGCAGCGCCCACTATTGGCCGTTGTTCGCTGCGGCATTCCAGTTGTTGGAGGTCGTCACCCACGTCGCAAGTACGATCGACCGTCACTTGAGTGCCTGGGCGTACATAACGGCCAATGTGATCTGGACCTACCTCATCCTGGGCTCAATCGCCTTCGGAACCTGGAACGCGTGGCGACGGCGAGACGACATCGCGCATGGCAAAGACCGTATCGCCGATCCTGACTCGGCGCGGCGGTAGCGGATAGCTGAAACCGCGCGGCGCCAACGTCCTATGTTTGCGGTTTGGCGCTTCGTGGCACGCGTGGCGCCCTGATCAGCCGCCGCCACTCATGGAAGGCCACCCCGATCGGGCTGGCGGCGTCGGCGTCATAGCCGGCCACGCCGAAGCGGTGGACGGTCGCGGGGCCTTCGGCGGCGAAGGTGCCGAACAGGCGGTCCCAGACGATCAGGACGCCGCCGAAGTTGCGGTCGACGTGGGCCGCCTCCAGGCTGTGGTGAACCCGGTGGTGCGACGGGGTCACCAGCGCCCATTCCAGCGGCCCCAGCCTCGGCGCCCACTCGCTGTGTACGCAGGCCTCCCAGATCAGCAGAAGGCCGAAGTAGAAGGCGGTCTGAAGGGGCGAGAAGCCGAGGAAGCCCAGCGGCGCCCATGAGAGCCAGGTCAGGGAGAAGACGTCCGTCCATCCCTGCCGGACCGATGTCAGCACGTTCAGCCGTTTGGCGGTGTGATGCGGGAAGTGGCTGGCCCAGAACCACGGCACATAGTGGTTCAGCCGGTGCCAGACGTAGTAGATCAGGTCGGCCAGGATGACCACGAGGACCGGCGCGCCGGGCAGCGATCCGAAGTCCGCGATGCGGTGAGAGTAGCCGAAGCCGATCGCCAAGGTGGAGAGCGCCGCGCCGGCGACGCCACTCACCGCCCAACCGGCGGCGAGACCCAGGCTCACCTCAGTGTCGCGCCACTCATAGAAGCGTCGCGTGAAGCGCCGGTCCGCCAGCGCTTCGATACAGACCAGGATGGCGACGAGGCCCAACAACAGCATGGCTGGGGCCTGGTCTCCGCCGCGGGCTAGTCGCGGTTGCGACGGCGCAGGCGCAAGGTCAGATAGCCAGCGCCGGCCACCGCCAGAACCGCGAGGCCAGGAAGGCCGGCGCCGAGCAGCGGCGCGGGGGCGCCCACGGTCGGCGGGCCTAGGTCGCCCGCGAAGCTCGCCGAGGTCGTCGCGAGCCAGCCGACGACGGCCCAGCCCGAAGCAGTCAACAGCGTCTTCATCCCAGCGCCTCCAAACAATTCATGCTTAACAATTCATGGCACGCTAGGCTTGCGCGGACAACCATTGTTCAATGAGCGACGTCATATGTCGAACCAGTCGCTGAACAAGCCTAGCATTCTGCCGGCCCGTGGGTTTGGCCGCCGGCAGATCTATGCCGCGGTCTTCGGACTGCTGATCGCCAACGCGGTCGTCGCCAAGGTAGGCTTGGCGCTCGCGCAGCTCGGGCTGGCGAACGCGCTCGCCTACGGGCTTGGCCTGAGCTGGGCGTTCTGGCTTTCCTTCGGGCTCTGCATCCGGTTGGCCCTGGCCGGCGAGGACGAGGCGGCGGGGCCGGCCGACCTGTGGGCCGCTGCGGCCGGCGTCGCCGTGGCGTTGGTCCCCCTCAGCCCGGCGAGCTCGCTGGCGGCCACCGGGCTCGGCCTCTTCATCGCGTTTGATCGGCGCCAGGATCCGCGCACCCGCGCCGCCGCCATGATCCTGGTGGCGATCGCCGTCCAGCTGCTGTGGAGCCGCCTGGTGATGCTGGTGTTCATCGCCCCGATCGCCAGCCTCGACGCGCATCTGGTCAGCCTGGTCGTGGGGACCCCGGTCCACGGAAATGTCGTGGCGTTCGTCCACGGCGTGGGCACCATGTCGATCCTGGGCGCCTGCACCTCGGTGCAGAACGCATCGGTCGCGCTCATGCTCTTCGTGGCGATCGTCAGGACCTTCCGGCCGCTGCCCGTGGCGTCCGAGATCGGCTACTTCCTTGGCGCCTTCCTGTCTGTCGTGGTGATCAACGTCGCGAGGCTCGCGCTGATGGCGCAGAACCTGGAGACGTTCCATCTCATGCACGGCGACGTGGGGGAGTCGGTCGTCAACGCGATCATCACAGTGAATGGCTTGGGGTGGGCGGTGCTGAGCGTGCGACGTGAGATATTCCGCTAGTCTGTGGGCTGGGGCGGCCGTCGTTCTGCTGCTCAGCGTCTCCCTGAAGTTCGCGGTCGGAACGCCGGCTGTGGTCCCCGAACGGCCGGCGCTCCGCGTCGAGGCGTTGCATCGCTTCCTGGGCGCCACGGCGGCAGCCGACGTCGAGGGGATCGCGTCGGGACTGCCAGGCTCGCCCCTGACCGGATGGCGCTTCGACGTGGATGGCTGTCGGGCGGCGGTTTTTCCGTCCGAGAAGCGCGGCGCGATGGACAGCTTCGTGCGCGCACACGGCCGCAGCAGCGACCGGGTGGCTTATGTCTACCGCGGCAGGATCAGCACGCAGCGCCCGACCTGGGTGCTGGCCCGCGACGTGATCGTCTATCGCGCGACCAGCATGTTCCGCACGCGCGGCGAGCCGGGGTATGTGGTCGTGATCTATGCGAAGAGCTGCGCCGGTCCGCCCGGCCTGCCGTGGGATCGGATGCCGTCGATCTGATCGCCTGGATCAGCCGGCCACCAGGGATGACCCCACCGGCGCGCCCGGCGCCACGCGGCGATAGATCAGCGCCTCGGCGATGTGGACCCGGCGGACCGTGTCGCCGCCTTCCAGGTCGGCGATGGTGCGCGCGAGGCGAAGCGTACGGGTCCAGCCGCGCGCGGTGAGGCCGCCGGCTTCCGCGGCGCGGGTCAACAGAGCCCGAGCCGGCGCGTCGAGGCTGGCGATGGTCTCGAGCCAGTCGCCCTCGGCCCGGGCGTTCAGGGCCGCGGCGCCGTCACCGGCCTTCGCCGCACGTTCGGCCTGTGCGCCGCGGGCCTCGGCGACCCGCGCCGCCGCCTCCGCCGTGCCCTCCGCCGGCGCAGGCAGGGCCAGGTCCGCGGCGGTCACCGGCGGGACCTCCACCTGCAGGTCGATGCGGTCCATCAGCGGGCCGGAGATGCGGCCCTGGTAGTCGCTCTGGCAGCGCGGCGCCCGGCCGCAGGCGCCACGCCCCGGCCCGCCCAGGCCGCAGCGGCAGGGGTTCATCGCGGCGACCAGTTGGACGCGGGCCGGATAGCGGACGTGGGCGTTGGCGCGCGCCACCACCACTTCGCCGGTTTCCAGGGGTTGCCGAAGGGAATCGAGCGCCTGGGCGGAGAACTCCGGCAGTTCGTCGAGGAACAGCACGCCATTGTGCGCGAGGCTGACCTCGCCCGGCTTGGCCTTCAGCCCGCCGCCGGTCAGCGCCGCCATGCTGGCCGAATGGTGCGGGTTGCGGAACGGCCGCGCGCGGGTCAGCGCGCCCTTTGCGATCAGCCCGGCCACCGAATGGATCATCGAGGTCTCGAGCAGTTCCTCCGGCGTCAGGGGTGGCAGCAGGCCGGGAAGCCGCGCGGCCATCATCGACTTGCCGGACCCCGGCGGCCCGACGAAGCAGAGGTTGTGGCTGCCCGCCGCGGCGATCTCCAGTGCGCGCTTGGCATTCTCCTGGCCCTTCACCTCGCGCAGGTCCGGGGCGCGCTCGGCGTCGCGCATCGGGCCGGGCCTGGGCGGCGACAGGATCTGCGTGCCACGGAAATGGTTCACCAGGGCGATCAGCGATGGCGCGGCCAGCACCCGCGTCTCGCCCGCCCAGGCGGCCTCCGCCCCGCAGGCTTCCGGGCAGATCAGGCCAAGTCCCATGCCGCCCGCAGCGACCGCCGCCGGCAGGGTCCCGGCCACAGGTGCGATCCGGCCGTCCAGGGAAAGCTCGCCCACTGCCGCCCAGTCGGCGAGCGCGTCCGGCGGCACGATGCCCATCGCCGCCATGACCGCCAGCGCGATCGGCAGGTCGTAGTGGCTGCCCACCTTCGGCAGGTCGGCGGGCGCAAGGTTGGCGATGATCCGCTTGCCAGGCATGGCCAGGCCAAGCCCGGCGAAGGCGGCGATCACCCGCTCGCGGCTCTCCGCCACGGCCTTGTCGCCCAGGCCAACAACCACGAAGGCGAACGTCCCCTGGGTGAGCTGCACCTCGACATCGACGCGCCGCGCCTCGACGCCTTCGAACGCCACCGTCACGACCCGCGCGGCCATCCCCTCAACCCCTTGTGGTCAAGCTCAACTTATCCACAACAAGCAGCACGCCGAAGAGGTCAGATCAAGAACAAAAATAGAACTAACAGAGAAATCCAGGGATTTCCATGACTTGATCGACGGACGGCTAGGCTTGCGATCGGATCGCCTCGATGCGTTCCCAAAGGATCTCGGTGGCGTCGATGCCGGTGAAGGTCTTGAGCGCCATGGCGCCGGTGGGCGAGGTGACGTTGATCTCGGTCAGGGAATCGCCGATCACGTCGATGCCGACGAACAGCAGGCCGCGGCGCTTGAGCTCCGGGCCGATGGTCTCGCAGATTTCGCGGTCACGGGCGGTGAGCTCCACAGGCTCCGCGACGCCGCCCACCGCCATGTTCGAGCGGATCTGGCCCTTCAGCGGCACGCGGTTGATCGCGCCCACCGCCTCGCCGTCGACCATCAGGATGCGTTTGTCGCCCTTGGTCACGGATGGCAGGAATTTCTGCACGATCACCGGTTCACGGACGATCTGGGCATGCAATTCCAGCAGCGTCCCGAAGTTGGGGTCGTCGGCCAGGTGCCGCGTGACGCCCGAGCCGCCCTTGCCGTTCAGCGGCTTCAGGACCACGTCGCCGTGCCGCGCACGGAACTCGGCGATCGCCGCGGGGTCGGAGCTGATCAGGGTCGGCGGCTGGAGCTGAGGGAAACGTGTGACGAACAGCTTCTCCGGCGCGTTGCGCACCTCGGTCGGGTTGTTCACCACCAGGGTCTTCGGATGCACGACCTCCAGGAAGTAGGTGGTGTCGATGTAGTGCATGTCGAACGGCGGATCCTGGCGGAAGAGGATCACGTCAAACTCGGAGAGGTCCGCGCGGCGGTGATCGCTCAGGGTGGCGTGGTCGCCGACCATGCGGCGGACGCTCGCGTCTCGGCCGCGGGCGAACACCCGGCCATCTTCCATGGCCAAGGCGTCGGGAGTGTAGACGAACAGGCTGTGGCCGCGCGCCTGGGCCTGCTCCATCATCATGAACGTCGTGTCGCCCCCGATGTTGATCCCCTCGATGGGATCCATCTGCACCGCGACCTTCAGAGACATGGAGAACTCCCGACAGCCAAGGCTTGGCACATAGGCCGCGCGGCGGCGCAACGCTAGTTCAGCTGCAGCCTGACCCGCTCGCGCTGCGCTCGCGCGGCCAGCGCCGCGCCGCCGTCCAGCGCGGTGGCGCGCGCCAGGGCCTCCAGCGATCCGGCCAGCGCGCCCTGGCCCTCGCGGGCGGCGGCGACGTCCAGCCAGGGGCGGTGGTCGGTGGGATCGAGCAGGGCCCGGCGCAGGGCTGAGCGCTCGGCGCGGTCGAAGTCGCGGGCCTGGCTGGCGCGGGCGTAGATGGTGTTCTGCAGGCGCACCAGGACGGCGCGGTCGCTCACGGGCGCCATCAGCCGGTCCAGCCGGTCGGCGACGTTGGGGGTCAGGCCGGCGTGCAGGGCGCGGCGGGTCAACTCCGACGGCAGGACCACCCGGCCCTCCGAGAACGGATCGAGCGCCAGCGGCCCCTCGTCGGTCTCGATGCGCAGCAGGAAGTGCCCCGGGAAATCGACGCCCTGAACTGTCAGGCCGCACTTGCGCGCAGTGTGCAGGTAGAAGACGCCCAGCGCCACGGCCAGGCCCTTGCGGCGCTCGCTCACCGCGAGGATGTCGGCGTTGTCCGGGTCGTCGTAGGTGAGCAGGTCGCCGGCCAGGCGCAGGTCGCCGGCCATGGCTTCGGCGAGCGCTTCCTCTGCGCTTTCCTGCTTCAGCCGCTGGGTCAGCCGTTCGACGCCGGCGGCGCCCAGTTCGCGCGCGGTCTGCGGGTCGCGGCTCGGGTCCTCGTGGATCGCGCACGCGATGGCCGCCTCCAGCAACGGGAAGTCGCCGTCGGCCGCCGCACCGGCGTCCAGCAGGATGGATTCAGCCTCTTCGCGGCCCATGCTACGCCGGTCTACTCCCTCAGCCGCCCTTCCAGGCGTCGGGAATATGCCTAGGAAGCTTGCCGGGCGCGAGCGCTATGAGGTCGAGGCGAACCGACGCACCCGAAAGCGCCGGCCGGCCAGCCGCCAAAGCCATGCCGGCCCGCCGCAGCCGCGCGCGCTGATCGACGGTGACGGTCTCCAGCGCCGCCATCAGGTTCGTGCGCCGCTTGACCTCGACCACCGCCAGCACCTTGCCGCGCAACGCCAGGAGGTCGATCTCCGCCTGCGGGGTCCTCAGGCGAAAGCCCAGGATGCGGTAGCCCTTGGCCATCAGCCACATGGCGGCCAGGACCTCCGCGCGGCGACCGGAGAGCCGCGAGGCGGTTCCCCGCGCCTGGCGCACGCTGTTCATCGACCCGCCCGCATGGCCATGGCGCGCTGGTAGACGTCGCGGCGCGAAAGCCCCAGCGCCTTCGCCACCTCGGCCGCGGCTTCGGCAGGGCGCAGGCGTGTGAGCGCGTCGGCCAGCGCCATGTCGATGTCGCCGGCGCTCGCCTCGGCCTCCTGGCCCGGCCCTACCAGTATGACCAGCTCGCCCTTCGGCGCGGCGAACCGCGGATCGGCGGCGAGATCAGGCAGCGGGCCGCGCACAATGGTCTCATAAAGCTTCGTCAGTTCACGGCAGACCACGCCCTCGCGCGGGCCCAACACGGCGGCCATGTCGGCGAGGCTCGCGGCCAGCCGAGAGCCGCCCTCGAAGAAGACGAGCGTCGCGCGGATCGGGCTCAGTTCCTCCAGGAAGGCGCGGCGTGCGGCGCTTTTCGGCGGCGGGAAGCCCGCGAACAGGAAGCGGTCGGTGGGCAGGCCCGCGGCCGAGAGTCCAGCCAGCAGGGCCGAGGCGCCCGGGACCGGGAAGACGGCCACGCCCTGCGCGGCGGCTTCCCGCACCAGCTTGTACCCCGGGTCGGAGACGAGCGGCGTGCCCGCGTCGGAGATCAGCGCCACGCGCTTTCCCTCGGCCAGCGCCGCCATGGCCTTGGGCCGCGCGCGCTCGGCGCCGTGCTCGTCGTAGCGCTCCAGTTTGGCCGATAGTCCGTAGGCGGAGAGAAGCTTGCCGCCGACGCGAGTGTCCTCGGCCAGCACGAGGTCGGCGGCCGCCAGGACGTCGAGCGCGCGCAGGGTTATGTCGCGCAGGTTGCCGATCGGCGTGGCCACCACATAGAGCCCCGGCGCCAGCGGCGCTTCGTCGAGCTGCGGCGGTGGAATGCCCCTGACCATGGCCGGAGGGTTCGCCGGTCAGGCGCTGCTTGGCAAGGCCTACGCACGGGGCATCCTGCGGCCAGGGGTATGGCTTGCGCCTCGCCGGCAAGGGGCCAGGCGATGTTCACGATCCCGTTGGCGCCCGCCGGCGTGCCATGGTGCTAGACTGCCATCGTTGGTTGCGTCCGCGTCTTCAACCCCGTTTCGACGGTTTTGGAAGGAGACCTCGAATGGCATCGACGAACAGCTTCCACGTAATTCCACCTTGGATGGCGCCGGAACTGAGCGCCCCCGCGCGCCGGGGGATGATGGCTCCGCGTCCCGGATTCTATCTCGCCGTCATCTTGTTCCTGGCCGTATTCCTCGGCGGCCTGCTTGCCGCCCCGCCGTCCGCGCGGGCTGTCACGTTTGTAGGCGGCGATTGCGCCTTCGCCACCCAGGCCAGCGGCTACCGCCTGGATTCCTGCAAGAACCTGACAAAGTTCACGGTCAACGACATCCACCTGACCATCAGCCACCCCGGCCTGCCGAACGTCACGCTCGACTTCGCCGAGACGTTTGGCTGCTCACTGAGCGGAACCTGCTTCGGGCCTGACGTCGGGTCGGGCGGCACGTGGAACGGCATCGGTGGCAGCATCGGCGCGACCGCCAATCCCCTCGTCTGGGATCTGAGCCAGTTCCCCTCGGTGAACTTCCGGCCGACCTCTGTCAAAATCACAGGCAACTGGACCTACAATGGCACGGCGGTCCCCGAGCCGGGCGCTTGGTCGCTGCTGATTGTCGGCTTCGCAATAGCCGGGACAGTTCTGCGCTTTCGCCGCCGCCGCGGCGACGTGGCGCGGCGGGTTGCGATCGGCTGAGGCTCAGCGGATCGATCGCGGCGCCGCGCGTGCGCCGGCGGCCAGCGCGAGAGATCCGCAAGGTCCGCCAAGGTCGGATGCGGATGTCCGAGATGATCTCCGACCCTAAGCGGCCAGTTCGCGCGTCAGCCGATCCAGGACCAACCTGCCGGCGGCCGTGGCGCGCAGGCGGCGCGGGTCGTCGGCGAGCAGGCCGAGCGCGATCAGCTCGGCCACCGTCTGTGGCGCGATCCCGAGCGCTGCCACCTCGGCGCGACCGACGCCTTCGGTGATCCGCAAGCCACTCAGCAGACGCTCCTGAGCCGTTTCGCGCGGATCGAGCGCTTCGCGGGTCGAAAGGCCGAGACCGGTGTCGGCCACGTGGGAGATGTAGTCCACTGGCTTCGGCGCGGCGTAGGTCGCCTGGCGCAGGGCGGCGACCGTGATCCGCCCATGCGCGCCGGGGCCGACGCCCACATAGTCCTGGCCGGTCCAATAGACGAGGTTGTGGCGCGAGCGGGCGGCCGCGCCGCGGGCGTGGTTGGAGACCTCGTAGGCCTCGAAGCCGGCGGCCTGCAGGACCTCCTGCGTGACGTCGAAAAGCTCGGCGGCCAGTTCCGCGTCTGGTGGCGCAAAAACGCCGCGGCGCACCGCGCGGTCGAACGCTGTGCCGGCCTCAATGGTGAGTTGGTAAGGTGACAGGTGCTCGGCGCCGAGGTCCACGGCGGCGCGCAACTCGGCGGCCCAGGCCTGCGGCGTCTGGCCGGGCCGCGCGTAGATCAGGTCGATGGAAAGCCGCGGAAAGGCGCGCGCAGCAGCCTTCGTTGCGCGAATCGCGCTCGCCGCGTCGTGGTTGCGGCCGAGGAACGTCAGCGCCGCGTCGTCCAGCGACTGCAGGCCAAGCGACAGCCGGTTCACCCCAGCTGCGGCGAAGGCTGCAAAGCGCGCGGCCTCAGCGTCGGTCGGATTGGCCTCGAGGGTGACTTCCAGGTCGTTGGCCGGCGTCCACAGCCGTCGGGCGGCCGCGATGATTTCGCCCGCCCAGTAGGGGTCCATGAGCGAGGGCGTGCCGCCGCCGAGGAAGATGGAGACGAGCTCGCGCGGCCCGGTCAGCGCGGCTTGCGCCTCCAGGTCGGCGACGATCGCGCGCGCCAGGACCGCCGGTTCCTCACCCTTGCGATCCTTGAAGACGTTGAAGTCGCAGTAGGGGCAGATGCGCGCGCAGTACGGCCAGTGGACGTAGAGCCCCAGCCTTGGACTTGTCACAGAAGCGCGGCCTTCAGTTTGGCGAAGGCGCGGGCGCGGTGGCTCATGGCGTCCTTGGCAGCCGGGTCCATTTCGCCGAACGTCAGCTCGCCGCCCTGGGGCACGAAGATCGGGTCGTAGCCGAATCCGCGGTCGCCGCGCGGCGGGAAGGTCAGCACCCCGTCGACGCGGCCTTCGACCACCACCGCCGGTCCGCCCGGCCAGGCCACCGCCAGCGCGCAGGTGAACCAGGCGGTGAAGTCGCGGGCCTGGGCTTCGTCCAGTCGCGCCTCCACCTTGGCCATGGCGACGGTGAAGTCGCGGCCTGGGCCTGCCCAGCGCGCCGAATAGATGCCGGGCGCGCCGTCCAGCGCGGCGACCGACAGGCCGGAGTCGTCGGCCAGCGCGACCAGGCCGCTGGCCTCCGCCGCCGCGCGGGCCTTAAGGAGCGCATTGCCGACGAAGGTGGCCTCGGTTTCGTCCGGCTCGGCCAACCCAAGTTCGCCCGCCGTCGCGAGGGGAAAGCGATTCTCCAGGATCTCGGCCAATTCGCGGGCCTTGCCGGGGTTATGGGTCGCCACCACCAGCCGCGTCCCGGGCTCCAGCTTCAGCACCATCGATTTAAAGCCTCTTTTACCGGTGGCGGACCATAGACCCAGCCCGCTCTGTTGCATTGCGAAAGTTTAACTTCGTGACTCGATGTTAATTTGATCGCTAATCGATGCGAGCGTATTGAATGTCGGCATCGAAATCGGTTTCGACTCCACCCTATGCGCTGCATCGCAGCATGAATTTGAAGGACCAAGACCATGTTCAACGCCGTCACGCGGACATTCGAGCGGATCGCGCTTCCCGTGTTCCTGATGCTGGCCATCACACCGATGCTGGCTGTCGCCGCCGCCGCTTCGATCCACTAGGCTCATCGCCTTGCGGTTCGTCCGACCCGCTCCCGCTGCCGCCATCCCCCAGGGCGCAGCCCGGGCGGGTCTTGGCGTTGAGAGCGACCGGGGAGGATATTGGATGCGCGCGCTCGGGCCGGGATCGGTCTCCAGCTTCCTGAAGATCATCCTCGACGTCGTCTTCGCCGCGCTCTGGATCAGCCTGGGCGCCGTGGGCCTGGCGATGCTCGCCGCCCTGCTGTTCAGCTTCAATCCGGACCTGTTCCCCGCCGTGATGAGCGCCGAGGCCGCCACGGTGGCGCGCAACGGCCCGCTGCTGGCCGGCACCCTGCTGGTCGCCGGCCTCTCGATCGGCGGCGTGCTGGTGATCGTCCATTCCCTGCGCCGGATCTTCGTGACCCTGACCGCGGGCGACCCCTTCCATCCGCACAACGTCAAGCGCCTGCGCCTCATCGGCCTGATGCTGGCCGCCCTCGAGCTTGGCCGCTACGCCGTCTGGGGCCTGATGCCGATGTTCCCGGGGCTGAAGCGCGACGAGCCGCATTTCAACCTCACCGCCTGGTTCTCCGTCCTGGTGGTCTTCGTTCTTGCCGAGGTGTTCCGCGAGGGCGCGAGGCTACGGCGCGAAGCCGAGCTGACGATCTGAGGCGCGCGGGCCATGCCGATCCGGGTTCAACTTGACCGCGTCCTGCTCGAAAAGCGCATGTCGCTGACTGAGCTTGCCGACAGGGTCGGCGTCACCATCGCCAACCTCTCGATCCTGAAGACCGGCAAGGCGCGGGCCGTGCGGTTCTCGACGCTCGCCGCCCTCTGCCGCGAGCTCGAATGCCAGCCCGGCGACCTGCTGCTCTATGAAGCTGGGCCGTCCGACGACGTCCCCGAGGACGACGACGCCACCTAGGCTGCATGCGGCGATGCAGCGCAACTCCCAAGCGTCACCTTGGAAAGCCTTGCAGTCTCAATGAGTGACACCTATATGCGCTGCACAATGCTGCGCTGCACAAAGGAGTGTCGCCATGATCGCTGCGTTTGAACGCTTCCTGGACGCCCTGTTCGCCCCGCTCGCCCGCGAGCTGGCCCGGATGCCGGCCTCGGCTTTCCGCCACCTGCTGGCCGGCCTCTAAGGAAAACCGAGCACGACCGGCTGGGAGTTCTACCCGCCGGTCGCCGCTTTCTGCAGGGCGACCAGTTCGCCGATTCCCTTGCGGGCTAGGGAAAACAGGGCCTCGAACTCCCCCTCCGAAAAGCCGCGCTTCTCGCCGGTGGCCTGGATCTCCACGATATCGCCGTGACCGGTCAGGACGAAGTTGGCGTCGGCCTCGGCGTTGGAGTCCTCCTCGTATTCCAGATCGAGCACCGGGGTTCCGTTGAACACCCCGCAGCTGATCGCCGCGACCTGGTCGAGGATCGGGTCGGTGGCGATCACGCCTTCGTCCAGCAGATATTTCGTCGCCAGCCGCAGCGCCACCCAGGCGCCCGTCACCGAGGCGGTACGCGTGCCGCCATCGGCCTGGATCACGTCGCAGTCGACGGAGATCTGGCGCTCGCCTAGCGCCCTCAGGTCCACGACCGCGCGCAGAGACCTGCCGATCAGCCGCTGGATCTCCTGGGTCCGCCCCGACTGCTTGCCCTGCGCGGCCTCGCGCCGACCGCGCGTGTGGGTCGCCCGCGGCAGCATGCCGTACTCGGCGGTGACCCAGCCCTGGCCCTTGCCGCGCAGGAACCCCGGCACGCCTTCTTCCAGGCTCGCCGTCACCAGCACCTTGGTATGGCCGAAGCTGACCAGGCAGGACCCTTCCGCATAGCGGTTCACGCCCGTCTCCAGGGTGACGGGGCGCAGCATGTCGGCGAGGCGTTCGGACGGACGCATGGGCGGGGAACTCCTGGAGATGTCGGGCGGCTTGCGCGGACTGAGGCCGCGCTTATCCTAGATCGAAGAGGTCCAGTCCATGGACGCCAGCACGACGCATCGCCGACGTTTTAAGTGAGCAGCCCCCTCTTCGCCCGCGGCCCTTCCCTGGCCGAGCTCGACGAACGTGCGCGCGACATCTTCCGGCGCATTGTGGAAAGCTATCTGGAGACCGGGGAGCCCGTCGGTTCGCGCACACTGTCCAAGGCGGGCCTGCCGCTCTCGCCCGCCTCGATCCGCAACACCATGCAGGACCTGACCCAGCTTGGCCTGCTGGGCGCGCCGCACGTCAGCGCCGGGCGCCTGCCGACCCATGCGGGCCTGCGGCTGTTCGTCGACGGCCTCCTGGAGGTGGGTGACATCGGCGCCGACGAGCGCCAAGCGATCGAGGCCCGCCTGCACGCCCATGGCCGCAACTTCGAAGACGCGCTCAATGAAGCGAGCGCCATCCTCTCGGGCCTGGCCGGCGGCGCCGGCGTGGTGGTCACGCCGAACCGCGACGCGGGCGTAAAGCATGTGGAGTTCATCGCGCTCGGCGTCGAACGGACTCTGGCGATCATGGTCTTCGCAGACGGCACGGTGGAGAACCGCCTGATCCGCCTGCCGGCAGGCGTCACGCCGTCCGCGCTCATCGAAGCCTCCAATTTCCTGAACGCGCGCCTGCGCGGCCGCACCCTCATCGAGGCCAAGGTCGACCTGCGCGCCGACCTCGACCGGGCGCGGCGCGAGCTCGACGCCACCGCGGCGCGGCTGGTGGAGGACGGGCTGGCCGCCTGGAGCGGCGGCGAGGCCGAGGATCGCGCCCTGATCGTCCGCGGCCGCGCGAACCTGCTGGAAGAGGCCGGCGCGGCCGACGACCTGGAGCGGGTCCGTTCGCTTTTCGAAGATCTGGAGCAGAAGGAGCAGCTGATCCAGCTTCTCGACGGAGTGCGCGAGGGCCAGGGCGTGCGCATCTTCATCGGCGCGGAGACCCGGCTGTTCTCGCTTTCGGGTTCCGCCGTGATCGCGGCCCCCTATATGACGGGGTCGCAGCGGGTGCTGGGCGCGATCGGCGTGATCGGGCCCGCGCGCCTGAACTATGCCCGTATCATCCCGTTGGTAGACTATACCGCCAGGGTGCTGGGCCAGGTGATGAACGCTTAAAGAGACGAAAGACCGATGTCCGAAGACGATACGCACCAAGGCCCCGACGAGGCCGACGCCTTCATCGCCGAGGCGACCGAAGGCGAGCTTGCCGCTCTGAAGATGGAGACCGCGGCGCTCAAGGAGCAGATCCTGCGCTACGCGGCCGAGGCGGAGAACACCAGGCGTCGCGCCGAGCGTGAGGCGAACGACGCGCGCGCCTATGCGATCCAGAAATTCGCCCGCGACCTCCTGGGCGTGGCCGACAACCTCGCTCGGGCCCTGGCCCACGAGCCGGCGGCGGGCGAGGATCCGGCGGTGAAGAACTTCGTGCTCGGCGTCGAGATGACCGAGAAGGAGCTGCTGGGCGCGTTCGAGCGAAACGGGTTGAAGCGGATCCTGCCGCCCAAGGGCGAGAAGTTCGACCCACACCAGCACCAGGCGATGACCGAGGTGGCCGGCACCGAGGTCGCCCCGGGCCGCATCGTGGAGGTCATGCAGCCGGGCTACGAGTTGCTCGGCCGTCTGGTCCGCCCGGCGATGGTCGTGGTGGCCGCCAAGGAGGGCGCGGCGCAGGCTCCGGGCCAGGCCAATGGCGCGGGTCCGAATCCCTACGGCGGCGCCGACGAGGCCGATCCGGGCGGAGCTGTCGATCGGCGCGCCTGAGAGGCGTCCCGGCCCTTCCAAGGCCCTCGATTTTCGCTAATGTCGCAAGTCCCTTCCAAGTCGGGGGGCGCAGGCTGCGAATCGCACCTGCGCGGTGCGGTTCGGACAAAGACATGAAGCTGACGATCGAGCGCGCGGCGCTCCTGAAGGCGCTGGGGCACGTGCAGAGCGCCGTGGAGCGGCGCAACACCATCCCGATCCTGTCCAACGTGCTGCTGTCGGCCGAGCGCGACCGGCTGACCTTCTCGGCCACCGACCTGGACATGGAGATCATCGACGAGGCCCTGGCCCAGGTCGACCAGCCCGGCCAGATCACCGCGCCGGCCCACACGCTCTACGAGATCGTCCGCAAGCTGCCCGAGGGCGCCGACGTGGTGCTGGGCTTCACCGGCGAGGATCCGCGCCTGACTGTCTCGGCGGGCCGCAGCCGCTTCAACCTGCCGGTGCTGCCGGCCGGCGACTTCCCGGTGATGAGCGCCGACGGGCTTTCCGGCCGCCTGGCGGTCGACGTGACCGACCTGATCCGGCTGATCGACAAGACCCGCTTCGCGATCTCGGCGGAGGAGACCCGCTACTACCTGAACGGCCTCTATCTCCATACCGTCGTCGAGGACGGCCAGCCGAAGCTGCGGGCGGTGGCGACCGACGGCAGCCGCCTGGCCCTGGCCGAGATGATGGCGCCCGAAGGCGCGTCGGGCGCGCCCGGCGTCATCGTGCCGCGCAAGACGATCAACGAGGCGCGGCGCCTGCTGGAGGACGCCGGCGAACAGGTCGAGCTGCAGATCAGCCCTCAGAAGGTGCGCTTCGACTTTGGCGGCGCCGCGCTCACCTCGAAGGTCATCGACGGCACCTTCCCCGACTATCCCCGGGTGATCCCCAAGGACAACAACCGCATCGTGCTGGTCGATTCCAAGCTGTTCGCCCAGGCGGTCGACCGCGTCGCCACCATCTCCGCGGAAAAGAGCCGATCCGTGCGAATGGCTGTGGAAGACGGAAAATGCGTGCTGACCGTGCGCAACATGGAAGCCGGCCAAGCCGTGGAGGAGCTGGAGCTCGACTACGACGGCGACCCCTTCGAGCTGTCGTTCAACGCCCGTTACCTGCTGGACATCACCGACCAGATTTCGGGCGGGATGGCCGAGCTGCGGTTCGGCGGCCCCAACGATCCGGCGCTTGTGCTCGATCCACAGGACGCCGACGTCCAGTACATCCTGATGCCGCTGCGGGTCTGATCGTCGCGGACGGGACTTTCCCGCCCCGGGAGGCGACGACCTGAGCGACGGCGCGCGGAATGCGCGCCTCGGGCGAATGCGCTTCGCGCGCGCGGGACTTGACCTTAAAGACCTCGCTTGATGGGATAACGAGGTTGCGCGAACGTGGGCCGGCCTTGGCATTCATCCAGGGGTGGGGAAAAGGCATGGTCGCCCAACAGGCTGCCGTGACGCTCGAGGACATCAGCCGCGACGCCATGGCGGCGGACCTGACGGACGGCGAGCGGCAGGCGTGGATCGAGGACGCCCTCGACTGCATCCGAACGAACGGGGCGGTCGTCGTCCGCAACGCGATCCCGCCGGAGGTCATCCGCGCGGTGAACGACGAATTCCGCGTCCGGCATGACGTCCACATGGCGCCGGGCCAGAAGAAGCTGTTCCGCAGGTTCCAGAGCGATCCGCTGCGGGCGCAGGTGCCGACGGCGGTCTCCGGTCCGGTCGCCGATCCGCGGTTCTTCGCCCCGCCGTCCGTGCTGGCGCTGGCGCGCGAGCTGGTCGGCGACGACTTCATCATCGGCGACATGGGCGTGGTGATCTCGCACGGCGGGGCCACCAAGCAGGAGATCCACCGCGACTCAAGCCCGCTGTTCGACGGGGCGGAAATGGACCTCGACCTGCCGATGTTCTGCCTGATGGTGCTTGTGCCGCTGGTCGACGTCAGCGCGGACATGGGTCCGACCGAGTACTGGCCGGGCAGTCACCGCATCAAGGACACGGACGCCGTCACGGTCAATCCGCCGATCCAGATCCCGGTTGAGGCGGGAACGGTGTGCCTGCACGACTCGCGCCTGGTGCATCGCGGCGGACGCAACGAGGCCGGGCCCGTCCGGCCCCTCCTCTATTTCGGCTTTCACCGCAATTGGCACTTCGACAACGACGGCTTCGACTACAAGCCGCAGATCCGCATCAACGAAACCATGCTTCAACGCTTGCCTGAAGAGCACAGGCGGCGGTTCCGCTGGGCCCTGCACCTCAACCGCGTCGAAAGCCTCTACGAGTTCACCCGCCTGTGGACGCGCCGCATCCACAGAAGCCTGACCGGGCAAGGGTACATCTAGATGAGCCAGGCGGAACGGCCGGGCCTTGTCCGCGAGGCCCTGGGGCCGGACGTCACCCCCGATGCGCGGGAAGCGTGGCTCAGGTCCGCAGCCGACGACTTCCGGACCAACGGCGTCGTCACCCTGCGCAACGCCATTCCGCGGCCTCAGGTCGAGGCCGTGCTCCGAGCCCTCAAGGCCCAGCCGATGAAGGGCGACGACGGCGACGACCGCCCGTTCCAGCCAGCGCCGCTGCGGCCGCGGATTCCTGTCGCACTGGAAGGCGCTCTCGCCGATCCGGCGGTCTTCGCGCCGCCCTCGGCCCTGGCCCTGGCGCAGCGGCTGCTGGGCCAGGAGACGATCATCGGCGAACTCGGCCTCGTGATCTCGCGTCCGGGCGACGGTCCGCGCGAAGCTCGCCGCGCCGCCATCCCGCTGTTCGGGGGTCTGGACGTCGAGAGCGATGTGCCGTCGGCGGCGGTGACGATGCTGGCGCCCCTGGTCGACGCGGGGCCGGACGCGGGCTTTCCCGAATACTGGGTCGGCAGCCACCGGACACGCGGCGGCGCGGCCGATTTCGCCGAGGCCCCGTTCCAGCCCGCCTTCGAGGCGGGCTCGGTCGTAATCAGCGACTGGCGAACCCTCTATCGCGCCGGCCCGAACACCTCGGGCGCGACCCGGTCGGGCCTCTATGTCTCCTTCCAGCGGAAATGGCTGCTGTCGCTCTCGGGGACCGAATACAAGCCCGGCCTGCGCGTCCCGGCGGCCACGCTGAAGCGGCTGCCCCAGGCCTGCCAGCCGCTGGTCGCCTGGGCGCTCCACCAGAACAAGACCGACGACGTCTCCGAGTTCGTACACCTGTGGCTGGGCCGGGCGGTCAAGGGCCTCCAGGCCGCAAGGGGCGGCTAAGGTTCGATGCGCCTTGGCCAGGCCCGCCGAGCCGCTTTCGCGGAACGCCGTCTTGGCTCTAGATTTGCAGGCTTAAGAGGATCGATACCGAGGGCGCCCAAAGAGGGACCACTCGGGGCTCATCCAGGGTGGGGGACGGTATGGCAGCCGTGAAGCGGGCCGCGAAGGCTGAAGCTGTGAAGGTCGGGGACGTCGTTCGCGACGCCATGCGGCCGGACATGACGGGGTCGGAACAGCAGGCCTGGGTCGAGGACGCGGCGAGCTGCGTGCGGCGCAACGGCGGCATCGTTCTGCGCGACGCCATCCCCAAGCCTGTGCTCGACGCTGTGCTGGAGGACTTCAAGGTCCGCCACGACGTCCACATGGCGCCCGGCCAGAAGAAGCTCTACCGCCGCTTCCAGTCCGACCCGTTGCGCGCCCAGGTGCCGATCGCCATCGACGGGCCGGCCGCCAATCCGGCGTTCTTCGCCCCGCCCTCGGTCACGGCCCTGGCCCGCGAGCTGATGGGCGAGGACCTGATCATCGGCGAGATGGGCGTGGTAATCTCCCACGCCGGCGCCGGTCCGCAGGAGATCCATCGCGACAGCCACTTCCTGTTCGGCGGCATGGACATGGAGATGGACCTTCCGCCTTTCGCCATGACCCTGCTGGTCCCGCTGCTGGATGTGACGGAGGGCATGGGCCCCACCGAATTCTGGCCGGGCAGCCACCTGGATCGCGACGAGGCCGCGGCCACCGCCAGCCCGCCGCAGCGCGCGGTGGTGAGCGCCGGCTCGGTGACCTTCATCGACTCGCGTGTCCTGCACCGCGGCGGCGCCAACGTCACCGGTCCGGTGCGGCCGACAGCCTATTTCAGCTTCCACCGCCCCTGGTACGTCGAGAAGTACGGCTACGAGGAAAAGCCGCAGGTGCGGGTGACGCCCGCCATGCTGGAGCGCCTGCCGGAGGCCTATCGGCCGCTGTTCTCCTGGGCCCTGCACCTGAACCGCACCGACAGCGTCCAGGAGTTCGTCTATCGCTGGACGGGCCGCATCCGCCGCCGGCTGCTGAAGCTGAAGGGGGCCTGATCGCGCCTCAATGCCCGTGCGAGCCTTCATAGACGCCGGGCGCTGCCAGTTCGCTTTCCGGCCCTTCGGTCCCCCGCGCCAGCACGAAGCGGCGGTCGCAGTAGGTGCATTCGACGAAATCGGCCTCGCCCATCTCCAGGTAGACCCGCGGATGGCCGAGCGCGCCGCCGACTCCGTCGCAGGCCACGCGCCTGGACCGCACCACGATCACCTCCGGCGGCGGGATGGCCGACGGCTCGCCCGGCGAGGCGGCCGCCTCGGGCGGTTTGACCTTGCGGCCAGCCTTGGTCGGAGCTTTGCGAGCCATCTAAGCAGTCCTCGTTCGCGGTCCCGATTGTGATGGGCGCCGCGCGCGCCTAGGTATGCGAGCGCGGCTTTCGCCGTCAATCAGCGGCAAGAATTTGGCGACGGCACGAGCACGGCGGCGGGATGAGTATGGATCTTCCGGATTACGCGATCGAGGCGCGGGGCCTCATCAAGACCTACGCGGCCACCAAGACGACGCCTGAGATGCAGGCCCTGCGGGGGATCGACCTGGCGATTCCGCGGGGCTCGATCTTCGGCCTGCTGGGCCCCAACGGCGCCGGCAAGTCGACCTTCATCAACATCCTGGCCGGCCTTTGCCGCAAGACCGCCGGCACGGTGCAGATCTGGGGGCGCGACATCGACGAGCGTCCCCGCGACGCCCGGGCGGCGATCGGCGTGGTGCCGCAGGAGATCGCCGCCGACCCCTTCTTCACGCCGCGCGAGTCGCTGGAGGTCGCCGCCGGCATGTACGCCGTGCCGCCGTCCGAACGCCGCACCATGGAGCTGCTGAACGCGCTCGGCCTTGGCGACAAGGCCAACGCCTACGTCCGCCAACTCTCCGGCGGCATGAAGCGCCGCCTGATGGTCGCCAAGGCCATGGTGCACAATCCGCCAGTGCTGATCCTCGACGAGCCGACCGCCGGCGTCGACGTGGAACTGCGCCGCCAGCTCTGGGCCTATGTGCTGGAGCTGAACCGCAAGGGCGTGACCATCGTGCTGACGACGCACTACCTGGAAGAGGCCCAGGAGCTCTGCGACCAGATCGCCATCGTCAACCGCGGCCAGGTGGTGGCCTGCGAGGCGACCTCGACGCTGCTCAACCGCATGGACACCCGCAAGGTGCTGGTGACGCCGCAGGAACCGATGACCGCAGCGCCCGCTCTGCCTGGCTTTGAAACCGCGCTCCTACCGTCGGGCGGCTTCTCGGTGGGTTACCGCACCGGCCAGTCCAGCGTCGAGCAGGTGCTGGCCGCCATCCGCGCCAAGGGCGTCCACATCAAGGACATCTCCACCGAAGATCCGGATCTCGAGGACGTGTTCGTCTCGCTCACCTACGCCGCGCCGGAAGTCGCCTAATTCCCTCCCCGCTAAGGAGGGGACGTCAGCGCCCCGATATCCGCCCACCGATAGGCCACCTCGTATAGCAGCCGCCCGCCGGGCCCCGGCTCCTGTCGAGGCGCCTCGGCCACGCCGCCCAGATGTTCGTAGAAGCGGCGCGCGGGTATGTTGTCGCGCAGAACCGAGATCATCAGCGAGGTCGCGCCCTGCGCCGCCAGCGCGCGGGCGGTTTCCGTCATCAGCTGTGCGCCCAGCCCGCGACCTTGTGCCTGGCGCAGGACGTAGAGGGTGGCGATCTCCGCCTCGCCGGGTGTCGCGCGCCGGGAAGGTCCGCCCTGGGCGTAGGCCACCAGGCCATAGCGGTTGGCGGCGGCTAGGGTGACGCTCGGTCCGGGATCGGTCAGCGCACGGCGAAAGCGGCGCGTGAAGCCCGGCTCGCTCATCCGCGCCAGGAAGGCGTCCGGCAGGAGCCCACGATAGGTCTCTCGCCAGGAGGTGACATGGACGCGCGCCAGGTCCTCGGCGTCCGACGGTCCCGCGGGGAAGACCACGAAGCTCAAAGCGGCAGAAGCTCCACCAGATGCTGCATCCGTCCACAGCTTGGGCCTGTTCGCCGCATGTTCAAGGGGCTGCCGGGGGCTGACGGGACTCGATGCGCCCGCTAGCGTCCCTCGGCCCATGAACGCTCACTCAACTCCAGATCCGGCCGCCGCCTTGCCCGATCCATCCGCGGGCGCCTCGCCGGTGATGGCGCAGTATTTCGAGGCCAAGACCCGCCAGCCCGACGCCCTGGTGTTCTTCCGCATGGGCGATTTCTACGAGCTGTTCTTCGAGGACGCAGGCAAGGCCTCGGCCGCGCTCGGGATCACGCTCACCGCCCGCGGCCAGCACGGCGGCGCGCCGATCCCGATGTGCGGCGTGCCGGTGCATGCGGCGGAGGCCTATCTCGCCAAGCTGATCCGCGCCGGCTTCAAGGTTGCCGTCTGCGAGCAGATGGAGAACCCCGCCGAGGCCAAGAAGCGCGGCTCCAAGTCGGTGGTGCATCGCGACGTGGTGCGCGTGGTGACGCCGGGCACGCTCACCGAGGAAGGCCTGCTGGACGCCCGCGGCGCAAACCGCCTGGCGGCCATCGCCGTGCGCGGCGGACAGGCGGCGGTGGCCAGCGTCGAGCTTTCCACCGGCGAGGTGGAGTGCCTGGCGACTGGCGCCGCGGGCCTCGCCTCGGCTCTGGCGGCGCTCGGCCCGTCGGAGATCCTGGTTCCTGACCGGCTCTTCGTCGATGAGCAGGTTTCCCTGGCGCTGAAGGCGGCCGGCGGCTTCGTCCAGCCGCTGCCCCAGGCCCTGGCCGAGCCGGCGGCGTCGGAAGCGCGGCTGAAGCGGCTCTACGGCGTCGAGACCCTCGACGGCTTCGGCGCGCTTTCAGGCGCGGAGGTCTCGGCGCTCGGCCTGATCGCGGCGCACCTGGAGACCACCCAGGCCGGCAAGCTGCCGGCGCTCTCGGCGCCGCGACGGGCAGGCGAGGCCGACGTCATGGCTATCGACCCGGCGACGCGGACCAGCCTGGAGATCGAGAAGGCGACCTCCGGGGCGCGCGAGGGTTCGCTGCTGGGGGCCATCGATCGCACGGTGACGGCGCCGGGCGCACGCCTGCTGGCCGCGCGGCTTGCCCGCCCGCTGCTCGACCCGGCTGCGATCGACGCACGGCTCGACGCCGTGGCCTGGTTCTGCGAGCACCGGCCGCAACGCCAGAAGCTGCGCGAGGCGCTGAGGGGTCTGGGCGACATGGCGCGCGCGCTGTCGCGCCTGGCGCTGGGCCGCGGGGGCCCTCGCGACCTCGGTTGCGTGCGCGACGGCCTGGCGATCGGCGAAGCGGTCACCGGCCTCTTCGCGGCGACCAGGGACCCGTTGGTCCAGCCGCCGAGCGAAGTGACCGACGCGCTGCGGGCCCTGACGCCGGCGCTGCGTCCCGATCTCGCCCAGTTTCGTGCCCTGCTGGCCGAAGGCCTGGGCGACGACCTGCCGGCCCAGGCCCGCGATGGCGGCTTCGTGAAGGAAGGCGTTCGCCCGGAGCTCGACCAGGCCCGCGCCCTGCGCGATGACAGCCGCCGCGTGATCCTGCAACTCGAGGCGCGGCTGGCCTCGGAGAGCGGCGTCGCCCTGAAGGTCCGCCACAACGCCGTGCTGGGCTACTTCGTCGAGACCACCGCCAAGGCCGCAGAGCCGCTGTTCACCCCGCCCCTGAACGTCACCTTCATCCACCGCCAGACGCTGGCCAACCAGGTGCGCTTCACGACCGTCGAGTTGGCGGAGCTCGATGCGAAGATCGCCCAGGCCGCCGAGCGCGCGCTGGCCATCGAGCTCGACACCTTCGAGGCCTGGCGCGCCGCTTCGATCGAGGTCGCCGAGGCCATCCAGGCTGCCGCCTCCGCCGCGGCTCGCCTGGACGTCGCCGCCGGCGTCGCCGAGTGGGCCGAGGACGTCGGCGCGGCGCGGCCGCTCGTCGACCGATCCACCGCCTTCGAGGCCGAAGCCGCGCGCCATCCGGTGGTCGAGAGCGCCGTACGCCGGGCGGGCGAGGCCTTCACGCCCAATGATTGCCGGCTCGACGGCGCCGGCGCCGGCGGCTCCAGGCTGACGCTGGTCACCGGCCCGAACATGGCCGGCAAGTCGACCTTCCTGCGCCAGAACGCCCTGCTGGCCGTGCTGGCCCAGGCCGGCTGCTTCGTGCCGGCCAAGCGCCTGCGGCTGGGCGTCGTCGACCGCCTGTTCAGCCGGGTCGGCGCGGGCGACGACCTGGCCCGCGGCCGCTCGACCTTCATGGCCGAGATGGTCGAGACCGCCGCGATCCTCACCCAGGCGACGCCACGCTCCTTCGTCATCCTCGACGAGATCGGCCGCGGCACCGCCACCTACGACGGCCTGGCCATCGCCTGGGCTTGCGCCGAAGCCCTGCACGAGACCAACCGTTGCCGCGCGCTCTTCGCGACCCACTATCACGAGCTCGCCGTGCTGGAGCAGCGCCTGGCCTTCGTCGCCAACCTGTCGCTGAAGGCCAAGGAGTGGAACGGCGAGCTGATCTTTCTGCACGAGGCCGGGCCGGGGCCCGCCGACCGCAGCTATGGCGTGCAGGTGGCCAAGCTGGCGGGCGTTCCTGCGCCGGTCGTGTCGCGGGCGCGGGAGGTGCTGGAACGGCTGGAGCGGGAGGCCGGCGCGCCCGCCCATCTCGACGACCTGCCGCTGTTCGCCGCAGCGGCCCCCGGCGTCGCGGAACGCTCCGGCCCGAGCCCCGCGGAGGAAGCCCTGCGGATCATGGACCCCGACGGCATGAGCCCGCGCGAGGCGATGGACGCGCTCTATCGGCTGAAGGGGCTGCTCAGCTGACCGGCCTCAAGGCCCTGATGGTCGACGTGGACGGGGTTGTCATAATCCCGCCGCCTGGCGGTTGGGCCACTGCACTGCACCGGCGAGCGGCGGCTGTCGGACCTCCTCCCGCTCTGAGCTAATTTCGGCATTCAACAAAATAAGGCTTGCGTCATAGGTGTTGTTCGGTAGTTTGCTTTTTAGCGAAATACAAAACACCAACGGCCGAGCGTCATGTCCGAAGTCTACAAAGCCCTGGCCGATCCGACGCGCCGCCGCGTCCTGGAGCTTCTACGGGCGCGGGAGATGAGCGCGGGCGAGATCGCCGAGCATTTCCAGCTCGCCAAACCCACCCTCAGCGGACACTTCGCGGTGCTGCGCGAGGCGGGCCTGGTCACACCGGAGAAGACCGGCACGACGATCATCTACCACCTGAACGTCTCGGTGCTCGAAGAAGCCCTGATGGCCCTGATGGACGCCTTCAAGTTCCAGGGCGGCAAGCCGCAAGTCGCACAGACGGCGACCGCCGCGGCGAAGTCTCGCAAGGGAGAAAGCTGATGCGCATCACCAGCGCCACCTGGATCGCGACCGTACTGGTCGCGGCCACCGCCGTGGTCGGCGCCTGGGCCTGGCTGGCCCTGCCCGGCGGCGTGCCGGTCAACTACCTCGGCCTCGACGGCGATCGCCATGTCGGGGCCTCGCGCTCAGCCTTCGCCCTAATCCCGCTGATCGCGGCTTTCGTCACCGCGACGCTGACGCTGGCTCCGACGCTGGGCGCCCGCAGCGCTGTGGATCGCGCGGCCAAGCCGTTCGACATGATCCTGATCGGGACGGCGGGCCTCCTGCTCGTCATCGAGGTCGCTTTGGTCGGGCGAGCCATGGATCCAGCCTTCAATGTCATGCGGCCGGCGGCCATTGCCAGCGGCGTGCTGCTGCTCGGTGTCGGCAATTATCTGGGCAAGGCGCGCCAGAACGCCCTCGTCGGCTTGAAGACGCCTTGGACGCTGGCTGACGCGACCGTGTGGGACAAGACCCACCGCTTCACCGGCCGCGGCATGGTTGCTGGCGGCCTTGCGCTGATCGCGTTCGGCTTCCTGCTACACGACGGCAACGCCCTGGGCCTCGCCATCGGCCTCTGCGCCGCCCTGCCGGTGCTGGCGGGCGTCGCCCAGTCCTGGAACCTCCACCGGGCGCTACAGCGGGGCTGATCCAGAAGCTAGCAGCTGTCGAGTTCAAAGCGTCTTATATCCCGCTCATGCCGCCGCGCCTGAAGCCGACCCGCCTGGAGTACGTCGTCGATGGCGTGCGGCTGCGTGCGCAGCTTTCGGCTGCGGCGCTGGAAGCGTCCGGCGACGACGCCGCTCAGCGCAAGGCTGCGCTCGAGATTCTCAAGCAGGCGTTGTTCCGCGGCCGGATGATCGCCAAGGAGCGGCTGGAGAACGGCGCCGGCGGCATCGAGACGGCCCGCCTGCTCTCCGGCGTCACCGACGAGGTGGTGACCGCGCTCTGGGACTTCACCACCGTCCACGTGTTCCGCGCCCGAAATCCCACGGAGGGCGAGCGATTGGCGCTCATGGCCGTCGGCGGGTATGGCCGCGGCACGCTGGCGCCCTTCTCCGACCTCGATCTGCTGTTCGTGCGCCCCTACAAGCAGACCGCCCACGCCGAGAGCGTCATCGAATACATGCTCTACGCCCTCTGGGACCTGGGCTTCAAAGTCGGACATGCCTCGAGAACGATCGAAGAATGTGTGAAGCTCGCGCGCGAGGACTTCACCATCCGCACCTCGATCCTTGAGGCGCGCCGGCTGACCGGCGACGAGAAGCTGGCCGCGGACCTGGTCAAGCGGTTCCAGAACGAGGTGGTGAAGGGCGCGGGATCGGCCGCCGAGTTCGTCGCCGCCAAGTTGAAGGAGCGCGACGAGCGCCACGCGCGCGCCGGCGCCAGCCGCTACATGGTCGAGCCCAACATCAAGGAGGGCAAGGGCGGGCTTCGCGACCTCAACACCCTCTTCTGGATCGCCCAATACCTGCATCCGGGCCAGTCGATCGAAAAGGTGTTGCAGCTCGAGATGTTCGAGCGCCGCGAGGTGCGCGCCTTCATCCAGGCCTTCGACTTCCTCTGGGCGGTGCGCTCGCACCTGCACTTCACGACCGGCCGTCCGGAAGAGCGGCTGACCTTCGACCTGCAGCCGGAGATCGCGCGGCGGATGGGCTACGGCGACCGCGGCGACGCTCCGGCCGTCGAGCGCTTCATGCGGCGCTACTTTCTGATCGCCAAGGAGGTGGGCGCGCTCACCCGCGTCTTCGCTGCCAAGCTGGAGGCCGAGCGGGTGAAGGTGGCGCCGCGCGGCATCTCGCGCCTGCTGCCGATCCGCAGGCCGAAGCGCAGGCCCCTGGACGAGCCGGGCTTCCACGAGGTCAGCGGGCGGTTGAACATCGACGGCCCGGAGATCTTCGAGCGCGATCCGGTGAACCTCCTGCGGATGTTCAGGATCGCGGACGAACGCAATCTCGACCTGCATCCCGACGCCTTCACGGCCGCCACCCGCTCGCTGCCGCTGATCACCTCTGCGGTGCGCCGTGATCGCCATGCCGCGAGAATCTTCCTCCAGGTGCTGGCGCACGGCCGCGACCCGCAGCGGACCCTGACGCTGATGACCGAGGCCGGCGTGCTCGGGCGCTACCTGCCGGAGTTCGGGCGCATCGTCGCCCAGATGCAGTTCAACATGTACCACTCCTACACCGTGGACGAGCACACCCTGCGGGCCGTGGGAATCATCGCCGACATCGCCGCAGGCCGGTTCGCCGAGGACCATCCGCTCTCCACCTCGATCATGCCGCTGATCGCCGACCGCGAGGCGCTCTTCCTGGCCATGCTGCTGCACGACACCGGCAAGGGCGGCGCCGGCGGCCAGGAGAAGGCGGGCGCGCGGGCCGCGCGGTCGGCCTGCGAGCGGCTGGGAATCGAGCGGTCGAAGATCGAGCTCGTCGCGTGGCTGGTCGAGCACCACCTGGTGATGAGCGACTATGCCCAGAAACGTGACATCTCCGACCCGCGCACGGTCACCGACTTCGCGCAGATCGTGGAGACGCCGGAGCGGCTGCGCCTGCTGCTGGTGCTGACTACCGCGGACATCCGCGCCGTGGGACCGGGCGTCTGGAACGGCTGGAAGGGCCAGCTGCTGCGCGAGCTCTATGGCGCGACGGAAGCCGTCTTCCGCGGCGGCCGCGGCTCCGACAGCGCCGCGGCGCTGCGCCGCTATCACGAGAACGCCGCCTACGACGCGCGCGTGCGGGTCGCCAAGGCCGATCCCGCCTCCGAGGCCTGGGCCGACGCCATGGAGGACGCCTATTTCTCGGCCTTCACCGAGACCGAGGTGCTGGCCCACGCCGCGCTGTCGCGACGGGCCGGCGCGCAGGCGGCGGCGGAAGGCCGCATCCGGGCCGACCGCAACGCGGCCGAGGTGGTGGTCGCCACCACCGACCGGCCCCGCCTCTTCGTGGACCTGGCGGCCGCGATCACCGGGGCCGGCGCCAATGTCGTCGGGGCGCGGGTCTTCACCTCGCGCGCCGGCCAGGCGCTGGACATCTTCTATGTGCAGGACGTCACCGGCCAGCCCTACGGCTCCGACAACGCCCGCGCCCTGACGCGGCTGATCGAAAACATCGAGGCCGCCGCCCGCGGCGAGCCGTTGCGGCGCGAGGCGCGCAAGTCGCCTGACCTGGGACGGGCGGCGGCGTTCTCCATCACCCCCGCGGTCACCCTGGACAACGAGGCGTCGGAAACCTCGACGGTGGTGGAAGCCTCCGGCCGCGACCGCCCGGGCCTGCTCGCGGCGCTGGCCCGCACCATCGCCGACGCCGGCCTGTCGATCCTTTCGGCGCACATCGACGGCTATGGCGAGCGCGCCGTCGACGCCTTCTACGTGACAGGCCCGGACGGCGGAAAGCTCACCGACCTGCGCAAGGGCAATGCGCTCAAGGCCGCGCTGGTGGCGGTCATCAACGACCAGGACCGCGACGACAGCCGCCGCACGACCTTGCAGCGCGCCCGGGCGAGCGTCGCGCGGTAAACAAGCGCCGCCGCATAGGCGCCACGAATTGCCGCTTGGATATAATCCAGCGACCGGCCTCGCCTAGAAGGTTGGCGCATCCGGGGGGAGCCGTGCGGAATCGAGTGAGCTTTGTCCTGGCCGCGGCGTTGGGCGCGGCCGCTTTCCACGCTCAGGCGCAGGACGTGAATCCGCCAGCGAAGCCCGCGGCGAAGAGGTCTCTCGCCAAGGCCCCTGCGAAGGGCAAGACCACCGCGCCCAAGACCGTCGAGGCGATCACCGTCACCGGTGCGTCCCAGAACGGCTTCCGCAGCTCCATCGACCGGCGAAGCTATGGCGTCGCCAACGACCTGGCGACCACAACGGGCTCGATCAGCGACGCCCTGAAGAACGTCCCGTCGGTCGAGGTGGACGTGAACGGCAATGTTTCGCTGCGCGGTGACACCAACGTCACCATCCTGATCGACGGGAAGCCCTCGGGCCTGTTCAAGGGCGCCAGCGCGGCGCAGGCGCTGCAGGCGATGGCGGCGGACTCCATTGAGCGGGTCGAGGTGATCACCAATCCGTCGGCCCAGTTCTCGCCGGAGGGATCGGCCGGGGTGATCAACCTGATCACCAAGCAGAGCCGCAAGCCCGGGAAATCCGGTTCGATCCGCCTCAATGCCGGAACCGGCGACCGCGGCAACGGCGGAGCCACCGCGTCTTACAATTCCAGCAAGCTGACGCTCACCGGCGACATCAACGCCCGCCGCGACAAGATCGGCGGCCACGGGACGGACGTCCGTACGATCCTCGACGGGCAGGATCACGTACTGAGCTCTAGCCGAAGTCGTTTTAACAATCACGGCGTCCAGCAGCAGCGCAGCGGCCGAGTCAGCGCGGACTACGATCTCGACGCCGACACCCGTGTGAGCGGCGAACTGCGATACTTCCATTTCGACGTCGCGTCCGACGCCCAGACGCCCTACCAGGGCTTCGGCCCGACCGGCGCCGCGACCACGGCCTTCAGCCAGCACTCCAATGTTGACCTGCAGCACGACACCGGCGCGGCCCAGGCCAGCTTGCGCCGCAAGTTCGCCGGCGACGACCATGTGCTGACGGTCAATGTCAGCCGGGAACGCACCGACGAGGATCGGACAAACACGCTCGACCAAGTGACCAGCCTGCCCGTCCTGCCGGACATCTTCACCAACCTGCACAGCAAGTCGTCGCTCACCCTCACCCAGGCGAAGGCCGACTACAGCCGCCCGATGCCGGACGAGGCCAGGCTGAAGGCCGGCTACGACCTGCGGATCGACGAGAACGACTATGACAATGTGGGTGTTCGCGGAACCGGACCCGGCAACGCCGGTCCGGACCCTACCCAGACCAACCTCTTCCGCTACAAGCAGACGATCAACGCCGCCTACCTGACCTATGAACGGCCATTCGGCGACTGGACGGTACTGGGCGGCGTGCGCCTTGAGGACGTGCAGCTCGATCTCGACCAGGTGACCTCGAACCTGGTTCACAACAGCGACTATTTCCGGGCCTACCCTTCGCTGCACTTGGCCTATCGGTTCGCCGACGAACAGCAGCTTATCCTCAGCTACTCCAAGCGCGTGCAACGGCCGAACCCGCGAGACCTCAATCCTTTCCGGGCTGAGCGCGATCCGCTCAACTTCACGGCCGGAAACCCGAACCTGCAGCCGCAGCTCACCGATTCCTTCGAAGCGGGCTACCAGTACAAGACCGGCGGGACCTTCTACCTGGGCACCCTCTACTATCGCCGCAGCGAGCACGGGGTGACCGACGTGGTCACCAGCCTGGGCGACAGCGTATTCCTGACGACGAAGGAGAACCTCGGCCAGAGCAGGACGGCGGGCCTGGAGCTGGTCGCCAACGGCCGCGTGACCAAGGCGCTCAGCTACAATGTCTCCACCAACCTCTACTGGCAGGAGATCGACGCCAGCAACCAGGGCTTCGCCCAACTCCTCGGATTCGCCGGCCGCCGCTCGGCGTTCGAAGCCGGCGGACGCGCCAACCTGAACTGGCGGGCGACGCCGAAGGACACCTTCCAGCTCAGCAGCCAACTCAACGCCAAACGGCTGACGCCGCAGGGTTATATGGACCCGCTGTTCCTGACCTTCCTCGGCTACCGCCACAAATTCAACGACAGCGTCTCGATGGTCGCCACGGTGCAGGACGTGCTGGGGACCGTCAAATTCCACAACGTCATCGACACCACGACGCTGCGCGACGACAACACCGGCCGTCCGCCGAGCAAGGCCGCCTACCTTGGTTTCACCTGGAACTTCGGGGCGGTGAAGCAGCGGCCGCGGGACCAGGGCTTCGACTTCGAGAACAGCTCGCCCCCGTCGTGACCGGATCCCTGTGACGGCGCGCCTCGACAGGCTCGCCGACCGGCGCCAAGGTCCCTGCGAAATAGCATCCGAGGGGGACGCGCGTGGCTGACGCCGCCATTCGACCGGGACGGTTGTTCCTGGGCAGTTGCACCGCCGTGACGGCGCTGGCTTTCACCTTCGCGGCGATGTCCGCGATCATGTACCAGCTGAAGACCGAGTTCCTGCTCGACAACGCCCAGGTCGGGCTGATCGGCGGAGCAGGCCTCTGGGGCATGGCGATCAGCCAGATCTCCTTCTCCTCCCTCTGCGACGTCGTGGGGATGCGCAACCTGCTGCGCCTCGCGCTCGGCGGCCACATCGTGGGCGTCCTGCTGTTCGTCTTCGCCACCGGCTTTTCGACGCTGTTCGCCGCGGCCCTGGTGATCGCCATCGCCAACGGCATGATCGAGGCGGTCTGCAACCCGCTCACCGCCACCCTCTATCCGGAGCGCAAGGCCGGCATGCTGAACCGCATGCACATGTGGTTCCCGGGCGGCATCGTGCTGGGCGGCCTGGGTTGCTGGGTCCTGGACCAGGTCCACGCCGACTGGCGGGCGAAGATGATCATGGTGCTGGTCCCGGCGCTCGCCTACGGCCTGATCTTCCTGCGCGAGAAATTCCCGCCGACCGAGGCCGCCGCCGCCGGCCAGAAGCTGTCGGACGCCTTCAAGGCGGTCGCGACCTCGCCGCTGCTGTGGGCATTCCTGGCGCTGATGACCGTGACCATGAGCCTGGAGCTCGGCCCCAACCGCTGGATCCCCGCGGTGCTGCAGGCCGGCGGCCTGCCGGGCATCCTGGTGCTCGTGCTGATCAACGGCGTCATGGCGGTCACCCGGGCCAACGCCCACGCCATCCTGGCGCGGGTCTCGCCGCCAGTGGTGCTGATGGTCTCGACGCTCACCGTGGGCCTTGGCCTGCTCAGCCTCAGCTACTCGACCACCACGGTGCAGACGGTGGTCTCGGCCCTGGTCTTCGCGATCGGCATCGCCATCGTCTGGCCGACCATGATGGGGTTCGTGGCCGAGCGGACGCCCAGGACCGGGGCGCTGGGTCTGGGGCTGATGGCCGCCGCTGGGTCGCTGGCGGTGGGCGTGGTCACCACCCCGCTGCTGGGCGAGATCGCCGACCAGCACCTGCCCGACGCGCTGAGCAAGACCTCGGTGGTCGCCGTGGCGCGCGAGACCCTGGCGGTGCAGGCGCCCAAGTCGCCGCAGCTGGTCTCCGCAGCCCAGGCCGTGATGGCCGCGCCCGGCGCGCTGCCGCCGGCCCAGACCGGTGACTTCCTGCGCCGCGCCGCCGCGGGCGAGGCCGGGCCCAACGTCGCCGCCAAGGCTCAGCCGCTGCTGGACGCCGGCGAGAACCATTCGGGCCTGCTCTCCTTCCGCTACCTCGTGCCCTTCGCCTTCGCGGTCTGCCTGATCTTCGGCGTTGTGGTGCTGAGCGACCGGCGCGCGGGCGGCTACAAGGCCCAGGTGGACAAGGCCCGGCTTGTGGGCGCAACGGAGTGAGCGAAGACACCGTGACAGTAGCGCCCCTGCGTATCGGGTTTGTGGGCTCCGGCTTTATCGCCAAGTTCCATGCCAAGAGCTTCCAGTCGGTCCGCCACGCCCAGATCACCGGCGTCTTCAGTCCCACCGCGGCCAACCGCGAGGCGCTGGCCCAGGCGGTCAATAACGCCGAGCTCGGCCCGTGCCGCGCGCACGCCGACCTGGAGAGCCTGCTGGCCGCGCCCGACGTCGACGCGATCTGGCTGCTGGCCCCCAACGACCAGCGCCTTGCGGTCATGCGGGCGATCCACGCCGCGGTGAAGTCCGGCCGCTCCAAGGTGCGCGCCATCGCCTGCGAGAAGCCGCTCGGCCGCACCCTAGCGGAGGCCCGTGAGGTGCTACGTCTCGCCGAGGACGCCGGCCTCGCCCACGGCTATCTGGAAAACCAGGTGTTCGCGAGCGCGGTGGCGCGCGGCAAGGAGATCATCTGGCGCAGAGCCGTTCCCGCCTCTGGCCGGCCCTATCTCGCGAGAGCTGCGGAGGAGCACTCCGGCCCGCACGAACCCTGGTTCTGGCAGGGCGCGCGCCAGGGCGGCGGGGTGATGAGCGACATGATGTGCCACTCGGTGGAGGTTGGGCGCTACCTGCTCACTGCCCCGGACGCCGCTCGGAGCAGCCTGACGGTCAAGGCGGTGCAGGGCTCGGTCGGCTACCTGAAGTGGACGCAGGACAAGTACGCGAAGGCGCTGGCCCGCGACTTCAAAGGCGTGCAGATGCAGGCCCACCCGGTGGAGGACTTCGCCCGCGCCACCATTACGCTGGAGGATGAGGCCGGTCAGGAGCTGATCGTCGAGGCCTCGACCTCCTGGTCCTACGTCGGCCCAGGCCTGCGCATCGACCTGGCCCTGCTGGGGCCCGAATACGCCATGGAGTTCTCCTCGCTGAACCCGAGCCTGAAGGTGTTCCTCTCGCGCGCCATCACCGGCGGCCCCTCTGGTCGTGAAGGGGGCGAGGACCTGGTCGAGAAGCAGAACGCCGAGCAGGGCCAGATGCCGATCGTCGAGGACGAGGCCGGGACCTACGGCTACATCGGCGAGAACCGGCACATGGTCGACTGCTTCCGCCATGCCAGGACGCCGATCGAGACCTTCGAAGACGGCGTCGAGGTCACGAAGATGGTGATGGCGCTCTACAAGTCCGCCGAGACCGGATCGGTGGTCCGGCTGCCCGACGAAGCCCTCGAAACCTATGTTCCCGCACCTGCGCGCACCGGAGCCTAGCGAATGGCGAACGACAACTACGACGTAATCATCGTCGGCTCCGGGGCCGGCGGCGGGATGAGCGCCTACCACCTGACGAAGTCGGGCCTGAAGGTGCTGATGCTGGAGGCGGGGCGGAACTACGACCCGCGCGTCGAAACACCCATGTTCAACACCAACGCCGAGGCGCCCCTGCGCGGCGTCGGCACGCCGGACAAGCCCTTCGGCTTCTACGACGCCACCGTCGACGGCGGTTGGCAGGTGCCGAACGAGCCCTATGTCGTCGCCGAGGGCTCCGAGCCGTTCATCTGGTGGCGGCCGCGGATGCTCGGTGGGCGGACGAACCACTGGGGCCGCATCGCGCTGCGTTTCGGCCCGTTGGACTTCAAGCCCTACAGCCGCGACGGCCTGGGCTACGACTGGCCGATCTCCTACGACGATCTGGCGCCCTGGTACGACAAGACCGAGAAGCTGATCGGGGTCTCTGGCGCCGCGCCGGCCCGCAACCTGCTGAACACCCCGGATTCGCCCGACGGCTGCCTGATGCCGTCGGCGCCGCCCAGGGCCTTCGAGATCTTCTACGAACGCGCGTTCCGCAAGATGGGCATACCGGTCATACCGATGCACGGGGCAGTGGTGACCGGCCAGATGGAAGGGCGCAACACCTGCCTCTTCGCCACCCCCTGCGGCCGCGGCTGCGCGATCGGGGCGAACTTCCAGTCGACGACGGTGCTGCTGCCACCGGCGATGGCCACCGGCAACCTGACCATCACCACCAATGCGCTGGTCTACCAGGTCGACTTGGGCAAGGCGGGCAAGGCCAAGGGCGTCACCTACGTCGACCGCAAGACCGGCGAGCACCACTCGGTGACCGCCAAGTCGGTGGTGCTGGCGGCGGGCTCGGGCGAGACCGCGCGCATCCTTCTGAACTCCAAGAGCTCGGCCTTCCCGAACGGCCTTTGCAACACCCACGGCATGGTCGGCCGCTACTTGATGGACAGCGTCGGCACCGGCGTCACCGGCCAGTTCCCGTCGATGGAGGGCCTGCCGCCCACCAACGACGACGGCCAGGGCACCCAGCACACCTACGTCCCCTGGTGGGGCTACGAGAAACAGAAGGAGCTGGGCTTCGCCCGCGGCTACCACATCGAGATCGGCGGCGGCCGGCACATGCCGTCCATGGGCATGGCGGGCCTGCTGCCGGACGACGAGACCAGCGTCGGCGACGACCTGCGCGCCAAGCTGCGCAACCGCTTCGGCTCGACCATCGGCTTCGACGGCCGCGGCGAGATGATCCCCAACGACGACTGCTATTGCGAGATCGATCCGGTCGCGAAGGACAAGTGGGGCATCCCGGTCCTGCGCTTCCACTGGAAGTGGGGCGAGCACGAGACCAACCAGGCGGCCCACGCCGTGAAGACCTTCCTGGAAGTCATCGACACCTTGGGCGGCAAGCCCATGGGTGAGGTCGAGACCGAGGGCCGCAAGGCGATCTCCAAGGGCGGCGAGATGATCCACGAGATCGGCACCGTGCGGATGGGCCACAACGATACCGACTCCGTGGTCAACCAGTACGGCCAGAGCTGGGCCGTCCCGAACCTCTTCGTCATGGACGGGGCGGTGATGGTCTCCAGCCCCGACAAGAACCCGACGCTGTCCATCCTGGCGCTGGCCTGGCGATCCGCCGACAACATGGCCACGCTGGCCAAGCAGGGGGCCCTATGAGCGACGCACCCGAACCCTATGTTTCGAAGATCGACCGCCGCACGGCGCTGGCCTGGATTGGCGTGGTGGGCGCGGCAGCCGCGGTCGGCGCCGGCGTGGTCGTCTATGGCCCGATCAAGGGTGGCGAGCCCGTCCGCCGCGGCTACGGCACCGACCCGAAGCTGACCAAGCCGGAAAAGGCGCCCTGGTCGCGGATCATGGTCCCGGCCCAGCTGCAGACCGCCGCGATCCTCGCTGACTTCATCCTGCCGGCCAGCGGCGCGGCGCCGGCGGCCAGCACGCTGGGCATCCCGGACTTCATCGACGAGTGGGTGAGCGCGCCCTATCCGGACCAGATGGGGGACCGGCCCGTCATCCTGAACGGACTGAATGCGCTCAGCGCCAAGGTGCTGAAGGCCGACGCCACAGGACGGAGCGCGGCGCTCAAAGCGCTGCAGGAGTCCACCGACCCAGCCAGCCAGAAGTTCTGGAAGAAGTTCCGCAAGCTGACGATCGGCGCCTACTACACCACCGACGCCGGGTTCAAGGACATCGGCTACATCGGCAACGTGTCGCGCACCTCCGACCCCGGCCCGTCTCCGGAGGTCAAGGCGGCGCTCGAACGCGAATTCCAGAAACTCGGCCTCTAGAAGGATGACGGCGATGAAAACCCTCGCGCTCGGCCTCTGCGTCGCGGCCCTCGCCACCGGCGCCTTCGCCCAGCCCAAGCTGGCGGCGACGCCCGACAACACCCTGTCGCCGGGTGAGAAGGCCGCGGGCTGGAAGCTGCTGTTTGACGGCAAGTCCACGGCCGGCTGGCGCGGCTTCAAGACGCCGGCTCCCGACCAGGGCTGGCACGTGAAGGACGGCGCGCTCAGCCCCGATCCCAAGACCTCCAAGGACCTGATGACCAAGGAGAAGTTCGAGAACTTCGAGCTTCAGTTCGACTGGAGGATCAGCCCCAAGGGCAACTCCGGCGTGATGTACCATGTGCTCGAGGTCGGCGACGAAACCTACGAGAGCGGCCCGGAGTACCAGATCCTCGACAACGCCCACGGCGAGCCGCCGCTAGAGCGGGCCGGCGGGCTCTTCGCCCTCTACGCGCCGACCTCCGACCGGACGCGCCCGGTGGGCCAGTTCAACCACGCCCTGATCGTCGTCGAGCACGGAAAGGTCCAGCACCTGCTGAACGGCGCGCCGGTCGCGGCCTACGACATCAATTCCGCGGACTTCAAGGCCAGGGTCGCGGCGTCGAAGTTCAAGCGCTGGCCGCAGTTCGCCACCGGCAAGACCGGCTTCATCGCCCTGCAGAACCACGGCAATGACGTGGCCTTCAAGAACATCAAGATCCGCGTCCTGCCTTAGGCCGCGCCAAAATGCTGCGCGCGCGGCCCGGCGCCGCGCGCTAGTTTGCGGCCCGTGAGTCGCCTTATCCCCGAGACGCCGCTTCCGTGACCGACACTCCGCGAACCGCGCCGGCGAAGAAGGCTCCGGGCCTGCTCCGCTCCTCGGCGATCTACTCGGGGCTCACCCTGGTCAGCCGCTTCCTCGGCTTGGCGCGGGACCTGGTGATCACCGCCCGGCTGGGCGGCGCCGGCAATATCGCGGGCGACGCCTACTACACGGCACTGACCTTCCCGAACCTGTTCCGCCGGATGTTCGCCGAGGGCGCCTTCGCCGCGGCCTTCGTGCCGGACTATTCCAAGCGCCTGGCCGCCGACGGCGAGGAGGCCGCCGACAAGTTCGCCGCCGACGCCCTGGTCACCATGGCCGCCGCGATGATCGCCATCACGGTGGCCTGCCAGCTCGCTATGCCCTGGCTGATGCGGGTCTACAGCTACGGCTTCCTGGATAATCCTGCGAAGTTCAAGCTGGCCGTGGTCCTGACCCAGATCACCATGCCCTACCTGCCCTGCATGGTGATAGCCGCACTCTTCGCCGGCATCCTCCAGGCCCGCGGCCGGTTCATCATCTACGGTCTCTATCCGACCATCCTGAACATCGTGATGCTGATCGCCGTGCTGCCGCAGAAGGACCCCACGCGGGCGGCCTTCGCAGCGTCCATCGCCGTGATCGTGGCCGGCGTCGGCCAGGCGGCGCTGTGCTGGTGGGGCGCGCACAAGACGGGCGCGCGGATCAATCCCAAGCGGCTGAAGCTGACGCCGCCGATCAGGGCCCTGGTTCGCCGCATGGTGCCGGGCGTCATCGCCTCAAGCGCCACCCAGATCAACCTCTTCATCTCGGCCATGCTGGCGAGCCAGGTGCCGGGCATGAGGGTGTGGCTGAACATCGCCGAGCGGTTCTACCAGCTCCCGCTCAGCCTGGTGGGCGTGGCCATCGGCGTGGCCCTCCTGCCAAGGCTTTCCACCGCGCTTCAGAACAAGGACCACGACGACGCCAGTGCGGCCATGGACCAGGCGGTGGTGTTCGGCCTGGCGCTCAGCCTGCCGGCCGCGGCCGCGCTGATGGCCATGCCGGGCTACCTCTGCGAGGGCCTGTTCTCGCGTGGCCACTTCACCCCGGCGGACGCGGCGGCCTCGGCCTCGCTGCTCTTCCACTACGGCTGGGGCGTGCCGGCTTTCGTCCTGATCAAGATCCTGCAGCCGGCTTTCTTCGCGCGTGGCGACACGCGCCGGCCGATGAACTACTCGCTGATCTCGGTGGCGGTGAACATAGCGCTCGGCGTCAGCCTCTTCTTCACCATCGGCTTCCCCGGCATCGCCCTGGCCACCGCAGCAGCCTCCTGGGTGACTGTCGCCCAGATGGTCGTGCGGCTCTGGCGGGACAACACCTGGCGGCCCTCGGCGCGCGCCACCGGCAAGATCGTCCGGGTGGCCGCCGCCTGCCTGGGGCTTGGCGTCGCCCTGGCGGTCGCCTCCCACCTGCGGCCGATCCTGGAGTCGCCGCTCGCGGGGTTCCGCTACGCCAAGGAGGTGACCGTGCTGCTGGTCTGCGTGGGCGGCGCGATCCTCTATCCGGTCCTGCTGTTCGCGTTCGGCGGCGTCACGCCGGCCGAGGCGCGCGCGGCGCTCAGCCGGCGCAGGGGCGAGGCGGGCCCCGTCGCCTCCGGCTTGCCGTAGGGCGGCGCAGGGCCTATTCCGTCGCTCATGACTTCTGGCTTCAACACTTGGCGATGGCGCTGAGCCGCTAACCCGCTCTCACTCCGGGCCTTGCGCCCGCATGCCCTCCAGCCTCAGAAGCCTATCCCATGACCGACCAAGCTCCGGCTCCCTACGCGGGCCCGCCCCCTTATTCTGGCAAAAGCCGCGTGCTCTCCGGCGTGCAGCCGTCCGGCGACCTGCACCTCGGCAACTACCTCGGCGCGCTCGTCAAATTCGCGCGCCTGCAGCATGAGATCGAGACCTTCATCTTCGTCGCCGACCTGCACGCCATCACCGCCTGGCAGGACCCGGCGAAGCTGAAGGACCAGGTCCGCGAGATCGCCGCCGCTTACCTCGCCACCGGCCTTGACCCCAAGGTCGCCACCATCTTCGCCCAGTCGGCCGTGCCGGCTCACGCCGAGCTCGCCTGGATCTTCAACTGCGTCGCGCGGCTGGGCTGGCTCGACCGGATGACCCAGTTCAAGGACAAGGCCGGCAAGCACAAGGAGCGCGAGAGCGTCGGCCTCTACACCTATCCGGTGCTCCAGGCCGCCGACATCCTGGTCTACAAGGCCACCCAGGTGCCGGTGGGCGAGGACCAGCGCCAGCACCTCGAACTGACCCGCGACATCGCGGCGAAGTTCAACCATGACTTCGACGCGCCCGGATTCTTTCCGCTGCCGGACGCCCTGACCCAGGGGCCTGGCGCGCGGATCATGTCCCTGCGCGACGGGTCGGTGAAGATGTCCAAGTCCGACCCTTCGGACAACTCGCGCATCAACCTGACCGACGACGCCGACACCATCGCCCAGAAGATCAGGAAGGCCCGCACCGACGCCGACGTCCTGCCGGAGAAGCTGGACGACCTGGCCGGTCGCGCCGAGGCGCAGAACCTGATCGGCATCTATGCGGCGCTCTCCGGCCGTACGTCGCAGGAAGTGTTGAGCGAGTTCGCCGGACAGGGGTTCGGAACGTTCAAGCCGAAGCTCGCCGACCTCGCCGTCTCGGTGATGGGCCCGATCGGCGGCGAGATGCGCCGCTTGCTCGCCGATCCGGCGGAGATCGACCGCATCCTGGGCGCCGGCGGCCAGCGCGCCCGTGAGGTGGCCGCGCCCATCCTGAAGGACGTGAAGCGCATCGTGGGTTACTGGTCGCACTAAGCCTTCGCGCGCCCGCTCTTGCCTTGCAAAGAGGGGCGCCGCACCGTCCGCGCCCATGAGCTCGACCAGCAAGCGCAAGTTCCTCGTCATCGCCGACGACACGCCGGAGTTTCAGGCGGCCCTGCGCTTCGCCTGTCGCCGGGCGCGTTCCACCGGCGGGCACGTGGCGCTGCTGCGCGTGATCGAGCCGGAATATTTCGAGCACTGGTCGGGCGTGCGCGAGGAGATCGAGCGCCAGGCCCGCGAGGAGGCCGAGGCGGTGCTGCAGAAGTCGGCCGAGTTCGTCCAGGCCGAGACCGGCCTGCCGCCCGAGTTCCTGATCAAGCACGCCGAAAATATGCGCGCGGCCCTGCGCGACGTGATCGGCTGCGACCCTGACATCAAGATCCTGGTGCTGGCCGCCGCCGTCGGCGGGCGCGGCCCCGGGCCGCTGGTCGCCTCCCTGGCCAAGGAGGGCGTCCGATGGGGCGAGCGCAAGGTGCCCGTGACCCTGGTGCCTGGCGACCTGACCGACGAAGAGATCGCGGACCTGGCGTGACTTTCCCTCCCCTTTATGGGGAGGGTGGCGAGCGCAGCGAGACGGGTGGGGAAGTCGCGTCCAAGCGCCGACTCCGCACTTCGGCCCACACTTCCCCACCCGACCTCGGCTTCGCCTCCCTCCCCGTAAAGGGGAGGGAAAACTTGCGCTGGGCCACGTCAACCGCCACATCTGCCCCATGTTCATCCAGACCGAAGCCACGCCGAACCCCGAGGTGCTGAAATTCCTGCCCGGCCGCGAGGTCATGGGCGAGGGTACGCGCGATTTCCGCGACGCCGAGGCGGCGGCGGTCTCGACGCTGGCGGCGGAGCTGTTCGCGATCGAAGGCGTCACCCGCGTCTTCTTCGGCCCCGACTTCCTGACGGTCGGCAAGGCCGAGACCCACGCCTGGAGCCACCTGAAGGCGCCGATCCTGGCCGCCATCATGGATCACTTCACCTCCGGCCAGTCGCTGTTCGCCGGCGCCGATGATGCCGCGGGTGGCCATGACGAGGCGACCTATGAGGGCGAGACCGCGCAGATCGTGGCTGAGATCAAGGACCTGCTGGATACCCGTATCCGGCCGGCCGTGGCGCAGGACGGCGGCGACATCCTGTTCTCGCGCTTCGACGACAAGACCGGCGTCGTCTACCTCAACATGCGCGGCGCCTGCTCCGGCTGCCCGTCCTCGTCGGCGACGCTCAAGGCCGGCGTCGAGAACATGCTCAAGCACTACGTCCCCGAAGTCACCGCGGTCGAACAGACCCTTTAGCCGCCGTCATCCCGGCCCACGGAGGGCGAAGCCCGTAGGCCGAGCCGGGACCCGTCTGCTATCTGCCCTCCCATGTTGATCCTCGGCCTGGACACCTGCCTTTCAAGCTGCTCGGTCGCCGTGCTCGATGGCGAGCGCGTGGTCGCCTGCGCGCACGAGGTGATGGCGCGCGGCCACCAGGAGCGCCTGGCGCCGATGGCGCAGGCTGTGATGGCCGAGGCCGGCCTGGCGTTCGATCGGCTTGAGCGCATCGGGGTCACCGTGGGGCCGGGCTCGTTCACCGGCCTTCGCGTCGGGATCGCCTTCGCCAAGGGCCTGGCGCTCGCGCTCGGCGTCCCGACAGCCGGGATCGGCACGCTGGAGGCGCTGGCCGCCGAGGCGCAGGGGCTGGTCTTCCCCGCTATCGACGCGCGCCGCGGCCAGCTCTACCTGCAGGGGTTCGACGACGGCCGCGCGATGATGGCTCCCGACGCCCTCACGGTGGAGACCGCGATGGCGCGGATCGCGGAGATTTCCAATGGGCGACCTCTCACGCTGGTGGGCTCGGGCGCGCCGCTGCTTGCCGACCTGACGCCCAGCGCCACACTCCTTGCAGCCGAGGGCGCCGACGCGCGCCATGTGGCGCGCCTGGCCACCAACCGTCCGCCCGCACCGCTTAAGCCGCTCTACCTGCGCGCACCAGACGCCAAGCTGCCCGCATGAAGCTGATCCGCGCCACGGCGGCCGAGTGCGAGGCCATGGCCGCCGTCCACGCCGAGGCCTTTCCCGCCTCCTGGCGCGAGGACGAGTTCGAGGACCTGCTGGAAGGCCAGGGCATCTATGGCTTCCTCGCCACCGGCAAGGGCTCGCCGCTCGGCGTCATCCTCTGTCGCGTGGCCGCCGGCGAGATGGAGGTCCTGACGATCGGCGTGGCCCGCGACGCACGGCGGCGCGGCGTCGCCAGCGCCCTCCTGGCCGCGGCTGTGCCGCCCGCGCGCGCGCTGGAAGCCGTCGAGGCCTTCCTTGAGGTGGCGGTCGACAATGAAGCAGCCATCGCCCTCTACGAGGGTCTCGGATTCCGCAGGTCGGGCCTGCGCAAGGCCTACTACAACCGCGGCGCCGAGGGGTTCATGGACGCCCTGGTGATGCGTCTCGACCTTAACGCCGCCGCCGCTTAAGCCTATCTTGTCGCGAACGAGGACCCGGGAGCCCCTTTTGTCGGACCGCATCGAAAAGCTCTGCGTCGAGAAGGGTATGCGCATGACCGAACAGCGCCGGGTCATCGCGCGCGTCCTGTCGGACGCCCACGACCATCCCGACGTCGAGGAGCTGCACCGCCGCGCCCACGCGGTCGATCCGCACATCTCCATCGCCACGGTCTACCGCACGGTGCGCCTGTTCGACGAGGCCGGCATTATCACCCGCCACGACTTCCGCGACGGCCGCTCCCGCTACGAAGAACAACCCGACCAGCACCACGATCACCTGATCGACATGAAGACCGGCAAGGTCGTGGAATTCATGGACGCGGAGATCGAGGCCCTGCAGGAAGCCATTGCCCGCAAGCTCGGCTACCGGCTGGTCGACCACCGCCTCGAGCTCTACGGCATGCCGATCGAGGACCAATAGCTGTCATTCCGGAATCGGCGCAGCCGATGTCCGGGGATCCATACGCGCCGATCCATCGGTCTCGCACCGCCTCTCCGTAGCCACGCCCTCAGCGCATGAGTCTCTGGGTCCCGGACAGCCGCTGCGCGACTTCCGGGATGACGATCGCTTTTTTTGGGAAACTTGCGCCCCTTCGTCCTCGACCCCATAACCCCAGCCATGTCCGCTCACGCGCCCTCCAAGCGCCTCTTCATCAAGACCTACGGCTGTCAGATGAACGTCTACGACAGCGAGCGGATGGCCGACGTGCTGTCCCCGCTGGGTTACGCCATGACCGACAGCCCGGCCGGCGCGGACCTGGTCGTGCTCAACACCTGTCACATCCGCGAGAAGGCCACGGAGAAGGTCTATTCCGAGCTCGGCAAGCTGAAGGAACTGCGCGACGAGCGCCTGGCCGAAGGCGGGCTGCGGATGACCATCGCTGTCGCCGGCTGCGTCGCCCAGGCGGAGGGTGAGGAGATCATGCGCCGCCAACCGGCGGTAGACTTGGTCGTGGGACCGCAGGCCTATCACCAGCTGCCAGAGCTGATCGCGCGCAGCCACCGCGCCCGTGGCGAGCGGCTTTCCGCCGATTTTGAGCCGCAGGACAAGTTCGACGCGCTGGCGCCGGCCGGCCGCCGCGCCAACGGCGTCACGGCCTTCCTCACCGTGCAGGAGGGTTGTGACAAGTTCTGCACCTTCTGCGTGGTGCCCTATACGCGCGGCGGCGAGTGGTCCCGCGGCCCGGACGCCATCGAGGCGGAGGCCCGGGACCTGGCCGCCCAGGGCGTGCGCGAGGTGACCCTGCTGGGGCAGAACGTCAACGCCTACGACGGCGAGGGTGGCCTGGCGGCGCTGGTGCGCCGGCTGGCGGCGATTCCGGGTCTCGACCGCATCCGCTACACGACCAGCCACCCGCGCGACATGGACGACGCCCTGATCGCCGCCCACGCCGAGGTCGAGGCGCTGATGCCCTACCTCCACCTGCCTGTGCAGTCGGGTTCGGACCGCATTCTGAAGGCCATGAACCGGGCGCACACGGCGGACAGCTACGTCCGCCTGGTCGAGAAGATCCGCGGCGGGCGGTCCGACATCGCCATGTCCGGCGATTTCATCGTGGGCTTCCCCGGCGAGCGTGAGAGCGACTTCGAGGCGACGCTGAACCTCGTGCGCGAGGTCCGCTACGCCACTGCCTTCACCTTCAAATATTCGCGCCGCCCCGGCACGCCGGCCGCCGCCATGCCTGGCCAGGTGGACGAGGCCGTGAAGGACGAGCGGCTCGCCCGGCTCAACGCCCTGCTCGACGAACAGGCCCGCGCGTTCAATGCGAGCCAGGTGGGCAAGGTCCTGCCCGTGCTGTTCGAGCGGCCCGGCCGCCACCCGGGCCAGCTGATCGGCCGCAGCCCCTATCTGCAAGCGGTCCATGCCACCGCGCCGGATCGCTTGGTCGGCCAGATCGTTCCGGTCCGTATCGAGGCCGCCGCCCGGATGAGCCTGGCTGGCGCGCTTATGCAGCCGGAGCCAGCTTGAGCCGCGCGCCCGAATTCATCACCCTGTCCGACGCCGCCGCGCGCGCGGTGGCCGGCGCCAACTCCCGCCACGCCGCCCTGATCGAGGACGCCTTCGACGTGCTGGTCGAAACCCCCGGCGGCGGGGTTTCGCTGACCGGCGACGCCAAGGGCCGCGCGGCGGCCAAGAAGGCGGTTCACGCCATCGCCGCCCGCGCCGACCAGGGGCTAGAGATCGCCGAGGCCGACGTACGCGTGGCGATCGGCAATGCGCGGTCCGGCGGCGCCGGAGCCGGCGCCTTGCCGGTGGGGCGTCGTGGCCAGGTCGCGCCCAAGACCAAGACCCAGGCGGAATATCTGCAGGCGCTTTCCAAGTGCGAGCTGGTCTTCGGGCTGGGCCCCGCCGGCACCGGCAAGACCTTCCTCGCGGTCGCCCACGGCGCGGGCCTGCTGCTGCGCGGCGAGGTCGACCGGCTGATCGTCAGCCGCCCGGCTGTCGAGGCGGGCGAACGGCTGGGCTTCCTGCCCGGCGACCTGACCGAGAAGGTCGATCCCTACATGGCGCCGGTCTGGGAGGCGCTGACCGAGATCCTGGGCGCCGAGCAGCTCCGCCGCCGGCGCGAGAAAGGGGAGATCGAGGTCGCCCCCATCGCCTTCCTGCGCGGCCGCACGCTCGCCCATGCCTTCGTCATCGTCGACGAGGCGCAGAACGCCACGCGCCTGCAGATGAAGATGGTGCTGACCCGCCTGGGCGAGGGCGCACGCATGGTGGTGACCGGCGACCCGACGCAGATCGACCTCGTCAACATCCGAGACTCCGGCCTGGCGCACGCGGTTGGGTTGCTGGAGGGCGTGAAGGGCGTCGGCGTCACCCGCTTTTCCGCCGAGGATGTGGTGCGCCATCCGCTCGTGGAGCGCATCGTGCGCGCCTACGACGCCGATGCGGCCAAGGCTGGACGGGCGATTTGATCGACATCGAGATCGAAGACGCGGCGTGGACCCGCTCGCTGCCCCAGGCCGAGGCGCTGGCGCGGGCTTGCGCCGAGGCGACGCTGACGTCGGAAGGCGCGGTCGGCGAGGGCGTCAGTCTGCTGCTCACCGACGACGCGACCGTGCGCGCCCTCAACGCCCGGTTCCGCGAACAGGACAGGCCCACCAATGTGCTGTCCTTTCCCGCCCCGCAGAATCCCGAGCGTTTCCTGGGCGACGTCGCCCTGGCGCACGGCGTCTGCGCGCGCGAAGCCGACGAGCAGGGCAAGCCGCTTGCCCACCACCTGCAGCATCTGGTGGCGCATGGGGTGCTGCACCTTCTAGGATATGACCATATGAACGATGCCGAGGCCGAGGAGATGGAAGGCCTTGAGCGCGCGGTGCTGGCCGGCCTGGGGATCCCCGATCCCTATTCCACCGGCGAAGGAAACCATGACCGACCCCGACCCATCGTCTGACGCGCACTCGCACCGAAATCGGGGCGTGCTGTCGCTGTTCGACCGGTTCCGGTCCCGCCCGAGCTCCACGGCGGCCTCGGCGCCGGAACCGCCGACCGCCGCCACCGGGGAACTGGTCAGCCAGGCCCGCGCCTTCCAGGACCTGCGCGTCGAGGACGTGATGAAGCCGCGGGCCGACATCGTGGCGATCGCCAAGGACTGCACCTTCGCCGAGTTGACCGAACGGTTCGTGCAGGCCGAGCACAGCCGCATGCCCGTCTACAAGGACACGCTGGACGAGCCGGTGGGCGTGGTCCACGTCAAGGACGTCTTCAAGCTCCTCGCCCGCAAGACCCGCCGGCCGCGCCCCGACGACAAGGTGCTCTCCGGACGCCACAACCTGGTGCGCCAAGTGCTCTATGTCCCGGCCTCGATGCGAGGGTCGGAGCTGCTGGGCCAGATGCGCGCCGAGCAGACGCATATGGCGCTGGTCATCGACGAGTTCGGCGGCACTGACGGCCTGGTCACCCTGGAGGACCTGCTGGAGACGCTGGTCGGGGAGATTTCCGACGAGCATGATGACGCGCTGGAGAACGGCGGCGCACCCATCGTCGAGGATGGCGACGGCTGGGTCGCCGATGGCCGTACCCCGCTGGAGGACCTGGAGGCCGCCATGGGCGACGGCGTCGACCTGGCCCCGCCCGACCTCGATGAGGAGATCGACACCGTGGCCGGCCTGGTCAATGCGCTCGCCGGCCGCGTGCCGCAGCGCCGCGAGGTGATCGACCACCCGGGCGGCTTCGCCATTGAGGTGATGTCCGCCGATCCGCGCCGGGTGAAGCGGGTGCGCGTGCGCCGCATGGCGCCGCTCCATCCGGCGTCCGACTTCTGACGCTGCCGGTGACCTGGGCGCGCGGATGGGCTGGGCGGGGCCTGGCCCTCTTTTCGGGCGTCGCGGCGGGCCTGGCGCATCCGCCGTTCGGCGTGCTTCCCGGCCTGCTGGGTTACGCGCTGCTGCTGGTGCTGGTCGACGCCGACAGCCCGCGCCCCCTGCGCTCGGCGCTGTTCCGCGGTTGGCTGGGCGGCGTCGGCTATTTCTCCGTCGGCGTCTGGTGGATCACCGAACCCTTCATGGTGGACGCCAAGGAGCAGGGCTGGATGGCGCCCTTCGCCCTGGTGTTCATGGCGGGCGGCCTGGCGCTGTTCTGGGGCCTGGCGGCTTTGGCCTACCGGGCGCTCAAGGCCCGCGGCGTCGCCAGGGTCCTGGTGTTCGCGGGCTGCCTGGCCGGCTTCGAGTGGCTGCGCGGCAACGTCCTGTCGGGCTTTCCCTGGGACCTGCCCGGCGAGACGTGGCGGGCGGGCTCGGCGCCGTCGCAGGCGGCTTCGGTGGTCGGCGCCTATGGCCTGACATGGATCACCGTCGCGATCGCCGCCGCGCCCGCCGTCCTGACGCTGAAGGGCGACTGGCGTCCGAAGGCGGCCGTCCTCACCGTCGCCGCGGCCGCGCTCGCCAGCCTCTACGCCTTCGGCCTCGGCCGGATCGAGAACGCCGCCAAGCCCGGGCCGCGCGCGCCGATCGTCCGGGTTGTCCAGGCGGATATCGACCAGAAGAACAAGTGGCGGCCGGAGAACCTCGGCCTGATCTTCGACACCTACGTGGGCATGACCGAGCGCAGGGGGCCGCGCCAGCCCGACATCGTGATCTGGCCGGAAGGCGCTCTCCCGGCGGTGATCAACGACCTGATCGCGCCCGGTTCTCCCTATGCGGCGCGGCTGCGCGACGCGCTCGCGCCTGGCCAGACGCTGCTCATGGGCGCCAACCGGGCCCAGGGCGGCCCGGACGGCATCACGCGCTACTTCAACAGCCTGATCGCCTTCCGTCGCGAAACCGACGGCCTGCGGGTCACGGGCGTCTACGACAAGCACCACCTGGTTCCGTTCGGCGAGTACATGCCGTTGGGCGAACTCGCCACCAAGGTGGGCTTCCGCAGCCTCGTGCACATGCCCGACGACTTCACCGCCGGCCCGCCGTCCGAGCCGATCACGCCGCGCGGCGCGCCGCCGGTGCAGGTGCTGATCTGCTACGAGGCGCTGTTTCCAGGGGTCACCCGGGCGGGCGCAGAGCGCGCCGGTCTGCGCCCCGCATGGATCCTCAACATCTCCAACGACGCCTGGTTCGGCATGACCTCCGGACCGCTGCAGCACCTGAACATCGCCAGCTACCGGGCCATTGAGGAAGGCCTGCCGATCGTCCGCGCCACGCCGACTGGCGTTTCGGCTGTCATCGACGCCTACGGCCGCATTACGCCGGGCGCGCGGCTGGGCCTTGGCGGCCTGGGCCTAATTGACGCACCCCTACCTCCATCCCTAGAGCTTACGCCGTATACAAGGGCAGGCGATACCTACTTTGGGTTTCTGCTCCTATTGTCTGGCTTAGCTGCGGCGGCCTATCGTGTTCGGTGACCATGGTTTTCAAGGCTATTATCGGTTCAAGGCCGCGTCTGACATTCCGCTTGTCCGGCGACGTTTTCGGGATGCTGCATGGACAAGTCTGAGGAGCCTGAGCGAGGCCCCAATCCTATCGACCGGCACGTCGGCCTGCGCATACGGATGCGGCGCAAGGAGCTGGGCATCAGCCAGGAGAAGCTGGCGGAATCCATCGGCCTGACCTTCCAGCAGGTGCAGAAGTACGAGCGCGCCGCCAACCGGGTGAGCGCGTCCAAGCTGTGGGAGATGTCCCGCGCGCTGACTATCAACATCAGCTACTTCTATGAAGGGCTGGGCGACGGCGTCGAGATCGCCGGCTCCAACCTGCCGCGCGAGACCTTGCAGGACTTCCTGCTCACGCCGGAAGGCATGGAGCTCGCCACAGTCTTCCCAAAGGTCCCCAAGGGTCGCGTGCGGCGCAAGGTCCTCGACCTCGTCCGCGCCATGGCCGGCGAGCCGGACGTCTCCGAGGCCTGAAGGACGCTCCGTCCGCGCGCCGGGACTTAACCTTACGGAGTCATCGCGCGCTTGCGGGGACATAAAGATTTCTTTATGTGCTTGCCGACCTCATTCGAGCGGCGGGCGTATGCTGCCGGCCGCCCCGTCTTTCCCGGAGACCAGCGCCGTGAGCCGTTCCAATTACATCTTCACGTCTGAAAGCGTCTCCGAGGGGCACCCCGACAAGGTGGCCGACCGGATCTCCGACACCGTCGTTGACGCCTTCCTGAGCGCCGAGCCGGAAGCCCGCGTCGCCTGCGAGACCCTGGTGACCACCAACCGCATCGTGCTGGCCGGCGAAGTCCGCGCCGGGCGTCCCGGCGGCTCCAAGGCCGAAAGCAAGGCGCTGACGCGCGACATCATCAAGTCGCTGGAGCCGAAGGTCCGCCAGGCGATCAAAGACATCGGCTACGAACAGAAGGGCTTCCACTGGGCCAAGGCCAAGTACGCCTGCCACCTGCACGCCCAGTCGGCGCACATCGCCCAGGGCGTCGACGCCAGCGACAAGAAGGATGAAGGCGCCGGCGACCAGGGCATCATGTTCGGCTACGCCTGCGACGAGACGCCGTCGCTCATGCCGGCTACCCTGCAATACTCGCACGACATCCTGAAGAAGCTCGCCGAGGTGCGCCATTCGGGCGAGTGTCATGTGCTCGAACCGGACGCGAAGAGCCAGGTCACCCTGCGCTATGAGGACGGACGCCCCGTCGAGGTGCTGCAGATCGTCGTCTCGACCCAGCACAAGAAGCGTATCGGCCTGCACATCGCCACGCCGAAGCGTCTCGAACAGGTCATCCGGCCCTACGTCGAAAGCGTCTTCCCGGGGGGGCTGATCACCAAGAAGACCATGTGGCACATCAATCCGACCGGGCGCTTCGAGATCGGTGGGCCGGACGGCGACGCGGGCCTGACCGGCCGCAAGATCATCGTCGACACCTACGGCGGCGCGGCTCCGCACGGCGGCGGCGCCTTCTCCGGCAAGGACCCGACCAAGGTCGACCGCTCGGCCGCCTATGCCTGCCGCTACCTGGCCAAGAACGTGGTGGCCGCGGGCCTCGCCCGGAAATGCACCATCCAGATCAGCTATGCGATCGGGGTGGCCCAGCCGCTGAGCTTCTACGTCGACCTGCATAACACCGGCGAGATCGACCCGGCCAAGCTGGAAGTCGCCCTGCCCGAGATGATCGGCGGCGCGACGCCGCGCGCCATCCGCGAGCACCTGGGCCTCAACAAGCCGATCTATGCGCGCACCGCCGCCTACGGCCACTTCGGCCGCCAGCCCGACAACGAAGGCGGCTTCTCCTGGGAACGCCCGGACCTCGCCGAACAGCTGAAGACGCTGGCCTGACCCATCGGCTGTCATCCCGGTTTGCGCGTCAGCGGAAGACCGGGACCCATAGACGCCGACATGCAGTGGTTCGCAGGAGCGTTTCGTGTGTATGGGTCCCGGACAAGCCCTTCGGGCTTTCCGGGATGACACGAGAGCGTCGATGACCGCCCACCCGCCGCTACGCTCCTATGGCCGCTTGAAGACGCGCACCATCAAGCCGCGGCAGGCCGCGCTGATGGAGACGCTGCTGCCGACCCTGCGGCCGCCGGCCGAGCCTTTCGATCCGAAGACGCTGAAGCCCGACGCCTCAGAGGCGTGGCTGGAGATCGGCTTCGGCGGCGGCGAGCACATGGCCGCCCAGGCGCAGCGGCGGCCGGACGTCCTGCTGATCGGCGCCGAACCGTTCCAGAACGGGGTGGCGAGCGCCCTGCGCCACATCGATGAGGCGGCGCTGACCAATGTCCGCGTCCTTGATGGCGACGCCCGCGAGTTGATGGCGAACCTGCCGGACGCCAGCCTCGAGCGGATCTTCGTGCTGTTCCCCGACCCCTGGCCCAAGGCGCGGCACAACAAGCGCCGCATTATCCAGGCCGAGACGGTGGCCGAGTTCGCGCGCCTGCTGAAGCCCGGCGGGCGCCTGCGCTTCGCCAGCGACTGGGCGGACTATGTGGGCTGGAGCCTGGCGCGATTCCTGAAGAACCCGGCCTTCCGTTGGACCGCGGGCGAAGCGGCGGACTGGCGCAATCCGCCCGCCGACCACATCACCACCCGCTACGAGGAAAAGCGCCTCGGCGACTGCGCGCCCGTGTTTCTGGACTTCGTGCGGACTTAGCCGGCGGCCTTGTAGCGCTCGATCGAGGCCCGGATCAGGTCGGCCGTCTGTTCCGGCTCCGCCCAGCCGGTGATCTTCACCGACTTGCCCTTTTCCAGGTCCTTGTAGTGCTGGAAGAAGTGGGCGATCTGCTCGGTCAGGATGCCGGGCAGGCTGCGCCAGCTGTCCACGCCGGTGTAGAACGGGTGCAGCGCGTCCACCGGCACCGCCAGCACCTTCTCGTCGCCACCGGCCTCGTCGGTCATCATCAGGGTGCCGATCGGCCGCGCGCGGATGATCGCGCCCGGCACGACGGGCGTCTGGCCCACCACCATGATGTCCATCGGGTCGCCGTCGTCGGCCAGGGTGTGCGGGATGAAGCCGTAGTTGCCCGGATAGAACATCGCCGTGTGCAGGAAGCGGTCGACGAAAAGGGCGCCCGACTCCTTGTCGATCTCGTACTTCACCGGCTCGCCGCCCTGCGGGATCTCGATGATGGCGTTGACGTCGTAGGGCGGGTTCACGCCGACGGGGATCTTGGAGAGGTCCATGGGCCAAGCCTTCAAACACACATGAGGGACGGCGCGCTCTGTGGACTATCTCGGGTTAAGGGGAAAGGCTCCGCGGTGGCGTGGCCACCTAAATGTCATCCAGCAAGGAGCAACGGACGCCGTTCCTGATTTCATAGAGCTGATCGTCGCCCAATAGGCCCGGCTCGAGTGCGAGCATTCGTCTGACATGGCTGTGATCGGGCATTTCGATCACTACGGCGTATCTCCGAAAGCTCGTGGCGCCACGTCGGTGAATCTCCCAATCCGTGCCGGCCCGCGTTACCTGCACGACGCGGCGTCCCGGCCCTTCAAGCGACCGTTTGAGCCGGGGAATGTCGCTAGCTGGGGTGATCGACGCCTGCCAGACTGGCCAGCCGTAGCCTGCGGCGAGCAGCGCCAGGGGCAGGGCTATCGCCAAGGCGATATTGAGTGTCTCGTTCATATTGCCTCGCCCGCCGTTCCTAGCAGCCAGTCTGCGGCTTAAATCTCATGGCGGCCAGTTTGCCTGCGGGTCCCGGCTTCTCAAGGATCGGCCAGGGGCCGGCCGCGTTGCGGCGCGCCAAAGAGCGCGTCCTTGACAGGCCGGGACCCGCAGGCTCGCATCTGACCATGAGGTTTAAGGGCGGGAGTCGTCAGTGTGACGCATCGGGAAATGTATCGGATCACGCTTGCATGCGATGGCGTGCCTGCGGCGGAAGGTGATGAAGCCGCCAACGAAATCGCCCACGAATTCCGGGATCATCGCTCGCACCATTCAGATGTGAGTTGCAGCTACGCCGGTGGGACACTCACGCTCGTGGCGGAGAACGACTTCGACCCATGCGGCTTGGCGCTCTTGGACGAGTTCGGGGATTGTCTGTCGGCCTATCTTAGGGGCTGGGATGGGGGAATCCGTCTGATCTCGGTCGTGGCAATCCACGCCTCGTGACAAACCCCTCTCGGCACTCTATATTCCCCTCAACATCGTCCGTTAGCGCTGTATGGCGCCTACGAGCGGCGGGCTCCGGCCCGGCCGCTTTTTTCTTTGCCGGAGCCAGGCCGAAGCCCATGCGTGGGAAGACCGCCGAAGACCTGAACCT
>Ga0207690_10000141_pt1 | contig 57572 bp, 49 predicted proteins | sample KBSC23metaG_FD_184315 | JGI IMG/M metagenome (GOLD analysis project Ga0207690, IMG submission 184315) | Corn rhizosphere microbial communities from Kellogg Biological Station, Michigan, USA - KBS C2-3 metaG (SPAdes) (version 2) | ecosystem: Host-associated > Plants > Roots > Rhizosphere > Soil ... | reverse complement strand
TTCCAGACGTAGTTCACCGCACGGCTCTGCTTGTTGAGCAGTCCGTTGAGCGACTTCACCCGGTAGCGGTAGACAAGAATCATGCCGGTGATCCTAACCCGTGGAAGAAGCTGCCTGTCAACAGCACGCCTTTCCTTCCCGCCATCCGCCCCGAAGGAAGTCCCCTTGGGGGAAATGGCGGGGTTTCTCGGAGCAAATCCTGATGAAACCGCAGTACGAGCATGTGGCGTTCGCCCCCGGCTGTTCGATCCGCGTGTACCACCGCCAGCTCGCGCGCATTCCGTTCGAATGGCATCGTCATCCCGAGTACGAACTGACGCTGACACTGAACAGCCGCGGCCGACGCTTCGTCGGCGATCACGTCGCCCGCTACACGGACGACGACCTCGTGCTCGTGCCGCCCAACCTGCCGCATACGTGGTCGTCGAACGCACGCATCGATCGCGACGCGCCGGAAGTCGCGCTCGTCGTCTGGTTCGACGGCGACTGGGCGCGGCGCGTGGCCGACTGCTGCCCCGAGTACGCACCGCTGCGCTCGCTGCTGCGGCGCGCGGCGCCCGGCCTCGCGTTCGACGCCGCGACGGCCCGCGCGATGCGCGAGCGACTGCCGCGGCTGCTCGACCCGTCGCCGCGCGTACGCCTCGCGGCCGCGCTCGACACGCTCGCCGACCTCGCGGAAGCCGGCGGCGAGCCGCTCGCCACCGCGCAGGCCTACGAGCGGGCCGACACGGCAACGTCATCGGCCGACTCCGCCGCGCCCGAAGCCGAGCGCCTCGATCGCGTGCTCGATGCGATCGACCGGCACTTCCACGAGCCGCTGCGCATCGACGCGCTCGCGGCCGTCGCACACATGTCCGAGCGCACGCTGCAGCGGCTGTTCGTGCGGCACCTCGGCGAAAGCGTCGGCCGCTACGTGCAGCGGCTGCGCCTCGCGCATGCGTGCCGCCATCTGGTCGGCACCGACTGGCCGATCGCCACGGTGGCTGCGCGCTGCGGCATTCCGAATGCCGCGAACTTCAACCGCCAGTTCCTCGCCGCGCGCGGGATGACGCCCGGCGCTTACCGGCAGTTCTTCGCACAGCACGGCCACGCGCCCGACGCCGACGCGCCGCCGCTCGACACGCGGCCGCCGTCGCTGGAACGCGGGACCGGACCGGGACATGGCCAACGCCGGCCGCGCAAATGAAAACACCCCGGCGGGATAACCCACCGGGGTGTCGGGGCGTTGCGATTGCCGGACGCGAGCGGCCTGACGGCCGTTCGCGCCGCGCACGACTTAACGTGCGTTGATCGGCTTCGCTTCGCGCGGCGTGTCGCCGATGAACAGCTGACGCGGACGGCCAATCTTCTGCTCCGGATCCGCAATCATTTCGTTCCACTGTGCGATCCAGCCGACCGTACGTGCCATCGCGAAGATACACGTGAACATCGACGTCGGGATGCCCAGCGCGCGCTGAACGATGCCCGAGTAGAAGTCGACGTTCGGGTACAGCTTGCGCGACACGAAGTATTCGTCTTCCAGCGCGATCTTCTCGAGCTGCATCGCGAGCTTGAACAGCGGGTCGTCGTGCAGGCCCAGTTCGTTCAGCACTTCGTAGCACGTTTCGCGCATCAGCTTCGCACGCGGGTCGTAGTTCTTGTACACGCGGTGGCCGAAGCCCATCAGCTTCACGCCCGAATTCTTGTCCTTCACCTGCTTGATGAATTCGGGGATGTTGTCCGGCGAACCGATCTGCTCGAGCATGTTCAGCGCGGCTTCGTTCGCACCACCGTGCGCCGGGCCCCACAGACACGCGATACCGGCAGCGATACACGCGAACGGGTTCGCGCCCGACGAGCCGGCCAGGCGGACCGTCGACGTCGATGCGTTCTGCTCGTGATCGGCGTGCAGGATCAGGATACGGTCGAGTGCGCGCACGAGCACGTCGTTGACCTTGTACTCTTCGCACGGGTTCGAGAACATCATGTGCATGAAGTTCGCGCTGTACGACAGTTCGTTCTTCGGATAAACGAACGGCTGGCCGATGCTGAACTTGTACGCCATCGCGACGAGCGTCGGCAGCTTCGCGATCATGCGGATCGCCGATACTTCACGGTGACGCGGATCGTTGATGTCGAGCGAGTCGTGGTAGAACGCCGACAGCGCGCCGACGGCCGCCACCAGCACCGCCATCGGGTGCGCGTCGCGACGGAAGCCACGGAAGAAGAAGTGCATCTGTTCGTGCACCATCGTGTGCTTCGTGACGGTGTCGACGAATTCCTTCTTTTGCGCGGCGTTCGGCAGCTCGCCCTTCAGCAGCAGGTAGCAGGTCTCAAGGAAGTCGGCGTTCTGCGCGAGGTTGTCGATCGGGTAGCCGCGGTACAGCAGTTCGCCCTTGTCGCCGTCGATGTACGTGATCGCCGAATTACAAGCTGCCGTCGACATGAAGCCCGGGTCGTAAGTGAACTTGCCGGTCTGGCCGTACAGCTTGCGGATGTCGATTACGTCCGGGCCCATCGTCCCCTTGTAGATCGGCATTTCGACGCTCGGCGAGTTGTCGCTGAACGATAGCGTGGCTTTAACATCAGACGGAGTCATGGCACATCCTCAATCGAAATAAAGAAACGGGATTCGATAACGGGCACAACGCGCGACACCTTGGCGTTACACGTTGCGCAGCATCTCCAACAGCCTGTGAATTTCCGGGCTGTCTAGGTCGCCCTCTGGTTCCTTGCGCGCGAGGAGCAAGTCCATCAGGTCGTTGTCGCTCAGATCGAGCAGGCGCGACAACGCGCCTACGTCTGCATCGGTGAGGTCATGCTCGTATCTGCTGAAGAAACGCTCGAAGATGATGTCGTTTTCCAGCAGACCCCGCCGCGCCCGCCAGCGGAGGCGTGCGCGACGGTGCGGGTCGGATTGATGCGAATCGTCGCTCATCGCAAAGACACCCGCAGGGCCGCCCCAAGGGTGTCGACGCCCCCTCGGGGGGCGGCGGACAAAGTGAGCTTGGGGGTCATCATGTCAAACCGCGCGGCGAACCATCAGTTCCTTGATCTTGCCGATCGCCTTCGTCGGGTTCAGGCCCTTCGGGCAAACGTCGACGCAGTTCATGATCGTGTGGCAACGGAACAGACGGTACGGGTCTTCCAGGTTGTCGAGACGCTCGCCGGTGGCGGTGTCGCGACTATCCGCGATGAAGCGGTAAGCCTGCAGCAGGCCGGCCGGGCCGACGAACTTGTCCGGGTTCCACCAGAAGCTCGGGCACGACGTCGAGCAGCTCGCGCACAGAATGCACTCGTACACGCCGTCGAGCTCGTCGCGCTCTTCCGGCGACTGGAGGCGTTCCTTCTCCGGCGGCGGCGCGTCGTTGATCAGGTACGGCCTGATCGAGTGATACTGGTTGAAGAAGTGCGTCATGTCGACGATCAGGTCGCGCACGACGGGCAGGCCCGGCAGCGGGCGCAGCACGATCTTCTGCGGCAGGTCGTTCAGGTTCGTCAGGCACGCGAGACCGTTCTTGCCGTTGATGTTCATCGCGTCCGAACCGCACACGCCTTCACGGCACGAACGGCGGAACGACAGCGTCTCGTCCACTGCCTTCAGCTTGACCAGTGCGTCGAGCAGCATGCGCTCATGCTGGATCTCGAGCTCGTACGTCTGCATGCGCGGCGCCGCGTCCTTGTCCGGATCGTAGCGGTAGACTTCAAAAATGCGTTTTGCCATTTCGGATTCCTTTGACTCGGCTTAGAACGTGCGCGGCTTCGGCGGCACGGATTCGACCGTCAGCGGCTTCATTTGAACCGGCTTGTAGTCGAGGCGATCACCTTCGCTGTACCACAGCGTGTGGCGCAGCCAGTTGTCGTCGTCGCGGTGTTCGTAGTCGCTGTGCGCGTGTGCGCCACGGCTTTCCTTGCGCGCTTCCGCCGACACCATCGTCGCGCGGGCCACTTCGATCAGGTTCTCCAGCTCGAGCGCTTCGACGCGCGCGGTGTTGAACACTTTCGACTTGTCCTTCAGGTGGATGCTTTCCACGCGTGCCGCGAGGCCGGCCATCTGCTCGACGCCTTCCTTCAGCAGCGCCGACGTGCGGAACACGCCTGCATGCTTCTGCATCGTCGCGCGGATGTCGTTCGCGACGTCCTGCGTGTATTCGCCCGACGACGACTTGTCGAGCTTGTTCAGACGCGCCAGCGAGAATTCGCCTGCATCGGCCGGCAGCGGCTTGTGTTCCTTCTGGTTCTTCACGTGCTCGACGATGTGGTTGCCGGCCGCCCGGCCGAACACCACGAGGTCCAGCAGCGAGTTCGTGCCGAGGCGGTTCGCGCCGTGCACGGACACGCACGAGCATTCGCCCACTGCGTAGAAGCCGTTGACCGGTTCCTTGTGATCGCGCGACGTGCCGACGACCTGACCGTGGATGTTGGTCGGGATGCCGCCCATCTGGTAGTGGATCGTCGGGACGACCGGGATCGGTTCCTTGATCGCGTCGACGTTCGCGAACTTCAGCGCGATTTCGCGGATCGACGGCAGACGCTTCATGATCGTCTCGGCGCCGATGTGCGACAGGTCGAGCAGCACGTGGTCCTTGTTCGGACCGACGCCGCGGCCTTCCTTGATTTCCTGGTCCATCGAACGCGACACGAAGTCACGCGGCGCCAGATCCTTCAGCGTCGGCGCGTAGCGTTCCATGAAGCGCTCGCCGTTCGCGTTGCGCAGGATACCGCCTTCGCCGCGCACGCCTTCGGTGATCAGCACGCCCGCGCCGGCCACGCCGGTCGGGTGGAACTGCCAGAACTCCATGTCCTGCAACGCGATGCCCGAACGCGCGGCCATGCCGAGGCCGTCGCCGGTGTTGATGAACGCGTTGGTCGACGCCGCGAAGATCCGGCCTGCGCCGCCCGTCGCGAACAGCGTCGTCTTGCCTTCCATGATGTAGACGTCGCCCGTCTCCATCTCGAGGGCCGTCACGCCGAGCACGTCGCCGTCGGCATCGCGGATCAGGTCGAGCGCCATCCATTCGACGAAGAACTGCGTCTTCGCTTCGACGTTCTGCTGGTACAGCGTGTGCAGCAGCGCGTGACCGGTACGGTCGGCGGCCGCGCAAGCGCGCTGGACCGGCTTCTCGCCGTAGTTCGCCGTATGGCCGCCGAACGGACGCTGGTAGATCGTGCCGTCCGCGTTACGGTCGAACGGCATGCCGAAGTGTTCCAGTTCGTACACGACGTTCGGTGCTTCGCGGCACATGAACTCGATCGCGTCCTGGTCGCCGAGCCAGTCGGAACCCTTGATCGTGTCGTAGAAGTGGAAGTGCCAGTTGTCTTCGCTCATGTTGCCGAGCGACGCGCCGATGCCGCCCTGTGCGGCCACCGTGTGCGAACGGGTCGGGAACACCTTCGACAGCACGCCGACCGACAGGCCCGCGCGCGACAGTTGCAGCGCTGCGCGCAAGCCCGAGCCGCCCGCGCCGACGATCACCACGTCGAACTTGCGGCGCGGCAGGGAAGTTTTGATTGCAGCCATTCTTTACACTCTCCAGAGAATCTGCGCGGCGTAGCCCGCACATGCGAGCAGCCAGACGATGGTCAGCGATTGCAGCAGCAGGCGCACACCGACGGGCTTCACGTAGTCCATCCAGATGTCGCGCACGCCGACCCATGCGTGGTAGAAGAGGGAAAGCAGCGTCACGAAGGTCGCGAGCTTCATCCATTGCGCGGAGAAGATCGACGCCCAGCCTTCGTACGAGAAGTCATGCGCGCCGAAGAACAGCGCGAGCAGAATGACCGTGTAGACTGCCATGATCGTGGCGGTGACGCGCTGCGCGAGCCAGTCGCGCAGGCCGTAGTGAGCGCCGACGACGAGGCGCTTCGAGCCGATTCGGTTATTGGCTGCCATTTTCTTAGAATGCTCCGAACAGTTTGAGTGCCATGGCGATCGTCAGCGCGATCGAGACGACAAAGACGACGACTGCCGTCCGCTTGCCGCCTTCCTTCGAGACGGCGTCGTGGTTGACGTCCATCAGCAGGTGGCGAATGCCGGCGCAGAAATGGTGGAGGAACGCCCACGACAGCGCGAGGACGATCAGCTTGACGACGATGTTGGAGAGGAAAGCCTTGAAGACTTCGAAGCTGAGCTCGGAGGTGAGGCTCTGGTCGAAGAGGAACAGCAGGAACGGCAGGAACAGGAACAGCAGCGCGCCGCTGACTCGGTGGAGAATCGACAATATCGCAGCCAGAGGCATGCGGTATTTCAACGTGATGTCGCCGATTCCGATGTTCCGGTATTCCGGCCTCGGCTTTCTTACTGCGTCAGTCATGCTAGACCCCTACTATGTTGTCACACTAATCCGCGATTTTAGCGCCTTTTTATATCGCGCTGCAGCGAAAGTCTGCTCTGGATAGTTGCGCGAACACGAACAAAGGCGGCCCAAAACGTGCTTCGCGTGCGTGGGGAACGCGAATGCACCCGGCCCGAGCCGAACACCGTCAACTCAAGTCATTCTGATAGTAGTACCCGGTTGTGACATACCAGCCGCGCCGCACTTCCACCGGCCGGTCACCGTACGTGTAGGACACCCGCTCGACCGACAGTAACGGAAAACCCGCCGGCACGTGCAGCAGGTCGGCCACCGCCGGCTCCGCCGCGACCGCGCGGATCTTCTCCGTCGCGCGGATCATCCGCGTGCCGAACTCCGTCTCGAACATCGCGTAGAGCGGCCCCTTGTACTCGCTCAACCGCTCGAACGTGAGCCCGCGGAACATCGTGCCCGGCAGCCAGATCTCGTCGAGCACCGTTACTTCGCTATCGAACTCCAGCAGGCGGCGCACCTGCACGACCGGGTCGGCCGGCTTCAGGTCGAGCTGCCGCGCGATCTCGGCCGGCGCGCGCAGGCGCCGGCACTCGAGCAGCCGGCTCACGTGCGGATGCTCGGCACCGTCGTCGGCCAGCAGCCGCAGGAAGCGGAACTGCGCGCGATCCTCGTTGTGCGTCGCAACAAACGTCCCCTTGCCCTGCCGCCGGACCACGAGGTTCTCGGCGGCCAGTTCGTCGATCGCCTTGCGAACGGTGCCCTGGCTCACCTTGTAGCGGGCGGCGAGCTCCACTTCGCTCGGGATGATCTCGCCCGGCTTCCATTCACCGGATTCGAGGCTCTGCGTGATCAATGACTTGATCTGCTGGTATAACGGGCTGAACGTCGGAGAAGGCGAAGCGGCAGGCGCCGGCGCGGAATCGCCCGCGCCCGGCTGCCCTGGGCCGCCTGCGCCGGTTGGATTCGCGTTGTTCGCCTGGTTCGATGTCATGGCGCGCATTTCATCACAAACCGCGCTTTTTCGTCCACTCAAATTCCGCAAAACATCTGTCTTATATAAGACATATGATACCGTTTGACTTTGGGCCAGCCGGCTCCTACACTCCGGGGCGAGCAAGGGTTCGCGGGTGCAAAATGCGTCCCCGGCTACGTGCCACGGCCGTCTCCAGGTTCACCGCGTGTGCCATTCGCGAGTCCTCCGCCCTGCTTCAATGCAACGCTACGCGTAACGCGCATAGAATGACGTTTTGCCTAGCGTCCACCGCTTCACCCGTCCTGGAGATTTTCAATGGCTAAGCCCGCAAAGCGCGTTGCCGTCACCGGCGCCGCAGGTCAAATCGCATACTCCCTGCTGTTCCGCATCGCGAACGGCGACCTGCTCGGCAAGGACCAGCCGGTCATCCTGCAACTGCTCGACCTCCCGCAAGCCCAAGCCGCCGTCAAAGGCGTCGTGATGGAGCTCGACGATTGCGCGTTCCCGCTGCTCGCGGGCGTCGTGATCACCGACGATCCGAAGGTGGCATTCAAGGATGCAGACGTCGCTCTGCTGGTCGGCGCACGTCCGCGCTCGAAGGGCATGGAGCGCAAGGACCTGCTGTCGGCGAACGCCGAGATCTTCACGGTCCAGGGCGCCGCGCTGAACGAAGTCGCGAGCCGCGACGTGAAGGTGCTGGTCGTCGGCAACCCGGCGAACACCAACGCGTACATCGCCATGAAGTCGGCACCGGATCTGCCGAAGAAGAACTTCACCGCCATGCTGCGCCTCGACCACAACCGCGCGCTGTCGCAGCTCGCCGCGAAGTCGGGCAAGCCGGTCGCATCGATCGAGAAGCTCGCCGTGTGGGGCAACCACTCGCCGACGATGTACCCCGACTTCCGCTTCGCGACCGCCGAAGGCGAGTCGCTGCTGAAGCTGATCAACGACGACGTGTGGAACCGCGACACGTTCATCCCGACCGTCGGCAAGCGCGGCGCGGCGATCATCGAAGCGCGCGGCCTGTCGTCGGCAGCGTCGGCAGCCAACGCGGCGATCGACCACGTGCGTGACTGGGTCCTCGGCACGAACGGCAAGTGGGTCACGATGGGCATCCCGTCGGACGGCTCGTACGGCATCCCCGAAGACATCATCTACGGCGTGCCGGTCGTGTGCGAAAACGGCGAGTACAAGCGCGTCGAAGGCCTGGAAATCGACGCGTTCTCGCGCGAGAAGATGGACGGCACGCTGGCCGAGCTGCTCGAAGAGCGCGACGGCGTCGCCCACCTGCTGAAGAACTAAGCAGGCTGCATGATGGCCGGGCCGCCTCCGGGCGGGCCGGTCACGGCACGGGCGGCGGGCCGGCAGCCGGCCCCGCCGCCCGATCCGATCCGCGCACGTTTTGCCGCTCACGCGCCCCGCGCGCCGGCCCAGAACGCGCCCGAATCCGATTTTCTCCACGTTGCCCGCTTCCTTGACGTAGAAGAGATGTCCGCGCTCACTCCTGCACAAGTGCTGTACGACGGGGCGTCGCCGCCCGCGATCCTGCCCTGCTGCGATCACTACGCGGGCAGCGAGAAGCTGATGCGCAAGTCGCTCGCGCTCCAGGCCGAACTCGGCCCCGTGTTCGACATCACGCTCGACTGCGAGGACGGCGCGGCCGTCGGTCAGGAAGCCGCGCACGCGCAGCTCGTCGCCGAGCTCCTCGGCAGCGCCGAGAACCGCTTCGGGCGGGTCGGCGTCCGTATCCACGACTTTTCCCATCCGCACTGGCGCGACGACGTGCGCATCGTGCTGCGCGCCGCGCGCGCACCGGCCTACGTCACGCTGCCGAAGATCGCGAGCGCCGCCGACGCGGCCGAGATGGTCGCGTTCATCGAAGGCACGCGCCGCGAGCTCGGCCTCGCGCAGCCGATTCCCGTCGACGTGCTGGTCGAGACGCACGGCGCTCTCGCGCAGGCGACCGCCCTCACCGCGCTGCCGCTGGTCGGCACGCTGAGCTTCGGGCTGATGGACTTCGTGTCCGCCCATCACGGCGCGATTCCCGATGCGGCGATGCGCTCGCCCGGCCAGTTCGACCACCCGCTCGTGCGCCGCGCGAAGCTGGAGATCGCCGCGGCCTGCCACGCGCACGGCAAGACACCGTCACACAATGTCACAACCGAGGTGCGCGACATGGCAGTCGTCGCCGGCGACGCACGCCGCGCGCGCGACGAGTTCGCGTTCACGCGGATGTGGAGCATCCACCCCGCGCAGATCCGCCCGATCGTCGCCGCATTCGCGCCGCGCACCGATGAAGTCGCACTGGCCGCCGAGATCCTGCTGGCCGCGCAGGCCGCCGACTGGGGCCCGACGCGCCACGGCGATACGCTGCACGACCGCGCGAGCTATCGCTATTACTGGTCGGTGCTGCGCCGCGCGCGGGCGACCGGCCAGCCGGTGCCGGCCGAGGCCGCGCCGCTGTTCGGCCCGGCCGCCGGAGACGCGCGGTGAGCGCGCGCCGACACACGCATTTCATCGAATCGCCGGGGCGTGAACCCGACACAGGTTTGCGAAACGACAAAAAACGTAACGGAGCCCGAAAACCTGAAATTTGCGCGGCCAAATAGGTGAAAATAGCGGCCGCTGCGCGCTTCCGGGGCGCGTGCAGTTTCAAACCGGCCGGCGGTTTCGATTGCCGGCCCTTGTCAACTGATAATCGAAAGGTTCTGACTCCATGAAGAAACTCCTGATCGCTACCGCCATCGGCGCGTTGTCCGCCACGATGCTGGTGTCGGCTCCGAGCGCGTTCGCCCAGGGTACGGCGACGACCGCGAAGAAGACGGCCAAGCGCCCGGCGCCGGCCAAGCGCATCATCCCGCGCAGCAAGAAGGCGCAGGCACGCGCGGCTGCCAAGGTCGACTCGGTACCGGAAGGCGCGGTCAAGTGGTCCTGTAAGGAAGGTCTGTCGTTCGACCTCGCCGGCGACATGAAGCGCGACCAGCTCGTCACGGTTCACTGGGCGAAGAGGAACTACAAGCTGCCGCGCGAAGCCACGACGACGGGCGCCGACACGTTCTACGATCCGGCAGCCGGCTTGAAGCTGGTGGTGATCCCGACCAAGGCGATGCTGTTCTCCGACGCAAACGGCGGCGAGCGCCTCGCGGACGAATGCGTGACGCCGGAAATGGCGCAAGGCACCGCGGCACCGACGCAGTCGAACGAGCTGAAGCCGGCAACGAACTAAGCGCGTTCCCCCCGGCCCCTCGATGTCCGCCCCGGTCTCCAACGTCCGCCCTGCTCCGGATACGGTACTCGTCGATATCGTCGACTACGTGCTGGACACCGGCATCGACAGCGCGCTCGCGCTGGAGACGGCGCGTCATTGCCTGATCGACACGCTCGGATGCGGACTCGAGGCGCTGTCCTATCCCGCCTGCACCAAGCTGCTCGGCCCCGTCGTGCCCGGCACGATCGTGCCGAACGGCGCGAAGGTGCCCGGCACGTCCTTCCAGCTCGATCCCGTCCAGGCCGCGTTCGACATCGGCGCGATGATCCGCTGGCTGGACTTCAACGACACCTGGCTCGCCGCCGAATGGGGTCATCCGTCCGACAATCTGGGCGGGATCCTGGCGACGGCCGACTGGCTGTCCCGCACGGCCGTCGCGGCCGGCCGGAAGCCTCTGCTCATGCGCGACGTGCTGGTCGCGATGATCCAGGCCCACGAGATCCAGGGTTGCCTCGCCCTCGAGAATTCTTTCAACGCGGTCGGGCTCGACCACGTGCTGCTCGTGAAGGTCGCGTCGACGGCCGTCGTCGGCCGCCTGCTCGGGCTCACGCGCGACGAGCTGATCAACGCGGTGTCCAACGCATTCGTCGACGGCCACGCGCTGCGCACCTACCGCCACGCGCCGAACACCGGTTCGCGCAAGTCATGGGCGGCCGGCGACGCGACGTCCCGCGCGGTGCGCCTCGCGCTGATCGCGAGAACGGGTGAAATGGGCTACCCGTCGGCGCTCACCGCAAAGACCTGGGGCTTCTACGACGTGCTGTTCGACGGGCAGCCGTTCCGCTTCCAGCGCCCGTACGGCACGTACGTGATGGAGAACGTGCTGTTCAAGATCGCGTTCCCGGCCGAATTCCACGCGCAGACGGCCGCCGAGGCCGCGCTGCAGTTGCACGCCCGGCTCGCCGCGGCGGGCCGCACGACCGACGACATCAGCCGGATCACGATCCGCACGCACGCGGCCGCGCTGCGCATCATCGACAAGCAGGGCCCGCTCGCCAATCCGGCCGATCGCGATCACTGCATCCAGTACATGGTCGCCGTGCCGCTGCTGTTCGGCCGGCTGACCGCGGCCGATTACGAAGACGCGCTCGCCGCCGATCCGCGCATCGACGCGCTGCGCGCGAAAACCGTGTGCGTCGAGGATCCGCAGTTCACGAAGGATTACCATGACCCGGCCAAGCGATCGATCGCGAATGCGCTGACGATCGAATTCGCGGACGGGTCGAAGCTTGCCGAAGTGGCGATCGAATACCCGCTCGGCCACCGGCGCCGCCGCACGGAAGGCATCCCGCTGCTGGTCGAGAAGTTCAGGACCAACCTCGCCCGCCGCTTTCCGGCCAGGCAGCAACAAGCGATTCTCGACGTGTCGCTGGACCAGGCAAAGCTCGAAGCAATGCCGGTCGATGAATACGTCGACTTGTATGTGATATAGCCGTCAGATACAGGACTCTTTGTTTCCTAGCCTTAAACCCAGGAAAATCACCATGGCCCACAATCTCCACAAGACCCTCAAGGAATTCGACAGCGGTTCCGGCAAAGGCAAGTTCTACTCGCTGCCGCAGCTCGGCAAGGAACTGAAGACGAAGATCGAGCGCCTGCCGGTGTCGATCCGTATCGTGCTCGAGTCCGTGCTGCGCAACTACGACGGCAAGAAGATCACCGAGGAACACATCGAGCAGCTGGCGAACTGGAAGCCGACCGCGAAGCGCGTCGACGAGATTCCGTTCGTGGTGTCGCGCGTCGTGCTGCAGGACTTCACGGGCGTGCCGCTGCTCGCCGACATCGCGGCCATGCGCGGCGTCGCCGAGCGTTCGGGCAAGAACCCGAAGAAGATCGAGCCGCTGGTGCCGGTCGATCTCGTCGTCGACCACTCGGTCCAGATCGACTACTTCCGCCAGAAGGACGCGCTCGACCTGAACATGAAGCTGGAATTCCAGCGCAACAACGAACGCTACCAGTTCATGAAGTGGGGCATGCAGGCGTTCGACACGTTCAAGGTCGTGCCGCCGGGTGTCGGCATCGTCCACCAGGTGAACCTCGAGTATCTCGCGCGCGGCGTCCACAAGAAGGCGAACGGCGGCGACACCGTGTACTACCCGGACACCCTCGTCGGCACGGACAGCCACACGACGATGATCAACGGCATCGGGGTGGTGGGCTGGGGCGTGGGCGGCATCGAGGCCGAAGCCGGCATGCTCGGCCAGCCGGTGTACTTCCTGACGCCGGACGTCGTCGGCGTCGAGCTGAAGGGCAAGCTGCGCGAAGGCGTGACGGCCACCGACCTGGTGCTGACGATCACCGAAATGCTGCGCAAGGAGAAGGTCGTCGGCAAGTTCGTCGAGTTCTTCGGTGAAGGCACGAAGTCGCTGTCGCTGCCGGACCGCGCGACGATCGGCAACATGGCGCCGGAATACGGCGCGACCATGGGCTTCTTCCCGGTCGACGAAAAGACCATCGACTACTTCGAAGGCACGGGCCGCACGAAGGCGGAAATCGCCGCCTTCGAGAACTACTTCAAGGCTCAGAACCTGTTCGGCATTCCGCAGGCCGGCGACATCGACTACACGAAGACGGTGACGCTCGACCTGGCGACGGTCGCCCCGTCGCTGGCAGGCCCGAAGCGCCCGCAGGACCGCATCGAGATCGGCAACGTCAAGTCGACGTTCACCGAGCTGTTCTCGAAGCCGGTCGCGGAAAACGGCTTCGCGAAGAAGGCGGAAGAACTGAACACGCAATACACGACGAGCAACGGCGTCGACGTGAAGAACGGCGACGTGCTGATCGCCGCGATCACGTCGTGCACGAACACGTCGAACCCGAGCGTGCTGCTGGCCGCCGGCCTGCTCGCGAAGAAGGCCGTGGAAGCGGGCCTCACGGTCGATCCGAAGATCAAGACCTCGCTCGCGCCGGGATCGCGCATCGTCACCGAGTACCTGACGAAGACGGGCCTGCTGCCCTACCTGTCGAAGCTCGGCTTCGAAGTCGCCGCCTACGGCTGCACGACCTGTATCGGCAACGCGGGCGACCTGACGCCGGAGCTGAACGAAGCGATCACGAAGAACGACATCGTCGCGGCAGCCGTGCTGTCGGGCAACCGTAACTTCGAAGCGCGTATCCACCCGAACATCCGCGCGAACTTCCTCGCGTCGCCGCCGCTCGTCGTCGCCTACGCGATCGCCGGCAACATCACGCGCGACCTGATGACCGAGCCGGTCGGCAAGGGCAAGGACGGTTACGACATCTACCTCGGCGACATCTGGCCGACGAGCGAGGAAATCCACGCGCTGCTCAAGTTCGCGCTCGACCCGAAGAAGTTCGAGGACAACTACTCGAAGCTGACCAAGAAGGGCGACCTGTGGAGCAAGATCGAGGGCGAAACGGGCCAGGTCTACGACTGGCCGAAGTCGACCTACATCGCGGAGCCGCCGTTCTTCGGCAACGACTTCTCGATGGAGCCGGCCGCGTCGATCCCGACGGTCAAGGGCGCGCGCGCACTGGGCATCTTCGGTGACTCGGTCACGACCGATCACATCAGCCCGGCAGGCTCGATCAAGGAAGACTCGCCGGCAGGCAAGTGGCTGAAGGAGAACGGCGTGCAGAAGGCCGACTTCAACAGCTACGGCTCGCGCCGCGGCAACCACGACGTGATGATGCGCGGCACGTTCGCGAACGTCCGGATCAAAAACCTGATGATCCCGGTGAAGGCAGACGGCTCGCGCGTCGAAGGCGGCCTGACGATCCACCAGCCGAGCGGCGACCAGCTGTCGATCTACGACGCCGCGATGCGCTACGTCGACGCCGACACGCCGACCGTCGTGTTCGCGGGCGAGGAGTACGGCACGGGCTCGTCGCGCGACTGGGCCGCGAAGGGCACGCAACTGCTCGGCGTGAAGGCCGTGATCGCACGCAGCTTCGAGCGGATCCACCGCTCGAACCTGGTCGGCATGGGCGTGCTGCCGCTGCAGTTCAAGGGTGCGGACAGCGTCCAGTCGCTCGGCATCACCGGCGAAGAGACCTACGACATCGAAGGCCTCGGCGACGACTTCAAGCCGCAGCAGGACGTCACGCTCGTGATCAACCGCAAGAACGGTGAAACGCAGCGCGTGCCGGTGCTGCTGCGCATCGATACGCCGATCGAAGTCGACTACTACAAGCACGGCGGTATCCTGCCGTTCGTGCTGCGCTCGCTGCTGGCAGCGTAAGCGTCCTGCTTTTGCAGGTGCCGCAGCCGCCTCGCGGCGGTTGCGGCCGATTTGAATGCCCGACCTCGTGTCGGGCTTTTTTTCGTCTGCCGGCCGGCGGCGGGAAGGCGGCGGCCGGGCCGTGCGCCCGGTCTGCCGGTGCGTCAGGCGGCCTTGTCGGCTCGCGCCTTCGCGCCGGCGCCGCTGCGCGCGTTCTTCTTCAGGTGCGCGCGGTTGTAGTCGATTGCCGCGCGAACGAGGCGCTTCAGCCCCCGCTTGTCGAGCTTGTCGCCTTCGAGCCAATCGATCGAGCGGCGCGCATTGCCTTCGAGGCCCGCATTGAACAGCCCGTCGGGATCGGGCAGGTGCGCGCCGTGCATGAAAGTCAGCTTCACCTTGCCCTTGTGCGCGTTCGCGACCGCGATCATCCCGTCGCATGCCCACACGGGGCTGCCCATCCATTTCCATTCCTCGACGATGCCGTCGTCGACGGCGAGGATCGTCTCGCGCACTTCGGCGAACGTCTTGCCGCGCCAGTCGGCGATCCCCGCGATCAGCGCGTCGATACGGGCCGACGGCGGCAGGCCCGGGTCGGATGCGCTCATGCCCGGCCCTCCTCGTCTTCATCGGCACGCGCGAGCACCTGTTCGAGCGACTCGAAGAACCGCACCCAGCCGTGCTGCGCACCGCGGTATGCCTGTTCCTGATCGGCGCGGAAGCCGGCCTGCTCCATGCGCAACAGCGTGCCGCCGGGCGTCGGCGTGAGCGTCCATGTGACGACGCTTTCCAGGCCATAAGCGGCCCACGTGTAGGACAGCACGCGCTGCGGTTCGATCGTCAGCAACGTGCAGTCGACCGAACCCCAGTCCGCGTGAAAGCTGAACGTGCGGCCCGCGACGGGCTCGAAATCGCTCTTCATCAGCCACGCCTCGATCAGGTGCGGTTGCGTGAGCGCGCGCCAGATCTTCTCCGGCGAATGCGACAGTTCCCGTTCGACGACGACGGTGCGTGTTTCGGAAGTGGGCTGGTTCATTGATCAATCCTTTTGAGCAGATCTTCGAGAGCGTCGAACCGGTTCTGCCAGAAGCCTGCCATCTGGCTGGTCCAGTCGATCAACGGAGTCAGCGCCTGCGGCTGCGCGCTGTAGTGCGTCTGCCGGCCCGCGTGACGGTCGCTGACGAGCCCGGCCTGCTTCAGTACACCCAGATGCTTCGATACCGCCGGCTGCGACACGCCTGCATGGGCCGTCAGCGCGGCCACCGTCAGCTCGCCCTGCTCGCACAGCCGCTCGAAGAGCGCGCGGCGCGTCGGATCGGCAAGCGTCCTGAACAGCACGTCGTGAGTGTTTTGCATGTTTCAATCAATAACTCGATGGTTATGGATTGAAGGATAGCCTCGCAATGGTGCGCGTCAAGGAGGAATTTCGCGGGGGGCGTCGTGCGATCCTTTCAGGCGTGCGTTCGCAGCAACAGGCCGAACGGCGGCGTACCGGCGCGCGACGGACCGCGAGCGCGCGCCACCGCATGAATTCGAGCCCTTCCTCTAATCGGCTCACCCGGCTCGCGAACCGAAAGCACGCTGCAAGACTCGGCGACGCGCTGTTCCACAGTTCGGGAAAGGCGCGCGATCGACCGGCCCCGTTTTCGTGAATGCGCCCCTCGGGACGTCGTCGCGCGGATGCCGCGGCCGCACTTGACCACATAGTGCGACGCACGACGCGTGCAGGCCCGCTCGCGGCCAATGCGCTCGCGCGGCGCTGCACTCCGCAATCGCGCGCATTCCGGCACCTCAACGAACAACGCGTGCGCTCAAACGTCGTCGACCGTCGCGCGAGCGCGCCGCGAACCGGTTCCCTTCGCCGGGGCCGCTGCGCGTGCACGAACGACGTGCCTCAGGAGTGCGAGCCCGCCGATGTCAGATCTGACAGCTATGGAAACTGGCAGCTACCTGAATAGCACCGACGCCCTACGCTCGTGACCGCTCGCGGCCCCACAAGGGCCGGGGGTTCCAGCAACGTCGTCTCTCCTCAAAAGGACTCCCGATGAAAAGGAACACCTGGTTTGCGCTGCCCCTTCCGTCGCCCCGCCACCTCGCGTGCGCGGTACCGCTCGTGTTCGCCGCCGCCGCGGCCCATGCGGCGACGGATTGGGTCGATACCCATACGAAAGCCTTTCTGACCGGCCCGCAGTTGATGGCGCGCAGCGCGGCGCCGTCGCTCGAGCTCGCGGCCGGCGAGACGACGGACATCGTCGTCAGCCTGAAGCTGCGCAACGCCGCGCAGCTCAAGCAACTCGCGCACGACGTGAACCGGCCCGGCAACGCGCATTACCGCCAGTACCTCACGCACGAACAGTTCCTCGCCGGCTACGCGCCGACCGAAGCCCAGGTCAAGTCGGTCGTCGACTATCTGCGCAAGAGCGGCTTCGCGAACATCGAAGTCGCGCCGAACCGGCTGCTGGTGTCCGCGCACGGCACGGCCGGCACGGTGAAGACCGCGTTCAACACGTCACTCGTTCATTTCGAGTACGCGGGCCGCTCCGGCTTCGCGAACGCGTCGACCGCGCAGGTGCCGCATGCGCTCGGCGACGTCGTCGGCTCGGTGCTCGGGCTGCAGAACGTCGCACGCGCCCGGCCGCTGCTGCGCATCGGCAACGTCGCGAAGCCGCAGGCGCTCGCGGCCGGCACGGCCACCGGCCACTATCCGAAGGAATTCCCGGGCCTCTACAACGCGACCGGCGTGCCGACCGCGGCCGGCGTGACCGTCGGCATCGTCACGATCGGCGGCGTGTCGCAAACGCTGCAGGACCTCAGGCAGTTCACGTCGAGCAACGGTTACGGCACGGTCACGACCCAGACCGTCAAGACCAACGGCACCGGCACGAGCGGCAGCTACAGCGACGACCAGGACGGCCAGGGCGAATGGGATCTCGATAGCCAGTCGATCGTCGGCTCGGCCGGCGGCCAGGTCGGCAAGCTCGTGTTCTACATGGCGGACCTGAACGCCGCCGGCAACACCGGGCTCACGCAGGCATTCAACCGCGCGGTGTCGGACAACACCGCGAAGGTGATCAACGTGTCGCTCGGCTGGTGCGAGACCGACGCGAATGCGGACGGCACGCTCGACGCCGAAGAGCAGATCTTCACGACGGCCGCCGCGCAAGGACAGACGTTCTCGGTGTCGTCGGGCGACGAAGGCGTGTACGAGTGCAACAATCGCGGCTATCCGGACGGCGGGAACTACACGGTGTCGTGGCCGGCCGCGTCGCCGCACGTGCTCGCGATCGGCGGCACGACGCTGTACACGACGTCCTCGGGTGCATTCTCGAACGAGACGGTGTGGAACGAGGGGCTCGACGGCAACGGCAAGCTATGGGCCACGGGCGGCGGCGTCAGCTCGATCCTGCCGGCGCCGTCGTGGCAGTCGGGCAGCAACCGTCAGTTGCCCGATGTATCGTTCGACGCCGCGCAAGGCACGGGCGCGTACATCTACAACTACGGCCAGTTGCAGCAGATCGGCGGCACGAGCCTTTCCGCGCCGATCTTCACCGGCTTCTGGGCGCGTCTGCTCGCGGCAAACGGCACGGGCCTGGGCTTCCCGGCCGGCAATTTCTATGCGGACATTCCGTCGAACCCGTCGCTCGTGCGCTATGACGTCGTCTCGGGCAACAACGGCTATCAAGGGTATGGCTACAGCGCAGGCAGCGGCCGGGATCTGACGACCGGCTTCGGCAGCCTGAACATCGCGAACCTCAACAAGCTGATCCAGACGGGCGGCTTCTGAATGTGACGCGAAGGCCGGCGCGCGACGGAGGTTCGCCGCGCGCCGGCCGAAGCATTTCCAGGCTTCGGTGTGCTACTCCGTCGCCCGCTCCTTCACCGGCACCGGCGCGCCGGCCCGATGCGACGGCGCGAAGAGCCGCAACCCACTCGCGACGCTCGCAGCGCCTGCGAAACCCGCACCGAGCATCAGCGCGAGCGTCGGCCCGTGACGCCCCGCGATGCCGAACGACAGCGCGACGAGCGCCGCGCCCGTCGCCTGCCCGATCAGCCGCGCGGTCGCGATGATCCCGCTCGCGCCGCCGCTGCGCTCGGGCGGCGCGCTCGACATCAGCGCCTTCAGGTTCGGCGACTGGAAGAAGCCGAAGCCCGCGCCGCACAGCATCATCCGCCAGCCGATGTCGAGAACGTTCGGCGCGCTCGGCAGCGCGGCGAGCGCGACCATCCCCGCGCTCAGCAGCGCGAGCCCGATCGCGCCGAGCAACCCGGGCGGATAACGGTCGGACAGCCGGCCCGCGATCGGCGCGGCCAGCGCGACGACCGCCGACCACGGCGTCATCAGGAAGCCGGTCTCCACCGCGCTGCGATGCAGGACGGTTTCGAAGTAGAACGGCAGCGATACGAACGCAAGCCCCTGCGCGGCAAACGCGCAGACGGCCGTCAGCGCGGACAGCGTGAACACCGGCCGGCGGAACAGGTCGACCGGCAGCATCGGCGCCGGGTGCCCGGCCTGGCGGCGGATCAGCAGCCAGCCGAACGTGAGCGCGACCGCGGCCGCCGCGACCACGACGGACAGCGGCCCGCGCTGCGCGAATTCGCCGAGCGCGAAGATCAGCGACGCGAACGTGATCACGTTGAACAGCGCGGCGAGCGGATCGAACACATGCTTGCCGCGCGCCGACTGCGGCAGCGACGGAATCGCGACGGCAAGCGCGAGCACGCCGAGCGGCACGTTCACCGCGAACAGCCACGGCCAGGCGGCCACCGACAGGATCAACGACGCGATCGTCGGCCCCACCGCGAACGACACGCCGACGACGAGCGCGTTGAAACCGACGCCGCGCCCGAGCCGGTGCGCGGGAAACAGGTTGCGGATCAGCGCGACGTTCACGCTCATGATCGCGCTCGCGCCGAAGCCCTGCACGATCCGCGCCGCCGTCAGCTGGGGCAGCGTCGACGCGAGCGAGCAGCCGAGCGACGCGAGCGTAAACACCGCGAGGCCCGCGACATACACGCGCTTGTGGCCGACGATGTCGCCGAGCGACGCGAACGGCAGCAGCGTCGCGACCATCGCGAGCTGGTAGGCGTTGATGATCCACACGGATGCGGCCGGCGACGCGTGCAGGTCGGCGGCGATCGCGGGTAGCGCGGTGTTCGCGATCGCGGTGTCGAGCGTCGCGAGCGCGACGGCCAGCAGCACGGCGGACATCGCGCGCCAGTTGACGGCCGGCTCCCGGGCGCCGGCGGGGGAAGAGAATTCGGACAAGATGAGGCTCGGCTGACGAGCGACGCGCGGCGTCGCGGAATTGAGCGGCGCGGCGGCGCATGCCATGCGGTGAAACCGGTTCACGTACCGTCGCGACCCGTATTGTTACAGAGCCGCATCGAACCTGCAGGCAAGCGCGCCGTCAGTCAGTGAAACGAAAGCTTCGGGATGCCGCGCCGGGTGCGCGGCATCGTTGAGGACGCAACGATCGCGTTACGACACCGCACGTCGCGCGTTGCGTCCGCGCAGCCATTCGAGCGCGAGCAGCAGGCTCGTCGAGAAGATGATGAGGATCGTCGCGAGCGCGGCGATCGTCGGGCTGATGTTCTCGCGAATGCCGGTGAACATCTGGCGCGGCAGCGTCGTCTGGTCCGCGCCCGCGAGGAACAGCGTGACGACGACTTCGTCGAACGACGTCGCGAATGCGAACAGCGCGCCCGACATCACGCCCGGCGCGATCACCGGCAGCGTCACGCGGAAGAACGTCGTGACGGGATTCGCGCCGAGCGACAGGCTCGCGCGCACCAGGTTCTGGTTGAAGCCCTGCAGGGTCGCAGCGACCGTCGTCACGACGAACGGCACGCCGAGCGCGGCATGCGCGGCGATCAGCCCCGTGTAGGTATTCGCGAGCCCGAGCGGCGCGAAGAACAGGTACATGCCGACGCCGACCACGACGACCGGCACGATCATCGGTGACAGCAGCACGGCCATCAGCAGCCCCTTGCCGCGGAAATCCGCCTTCGTGAGGCCGATCGCGGCGAGCGTGCCGAGCACGGTCGCGACGACGGTCGCCGACGGCGCGACGATGAAGCTGTTCTTCGCGGCCATGCGCCACTCGTCGGACGCGATCAGGTTCTCGTACCAGCGCGTCGAGAAACCGGGGATCGGATAGACGAGGAACGTGCTCGACGAGAACGACAACGGCACGATCGCGAGCACCGGCAGGATCAGGTACAGCAGCGTCAGCACGACGAGTACGCGCAGCGCGACGTACCACGCGCGTTCGACGAACGACATGTGCGGCGCGAACAGCGGCCTGGCGAGTTTCATGGTCGACATCCCCTTCCCGTTTCCCTGTGCCCGGCGCTTAGCCGAGGCTCACGTTCGAGCGCGTGAAGCGCCCGTACACCGCATACAGCACCAGCGTCGCCGCGAGCAGCAGCCCGCCGAGCGCGCACGCCATGCCCCAGTTGATCGTCACGTTCGTGAAGTACGCGACGTAGTAGCTGACCATCTGGTCGTTCGGCCCGCCGAGCAGCGCGGGCGTGATGTAGTAGCCGATCGCGAGGATGAACACGAGCAGCGCGCCCGCGCCCACGCCCGGATAGGTCTGCGGCACGTACACGCGCCAGAACGCCGCGAACGGATGGCTGCCGAGCGAGACGGCCGCGCGCTGGTAGGTCGGCGGGATCGACTTCATCACGCTGTAGAGCGGCAGGATCATGAACGGCAGCAGGATATGCGTCATCGAGATGTACACGCCGACGCGATTGAACAGCAGCGCCAGCGGATGCGAGATCAGCCCGCTGCCGATCAGCGCCGTGTTGATCAGCCCCTCGCTTTGCAGCAGCACGATCCACGCAGCCACGCGCACCAGCACCGACGTCCAGAACGGAATCAGCACCAGGATCATCACGAGGTTCGCGCGCCGGTCCGACAGCGTCGAGATCCAGTATGCGAGCGGATAGCCGAGCAGCAGCGCGAACAGCGTGACCGCGACGCCGATCACGAACGTGCGGCCGAAGATCGACAGATAGATCGACTGGTCGGGATCGGCCTGCACGATCTGTCCGAAGCCGTCCTGCTTGTGGTCGAGCGCGGCGAGCAGGTAGAACGGCGACACCTGGCTGCCGTTCTTCGCGATCGCCTGCCAGTACGCGGCATCGCCCCAGCGCGCATCGAGGTCGAGCAGTTTCGCGCGCGTTTGCGCGGGCGTCAGCGCCGCGACGGCATCGTTATCGCCCTTCAGCGGCATCGCACGCGCCGTCTTCGCGACGAGCGAGCGATAGCCGGGAATCTCGGTGTTCAGGCGCCGCGCGAGCGCGCCCATCGCCTCGCTGTCGGCGACCTTCGTCATGTCGGCCGCGAGCGCGACGTACGCAGCGTCGGCCGGCGGCGCCTTGCGGTCCCAGCCCGACAGCGCGGCGACCGTCCTTGGCAGCGCGGTCGCGATCTCGGGGTTCTGCACCGCGCGCGTGAGCAGCGTGCCGATCGGCACGACGAAGATGAGCAGCAGGAAGATCGCGAGCGGCGCGACCAGCAGCAGTGCCATCGTGCGCTTGCGGGCCTCGGCGGCCTTCAGTTCGCGCTTGAGCGCGGCTGTCGACGGCGAGGAAGGAGCGATCGTCATCGTGTTCAACGGTTCTCTCCGGCCGGGCTCGATCCGGCGGAATGCCGCGCGACGCGTTCGGCGCGTCGCGCGGCAGGTTGCATCAGGACAGCCTGAAGACGGTTACTTCGTGGCCCACGCGCTGAAGCGCTGCTCGAGCTCGTCGCTGTGGTCGGTCCAGAAGCCGATGTCCTCCAGCACCGCGTTCTTGCCGTTGGCCGGCGAGTTCGGCAGGTTCGCGAGCGTCTTCGCATCGAGCGACTTGATCGCCGCGACGTTCGTCGGCCCGTACGCGATGTGCTGCGCATACCCTTGCTGCGGCTTCGGTGTGAGCGTGTACGCGATGTACTTCTCGGCCAGCGCCTTGTTCGGCGAGCCCTTCGGAATCGCCCAGTAGTCGAGGTCGTAGATGCTGCCGTTCCACACGACCTTCAGGTTCTTGCCTTCCTTCTGCGCGGCATCGATACGGCCGTTGTACGCGGTCGACATCACGACGTCGCCGGCCACCAGGAACTGCGGCGGCTGCGCGCCGGCTTCCCACCACTGGATGTACGGCTTCAGCTCGTCGAGCTTCTTGAACGCGCGGTCCTGGCCGGCCTTCGTGCCAAGCACCTTGTACACGTCCTTCGTCGGGACGCCGTCGGCCATCAGCGCGAACTCGAGGTTGTAGCGCGCACCCTTGCGCATCCCGCGCTTGCCCGGGAATTTCTTCACGTTCCAGAAATCGGCCCAACCGGTCGGCGCGGACTTCAGCTTGTCCGCGTTGTAGGACAGCGCGGTCGACCACACGAAGAAGCCGACGCCGCACACCTGCGGCGCTTCCGGGATCAGGTCGGACTTCTTCGCGATCTTCGACCAGTCGAGCTTCTCGTACAGCCCTTCGTCGCAGCCGCGGTTCAGGTCGCCCGATTCGACTTCGACCACGTCCCAGTTGACGTGCTTCGCCTCGACCATCGCCTTCACTTTCGCCTGCTCGCCGTTGTACTCGACGGCCGTGACCTTGTTGCCGGTCGCCTTCTCGAACGGCTGGTTGAATGCGGCCTTCTGCGCGTCGCCGTTCGCGCCGCCGAAGTTGACGACCGTGAGTTCGGCCGCCGTGGCCGATGCGCCGACGACAGCCAGTGCCAGTGCGAGCGCGGTGCGACGTGCGGTAGAGCTTGCTCCGTTCATGATGGTTCCTCTCCTCTCGTGGTGGAAATGGGCTTTGTTGTTGACGACGTGCTACGGAAAAACGGTGAAACCCGGTGTCACGCGAACACGCGCAGGTGCTCGGGCGCGAAGGCGAGCGCGACCGGTGCGCCGGGCGCGAACGCGTGGAGCGCATCCGTGCCGAGCGGCACCTTCACGAAGCATTCCTCCTGGCCCGGCAGCGCGCAGCGCATGCGCACGTGATCGCCGAAATAGATGAGACTGCGCGCCTCGCCGGTCACGCGGTTGGCGGCGCCATTCGCGTGCCCGTTGGCGGCAAGGCTCATGCGTTCGGGGCGGATGCAGGCGACGGCCGGCGCGCCTTCGGCCGCATCGCCGATCCGGCGCCCGACGAGCTGCGTGCCGTCGTCGAGCCGGAATTCGCAGAAGTCGCCGTCGACGCGCGCGATGGTGCCGCGCAGCCGGTTGCTGTCGCCGATGAAGTTCGCGACGAATTCGTTGCACGGCGATTCGTACAGGCAATCGACGGTATCGAGCTGCTGCACGATGCCCTTGTCGAACACGGCGACGCGATCGGACATCGTCAACGCCTCGCCCTGGTCGTGCGTCACGTACACGAAGGTCACGCCGAGCTTCTCGTGCAGCGCCTTCAGTTCGTACTGCATGTGTTCGCGCAACTGCTTGTCGAGCGCGCCGAGCGGCTCGTCCATCAGCACCAGCTTCGGCTCGAACACGAGGGCACGCGCGAGCGCGATGCGCTGCTGCTGGCCGCCCGACAACTGCGCCGGATAGCGCTTCGCGAAGCGTTCCATCTGCACCATCTTCAGCGCATGCGCGACGCGCTCCGCGCGCTCGGCGGCCGACAGCTTGCGCACCGTCAGCGGATACGCGACGTTCTGCTCGACCGTCAGGTGAGGGAACAGCGCGTAGTTCTGGAACACCATGCCGATGTTGCGCTTGTGCGGCGGCACGGTATTCAGCAGTTCGCCGTCGAGCCAGATTTCACCGCCCGTCGGAAACTCGAAGCCCGCCAGCATCATCAGGCAGGTGGTCTTGCCCGAGCCGGACGGCCCGAGCAGCGTCAGGAATTCCCCTCGGTGGATGTCGAGGTCGAGCGATTTGACGACCAGCGTCTCGCCGTCGTAGGTCTTCCGCACGCCGCGAAAGCTGACGATCACATCATCGGACTTCATCGTGGCTGTCCCCTTGCTGCGCGACAATTGATTATGAGATGAGATTCACTATACGGCGCGCACGGTCCTACAATAGGGAACCATTTCAATATTCCGCGTGGGACCACTTTGGACACCGTCATCGTCGCCGATTGGCTCTCGGGCCGGATCGACCGCAGCTCGCCCGAACCGATGTACCGGCAGTTGCTGCAGCTGATGCAGCAGGCCATCCTGACCGGGGAATTGGGGCCGGGCACAAAACTGCCGAGTTCGCGCACGCTCGCGGCCGACCTGTCGATCGCGCGCAATACCGTGCTGCACGTGTACGACCAGCTCACCGCCGAAGGCTACGTGCTGACGACGACCGGCAGCGGCACCTACGTGGCCGACACGCGGCCGGACGCCGCCGTGATCCACGCGCCGGGCGCCGCGCCGCCCCCGTCAGCGGCCGATGAACCGCTGCTGCCGGACGCGCACGGCGGCCTGTCGATGCGTGGCCGGCAGCTGATCGAACACGCAGGCGTGTCGCGACGTCAATGGGGCGCGTTCATGCCCGGCGTGCCGGACGTGTCGGAATTCCCGAGCCGCACGTGGAGCCGCCTGCAGGCGCGACTGTGGAAGGAAGCGAATCCGGAGCTGCTGACCTATGCGCCGGGCGGCGGCTACCGGCCGCTGCGCCGCGCGCTCGCCGACTACCTGCGCGTCGCGCGCTCGGTCAAATGCTCGCCGGATCAGGTGATCATCACGACCGGCATCCACCAGTCGATCGACCTCGCGGTGCGGCTGCTGTCCGACATCGGCGATCGCGCATGGGTCGAGGAGCCGTGCTACTGGGGCGTGCGCAGCGTGCTGCAGGCGACCGGTCTCACGCTCACGCCGGTGCCGGTCGACCAGGAAGGCATCGATCCGAGCGCGGCCGACATGCAGCAGCCGCCGAGGCTCGTGCTCGTCACGCCGTCGCACCAGTATCCGCTCGGGATGGTGATGAGCCTCGCGCGGCGCCGGATGCTGCTCGAATACGCGCGCCGGCACCGCTGCTGGATCATCGAGGACGACTACGACAGCGAATTCCGCTACGGCAGCCGCCCGCTCGCGTCGCTGCAGGGGCTCGACGACGGCGGCCGCGTGATCTACGTGGGCAGCCTCGGCAAGATGCTGTTCCCGGGCCTTCGGATGGGCTACATGGTCGTGCCCGAGCATCTGGTCGACACGTTCCGCACCGGGCTGTCGGAGCTGTATCGGGAGGGCCAGCTGATGCAGCAGGCCGTGCTCGCCGAGTTCATCATGGACGGGCACCTGACTTCGCACGTCAGACGAATGCGCACGCTGTACGGCGAGCGCCGGCAATTGCTGATCGATGCGATCCACGCGCGCTTCGGCGACGCGCTGCCGGTGATGGGCGACGAAGCCGGCCTGCATCTGGTGCTCGGCCTGCCCGACGCATGCGACGATCGCGCGGTCACGCAAAGCGCGTTCGACGCGGGCGTGATCGTACGCCCGCTGACCAGCTACTACAGCCGGCTGGACACGGCACGCCGCGGCCTGCTGCTCGGCTATGCATGCGTCGCGCATGAAGGCATCGGCCCCGCGTTCGACACGCTCGCGGCAACCATCGAACAGCACCTGCCGCGGCACTTCACGCGCGCGGCGTGATGGCGTGATGGCGTGATGGCGTGCGCCATCATGCGCCATCGTTCATCATCGCGCGGCGGCCGCGCCGCGGTCGAGCGACGCCGCGCGCACCGCTTCGCCGGGCTTCGTGAACATGCGCTGTCTTAGCGCGGCGATCTGCGCGTCGCGATCCTGCGGCGACAGCCCGGCTGCTTCAATCTGCGCGCGCTGCGCCGCATAGTCGGCGTAGCGGCTCTGCCACGACGCATCCTCCTGCTGCATCTGCGCGACGCGTGCGGCGGCGTCGGGCCCGAGCGTCTGCGTCAGTTGCGCGCGCATCGCGTCGGGTGTCGCCCCGCTCTTCTGCAATTGCGCGATCTGGTCGATCGCGGCCTGCTGCCGGTCCGCCTTCTGCCGTGCCGCGCGTTCGTCGGCCGGCATCTGCTGCGCGAGCGCCGCAAGCCGCTCCGCCTTCTGCGCCTCCGTCAGCGTGCGGTCCTGTGCAATCTTCAGCCGCGCGAGATCGTAGCGCTGCCGCCACTGCTCGGCGCCGAAGAACGGCTGACTCCAGTCGCCGAGCGTCCGATACGCGATCGACACGCGCTGGTCGAGCGCGACCTGCAGCGCACCGAGATCCGACTTGTCGACCGCGCCGGCGTCCGGCAGCTTCGCGAGCGCGTCGAGATACGCTCGATATCGATGCCACACGTCGAGCGCCTCGGGCTGCGCGATCGTGCCGTCGAGCTGCGCGGCGATCCCGCGCACGACGAGCGCATCGAGCGCGGTCGCGCTCAGGTCGCTCCGCGCGCTCAGGTAGTAGTCGAAGAAATCGCGGACCGCGCGCGACTTCGCGAGATGGCCGCCGGCATCGAGCGGCAGCCGCGGCGCGCTGGAACCGGCGAGCGGCGACGGCAGGCCCGCGCTCGCCGGCAGTGCGGGCGGCGGCGATGCGGCGCTCGCGCCGTCGCGCGCCGCCGCATCGGCCGACAGGCGCGCCGTGTCGGCACCGCGATGCGACGCCGCCCCGCTCCAGATCGCGACGCCGGCGATCGCCCCCAGCCCGACCGCGCCGTAGACCGCCACGCGCCGCACCAGCGGCGCGCGTCCTTCCCGTGCCGTCATCGATCACACGCCCGCGAGCTTCAGCCGGTTCGCATGCGTGCGGATCACCGCGACCGGGTCTTCCGCATACGCACCGCGCACGCCGAGCAACTGGTTGATCTCGTCGACATGGTTCCACTTGTAGTTCGTGCTCAGCACCTTCCCGTACAACGCGCTGCACTTCGACACGAGCCCGTCGTTCTGGCCCGACGCGCGATTGATCATCACCGTGCCCGTGCCGAGCAACGCAAGCGTCGACAGGTCGAGCGCGTTCGCCGGATCGACCAGCGGAATCGTGCTGGTGTCGGCCGCGCCCGTGACGCCCAACGCGGAAACGGTCGGCTGGATCGCCGTGCCGGCCCACGAATACAGCAGGTGCGTATTGCCGCCGACGCTCTCCGTCGGCGCACCCGTCTGGCAACTGCCCGGCGCGCCGAGGCCCGCGCTCGGATAGTTCTGGTTGTACGTGGCCGCCTGGGCGGTCGTCAGCGTCTTCAGCGCGGCGAGCGCGTCCTGGTTCGTGTTGTTGTTGCTGCTCGTCAGGATCCCGAACACATTGACGAACGCGGCGATCACCGACGACGACAGCCCGGTCGGATCGTAAGCGAGCACGCCCTGCACGAAGTCGGCGAACTCGGAGCCGCGATGCGGCGTGCCGATCGTCGTCACCGACGCGACGAGATCGGGCGCGACGGCCGCCACATAGCGCGACGTGAGGCCGCCCTGGCTGTGACCGACCAGGTTGACCTTGGTCGCACCGGTCGCGGCGAGCACCGTCTTCACGTAAGCGAGCAGCTGTTCGCCGCGTCCGTTCGGACCGTCGTCGCTCTGGAATCCGGATAGATTCGCGACGTAGACGGTCGCGCCGTGCTGCTGCAGGTCCTCCTGGATGCCATACCAGTACTCGAGCACGCCTGCGTACTTGTCGGTGCCGGTGAGCCCGTGCACGAGGATGATCGGATAACGCGTCGTCGCGTAGTCGTCCGACGGCGCGGTGGCCGCCATCGCCGCATGCGTCGTCGCGAGCGTCATCACCGCGGTCGTCCCCGCGAACGGCGCGACGCCCATCGCGCATGCCACTGCTCCTGCCACCACCCTGGAACGCATCGATCTGGCCATGCATGTTCTCCTGATTATTGTGCTGCCGGTGCGAATGAGATCGGATCGACGCGCACGGCACGTTGCCGACGGTCGCGGGCATCGTGTGCGTCGAATGCGGGAGTGAATCACGAGTCGCGAACGTTTGCGCCCTGACTAGATACGGTTCTCTAATCGGTTGACGCGCCCCGCCCGTTCGGGCGGGGTCGCGTCGATGCGCGGGCATGCTGCATCGCACACGCGCCAGGGATTACAGCTTCGCGCTCACGCGCACCCATGCCGTACGCCCCGGCTCCATCACCGGCGCGTTCGCCGGATAGCCGAAGCCCGCGTTGCCGGCGAGGTTCAGGTGCTCGGCATAGGCCTTGTCCAGCAGGTTGTCGACGCCGACCGAGATCTGCACCTTCTTGCTGACGTTGTACTGCGCATGCAGCGACAACACGCCGAATCCGGCGCTCGGACCGAAGTCCTTGCCGACCACGTTGCCCTCGTTCAGCGCATAGCGATGCTGCGGCGCAACGATCCGCCACAGGCCGCCGGCCGACCATGCGCCGCGCGTGTATTCGAGCCCGACGCGCGCCTCGAGCGGCGGCATCTGCGGCAACGGATCGCCGCTCGTCGCGTTGCGCCCCCATGCATACGCAAGCGACGTCTCGACGCGCAACGGTGCGACCGGCCGCCACGACACACCGGCTTCGCCACCGAAGATCTGCGCGTTGACGTTGGTCGCCTGTGTGATCGGGCCCATCATCCCGGCCGCGTAATTGAACAGGATGTAGTCCTGCACATAGCCTGCGTACGCCGACACCCACGCATCGACCCGGTCGCTCTTGTACTGCGCGCCGATGTCGAGCTGCGTGGTCTTCTCCGGCTGCACCGCCGAGAACGCATTGACCGAACCGGCCGGCCCGCGCTTCGCGGAGAACAGCTCCCAGTAGTCCGGATAGCGTTCCGCATGACCGACGCCCGCGTACCACGTGACCGGCAGCGACGCGAGATCGCGCTCGTAGCGCACGAAACCGCTCGGCAGCACGCGCGCGCGATCGTCGTCGAAGGTGGGATTCGGCTTGCTCGCCATCATCCCGCTCGTCGTCGCACGCTTGTCGCGGGCGCTCGCGTAGTCGACCCGCGCGCCGCCGATCACGCGCGCCGCATCGCTCGCGTACCACGTCAGCTCGCCGAACGCGCCCGCATTCCACATCGTCGCCTGCGCGTCCCACGGCTGGTCGCCGTAGTTCTGCCGCCCCATCGCCGAGCGCGCGTCGAGCCGGTTCGACTGCGCGTCGACACCGGTCACGAGCTTGAAGTCGTCGCCGAAACGAAACGTCGCCGCCGCCCGCGCGCCGAGCGTGCGGCGCCGCACTTCGGATGCCATCCTCATCGGCATGCTGCTGGTCGGGTCGGGCTGTCGCAGCGTGTAGTTGTCCATCACATGGTCGGCTTCGTTGTAGTACACGCGCGCCTCGATGCGCTCGAGCACGTCGCCGAGATGCCGCTTGTCGAACGACAGGCCGAACGTCTCGCGGCGAAAATGCGCGCCGTCCATCCCGCGCCCCGCATAGCGGGCATAACCGTCACCGGTGCCGGCCGTCAGTTCGACGCGCGTGTGATCGTCGGGCGTCCAGCCGAGCGCCGCATCCGCGTTCCACTTGTCCCATTGCGACGGCACCGTGTTGCCGTTGCCGTCCTTGTAGTCCTGCGCGTGCGCGTGGTTCGCGCTCACGCGGCCATAGACGTCCGGCGTGCCGGCCGTCACGTCGACGTTCTGGTCGTTGCGGCCGAACGACCCGCCGACCACGCTGCCGTCGAAACGCATGCCTGGGCGCTCGAAACGCGGCGTCACGCGTTCGAACAGCACGGTGCCGGCCGATGCACCGGGGCCGTACAGCACGGTCTGCGGCCCCTTCACGACCGTGACCTTGTCATAGCTTTCCGGCGCGATATACGAGGTCGGCGCGTCCATCCGGTTCGGACACGCACCGAGCGTCGGCATCCCGTTCGCAAGAATGTTCAGCCGCGAACCGAACATCCCGCGCAGCACGGGGTCGCCGTTGGTCCCGCCGCTGCGGATGGATGTGAAACCGGGGATCGTCTTCAGGTAGTCGGCGCCGTCGCTGGCCGGCAGCGGCTGGCGCGGCGTCTTCGGATCCGTGACGATGACGAGCGGTGTCGTCAGCGGCGACGCGACGACTTCGACGGGCGGCAGCAGCACGGCCGCGTCGTCCGTCGGCGCACCGGCCGCACGTGCGGCTTCAGCGGCGGCCGCCGCGCTCATCGCGCCGACGGCCAGCGCGGGAATGGTGAGTTTCAGCATGCGCGGCACGCACCGCGCGCGGCAATGGCGCGACGCCCTCGGCGCGCGCAAGGAAAGAATGGTCATGATCGAAAGCCCGAGTGACGCCCTCCATGCGGCCTCGATGAACCGCATGGATATCGGCGATGAATGGAACGAAAGGCAGCGCGTCAGGCGCGCTCGGGCGGTGCGCGTGGATACGCGCGCGGATAGGGGGTGGCGCGCGACGCGACGGCATGCGGCGCGACGGCGGAAACGACCTGGGTGGGGACGAAAGCGAACGATACGGCGGCCGCGCCGCCGATCGCGGGACTGTGCGCGAAGAAGCCGCAATAGCCGCACGCATCGAGATGCCGCGTGGGATCGTGCGCGTGGCCTGCATCCGGCGCACGGTGCGCGCCATGCTCGCTGCCGCAGACAATCGCGTCGGGGGTTGCCACCCGTGCGAGTCGCCACTGCGACACCAGCGGCGCCGCGATCGCGAGCCAGATCGCGAACACGCCGAGCCAGGCGGTCAGATGACGATGTCGATGCAGCATGCGCGGCGACGCGTAAGCGGAATGTAAAAACAGCCGAGATGTTACCGAAGGTTCGCCGCGAAGGCCAGCCGCGCATCGCGGTAAACGAACCGGGGGCGCATGGTTGTCAACACAACCATGCGCCCCGGCTGCCGCGCGGCTTCAGCGCGCGGCGATCACGGCGCCATGCGGCGCAGCACGTCGTCGCGCCGCACGAAATGGTGATAAAGCGCGGCCAGCGCATGCAGCCCGATCACGAAGTAGAACGCATTGCCGAGCAGTTCGTGGACCTCCTTGATCGTCGGCCGCAGCGCCTTGTCCGGACCGAACAGCGTGAACGACACGCCGATCCAGTCGAGCGACACGGGCTTGCCGCCCATGTTGATCATCATGATGCCGAGCAGCGGCTGGGCAATGATGAACACGTACAGCGCGAAATGCGCGAGCTTCGACAGCCACTTGAGCAGCGGCGCCTGCACGATGGGCTCCGGCACGCGGCTGACCACGCGCCACAACACGCGCAGCACCGAGAGCACGAGCACCGACGTACCCGCGAGCAAGTGCACGTTCATCCAGAACGCGCGACTGTCGCTGCCTTTCGGACCGCGAATCTCGATGGCCAGGTAGGCCAGCGCCACCAGCAGGAAGATGATCCAGTGAAAGAAGATCGCAGGCGAGCTGTAGCGCGTCTGTTTCGCGAGGATGTTTCTCATGCTTGGTCTCGTGTTTCTCGTTTGGTATGCGGGGCAGGCAGATGCAGCGCCGGGCGGTACCCGGCGGCTGCACCGATTGTAGCCCCGCGTGCGGCCGCTGTTGCCCGGCCCGATCAAATATCCGAGGAATTCGCGCGGCTGCCGCGTCACCGCGCCGTCATATGGAAAATCCGCATCGCGCGCGCCGATGGCTGTGGCACGATGAAGCTTTCGTGCGACGTTGCGCGGGCATCATGAGCAAAGCGTTCTTCGTTGCGGCCTACCGGCTGACCGCCGCGTTGCTCGCGGTGTCGACCACGCTGCACAGCGTCGCCGACTACTGGGCCATGCCGACCTTTCATCTCGGCAACTACCTCAGCTACTTCACCCAACTGAGCAGCCTGTATGCGGCGGTCATGCTGATCGCGGGGCTGTCGCGCGTCACGCGCCCCGGCTCGGCCCGCTACGAATCGATGCGCGGCGCCGCCGTGCTCTACATGCTGATCACCGCGATCGTCTACGAACTGCTGCTCGCCCGGCTCGATGCGCTGCTGCACGTCACGCCGCCCCTCAACAACTGGGTCCTGCACCGGATCGTGCCGCTCGTGGTGCTGTGCGACTGGCTGTACGTGGAGCCGCGCTCGCCGATCCCGTGGCGCAGCGCGCTCGCATGGCTCGCCTTTCCGATCGTCTATCTCGGCTATACGCTCGTGCGCGGCGCGGTGGAGAACTGGTATCCGTATCCGTTCGTCGATCCGCGGCCGCACGGCTATCTGCCGGTCGCGATCCAGTGTTCGCTGATCGCGCTCGGCGCGACGGGGCTCGCGGTGGGCATTCGCTGGCTCGGCAATCATGCGAGGCAGGCTGACGCCACGGAGCTCAAGGAAGGATGAAGGCGGGAACGTGTGCGCCGCCGGGCGCACACGTCGTGATGCGGCGTGTCAGCCGCCGTTGCGCGGCAGGAAGTTCATCGGATCGACGACCTTGCCGTTCTGCCGAACCTCGAACTCGAACGTCGAGCGGCCGCTCGCGTCGGTGCCCATCTCGGCGATCGGCTGGCCCACGCGCACCGCGTCGCCTTCGTTGACGAGCAGCCTGCCGTTGTGCCCGTAGGCCGTGATGAGCCCGTTGTCGTGCTTCAGGATCACGAGCGGGCCGTACGCCTTGACGCCGGAGCCGGCGTAGACCACCCGCCCGTTTGCCGCGGCCCGCACCGAATGGTCGGGGCCCGACGCGGCGATCGTGATGCCGCGCGCCCTGCCGGCCGAGAACGGCGCGGCGACGCTTCCCGTCGCCGGCCATGCCAGCGAGCCCGGCTGGACTGCGCTGGACGGCTGGCCGAGCGACGTCGCGGCAGGCGGCGGCGCGACGCGCAGCACCTGGCCGGGCGACACGGCGTCATTCGGCGACATGCGGTTCCAGCTGGCCAGGTCCTGCACGCGCTGCCCGTAGGCGGCGGCGATGCCGGCGAGCGTGTCGCCCGGATTCACGCGGTAATAGCCGGCGATCACGCCCGGCGTGGCGGCCGACATGGGCGTCGACGGCCGCACCGGCTGCCAGCTGTCGGTCCACGGCGTCATCGTACAGCCCGTCAGCGCGGCGGCCGCGACGACCAGCGCCGCCTGCGGCAACCAGCGCGCGAGCGCCTCGTGGATCGGAATCGTTTCTCTCAAGGGTCCTCCCGGATTTGCGTCGATGCGCCGCCCACCGCCCTCCGGCGCGCGACGCACGATGTCCGGCCGCACGGCCGGACCAACCAGTATCCGACCGCAGTCGCGGCCGTCAGTTTCCACAGCGGGACGCCGACGCGACGGGGCTCACCGGCCCCTTTTTCGCGCCATTTGCACGTCGTCCCGATCGTGAAAGATACCATTTGTCGCGGTCGGGACTGCGACAGGCGTCCGATCCGGCAACAATCTTGCATCGCCCCGGCCGGCCGCCGACCGTCTGCAAGCCGCGCCGCGCGGGCGTCCGGGCGGGTTCCTGCCGGCCGGAGTGCGATGGCCAGTCGGCCACCGCCCCCGTGGCCGGCCACCTCCTATACTCCGAGATGCACCGCACGATCCGGCAATAAAGAGGAGATCAACATGAACAATGCGACGTTTCTGTCCGTGCAGCTCAACGCCGAGGATTTCGCCGGTTCCAGCGGCCTCGTCGAATTGCTCAACCGGCACCTGGTGTTCGCGACGGACGTCGCCGAAGCCGCGGACGCCCTCGTCCAGCTGGCGAGCGTCACGCACCTGAGCGGCGCGACCCGGCACAGCGTCGAGCTGCCGGTGCTCGCAATCGAGCGGCTGCGCGAGGCGCTCGACACGCTGAGTGGCTACGACGAAGCGTGGCTGCAGGCGCTCGAACCGGCCGAAGCGCTGTTCCGGGACATCGGCCGCGGCCCGCGGCCGCTGCACTGACGCGGCGGACGCCAATGAAAACAGCCCGTCGTTCCGTGATGCGGAACGACGGGCTGCGTGTACTACTCGGGCTCAGCTCAGGCCGCACATGCGGCCGGCGACCGAAGGCGATTAACGACCCTTGTAGACCGGTGCGCCATCTGACACGCGCTTCACTTGCCAGCCGGTCTTGGCGGCTGCCGGAGCGCCCGACTCTTGCTGGGCGGCCGATTGCGCGCCGTAGCCGCTCGTATCGGCAGCGGCGACGTTTTGTTGCGGGCTCAGACGGGCTTCAGCTGCCTGGATGCCTGCCGGGTAGTCGGTACGGTCGCTGCCCAGCTTGTAGCCGGCCTGTTGCAGCTCGGCCAGCTCGGCCTTGACCTGCGCACGGGTGACGGGCGCGTTCTGTTGGGCAAACGACACGGCGGGAACGGCGAGGACAGCAGCTGCAGCGAACGTTGCGATCAGCGATTTCATGATTACCTCCGGTATTTTTTGCTTCGCCGCACACACCATGTCTGCAGCGATTGATCAAAGTTTAGTCCGGAGATCACCTAGGGAAAACCATGAAAGAACGAAAACACTGTTTCCGCGGAGCCAACAATTCCGGGATCCGGGAACGAAAAACCCTACTCAAAGAATAGATTTTCGCAACAATACGTCCTCGCAGCCCGTTACGACCAGTTCGCGTGGAAGCTGCCCGGCTTGTCGGTGCGCTCGAACGTGTGCGCGCCGAAGAAGTCTCGCTGCGCCTGCACAAGGTTCGCCGGCAGCCGCTCGGAGCGGTAGCTGTCGAAGTACGCGACCGCCGACGCGAACGCCGGCACCGGCACGCCGGCCTTCACCGCGGCCACCACGACGTCGCGCAGCGAGGCCTGGTAGTTCGCGGCGATGTCCTTGAAGTACGGGTCGAGCAGCAGGTTGGCGAGCGCCGGATCCTTCGCGTACGCGTCCGTGATCTTCTGCAGGAAGCGCGCGCGGATGATGCAGCCCGCGCGGAAGATCTTCGCGATCGTCCCGAGGTCGAGGCTCCAGCCGTACTCTTCCGACGCCGTGCGCAACTGCGCGAAGCCTTGTGCGTACGAGATCACCTTGCTCAGGTACAGCGCGCGGCGCACCGCTTCGATGAACGCCGCACGATCGCCGTCGAACGGTGCTGCGGCCGGGCCCGACAGGATCTTGCTGGCCGCGACGCGCTCCGTCTTCAGCGACGACAGCACGCGTGCGAACACCGACTCGGTGATGAGCGGCAGCGGCACGCCCAGATCCAGCGCGTTCTGGCTCGTCCACTTGCCGGTGCCCTTCTGCGCGGCGCGATCGAGGATCACGTCGACGAGGTGCTTGCCGGTTGCATCGTCCTTCTTGCCGAAGATCTTCGACGTGATCTCGATCAGGTAGCTGTCGAGCTCGCCCTGGTTCCACTCGGTGTACACCGCGCCGAGTTCGTCGTTGGTCAGGCCCGCGACGTCCTTCAGCACCGCATAGCTCTCGGCGATCAGCTGCATGTCGCCGTATTCGATCCCGTTGTGGACCATCTTCACGTAGTGGCCCGCACCGTCCGGGCCCATGTACGCGACGCACGGCTCGCCGTCCGACGGCGCCTTCGCGGCGATCTGCTTGAGGATCGGCTCGACCAGGTCGTATGCGTCGCGCTGGCCGCCGGGCATGATCGACGGGCCGCGCAACGCGCCCTCTTCGCCGCCCGACACGCCGGTGCCGATGAAGTGCAGGCCCGATTGCGCGAGTTCCTGGTTGCGGCGGATCGTGTCGGTGAAATGCGTATTGCCGCCGTCGATCAGCACGTCGCCCTTCTCGAGCAGCGGCTTGAGCGAGGCGATCGTCGCATCGGTCGCTTCGCCGGCCTTCACCATCATCAGGATCCGGCGCGGCGTTTCGAGCGACGCGACGAACTCCTCGAGCGTATAGGTCGGTACCAGATTGCGACCGGGGAATTCGGCGATCAGTTCGTCGGTTTTCGCGCGGCTGCGGTTGTACACCGACACCGCATGACCGCGGCTCTCGATATTGAGTGCGAGATTGCGGCCCATCACCGCGAGCCCGATCACACCGATGGCTTGTTTGCCCATTATTCAATTCTCCGGAAAAAACGGGGCGCGACCCGAACCGGGCCGCGCGCACAGGCGAAAGGATAGTGGAAACCCGGCCGCGATGCGCGCCGGCGTGTCATTGCTCCGCGTGCGGCAGCCGGCGGAACACGACGCTCAGGTTGTTCGCCGGCATCTCGATGACCTCGATGCAGTCGAGCCCGCGATCGAGGCCGAGCGCCACGACGGCCTCGAGATCGCGCACGCCCCACGACGGGTCGCGGCTGCGCAGCTGCTGGTCGAAGGCTTCGTTGGACGGCGCCGTGTGCCGGCCTTCGCGGCGATACGGGCCGTACAGGAACAGCACGCCGCCCGGGCGCAGCGCGCGCGACGCGCCGTCGAACAGCGCATTGGTGCAGGCCCACGGCGAGATATGAATCATGTTGATGCAGACGATCGCGTCGAGCGCCGCGGCCGGCCACGACGCATCGCGCACGTCGAACGCCAGCGGCTCGGCCAGGTTCGCGAGGCCCGCATGCGCGACCCACGCGGCGATCGAGCGGCGCGCGTGCGCGTCGGGATCGCTCGGCTGCCAGCGCAGCCCCGGCAGCGCCTGCGCGAAATGCACCGCATGCTGCCCGGTGCCGCTCGCGATCTCGAGCACACTGCCGCTCTCCGGCAGCACGCGGCGCAGCACATCGAGGATCGGCCCGCGATTGCGCTCGGCGGCCGGCGCCGACAGCCGCGCGGACGGATCGGGCGAAGACGTCGGCCCGGTCACGATGCGTGCTCCGGTGCACCGCCGCAAACGCCCAGCCGCGCGTTCAGCGCGTCGAGCGCGGGCGCGCAAAGCGCCTCGACCTTCAGCGTCAGCATCGGATCGGCGCGCGTGCGGCCGAGGTTCAGCGCGGCGACGGGCTTGTTCCGCGCCTGCGCCCACACGCAGAACCGATAGCCGGAATACACCATCAGCGACGAGCCGACGACGAGCAGCGCATCGGCCGCATCGAGCGCCTGCGACGCCAGCGCGACGCGCTCGCGCGGCACGTTCTCGCCGAAGAACACCACCGCAGGCTTCAGCAGCCCGCCGCAGGCCGGGCAGGCCGGAATGCGGAACGTGTCGAGGGCGGCCCATTCGAGGTGCGCGTCGCCGTCGGCGGCGGGCTCCGCCTGCGCGCCCAGCAGCGCCGGGTTGTCCGTTTCGAGCACGGTCTGGATCATCGCGCGCGCGTGATGCTCGCCGCAATCGAGGCACGTGACATGGTTGATGCCGCCATGCAGTTCGATCACGTCGCCGCTGCCCGCGCGCTGGTGCAAGCCGTCGACGTTCTGCGTGACGAGGCGCTCGATCCGGCCGGCGCCGCCGAGCCGCGCGAGCGCGACGTGCGAGCGGTTCGGCTGCGCGCGCCCGACCACCGGCCAGCCGATCATGCTGCGCGCCCAGTAGCGTCGGCGCGCCGCGTCGGAACCGAGGAATTCGTGCAGCTGGATCGGCGGGGAGCGCATCCATTGACCGTTGTGGTCGCGATAGCCGGGAATGCCGGAATCCGTGCTGATTCCGGCACCGGTCAGCACAAGCAGCCGCGGATGGCGCTCGACGAACGTGTGCAGCGCATCGAGCGCGGCCGGATCGATGCTGGCGGACGAGGGGTCGTGCAAGGTGGTGTCGTTCATGTTGGCGGCGCGTGTTCGGGCGCGGCGGCAGGTCGTGCACCGCACGGGCGGCCAGCGCGCCAGCACATGATACAGAACGCCGCGCGATCGGGCCGGCGGTCCGCGCGCGAGACCGGCGCGCAAAAAAAGACGCCCATCGACCACATGGTGACGGGCGCTTCAACAATTGATCCATCGGGGTAGTGGATCAACTGACAGCACAATGTCATCGGATCCGCCGCGGCACGGCCGGCGGACCTTTCCCCGGAACTACACCTTCGATTTCCTGATGTTGCGCGGAGCGCCGCGCCGGACCGCATGCGGCACGCACGCGCATGCGTCGGGCGCGGTGCGCCCGCGTTTCGCGCGTCGGCATGATGATCCGGAAGTCATGGTCGCCATCTGCATGCACCGGCGGTTCATCCCCGACGACCGACCGGCAATCGTCGGCCTCGCGCGTGACGCGTGCACGTCGTCGTTCAGAACGAATCCGGTGGGTTCGGATGGAATGGAAGGCCGCGCGCTCACGTCGCCGCGATCAACGGCGACGCGAAGTCACGGGCAGGTCGGCGATTCATGTTTGCAACACGGCGCGTTGCGATTCGGTCTGTTTTCATTCTGTTGTCCCCGTCTTCTGTACGTCCGACCCACTGAAGCGATCGCCCGGCCCTTGCTGCACCCGCGATCGCGCTCACGGCACATACAGATATGCAAGGAGCGCACCATGCTTCACTGCGCAAGGCTGCGCGGGCCGATGAAATGACCCCGATGCAAATCGCACGCCAATGGAAATGCGTGAATGTTTCGAAAGTGAAACGACGGGAAAGGGCCCGCGCGATCGACGCCGGCGTTGGTGCAGTGGGGACGCGTGCGCCTGCCGTACGCTCGCGCCTGCACGATGCCGACGATCTGCCTACAATCGCCCGACGCTGGCCAAGTTCATCGCGCGACGGTTGGTCGTCGGCGCCGAACCGGGCGGCGCGTGCCAGAGCGCCTCGGTCTCACGCCGCGCAACACGACGCTGCGGATCGCGTCGCGAACATCGCGAACACGTTAGCATTCGGACACCGTCCGGGGCGCGAGCGCTTCGCCCCCCGTCTTCAAGGAATGGACATGCCCCTGCCCGCCTTCGACCGCGCCGACGTCGCGCATCGCGTCTTCTCGGCCGAGCGACTGTCGATCGGCCTGACGTTGCCGCTGCTGCGCAGCGGTCACACCATCGCGGATTTCAACGAGCAGCTCGAACTCGCGGCGCTCGCCGATTCGCTCGGCTTTCGCGCGCTGTGGATTCGCGACGTGCCGCTGAACAGCGCCGACTATCCCGACCCCGTCGGGCATCTCGATCCGTGGGTGCTGCTCGGCGCGCTCGCGGCGCGCACGCGCCGGATCGTGCTGGCGAGCGGCGCGATCGTGCTGCCGCTGCGTCATCCGCTGCATGTCGCGAAGGGCGCGCTGTCGGTCGCGACGCTGTCCGGCGGACGCTTCATCCTCGGCCTCGGCTCCGGCGACCGGCCGCCCGAATATGCGGCGTTCGGCGTCGACGCGCAAACGCGGCGCGACCGGTATCGCCGGCATTGGGACATCGTCGCGACCGCGCTCGCCGTGCCGTCCCGCGTGCTGCCCGACGAAACGCCGCCCGACGCACCCGACTTCACGCTGCTGCCGCGCGGCGATGACGCGGTGCCGATGCTTGCGGTCGGCTCCGGCGGACAAAGCGTCGACTGGATCGCACGGAACGCGATCGGCTGGATGACGTACCACCGCGATCCGGACACGCAGCGTGCGCGCCATTCGATGTGGCGAGCGGCGGTCGAACGGCTCGCACAACCGGCCTTTCGCGCGTTCGGCGTGTCGATGCGGCTCGATCTCGATGCGAATCGCGATGCGCCGGCCACCGCGCTGTCGCTCGGTTATGCAACCGGACGCAACGCGCTGATCGGCATTCTGCGGGAGATGCGCGCGGCCGGCACGCACCATGTCACGCTGAATCCCGGCTCGGACCGGCCGGTGCGCGAGGTCATCGAGGAACTCGCCGAGCACGTGCTGCCGGTCTTTCACGACGAGCCAGGCTGATTCGTCAGGAATCCGCATGCAGCATGCCCGATGCGGTATGCCCGAATCGAATATTCATCGACGGAACTATTCGGCGGCGCTCGCGATCATGTTAACTTCCGTCCATCGTCCAGACCGGCGGGCCACGCTTCGACGCGCGCCCGCACGCCTACTCATGCGACATTTCCTGCTCGGCTGGCTGCTCGCGGCCGTCGTCTCGGCCGCCCACGCGGCCGCTCCCGCCCATGCCGCCGCATCGGCTGCCTCCGGCGCCGTGCCCGCGCTGACGCCGCAACAGGCGCAGCAAGCGCTCTCCGTCCTGCAAAACCCGCGCGAGCGCGAACAGGTCGAAACCACGTTGCGCGCGATCGCGGCCGTCGGCGTGCTGAGCACGCCCGCGCTGCCGACGAGCGGCGCCGCGCCGGCCAGCGCGGCATCGGCTGCCGCCGCGCCCGCCGCGCTCACGACGAACGGGCTCGCATCGCTGGTCGTCCGGCAGGGTTCGCGCTGGGCCGCCCAGATCGGCGGCGCGCTGCGCGAATCGCTGAGTTCGCTGCTCGATGTCGGCTCGGTGGGCAACTGGTGGCACGAGCGGCTGGTCCGCGCCGATGCACGTGCGGACCTCACGCGCGCGCTCGGGATCATCCTCGCCGTGCTCGTGCCGGCGTTCGTCATCGAATGGTTCGCGAGGCGGCTGCTGCGGCGCGCGCTGGCGGCCCTGAGCGCGCGTCGCGCCGAATCGTCGCGCGTGGCCGAAGACGAGCCCGCCGAGCCAGCCGAGCCAGCCGAACCCGCCGGGTCCGAGCCGCCCGGCCCGGACGACCACGCGCCGCCAGCCTCGACGGTCGACGCCGCCGCCCGGGCGGACGGCACCGGCAGGCCCGATACGTTGTCGCAAGGCCGCGGTCATGCGCGGCGCAACACCACGCTGCTGCGCCGGATGCCGCGCGCGCTGATCAGCCTCGCGCTGCGGGTCGTGCCGCTGCTGGTGTTCGTCGGCGTCGCGAGCCTGACGATGTCGTTGCTGGACGACGCCGGCACGCCCACCGAAATCGCACTCGAATCGCTGATCGACATCTACGTGATCTGCCGCCTCGTGACGATCGTCAGCCGGCTGTTCTTCCAGCCCGATGCGCCGCAGCTGCGGTTGCTGCACATCAGCGATGCCTGGGCCGCGTTCGCGCAGCGCTCGATCGCGCGGATCGCGATCGTCCTCGGCGCCTGCACCGCCGCGGTCGAGCTCGCCGGCAGCTTCGGCCTCAGCGACGCCGGCCACGTCGCGCTGCTGAAAGCCGTCGCGCTCGTCGGCCACCTGATGATCTCGGCGCTGATCCTGCGGTGCCGCCAGCCGGTCGCCGCGCGCATTCGCGCGGCCGGCGACGAGCGGCCGGCCTTCGCGGTGATCGGCAACGCGCTCGCCGACGCATGGGCGCCCGTGGCGGTGTTCGTCGTGATGGCGTTGTGGTTCGTGTGGGCGCTCGACGTCCACAACGGCTACCGCGTGCTGATCACGCTCGGCGGCCGCTCGATCGCCGTGATGGTCGGCATGCGGATCGTGTCGATCGTCGTGTTCGGCGCGCTCGCGCGGCTGTTCCAGCGCCGCGACGACGATCGCACGCTCGTCCACCTGCACGCGTACCGCTACTACCCGCTGATGCGTCAGATCGTGTCGGCGGTGATCGCCGTCGTGACCGTCGTGCTTTTGCTGCAAACCTGGGGCGTGCCGATCTTCCATGCGTTCGAGACCGGCACGATCGGCCATCGGCTCGCGTCGGCGCTGATCACGATCGCGATCGCGGCCGTCGTCGCGCTGCTCGTATGGGAAGCCGCGAACATCGCGATCGAGCGGCGCCTGCAGCTATGGACGCGCGAAGGCAACCTCGTGCGCGCGGCGCGATTGCGCACGCTGCTGCCGATGCTGCGTTCGCTGCTGTTCATCCTGATCGCGCTCGTCGTCGTGCTGACGGGCCTCAGCGAAATCGGCGTGAACATCGGCCCGCTGCTCGCCGGCGCCAGCATCTTCGGCGTCGCGCTCGGCTTCGGCTCGCAGAAGCTCGTGCAGGATTTCATCACCGGGATCTTCCTGCTGATGGAGAACGCGATGCAGGTGGGCGACTGGGTCACGCTCGCCGGCGTGTCGGGCACGGTCGAATACCTGTCGATCCGCACCGTGCGGCTGCGCGCGGGCGACGGGTCGCTGTACACGATCCCGTTCAGCTCGGTGACGACCGTCAACAATACGAACCGCGGGCTCGGCAACGCGGCCGTCAAGGTCAGCATCGCCTACGGGCAGGACATCGATCTCGCGATCGCAACGCTGAAAGAGATCGGCGCCGCGCTGCGCGACGACCCGAACTACAAGGACGGCATCCTGTCGGATTTCAGCTACTGGGGCATCGATCAGGTCGACGGCGCAATGATCGCGCTGGCAGGCCAGATCCAGTGCAAGGACTCGGCACGCTGGGGCGTGCAGCGCGAGTTCAACCGGCGGATCGCGGTGATGTTCCGCGAACGCGGGATCCGGATCGCGAATCCGCAGCGCAGCCTCGTCGCGTATGACGAAGGTTCGCGACCCGTTGGCCCCGAATACGATGGCGATGCCGCCGACATGCCTGCCGCCGACACGCGTCCCGCGCCGCCGCCGGAGCGCAAGCCGAACTGATCGCGCGTGCCGCTCAGCGTGCCGCCGGCTTCTTCGCGCGCGGCACGCGCTTCGCGGCGGCGGTCGATGCAGCAGGCTTCGCCGTACGTTTCGCGCCCGCGCCGCGCGGTAAGGCGACCGACGCTTCGTCGGTGATGGTACCGCGCTGCGCATGCCAATGTTCGAGCAGCACGCGCGTCTGGTCGGCGATCGTCGCCATCAGCAGCGCGCCGCCTTCACCGTCGAACCCGTCCCAGTCGAGCAACTGCAGTGCCGAGCGCTGCACGAGGTGGAACACCGTCAACTGCCCGAACAGGCTCATCGTGCGCAACCGCGTGACAGGGTCGTCGGCCGGCCGCCCCGAGATCCGGCCGACCAGTTCGGCGCTCACGTCGTTCAGCGGTTTGCGCACGCGCTTCATCAGAATGTCGGTCGCGCCTGCCGGCTCCTGCCCGACCTGCTCGCGTGCGAAGAACATCCGTTGCCCCAGCGTCTTCGGCACCGTGAAGATCCGGTCGGCCAGCGTGCGCAGGATGCCGATGAACGCGTCGATCAGCGCGTCGACGTCCGCCTCCGCGTCGAGCGCCGCACGCGCATGCTCGACCGCCGGCCCGAGCACGCTCCAGCCGAGCTCGGCCATCGCCTCGACGCACGCGCGGTACACGCCTTCCTTGTTCTCGAAGTAGTACTGCAGCGCCGGCGCGTTCACGCCGGCCTTCGCGGCGATGTCGCGCGTCGATGCGCCCGCGAATCCGTGTTCGCCGAACAGCTCGATCGCCGCATCGATGATTCGCTGACGCGTCTCGTCGCCGCGCGCGTAGCCGCCCGTCGACGTACGGCGCAGCTTCTTCGCTTCGTTCATGCCTTCCTCGTCACTCGATCGAACCACATTCTACTTGACAGATTTTTACCGACTGGAATAATTCGTCCGCCTGGAATAAATTGGATGACCTCATGTCGACGTCGCAACCTCCGTCACTGAAAGAAAATCGTCAGGAAACCGCAGCATCGCCACGCAACGTCGGTTCGAGGCGGCGGCACATCCTGATCGCCGTCGCCGTGGTCGCGGCGATCGGCGGCGCCGTGTCGCTGGGCCGCTGGTGGACGGTCGGCCGCTTCATCGAAAGCACCAACGACGCCTATCTGCAGGCCGACAACATGACGGCCGCGCCGAAGGTCGCCGGTTACGTGACCGACGTCTACGTGCGCGACAACCAGGTGGTCAAGGCCGGCGACCCGCTCGTGCGGCTCGACATCCGCCAGTACCAGGTGGCGCTCGCGCAGTCGACCGCGACCGTCGACGCGCGCCGCGCCGACATCGCGCGCGCGGAAGCCGACATCAGCCAGCAGCGCGCGAACCTCGAGCAGGCCGAAGCGCAGGCGAAGGTATCGCAGATCAACGCACGGCACGCAAGCGACGAATACGCACGCTACGCGCCGCTCGCGGCGACCGGCGCCGAGACGCACGAGCGCGTGGCCGACCTGAAGAGCACGCGCGACCAGGCCGTCGCGACGCTCGCCGCGAACACTGCGTCGATCGCCGCCGCCCGCACGCAGATCGCGTCGTTCACCGCGCAGCTGCAGCAGGCGCGCGCGCAGCTCGAAGCCGCGCAGGCCAGCGCGGCGCAGGCACGGCTCGACCTCGACAACACGATCGTGCGCAGCACGCTCGACGGCCGCGTCGGCGACCGCACGGTGCGCGTCGGCCAGTACGTGCAGCCCGGCACGCGCCTGCTGACCGTCGTGCCGGTGGACGCGATCTACCTCGTCGCGAACTTCAAGGAAACGCAGATCGGCCGGATGCGCATCGGCCAGCCCGTCGAACTGCACGTCGACGCGCTGCCGGACGACACGCTCAGCGGCACCGTCGACAGCTTCGCACCGGGCACCGGCGCGCAATTCGCGCTGCTGCCGCCCGAAAACGCGACCGGCAACTTCACGAAGATCGTGCAGCGCGTGCCGGTGCGCATCCGCCTCGCCGCGAACGCGCGTGCGCCACGCATGCTGTTGCCGGGGCTGTCCGTGACCGTCGACGTCGACACGCGCCCGGACGACAACGAGAAACGCCATGGCTGATACCGCCGCCACCTCGCCCGCGCCGCCTCACGAAGGCCGCGCGAGCGTCACCGACTGGATCGCGGTCGCCGCCGGCGCGCTCGGCGCGCTGATGGCGACGCTCGACATCTCGATCACGAACTCCGCGCTGCCGCAGATCCAGGGCGAAATCGGCGCGACCGGCACCGAGGGCACATGGATCTCGACCGGCTACCTGATGTCGGAAATCGTGATGATCCCGCTCGCCGCGTGGCTCACGCGCGTGTTCGGGCTACGCAACTTCCTGCTGACGAATGCCGCGCTGTTCATCGCCTTCTCGATGATGTGCGGCTGGTCGAATTCGCTTGCGATGATGATCGCCGGGCGCATCGGCCAGGGCTTCACGGGCGGCGCGCTGATCCCCACCGCGCAAACCATCATCCGCACGCGGCTGCCGCTGTCGCAGTTGCCGGTTGGGATGACGCTGTTCGGGCTGATCGTGCTGCTCGGCCCGCTGTTCGGCCCCGTGCTCGGCGGCTGGCTCGCGGAGAACGTCAGCTGGAGCTGGTGCTTCTTCCTGAACCTGCCGGTGTGCCTGCTGCTGATGGCGCTACTGGTGTTCGGGCTGCCGTCCGACCGTCCGCAATGGAACACGTTCTTCAACGCGGACTGGCTCGGGATCGCGGGCCTCGCGATCGGGCTGAGCTCGCTGACCGTGGTGCTCGAGGAAGGCCAGCGCGAACGCTGGTTCGAGTCGCAGATGATCGTCACGCTGAGCTGCGTGTCGCTCGCCGGGATGATCCTGATCGCGTTGTCGCAGCGGTTCGCGCAGCGGCCGATCATGCGCCTGTCGCTGATGCGCAATCCGCGCTATGCGAGCGTGATCGTGATCGTGTCCGCGGTGGGCGCCGGGCTGTACGGCGTGTCGTACCTGCTGCCGCAGTTCCTCGCGATCGTCGCGGGCTACAACGCCGAGCAGGCGGGCGCGATCATGCTGCTGTCGGGCCTGCCCGCGTTTCTCGTGATGCCGATCCTGCCGCGCCTGCTCGGCAAGGTCGACTTCCGCGTTCTCGTGATCTCGGGGCTGCTGCTGTTCTGCCTGAGCTGCATGCTCGACATCGGCCTGACCGCGCAGAGCGTCGGCCATGATTTCGTGTGGTCGCAGCTGATTCGCGGCGTCGCGCAGATGCTCGCGATGATGCCGCTGAACCAGGCGTCGATGGCCGCCGTCGCGCGCGAGGACTCGGGCGACGCGGCCGGGCTCTACAACATGGCGCGCAACCTCGGCGGCTCGATCGGGCTCGCGATCATCGGCACCGTGATCGACCGGCGCACGACCTTCCATGCGGCCGCGCTGCGCGAATCGGTCAGCGCCAATTCGCTGATCGGGCAGGAACGGTTGTCGGCCTACGCGGCGAACTGGTTCGCGCACACCGGCGACCTCGCGTATTCGCATCTGCGTGCGCTGGGCCAGCTCGCGCAGCAGATCCAGATCCAGGCCATCGTGATGACCTATTCCGAAACCTTCTACCTGCTGGGTCTCGCGCTGCTCGCGTGCGTGCCGCTCGCGCTGCTGCTGAAGACGCCGCGCGGTCCGCAGCCGATGTCGTCCGGCCATTGAACCGTCTTACACGATGAAGCCCTTCTCCCTGCCCCGCCGCCCCGCGCTCACGCTGTGCGCAGCCGCTTGCCTGCTCGCCGGCTGTACCGTCGGCCCCGACTATCGCGGCGCACCCGCGGCACCCGACGCGCCGACCTTCGTGCGTGCGCCGGCCACCGGCGTCGACTCCAACACGCCCGCGCCGAGTGCGTGGTGGCATGCGCTCGGCGATCGCCAGCTCGACGACCTCATCGCCGCCGCGCTGGCGCACAACCCCGATCTGCAAGCCGCGCAGGCCCGGTTGCGCGCGTCGCGCGCGCAGCTGTCGCAACGGCGCGCCGCCCAGTTGCCGAAATCGTCGGCCACCGTCGCCGCGATCCGCGCGCGCGAGCCGGACGTCAGCGCGCTCGGCTCGCTGCTGCCGCCCGGCAACTCGAACCAGTCGGACGATTCATCGCCGTCGCTGGGCGGTTCGGGCCCGCTGCAGCTCTATTCGGCCGGCTTCGACGCGACCTGGGAAATCGATCTGTTCGGCGGCACGCGCCGCGCGGTCGAAGCCGCGTCCGCGCAGGCGGAAGCCGTCGACGCCGACCTCGCCGACACGCAGGTGTCGATCGCCGCCGAAGTGGCGACCGCGTACGTCGACCTGCGCGACCAGCAGCAACGGCTCGCGCTGTCGCAGCGCACCGCCGAACTGCAACAACACGTGCTCGAGCTCACGCAGCAGCGCCGCGCGCGCGGCGTCGCGGCCGATGTGGACATCGAACGCCTGACGACGCAGGTCGAAACAACGCGCGCGTCGGTGATCCCGCTCGATGCGCAGGTGACGGAGTCGCTCGACCGGCTCGCGATCCTGACCGGACGCGCGCCCGGTGCGCTCGATGCCGCGCTGTCGGCATCGGGCGCGCCGCTGCCGACGCTACCCGGCAGCGTGCCGGTCGGCGATCCGGCCGTGCTGCTCAAGCAGCGCCCCGACATCCGCGCTGCCGAGCGCAGGCTCGCGTCGAGCAATGCGCAGATCGGCGAGCACATCGCCGACTATTTCCCGAAGGTGACGCTGCTCGGCGATCTCGGCTTCAGCGCGACGGACCCCGGCCACCTGTTCCGCAAGCAGAATTTCACATGGGTCGGCGCGCCGTATCTGCAATGGAACATTCTCGACTTCGGCCGCACACGCGGCGCAATACGGGCGGCCGAAGCGTCGCGCGACGAAGCGGAGGCCAACTATCGGAAAGCGGTGCTCGGTGCATTGCAGGACGCGAACACGGCGCTGCAGCGCTACGGACACCAGCGCGAACATGTGGTCGCGCTCACCAAGGTGCAGACGTCGGCCACGCATTCGGCCACGTTGATGGACCAGCGCTATCGCGCGGGCGTCGCGTCGATCATCGATCTGCTCGATACGCAGCGCGAGGCGCTCGCCGCGCAGCAGAACGTGATCGCTGGAAAGGCCGAACTCGTCAAGGATTACGTGTCGCTGCAGAAGAGCCTCGGGCTCGGCTGGCAGACGAACGCGGGGTGACATGCGCCGGGCGCTCGCCCGGCAAAGTTCGCTGATGGCGCCGGCATCGACGATTCGAATGTTTCTTCCACAACGGTTCGCCCATTACGATTCGAACCGCGAATGATGCGGCCGATGAAGTTGCGATTACAACCAAATCGGGTTTCCAAAATTACAAAACACCCCCGATCTTTTCAAAAGCATTTCAGCTTAATTCATTTAATTTTGTTTCATATAATCAGAAAAAGTTTGACACCGAACTTTCGTTCTTGATACCGTCCGATGCAAGCAATCTGACACATTGCAAACCACGCAATCGATTCCGCTCGACGCATTTCGCTTCCGCCGCACCGAAGTTCTCGCCGCCGACCGCCTCTCATCCGTCGGCGCATGCAACATCCCGATGCATTTTCATTGGGCAGCTGCCGTCCGGCAGCGGGCCGAAGGACCGAACCGAATGAGCAGGATACCGAAGCTGTTGCTCTAGCCATCCCGCCTGCATCAAGCCCGCTGGCGCGCCCGCCCGCAACGCGGCGCAGCGCCACCACTACCTGGCATTCCAGCATTTCGCTCCCGGAGGTCACCACCTTTCCGGCCCGGGCGAAAGGCCCCGTCGCGTCCGCGCCATCCGCGCGAGCGCGGCGGATATCGGCGGCACACGATCCGCGCCGCTGTCGACTGTTGTTGTTCATGCCGTTCGATGTTCAACCGGAGGGGTAATTCAAAATGAATCAGGTTGCAGACAAGAAACAAAAGCACATCCGCATCGTCAAGCTCGCGTTCGCCGCCGCGGCAGCCGCTTCGTTCGGCATGACGGCTGTCCATGCCGCACCGGCCGCCGGCTGGACGGAAACGCGCACCAAGGGATTCCTGCCGCTCGTCCAGCAGGGTGAAAGCAGCAGTACCGCCGGCGCACCGGCGGCCAGCACCGCCGCCGCTGCCGCGGCTGCCACCGAGATGGCGCCCGGCGAATCGGTGGACATCGTGCTCGGTTTGAACCTGCGCAACGAAGCGCAACTCGACCAGTACCTGCGCGACCTGCATACGCCCGGCTCGCCGCACTACAAGCAGTTCCTCACGCCGGCGCAATTCGCCGCGCAGTACGCGCCGACCGACCAGCAGGTCGCCTCCGTCGTCGCGCACCTGCGCAAGGCCGGCTTCGTCAACATCGTGGTCGCGCCGAACCGCCTGCTCGTGTCGGCATCCGGCACCGCGGCAACAATCAAGTCGGCGTTCCGCACGACGCTCAAACGCTTCACGCACAACGGCCGCAGCGTCTACGCGAACACCGACGCCGCGCAGGTGCCGAACGCGATCGGCGGGATCGTCGGCGCCGTGCTCGGCCTGCAGAACGTCGAGCTCATGCATACCGGCGCGGGCAGCAAGCCGCAAGGCAACACCAGCAACCTGACGATCCCGGCGGGCGCATCCGCGGTGCCGCACAACCCGACCGAGTTCTCGTCGCTTTATGGCGGCGACGGTACGCCGACGGCCTCGCAGACCACGGTCGGCATCATTTCCGAAGGCGACCTGTCGCAGACGGTCAGCGACCTCAACACGTTCGCCGCGACCAACGGCCTCGGCACGATCAGCAGCAGCGTCGTCCACACAGGGCCGTCAGGCAGTTCGTACACCGATACATCCGGCACCGTCGAATGGAACCTTGACAGCCAGTCGATCGTCGGCACTGCCGGCGGAAGCGTGAAACAGGTCGTGTTCTACGTGGCGCCGTCGATGACGCTTACGGCGATCACCGCCGCGTACAACAAGGCGGTGAGCGACAATGTCGCGAAGGTCATCAACGTGTCGCTCGGCGTGTGCGAATCGTCCGCGTACAGCACCGGCTCCCAGGCGACCGACGACACGATCTTCAAGCAGGCGGTCGCGCAGGGGCAGACCTTTTCGGTGTCGGCCGGCGACCACGGCGCATACGAATGCGCGAGCGGCAAGCCATCGCGCTCGACCTACACGGTGAGCGAACCCGCGACGTCGCCTTACGTGATCGCGGTGGGCGGCACGACGCTGTTCACCAATACGTCGACCAACGCGTACAACAGCGAAATCGTGTGGAACGATCCGAGCTGGCAGCAGGGCACCGTGTGGTCGACGGGCGGCGGCTACAGCAAGTACGAAGCCGCGCCGTCGTGGCAATCGTCGAGCCTCACCGGATCGACCAAGCGCGCGCTGCCGGACGTCGGCTTCGACGCCGACCTGCGCACCGGCGCGATTCTCGTGGTGAACGGCCAGACGTCAGACACGCTGTGGGGCTCGGGCTACCTGAACAACGAAGGGGGCACGAGCCTCGCCGCGCCGATCTTCACCGGCATCTGGGCACGGCTGCAATCGGCGAACAACAACGCGCTCGGCTTCCCGGCGTCGAGCATCTACAAGTACTTTCCGAGCAACGCGGCCCTGCTGCACGACGTGACGTCCGGCAACAACGGCAGCGGATCGTACGGCTACAACGCAAAGGCCGGCTGGGACGCGACGACGGGCTTCGGCAGCGTGAACATCTCGAAGCTGAACACGTTCATCCAGAGCACGTCGGATTTCGCGCGCTGACCGTGCGCTGAGCGGTGCGGTTCCGGGCGCGGATGATTTCGAACGCCCGCCCGGACCCTGTGCGCGTCGATCCGGGCGTCGCGTCCGGATCGACGATGTGCGTCCGGATACGCGGCCCGCCGTTGTCGCGGGCAAGCGGAAACGCGATCACAGCTGCGATTCGATCGGAAACAAGCCGAGAAACCACACTTCCATGCGCCGCGCCGCGGACACTTCCGGTTCGTGATCGAGCTCGATCGCCTTGCCGTCCGCGTCGGTCTGAATCCACTTGAGCTGCCGCTTGCCCGACGGATCGGTCCTCGATTCAACCCGCCACGCGATTTGATCGAGCCGCGGCTCCAAGTCCGTCGCGACGTCGGACGCAATGGCCGGACTTTCGCAATACACGCCGATCTCGGTATTGAGGTTCAGCGAGCGCGGGTCGAGATTCATCGAACCGATGAAGATGCTCTTGCGATCGAATACATAGGTCTTCGCATGCAGCGACGCACGCGAAGAACCGATGATGACCTGCTTCGAGATGCTCGTGTCGCCGGACGGCCGCCGCTCGTAAAGCCGCACGCCGGCCTCGACCAGTTCCCGCCGATAGCGCCGGTAACCCGCATGCACGGCCGCGACGTCGGTCGACGCGAGCGAGTTGGTCAGGATCGTCACGCGCACGCCGCGCGCCGTGAGCGCACGCAGCCGCTCGACCATGTCCTTGCCCGGCACGAAATACGGCGACACGATCAGCAGTTCATGCTCGGGCCGCAACGCGAGCGCGCGCAGTTGCGGCATCAGGTGTCCTTCGCTGTCCGTCGGGGCTCGCGCGATCTTCGCCGGATCGTCGTACAGGACCGTCGCGCGACCCCATGACAACTCCGTGCCCTGGCCATGCACGATCTGGTCGAGCCGCTGGCGCGCCTCGAGCACGTACGGATCGTCCTCCATCGCGCGCAGGTAATCGCGCAACCGTTCGCGCTCGCGATCGAGGCCACCCGGCGCGGCGTCATGCCCGACCAGCGCATTGACCGAAAACGCATACGGCGAATTCCAGAACGTGTCGAACTCGGTCGAGATGTCATTCACGACGGGACCGTGCACGACCACGTCGAGGTCGCCGAATTCCAGCATCGACGACGCGCCGAAGTACTCGTCGCCGATATTGCGGCCGCCGACGATCGCCGCCTGGTTGTCCGCGATCATCGCCTTGTTGTGCATGCGCCGGTTGACGCGCGAGAGCTCGAACACCGTGCCGATCTTCTTGAAGTGGCGCGTCGCGACCGGATTGAACAGCCGGATCTCGATGTTCGGATGCGCGCTGATTTCGAGCAGCTTGCGATCGTCCGCATTCGTTCCGAGATCGTCGAGCAGCACGCGCACGCGTACGCCGCGATCGGCCGCGCGGATGATCGCGTCGGCGAGTTCGTGTCCGGTCAGGTCGTCGTGCCAGATGTAGTACTGCAGGTCGAGCGAGCGGTCCGCGCGATCGGCAAGCAGCACGCGCGCATCGAGTGCGTCGACGGGATCACGCAGCAGATGAAACGCGTCCTGCCCCGGATGGGCGGCGGCCTGCTGGCTGAACGCGATGCCGAGGCGCGTGTTTGCGGTGTCGATATATGCATGCGTCGGCGCGCGATCGATTTGCGGCGGCAGGCTGGCGCATGCGGCAAGCATCAGCAACGAGACAATCGCACCCCACGAACGCAGCATGATCATGATGGTCGCCCCACTGTCGGGCGAAGTCGGTGTGTGTTTCTTATGGCTGCCGGACGGAGCGCGGCGCTGGTCTGCGGTTCGCGTGCTCGACGAATCCCGATCGTGCGCGCAGGTCGCGCTACAGCATACTTCGATTGATATCGGGACCGCACGCGCTCCGTGTTTTCCCGGTGGCGGCGATACGACAGGCGGCGCCGGCGCGGACGTGTTCAATACGTTCGACACATTCAGGCGGCGCACGAAGAAAAACCCGCGAAGCGTTGCGGCATCGCAATCCGGCCGGCCAGCCGGCCAGCGTCAACCGACCGAGCGATGACCTGTCCGCTTATTCTGCTACTCGCCGCCCCGCGAACATCGGCATGTCCCGCAGAATATGTTCGAGGAGCTTGAGGGCGGCCGCCGGTAACGGCCGCCCTGCCTTCGCGAGCAACCGCGCCTGGGTGCCCTTGAAGAGCGGATGATCGATCGGCACCACCGTGAGCGTGCCGGCGGCGATCTCCCGATACGCCGCGAATTCGCCGCCGATCAGCGTCATGTAGTTTTCGTAGGCGACGAACTGCTTGAGCGCCGTGAGCGAATTGGTGACCAGCTTCGGCCGTATCGTAATGTTCTCCGCGAATTCGAGCATCTTGGCCGCATGGCCGACGCCGAACGATGCCGGCATCATGGCCAGCGGCCACGACAACATGTCCTCGACGCTGGCCGGGCCGCCGCGCAATGCCAGCGGATGGCCGGACCGCACCAGCAGCCCGACCGCCTGCGACGAACTCGCCAGATACTCGATACGCGGGTGCGGCGGCGGGTTGAAGGCAAGCCCGAGGTGCGCGCGGCTTTCCGCCACGGCTTCGAGCACCTGATCGACTCCGAGGATCTCCATTCCGATGTCGAGCAACGGGTACTGCGCACAGAACGGCGCCAGCACCTCGTTGACCAGCGCATCCACATACCCTTCGCTCAGGACCAGTTGGACTTGCCCCTGCTTCAGGCCCTTGAGCGCGTGGAGCTGATCCTCGAGCCGCTCCTGATGCGAGCGGTAGCCGCGCCAGAACTCGAGCAGGTGCGCGGCGGCTTCGGTCGGCCTGACGCCGCGCGCCTGGCGCTCGAACAGCGTCGCGCCAAGCTCGTCCTCGAGCAGCCGGATCTGCCGGGTAATCACCGACGGCGAGGTGTTCAGGCTCTCGGCGGCGCCACGGATGGTCCCTTGCTCGAGCACTGCGCGGAAGTAGCGCAGCCGCTGCTGATTGATTTCACGCATGTCGAACCATCCACCCGGTGATTACCGCGACTATCGACAGACGCCACCATATCAGATGCGTTGCCCTGCAGGCAACGAAGTGTGCACATGGTTGCTGTTGGTGATTGCGCGTCGCGCTGCCACTATCCGATGCATCAGGGCGGTACCACGTACGACATTGGAGACTGGCATGCTGGCAATCCCGAGCGAAAGTGCGGTAGGCGACACCTCAAACCTCTACAGCAAGATCAACTGGCGACTACTGCCGTTCCTGCTGAGCTGCTACCTGTTCGCCTACCTCGACCGCGTCAACATCGGCTTTGCAAAGCTCCAGATGCAAAGCGACCTAGGCTTCTCCGATGCCGCGTACGGCGTCGGCGCCGGAATCTTCTTCATCGGCTACGTATTATTCGAGATACCCAGTAACCTGATGTTGCCGCGCATCGGCGCGCGCAAGACCTTCAGCCGCATCCTGGTGCTGTGGGGCATTACGTCAGCCTGCATGCTGTTCGTACGTAACGTGCCGATGTTCTACGCGATGCGCTTCGTGCTCGGCATCTTCGAAGCGGGCTTTGCGCCGGGCATGATCTACTACCTCTCGTGCTGGTATGGCCCGCAGCGCATGGCGCGCGCCATCGCCGTCGTGTTCCTTGCCGGCCCGCTCGGCGGCATTGTCGGTGGACCGGTATCGGCGTGGCTGATCACCGCGCTGTCCGGCGCCGGCGGACTGGCCGGCTGGCAATGGATGTTCCTGGTCGAGGGCCTGCCTTGTATCCTGCTCGGCGTGCTCGCCCTGTTCTTCGTGCCGAACCGGCCGGCCGATGCGGCGTGGCTGACCGAGGACGAAAAGCGCCTGCTCGCGAGCGAGATCGGCTCCGCGGCGGGGCACAATCACTCTTTCCTCGCCGTGGCGCGTGACGTCCGGGTCTATGTGCTGGCATTCGCGTACTTCTGCATCATCGCCGCCATCTATGCGATCAGCTTCTGGCTGCCGACCCTCATCAAGGTTCAGGGCGTGAGCGACACCGTACAACTCGGCTGGTACTCGGCCCTGCCCTATATTGCAGCGGCGTTCGGCATGTACTACATGGGGCGCCGGTCCGACCGGGCGGGCGAACGCCGTTTCCATAGTGCGGTGCCCGCAACCATCGGGGGCCTGCTGCTGGCCGCGTCCACCCTCGTCGACGGCAATCTCGCCGCATCGCTGGTGCTGCTCACGCTCGGTACCTGCGCACTGTGGATGACCTACACGGTGTTCTGGGCCATGCCCTCCGAATACATCAAGGGCCCGGGGGCAGCAGGCGGCATCGCGCTGATCAACACGATCGGGCTTTCGGGCGGCTTCTGGGGCCCGGCCATCATCGGATGGGCCAAGACGGCCACCGGCAACCTGCACCTCGGCATGCTGATCCTGGCCACGCTGCCGATCATCGCCGCACTGATCATTCTCGCCAACAAGCTACCCGCAAAGCCGTAACAAGGAGTCGTCATGCTTCTACATCTTTCCACCTGGTCCGAAATCGAGCAGTTCCTCACGCGCAGCCGCACGATCGTCGTGCCGATCGGCTCCAACGAACAGCACGGCCCCACCGGACTGCTTGGCACGGACTGGCTGTGTCCCGAGATCATCGCGCGTGAAGCGGAAAAATCCGCCGATATCCTCGTGGGACCCACGTTCAATATCGGCATGGCACAGCATCACCTTGGCTTTCCCGGCACCATCTCGCTTCGCCCGTCCACATTCATTGCCGCGATCGGCGACTGGACCCGCTCGCTGGTGGCACATGGTTTCGAGAAAATCCTGTTCCTCAATGGTCACGGCGGCAATGTCTCATCGGTCGATGCTGCGTTCTCCGAACTTTATGCCGAAGCCAGCTTTGCGCGTCGCCGTGCGGGCTTCGCGCTGAAGCTTTGCAACTGGTGGGATCTTGAAGGCGTGGGCGAACTGGCGCGGGACCAGTTCCCGACGGGCCACGGCTCGCATGCCACCCCGTCGGAGATTGCGATTACACAGTGGGCCTTTCCCGATTCGATCAAGTCGGCCGACTACGCGCCGCCGATCGCCAACACCGGCCCGATCCGCGACGCCCTCGACTTCCGCGCCCGCTTCCCTGACGGACGCATCGGTTCCGATCCCGGTCTGGCCACGCGCGAAAAAGGCCGCGCACTGGTTCAACTGGCCGCGCAGTCACTGGCGCGCGAACTCGAAGCCTTCGGCCGCGAGCCGATGCCCGCCTGAAACCGACCCGCTGGCGCCCTTCCGATCCTCTCTGGCGCCAGCTGCCTTGACTGCCATTGACCATTCCGAGGAAACCTTCCTGCTACAGTCGACTGCCTAATGCTGGACGCTTGGGCGATTGCGGGAACCGTGCCTCTTCAGATTACCCGGCGCGCCTGGGTGACTTCGGTCCGCTGGCCGTCCCTCGCGCCAGCGCAGTGTGTCGATCGCCAATGCAAGTGCCGGAGGCAATTGCCGGCGACTGGCGTAATACAGGTGATCGTCCGGAAATAGCGGCCACCAGTCCTCAAGCATCGGCACCAATTGGCCATCGCGTTCGGCCGTCGTATGCCGGCGTCCGTGCTGATGACGCTACGCGTCCGGCGCGTGAGCAGTCGTACGCCCAAGCAGGCTTCCAAACCGAGCATCTCGTGGCTCAGTGCTGAGCGCGATGGACCTCGTTGAGCCGCAGCCCTCGCGAAGCGGCGCTCACGTCGCGGAGGATCTCTTTCCACATTGATGAAAGAGATTCACATGTGTATGCCGATTCCACGATCTACCGAACCAGTCTCGTAAGCAATAAAGTTCACTGATCCCGTGTTGCTCGGCCGGCGACCAAGTTGGGCCGTGATGAGCTTTACCGGTCCTGCCCGATGACGCCGACAGTGTTGTGTCTGCTGCTCCGGCCATGCGGCGCCAGCGGCACGCATGCCTTGTCAGCATCAGCAATGTGAGCGGCGACGACTGTCTCTGCCGATACGCTCAATACCTGTTCCACACTTCTCGGAAAACCACTATGACCATCACCTACGACTTCAGCGGCCAGGTGGCACTCGTGACGGGTGCCGCTTCCGGCATGGGCCTGGCGGCTGCACGCGCATTCGCCAACGCTGGCGCCGCAGTCGCCCTCGCGGACATCAGGGCCGACGTTCTCGATGCCGCGACGCAAGAACTTGCGGCGGCGGGCCATCGCGTGATCGGCGTGGCCGGCGACATTTCCGACGAAGCCTACGTCAAGTCGCTCGTCGAGAAAACGGTGAAAACGTTTGGACGCCTGGATGCCGCGTTCAACAATGCCGGCATTCAAAGTCGGGCCGTCGAAACCGCAGATGTCTCGAGCGGGGTGTTCGACCGCATCAACGCGATCAACCTGCGCGGCGTGTGGCTGTGCATGAAATACGAGCTGATCCAGATGCGCTCGCAAGGCAATGGTGCGATCGTCAACAACTCGTCTCTCGGCGGCCTGGTTGGTGTGCCGGGTCGAGCGGCTTACACTGGCACGGCGCGGCTCGCGCAAACGCGATGACGCGCCTGGCTGTCACAGGCACGGTGGATGGCAAGAACGTCGAGTGGATGGAGAAAGTGACTGATGAGCAATACAACGCCCGGTAAGTCAATCATTCAGCGCCACGGGGCCGTTGCGTTGATTATGTCTTTGGGATTGCTCGTTGCAGTGTGCCACGCAGCTCCCACTACCCAGGACTCTCAACAAGTGACAAGCACATCGATTGCATCGGAAACACTGTCGACTCGCCAGCAGGCCATCGTCCCGATCGCGGCATTCGCCGCCAGAGGCGATCTTGCCAGGCTGAATGACGCGTTGAATCAGGGGCTGGACGCCGGCTTGACCGTCACCGACGTGCGGGAAGTCCTGGTGCAGCTCTACGCCTACGCCGGCTTTCCGCGCAGCCTCAACGCGCTTGGTGAGCTGATGAAGGTACTCGAGACGCGCAGGCAGCGTGGTGTCCAGGATGCACCGGGTCACGCGCCCAGTCGTGCTATCCCGACCGGGGATGCGCTACTTTCCGCAGGCACCGCCAACCAGACCAAGCTGGCGGGTGGCGCGGTCAAGGGGCCACTGTTCGACTTCGCGCCAGCGATTGACTGAGCTTCCCCTGAAATTTCGCCTTCCAAGAGGTCGTGTATAAACTCGACGCAAAGGAAGGAAATCAGGCATGTTCAAGGTACCGAAACAGGTGTACACGGCGGAGTTCAAGCTGGCGGCCGTACAG
>Ga0207690_10000139_pt1 | contig 59299 bp, 33 predicted proteins | sample KBSC23metaG_FD_184315 | JGI IMG/M metagenome (GOLD analysis project Ga0207690, IMG submission 184315) | Corn rhizosphere microbial communities from Kellogg Biological Station, Michigan, USA - KBS C2-3 metaG (SPAdes) (version 2) | ecosystem: Host-associated > Plants > Roots > Rhizosphere > Soil ... | reverse complement strand
GCATCCGGCGCTCGAGCCGGACGGGCACGAGCAGCGGCCTTACCTGCCCGCGCGCGGTGTCCAGCAACGCCATGCCCTGCTGCTCTGAGAGCGCCGCGATCCCCGCCCGCTCCCAGCGCTCGAGGTCGACCTCCTGCCTGGCGGTCATCCCCGTCGCGCCCTCCCACAGCCCCCATGCCAGCGAGGTCGCGGCCAGGCCGTCGGCGTGGCGCTGCTGCGCGAGCGCGTCGAGGAACGCGTTCGCCGCGGCGTAGTTGCCCTGACCGGGCGTGCCGAGCGTCGCAGCGACCGACGAGAACAGCACGAACTGCGCGAGGTCGAGCTCGGCCGTCAGCTCGTGGAGGTTCAGCGCACCCTCGACCTTCGGCGCCATCACCTTGCGCAGCAGCTCCTCGTCAAGCGAAGTGATCACGCCATCGGCGAGCACGCCGGCGGCGTGCACGACCGCGGTCAGCGGATGCTCCGCCGGAACCTCCGCGAGCAGCGCCTGCAGCTGCGCACGATCGGCCACGTCGCATGCGGCGACCCGCGCCTCGCAGCCCGACTGCGCGAGCGACGCGACGAGCTCCTCGACCCCGTCGCTGCCCGCGCCGCTGCGGGACACCAGCAGCAGCCGGCGCGCGCCGTGCGCGGCGGCGAGGTGACGCGCCACGAGCGCGCCCAATCCGCCCGTGCCGCCCGTGATCAGGACCGTCCCATCCGGGTCGAGCTCCCGCATGACGCCCTGCTCCACGGCCGCGCGCGCAAGGCGCGGCGCGAGCACGCGACCCTCGCGGATGGCCAGCTCCGGCTCGTCGCTCGCGAGCGCGGCGAGCAGCGCGGCCGCGGAGCCCTCGCCCCCGTCGAGATCGACGAGCGCGAAGGCACCGGGATTCTCGGACGCCGCGCTGCGCACCAGACCCGCCAGCGCTGCCAGCGCGAGATCCGGCCGCTCGCCCGGACGCACCGCGAGCGCGCCGTCCGTCACCAGCACCAGCCGCGTCTCCGCGAGCAGCTCGCTGCGCAACCGCGCCTGCAACAGCGCGAGCGTCCACGCCGCCGCAGCGTGCGCGGCCTCCGCGCTCGCGCCGCCCGCCGGAGCCGGCACGAGCACCACGTCGGGCGCCGGCGCGCCCGCAGCGACGAGCTCCTCGAGCGCCTCCAGATCGGAGCAACGCTCGCGCGCGATCTCGGCGACGTCGAGCTCGCGACCATCCTCGCCGGAGCTGAGGAGCGTTGCGTGCAGCGACGCGCTCTCGGAGGCGGCCTCCAGCACCGTCCAGTCGAGCGCGAGCAATGCGTCGTCCGCGCCGGACGCCGATGCCCGCAACGCCGCCGCGTCGATCGGGCGCGTCTCCAGCGACTCGATCGCGAGCGCCGGCTGTCCGTGCTCGTCCAGCGCCAGCAACTCCACGGTGGCGGCGCCCGCCTCGGTCCGCTCCGTCACGGCCACGCGCACGCGCAACGCGGAGCAGCCCTCCCCGCGCAAGCGCACGCCCGCGAACGCGAACGGCACCGCCGGCGGCGCGTCCTGCTCGTCGCGATCGAGCGGCGCGAGCAGCAGCGCGTGAAGGGCGGCGTCCCCCAACGCGGGATGCAGACGGAAGCTCGTGGCCTGGCCATCGCACGCGTCCGCGAGCGCGACCTCGGCATACCACGCGTCGTCGTCGCCGCGGAACGCTCGCCGCAGTCCCTGGAAAGCCGGCCCGTACTGGTAGCCGACGTCGGCGAGCTGCTCGTAGAGCAGCTCCACGTCCAGCTCCTCCGCATCCGCAGGCGGCCAACTCGCCGCCGCGAAGTCCGCCAGCTGCGCATCGAGCTCCGACGAGCCTGCAGCAGCGCCCAGCAGCCCGGACGCGTGCAGGATCCAATCCCCGTCAGCGGCCTCCTCGACCAGCCCTCCTTCCCGGCGAGAGTAGACCTCCACCAGACGGCGGCCGTCCTCGTCGGGCTCCTTCACCGCGACCTGCAGCTGCACCGCCCCGCGCTCGTCGAGCACGAGCGGCGCAAGCAGCGTGAGGCGCTCCAGCTCCTGCACGCCGACGTGCCGCGCAGCTGACAGCGCCAGCTCGACGAACGCCATCGCCGGCAGTACGGCGACGCCTGCCACCGCATGGTCGGCAAGCCATGCATGCGTCCCGAGCGACACACGTCCGGTGAACAACCATGCACGGCTTCCGGCCACCGGCTGCCCGCTGGTCAACAGCGGATGCCCCGTCGCCGTATGCCCCACCGCGGCGCTCGTCGGCTCGAGCCAATAGCGCCGGCGCTGGAACGCATAGGTGGGCAGCTCCACACGCCCGACCGCATGACCGTCGAGCAGGTGGCTCCAGTCGACCGGCACGCCGTCGCAATGAGCAGCGCCGAGGAACGCGAGCAGCGCCTCGTCCTGGGGCACCTCCGACCCGCGCAGGACGGACGCGAACAGGAGCTCCTGCTCGCCGCCATCCGCGCTCTGCGCGGCGAGCGCCGACAGCACGCCGTCCGGTCCGAGCTCGAGGAAGCGCGTCACGCCGGCCTGCCGCAGATGACGCACACCGTCGGCGAAGCGGACCGGCTCGCGGACGTGACGGACCCAGTAGTCCGCCGAGCGTGCCTGCTCGCCCGTGAGCCGCTCCCCGGTCACGTTCGAGACGATCGGGATCCTGGGCTCGGACAGCTCGGCCTGCTCGACGACGGCCCTGAACGCATCGAGCATCGGCTCCATCAGCGGCGAGTGGAACGCGTGACTGACGTCCAACCGCGTCGTCCGGCGGTCCTGTCCGCGCCACAGCGCCTCGAGCTCCGCGATCGCGTCCGCCTCGCCCGAGACGGTCACCGCGCGCGGACCGTTCACCGCCGCAAGCGCGACCCGCTCCTCGAAGCCGGCCAAGCTCTCCAGCGCCTCCCGCTCCGCGGCCCCGACCGCGAGCATCGCGCCGCCCGCCGGCAGCTCCGCCATCAAGCGCGCCCGCTCGGCCACCACACGACACGCATCGGACAGCGAGAAGACCCCCGCCACGTACGCCGCCGCGAGCTCGCCGATCGAATGGCCGATCAGGACGTCGGGCCTGATGCCGAAGCTCGCGAGCAGCCGGTAGAGCGCCACCTCCAGCGCGAACAACGCGACCTGCGTGTAGCGCGTGTCCGACAGCAGCGCCGCCTCCGCGGACCCCGGCACGGCGAGCATCACCTCCAGCAGCGGCCGCTCCAGCTGCGAGTCCAATGCCGCGCACACCTCTGCGAGCGCCTCGGCGAACGCCGGGAACGCCTGCCGCAGCTCAGCGCCCATCCCAGGCCACTGCGACCCTTGGCCCGAGAACAGGAACGCGACCCGCCCCGCCTCGGTCGCGACGCCGCGCACCGTCCCGGCCGCAAGCTCGCCGCGCTCCAACGACCGCAACGCCGCCACCAGCTCCGCCCGCTCGCCCGCCACGACGACCGCGCGGTCCGCGAGCGCGGCCCGCCGCGTCGCGAGCGCGGTCGCCACGTCGACCAGCCCGGTCTCCGGGCGCACGTCGAGGAACGCCGCCAACCGGCCCGCTTGCGCACCGAGCGCATCCGCGCCGGCGCCCGACAGCACGAACGGCAGCGGCCCCGCGAGCGCCGGCGACGCGCCACCGTCGACCGCGGCCGCCTCCGCAGAGGGCGCCTCCTCGAGGATCACATGCGCGTTCGTGCCGCTGATCCCGAACGAGGAGATGGCGGCGCGGCGCGGGCGCTCTCCGGGCGACCAGTCGACCGGCGCTGCGAGCAGCTCGACGTCGCCCGTGGTCCAGTCGACGTGCGGCGAGGGCTCCTCGCAGTGCAGCGAGCGCGGCAGCAGCTCGTGCCGCAGCGCCTGCACCATCTTGATCACCCCGCCCACGCCCGCGGCCGCCTGCGTGTGGCCGACGTTCGACTTCAGCGACCCCAGGCGCAACGGACCGGTGGAGCGGTCCTGCCCGTAGGTCGCAAGCAGCGCCTGCGCCTCGATCGGGTCGCCCAGCGCCGTGCCCGTCCCGTGCCCCTCGACCGCGTCGACGTCGTTCGGCGCGAGCCCGGCAGACGCGAGCGCCTGGCGGATCACGCGCTCCTGCGAGGGCCCGTTCGGCGCCGTCAACCCGTTCGAGGCGCCGTCCTGGTTGACCGCGCTGCCGCGCACGGTCGCGAGCACGTCGTGTCCCTGCCGCTGCGCGTCGGACAGCCGCTCCAGCACCAGCAGGCCCGCGCCCTCCGACCAGACGGTGCCGTCCGCGCCCGCGCCGAACGCCTTGCAGCGCCCGTCCGGCGCAAGCCCGCGCTGGCGCGAGAACTGCACGAAGATCGTGGGTCTCGCAAGCACGGTCGCGCCGCCCGCGAGCGCAAGGTCGCACTCGCCCTGACGCAGCGACTGGCAGGCGAGGTGCAGCGCCACGAGCGAGGACGAGCACGCGGTGTCGACCGACACCGCCGGCCCCTCCAACCCGAGCGTGTAGGCGAGCCGGCCGGACAGCAGGCTGCCGCCGGTGCCGACATAGCCCTCCAGCTCCGCCGGCACCCCCGGGCCGCCGTAGTCGTGGTGCATCACGCCGGCGAAGACGCCGGTGCCGCTGCCCTTCAGCGCGGAGGGGTCGATGCCGGCGTCCTCCAGCGCCTCCCACGCGCCCTCCAGCAGCAGCCGCTGCTGCGGGTCCATCGCCAACGCCTCGCGCGGCGAGATCGAGAAGAAGTCGGGATCGAACTCGCCCGCGTCGTAGAGGAAGCCGCCCGTCCGCACGTAGGAGGTGCCCGGGCGCTCCGGGTCGGGGTCGTAGAGGCGCTCGACGTCCCAGCCGCGATCGCCGGGGAACTCTCCGATCGCGTCCGTCCCCGACCGCACCAGCTCCCACAGCTCGGCGGGCGAGCGCACCCCGCCCGGATAGCGGCAGCTCATCCCGACGATCGCGATCGGCTCGTCGCTGCGCGACCGCGCACGACGGTCGACGCGCGCGGTCGACCGCCTGCCGGCGAGCTTCGCGACCAGCAGCTCGGCGACCGCCGCCGGCGTCGCGTAGTCGAAGATCAGCGTCGCCGGCAGCGTCAGCCCCGTCGCCTGACCGAGCCGGTTGCGCAGCTCGACCGCGCTCAGCGAATCGAAGCCGAGATCCTTGAACGCACGCTGCGCATCGATCGCCGCGTCGGAGCCGTGCTTCAGCACGCCGGCGACGTGCCTGAGCACCAGCTCCAGCGCGATCGCCTGCCGCTCAGGCTCCTGCGCGCTTGCGAGCCGCTGCGCCAGCGGGCCGACGCCCGGCGCCACCCTGCCGTCGCCGTCGCGGAACAGGCCGCGCAGGATCGCCGGAAGCGTCCCGGCCCGTGCCTGCGCGCGCAGCGCCCGGCGCGCGAGCCGGACGAGCGCCAGCAGCGGGACGGTCGCGCCGCTCGCGGCGTCCAGCAGCGCCAGGCCCTGCGGCACGGAGAGCGCCGCGATCCCCGCGCGCTCCCAGCGCTGGAGGTCGACGTCCGCCGTCGCCGTCATGCCCGTGTCGGCATCCCATGTCCCCCATGCGAGTGAGACCGCCGGCAAGCCCTCGGTGCGGCGCTGCTGCGCGAGCGCGTCGAGGAACGCGTTCGCAGCGGCATAGTTGCCCTGGCCCGGCACGCCAAGCGTCGCGGCGACCGACGAGAACAGCACGAACTGCGCGAGGCCGAGCTCGGCCGTCAGCTCGTGCAGGTTGAGCGCGCCGTCGACCTTCGGCGCCATCGCGTGCCGCAGGCGCTCCTCGTCGAGCGAGGTGAGCACGCCATCGGCGAGCGCGCCCGCGGCGTGAAAGACGGCCGTCAGCGGATGCTCCGCTGGAATCTGCGCCAGCAGCGCCTCGAGGGCAGCGCGGTCGGCGACGTCGCAGGCGGCCACCCGCGCCTCGCACCCCAGGTGCGCGAGCGCAGCGACGAGCTGCTCGACCCCGTCGCCGTCGGCGCCGCTGCGGGACACCAACAGCAGCCGGCGTGCACCGTGCGCAGCAGCGAGGTGACGCGCCACGAGCGCGCCGAGCCCGCGCGTCCCGCCGGTGATCAGGATCGTCCCGTCGGGATCGATCTCCTGCGCGGCGCTCGGCGGCTCCACGACGGCGGGTGCGAGGCGCGGCGCGAGCACGCGGCCGTCGCGGATCGCCAGCTCCGGCTCGTCGCTCGCGAGCGTCGCGAGCAGCGCGGCCGGGGTGGCATCGCCACGGTCGAGGTCGACGACGGCGAACGCGCCCGGGTGCTCGGACGCGGCGCTGCGCAGCAGGCCGACCAGGGCCGCCTGGCCGAGGTTCGGCCGCTCGCCCGGACGGACCGCGAGCGCGCCGTCCGTCAACAGCACCAGCCGCGTCTCGGCGAGCAGCTCGCTGCGCAGCCGCGCCTGCAGCAGCGCGAGCGTCCACGCGGCCGCCGCGTGCGCGGCCGCTGCGATCGCGCCGCCCGGCGCCGGGACCGGCACCAGCAGCACGTCGGGCGCCGGCGCACCGGACGCGACGAGCGCCTCCAACGCCTCCAGATCGGGATGGCGCTCCAGCGCGAGCTCAGGCGTGAAGCCGTCCTGGCCGGAGCCGAGCAGCGCCGCAGACGGGGGCGCCGCGCCCGCGTCGGCCGGCGCGAGCGCGACCCATTCGAGCGCGAACAGCGCGTCGTCGGCGGATGACTGCGCAGCCAGCACCGCGCGGTCGACGGGCCGCACCTCGAGGGCATCGACCGCGAGCGCCGGCGCGCCCTGCTCGTCGAGCGCCAGCAGGCGCACGGTCACGGCGCCGGCCTGCGCGCCCTCCGTCAGCGTGACGCGCACGCGCAGCGCGGAGCAGCCCTCGCCGCGCAGACGCAGGCCCGCGAACGCGAACGGCACCGCGGGCGCCACGTCCCGCTCGTCGCGATCGAGCGGCGCGAGCAGCAGCGCGTGAAGGGCGGCATCGCCCAACGCAGGGTGGAGCCGGAAGCGCGCGGCCGAGCCGTCGTGCTCGTCCGCGAGCGCGACCTCCGCATACCACGCGTCGTCGTCGCCGCGGAACGCCCGCCGCAGTCCGCGGAACGCCGGCCCATACTCGTAGCCGAGGTCGGGGAGCCGCTCGTACAGCCGCTCCACGTCGAGCTCCTCCGCATCCACGGGCGGCCAACTCGCCGCCGCGAAGTCGAGCAGCGCCGCGTCCTCCTCGGAGGCGCGCGCGGCGCTCCCCAGCAGCCCGGACGCATGCAGCGTCCAGTCCGCGCCGGCGTCCTCGTCGGGCGCTCCGCCCTCGGGGCGGGAGTGGACCTCGAACGGGCGGCGGCCGTCCTCGTCCGGCTCCTGCAGGACGACCTGCAGCTGCCGCGCTCCCCGGCCGTCGAGCGCGAGCGGCGCGAGCAGCGCGAGCTGCTCGACATCGCCGCCGCCGACCTGCGCCGCGGCCACCAGCGCCAGCTCGGCGAACGCCGTCGCCGGCAGCAGCACGGTGCCCGCAACGCGGTGGTCGGCGAGCCACGGATGGGTCTGGAGCGAGAGCCGTCCCGTGAACAGCCAGCGCGAGCTGCCGGCGAGCGGCTGGCCGCTGTGCAGCAGCGGGTGGTCGACCGGCGTGAGCCCGGCGGCGACCGAGCCCGCCGCGGCGGATGGCTCGACCCAGAAGCGCTGGCCCTGGAACGCGTACGTCGGCAGCTCCACGCGGCCGACTGCGCGCCCCCCGAGAAGTGGGCTCCAGTCGACCGGCACGCCGTCGCAGTGGGCAGCGCCGAGGAACGTCAACAGCGCCTCGCGCGGAGGTGCCCTCGCCCCGCGCAAGGTAGGTGCGAACAGCAGCTCCTGCTCGCCGGCGGTCGCGGTCTGCGCGGCGAGCGCCGACAGCACGCCGTCCGGTCCCAGCTCGAGGAAGCGCGTCACGCCGGCCTGCCGCAGATGACGCACACCGTCGGCGAAGCGGACCGGCTCGCGGACGTGACGGACCCAGTAGTCCGCCGAGCGTGCCTGCTCGCCCGTGAGCCGCTCCCCGGTCACGTTCGAGACGATCGGGATCCTGGGCTCGCGCAGCTCGGCCTGCGCGACGACGGCCCTGAACGCATCGAGCATCGGCTCCATCAGCGGCGAGTGGAACGCGTGACTGACGTCCAACCGCGTCGTCCGGCGGCCGCGCCCGCGCCAGACCCCGTTGAGCTCCGAGACCGCCTCCGCCTCGCCGGAGAGCGTGACGGCGCGCGGACTGTTCACCGCCGCAAGCGCAACGCGCGCTTCGAAGCCGCGCAAGCTCTCCAGCGCCTCCTGCTCCGCGGCCTCGACCGCGAGCATCGCGCCGCCCGCCGGCAGCTCCGCCATCAAGCGCGCCCGCTCGGCCACCACGAGGCAGGCGTCGGGCAGCGACAGCACGCCCGCGACGTGCGCGGCTGCGAGCTCGCCGATCGAGTGGCCGATCAGGTGGTCGGGCTCCAGCCCGAACGCGCCCACGAGCCGGTAGAGCGCGACCTCCAGCGCGAACAGCGCCACCTGCGTGAAGCGCGTGTTCGACAGCATCTGGCCGGCGACCGAACGCGGCTCGGCGAGCATCACCTCCAGCAGCGGCCGCTCGAGATGCCGGTCGAGCGCCGCGCACACCTCGTCGAGCGCATCGGAGAACGCCGGAAACGCCAGCCGCAGCTCCGCGCCCATCCCGGGCCACTGCGAACCCTGCCCCGAGAACAGGAACGCGACCTGCCCCATATCGCTCGCGACGCCGCGCACGGTCCCGGCCGCCAGCTCGCCGCGCTCCAACGACCGCAAGGCCGCCACCAGCTCACCCTGCTCACCTGCGACGACCACGGCCCGGTGCGGGAGCGCTGCGCGCCGCGTCACGAGCGCGGTCGCCACGTCGGCCAGCACGGTCTCCGGGCGCGCGTCGAGGAACGCCGCCAACCGGCCCGCCTGCGCTGCGAGCGCGTCCGCGCCGGCGCCCGACACGACGAACGGCAACGGCCCTGAGAGCGCTGGCGACTCCCCGTCGGCGACCGCGGCCGCCTCCGCGGAGGGCGCCTCCTCGAGGATCAGATGCGCGTTCGTGCCGCTGATCCCGAACGACGAGACGGCCGCCCGCCGCGGACGCTCCCCCGCCGGCCACGCGACCGGCTCGCGCAACAGCTCCACCTCGCCGGCAGACCAGTCGACGTGCGGCGAGGGCTCCTCGCAATGCAGCGAGCGCGGCAGCAGCTCGTGCCGCAGCGCCTGCACCATCTTGATCACGCCCGCGACGCCGGCCGCCGCGTTCGTGTGGCCGATGTTCGACTTCAGCGATCCCAGCCGCAGCGGCCCGTTCGAGCGCTCCCGGCCGTACGTCGCGATCAGCGCCCGCGCCTCGATCGGGTCGCCCAGCGTCGTCCCCGTCCCGTGCGCCTCCGCCGCGTCGACGTCCGCCGCCGACAGCCCCGCGTTCGCCAGCGCCTGCCGGATCACGCGCTCCTGCGCGGGTCCGCTCGGCGCGGTGAGCCCGTTCGTGGCGCCGTCCTGGTTGACCGCGCTGCCGCGCACCAGCGCCAGCACGTCGTGCCCCAGGCGGCGAGCGTCGGACAGCCGCTCCAGCACCAGCAGGCCCGCGCCCTCCGCGAAGCCGGTGCCGTCCGCTCCCGCCCCGAACGCCTTGCAGCGCCCGTCCGGCGCGAGCCCGCGCTGGCGGCTGAACTCGACGAGCAGGCCCGGCGTCGAGAGCACCGTGACCCCGCCCGCCAGAGCCAGCGAGCATTCCCCCTGCCGCAGCGCCGCGCACGCGTGGTGCACCGCCACCAGCGACGACGAGCAGGCCGTGTCGATCGTCAGCGCCGGCCCCTCGAAGCCGAACGAGTACGCGACCCGGCCCGATGCCACGCTGGTGAGGCTGCCGGTCAGCGAGTACCCGGCGGTGACGTCCGCCTCGTGCAGGCGCGGTCCGTACTCCTGCGGGAACAGCCCCGCGAACACGCCGGTGTCGCTGCCGCGCAGCAGAGCGGGGTCGATGCCGGCGTCCTCGAGCGCCTCCCACGCGACCAGCAGCAGCAGCCGCTGCTGTGGGTCCATGCCGAGCGCCTCGCGCGGCGCGATGCCGAAGAAGTCCGCGTCGAACTGCGGCGCGTCGTGCAGGAAGCCGCCCGTCCGCACGGAGCAGGAGCCGGGGCGGTCGGGATCCGGGTCGGAGAGCCGCTCGAGGTCCCAGCCGCGGTCCTGCGGAAAGCCGCCGATCGCGTCCTCGCCCGCCTCGAGCAGCCGCCACAGGTCGCCGGCCGAGCCGACCTCGCCGGGGAAGCGGCAGCCGATCCCGACGATCGCGACCGGCTCGTCCCGGGCCCTGGACGCGCGGCGGCGCTCGCGCGCGACGGCCGGCGCCACGCCGAGCAGCTCCGCCACGACCTGCTGCGCGAGCGCGGCGGCGGTCGGGGCGTCGAACGCCGCCGTCGGCGGCAGCCGCAGCTCCAGCAGCCGGTTGAGCCGCTCCACGAGCTCGACCGCGCCGGCGGAGTCGAGGCCGAGCTCCTTGAACGGGCGCGCGGGCGGCACCGCGGCCGTCCCCGCAAGGCCGAGCGCGGCCGCTACGTGTCCGCGCACGACCTCCTCCGCCAGCGCGGCGCGCCTGCCCGACGGGGCGGCGAGCAGGCGCGCGCGGGGGCTCTCCGGCTCGTCACGCTCGCCGCCGGCGCCGGCGCGAGGAAGCTCCAGGCGGCGCCGCTCGCCGTCGGCGAACATGGCGCTCCAGTCGACGTCGACGCCGTGGACCCACGCCTCCGCGAGGCAGCCCGCGATCCGCTCGAGCCCGGCGTGCCCGCGCCGCATGCTGCCGATCACGACGCCCGTGCCGACGGCGTCGACCGTCTGCCGCATCCCGAACGTGAGCACGGGGTGCGGGCTGACCTCGATCAGCACGCGGTGCCCCGCCGCGAGCACCGCCCGCGTCGCGCGCTCGAACTCGACGACCTCGCGCAGCGCGCGAGGCCAGTAGGCGGCGTCGAGCGCAGTCGTGTCGAGCTCCCCGCCCGCGAACGAGGAGTAGAACGGCAGCCGCCCCGGCCGCGGGGCGATCGGCGCGAGGTCGGACAGCATGCGCTCGTGGATCTCGTCGATGTGCGGCGAGTGCGCGGCGAGCGGGACGCTGACGCGCTGCGCGCGAACGCCGCCGGCATGCAGCTCCTCCAGCAGCTGCTCGAGCGGCTCGCATTCGCCCGTGACGACGGTCACGCCCGGCCCGTTGTACGCCGCGACGTTCAGCCGCCCGGACCAGCGCTCAAGGTACGGCAGCAGCGCGTCGGGCGCCAGCTGCACCGACGCCATCCCGCCGCGATCGCGCAGCGTCTCCTGCGCCTGGCTCCAGAGCGCCATCACGCACGCGGCGTCGTCGAGCGAGAGCCCGCCCGCCACATACGCCGCGGGGACGTCGCCGATGCTGTGGCCGAGCGTGGCCGCGGGCTCGACGCCATGGGAGCGCAGCAGCTCCGCGAGCGCCACCGAGACGGCGAAGATCGCCGGCTGGGCCACGTCGCAGCGCTCGAGCCCCGGCGCCCCTTCGGCGCCGCGCAGGACGTCAAGCAGCGACCATTCGACGAACGGCTCGAACGCCTCCGAGCACGCGTGCACGTGCCGGCGAAAGGTGTCGGAGGCGTCGAGCAGCTCGCGCCCCATGCCCACCCACTCAGGACCGTGGGGCGGGAACACGAAGACCGGCTGCTCGCCGCGCTCGGCGACCCCCTCGACGAGGCCCGGCGCTGGCGCCCCCAGCGCGAGCGCCGCGAGCGCCCGCTCGAAGTCGCCGCGGGTCCGGCCCGTCAGGACGACGCGATGCCCGAGCTGCGGCCTCTCGCCGGCGAGCGTACAGCCGACGTCGTCCGGGTCGGCGTCCCCCGCCTCGCGCAGCCAGGCCCGCAGCTCCTCGGCGCGGCCGAGCAGCGATCCTCTGCTCGGATCCGACAGGACCCAGGGTATGACCGGCGCATTCGGCATCGTCCACTTCTACCGGTGCCTGCCGGTCCGCTCAAAAAGCGCGGTGAGCGCTCCCGTCGTCGGGAGAGGTGCGGCGGTTCGTAAGGGACCGCTAGCCCGCGCAGCGCGGACGCGCGTGGATCGGCACGACCTGTGCGGCGCGCGCGTCATTCTGTCCGCGCAGCACGGTGTGCACGGGCAGGTCACGCGGGCGCCCGCTGCGGCAGAGCGGCTCGACCACGGACAGCACCCCCTGCCGGCCGCCGCGCAGCCGCATCGTGAACGCCGCAATCGGCAGGTCGGGCAGTCTGACGAACGTCGCGCGCATCGGCTTGTCGGGCCGCGCGTCGACGACGCTCTGGAGCATCAGCCGCAGGCCGCCGCCGGCGACGGCCGCCCACAGGTCGGGGGTGCCGCTGCCCTCCGGCTGCACCGCGTAGACGGGGCCCGTCAGCTGGTCCGGCAGCAGCGGCGAGCGCGCGCGGGCCGTGCCCACGCGCGACGCGCTCGGGCAGCGGTCGTCGCGCGCCTGCTCGCGCGAGCAGATCACGCTGACCGCGTCCGGGTTCAGCGCCACCGCCCGCGAGAGCGCAACCGAGGCCGCGCGGACGTTCGCGTCGCCGGCCTGCTGCCGCATGACGATCCGCAGCTGCGGGTGCCCGCCTCTGTGGAGCTCGCGCGCGCCCGTGAGTGCGACCGCGATCGCCGGGCGGAAGCGCAGGCCGCGACAGCCGCGCAGCGAGTAGGGAGCCGTCGGCGTGGCGGTCCCGGCAATCGCCCCGCGGACGTTCGCCTGGATGTCGACGCGGCGGCAGGAGGTCGGGTTGACGATGAAGCCTGGGCGATCGATGTCGACGCCCAGCGTCTGCAGCCGCAGCGGGATCCCCGCGAGGATCGACGGAAGCGCGTCGGTCGCGAGCGTGAGGTGCCCGTCGAGCGGGTCGACGCGCAGCGTGGCCGGGACCACGATCGTCCCCAGGTCGAGCGGCCCGGCGAGCGCCCGCGCGGTGAGCGCAAGCCCGAACGGCGCGCCGCGGTACGGGCCGGTCAGATACACGTCTCCAGACAAAGGCAGCGGGCTCGGCCCGGCGCCGGCCTCCACGACGAACGAGCCGACGCGGCTGCCGGCGGAGCAGCCCGCGGCGGTCGCGACCGACATCGGACAGCGCTCCGCGCCGGCAAGGTGCGCGCTCAGCCCTTTGGGAAGCGGCACCCGCAGGCGTTCGATCGTCTCGTCGCCATCCGCTCGGCGCAGCGTCAGCGAGAACGCGCTGTCGTCGCCGGCACGCGCGGGCGAGCTGCCGGCCGTCAACGTGGGCGTGAACGGCGCGGCGGGTGGACACGCCCCGCCGCCCGGCGCGCTCGAGATCGTCAACGGCACGGTGACCGTCGCGACCGGCGTGCCGCGATAGGGCGTCAAGCGAGCGCTGGCGAGGCGGGTCCCGCAGTTCGGCGGCGTGACGAGCGGCGCGCGCGGCCCGCCCTTGAAGTGCAGCGAGAGGTGGGACAGCGGCAGCTCCGGGAAGTCCGAGAGCACCGCCGTGAGCTGCCCGGTCTGAGGGTCGGGTTGCAGCGAGCCCCGCAGCTTCAGCGTGAAGCCCGGGCCGGCGGCCGCCACGAACAACCGGTACTTGTCGTCCGGCAGCTGGCGGCCGAGGAACAGGTCGCCGTTGAGCGGCTGGTCGAGCAGGGAGGTCCCGATCTCGATGCTGCCGATCTTCGACGACTCCGGGCAGGTCGCCGGGCTGCCGGTCCCGACGCCGAGCTGCGCGTCGTCGCAGGCCGTCAGCCCCTCGGCGACGACCGGCGAGAGCGACATCCCCTCCGGCAGAGTGATCGCGGCGTCCTTGAGGTGCGACGCCGTCGGCGCGTCGGCGTCGCCGCTGGTCGGGAACGACAGGTCGACGATCGCGCCCGTCGGGGAGTCCGCGTCCTGGCGGTCGAATGTCACGCCGAGGCTGGGATCGAACGGCAGCTCCTGACATCCCGTCAACGGCCCGGGCTCGGCGCTTGTCGCAGTGACCCAGCGTTCCGGCTGCTGCCACGAACGCGCGCGGATCGTCGTCGTCGGAGGCCCATCGTCGCACCGGGTCGCGTTCGTGAGGAAGGGCCGTCGGGGGACCCCAGTGCCGGTCTGGTGGTCGGCGGGCACGCCCCACAGCTCAACGTGGGCGCCTTGCATGGGCAGGCTCTGGGGGAGGTCGCGCAGCTCGATCCGCGTTCCGAAGTCACCGTCCGCGCGCAGCGAGGCGTAGAGCCGGAACGGGATGATGAAGACGACCCCGGCGAGCTCCGCCACCTCGTGATCCTGGCGGGCGAGGTTGAAGATGGGGATGTCGAATGTCCCCACGTTGACGAACGTGACCTGCAGCACGCCGAGCTGCGACTCAGGCGGGCAGCCCGGCGTGATGAGCGCCGCACGCGGGCAGGTCGGCACGGCGTCGGCGTCGCCGATGAAGCCCCTGGGGAGGTCGATGACGACGTCCTTGGCGTTGGCGTCGACGGTGCTCCCGCTTGCGAGGAATTCGAAGGAGGTCACGAATCTGTCCGGGTGGGCGCCGGCTCGGAGCTCGGGTTGGCCTTCCGCATCGAGCGCGGCGACGTTCAAGCTGCCCGGGACGAGGTCGAACTCGGCGCGTGCCGCATGCGGAGTCATGGCGGCGGCCAAGAGCACCGTCGCGAGGACCGCGGCGAACAGCTTCATCGGCTCCGTCTCCCATGCGAGCGCCGCGTCGTCGCGCTCAGCCTGAGGCGGTATGTCGGCGCGGCGCCGAGCGTCGAGTGGCGGACGGACAGGGTCATCAGCAGCGTCCCCCGCCCGTGCAAGGTGTCGAGCGCCGCGCGCGAGAGGCGAAGCGACACACGCACCACCCCGGCGCGGCGCACCGTCACGTCGGCACGGCCGACGACGATGAGGCCGTTGGCCTTCCGCGAACGGGACGTGCGAGCGCGGGCGACCAGCGACAAGCGACCGGCAGCCGGCACGTCTACGAGCAGCTGCGTCCGGCCCGTTGCCGCGAGCCGCTGACGCGCCCGCGCCCCCAACGGCCGGAGTCCGAACGGCGCGGCCTGAGGAGTCGCGTCGGGGGCGTCGATGAGGCTGTCCGGCGACGGACGATCGACGCGACCGATCGGCGGCCCTTGGCACGCGTCTCCGGTGCACGGCGTCGGTGGCGACGCGGGATCCGGGAAGCCTCCACCGAGTCGCGCGACATAGAGATCGTCGTCCCCGTTGTCGCGATCGGCGGGCAGGAGGCTCGCGTCGGTGCCGAAGTAGACGCTGACGCCGTCGGCGCTCGCGCCCGCGTACGCGAGCGCGTCGTCGCCCGTGCCCGAGGTGACGAGTCCGAGCGTCCCGTCCGCATACTCATAGATGTCGACCGTCTCGTTGCGGTCCTCGGGCAGGAGCGCCTCGGAGGTGGCGAAGAACACGCGCCCGTCGTTGCTCAGGTGCCGCACCGGCTGGTTGGGAAGCGGCGCCAGCTGAAATGGGCCCGTCGGTTCGAAGCCGGCGTTGAGCGGCTCGTTGCCGCGGCCCGCGACGCCCAGAGACACCTCCGTGAGCACGCCGCTCGCCGCGTCATAGCGGTAGACGTCGGTGTTCGAGTCGAGGTCGCTCGGCAGCAGGGCGCTCGCGGTCGTGAACACGAGCACGCGTCCGTCGGGGGTGATCTCGGACCGGCTGAGATCGATGTCGTCGACGGTCGTGACGAAGCGCAGGTGACCGTGGTCGCTCAGGTAGAGCTTGATTCGATCTGCCTCCCCCTCCCCCGGCACAAGCGCACCGGTTGCGAGGAAATACACCCGCTCGCCGTCGTCGGAGGCGCGCACGACAGACTGCGTCACGTTCGCCGCCACACCCGGCGGTCCTGCGGAGAGGCGTGTCAGCGAGCCGCCCGGGATGCTGCGGTGGTAGACGTCCATCCCTTCGTCCACGTCGTCGTCGGTCAGCTGCTGATCGGTCGTGAGGAAGGCCTGCGAGCCATCGGGGGTCGCCCCCGCGAACGTCACTTCGCGCGGCGCGCCGCAATCCGCTCGTCCGCAGGTTGAAGCGGAGACCTCGGTCGTATGCGCGCCGTCCTCGCGGACATACACGCGATTCGGCTCGCCGCAGGCAGGCGGCGCCGAGAAGAAGATGCGCCTGCCGTCGCGGGACACGGCGTTCGACATCAGCGACGGGTCGGGGCGCCCGTTGCCGACGACCGAGCCGCACGCGGACAGCGGCACGCCGGCGTCGTCCACGCCCACGAGGCGGAGGGTGGAGCCTGCGAGCTCGTAGGCGTCGCTGCCCTGCGTGCGTCCCGCATCGGCGGGAAGCAGATGGGCCTGGGTTTGGAAGGCCAGGTGCTCGACGTCCGCGGAGGCGTCGATGAAGTTGAAGAGGTCGAAGAAGTTGCCGGGGCTCCCCAGCAGCGTGAGCGTCCCATCGGCCGTGCGGCGGTAGATGCCCAGCTGAGGGCTCGGCGGCGCGTCGGGCAGCAGGGGCATGTCGCTGACCCAGATCGAGGAGGACAGGTCGGCGCTCATCGCGACCGGCTTCGGGTATTCCAAGTCGGGAATGGACACGGTGAAGGGCTGCCCCAGGGGCGTCACCGCCCAGCCCTCGGGACTCCGCGTCGCCATTGCGTTCGCAAGCAGCGCGCCGGCCGGCGCGCCTGCCACCGGACCGAGGGTCGTCAACGCGACCCGGTCGCCGTCAACGCTCAACCCGCGCACGCCCACCAAGGGGGCGCCGTTCGTGTCACCGGTCGTCACGAGCTCCCAGGCGCGCCCATGCCCGGGCACCGTGGCTCCGGCCCCAGACGGCAGCGAGAGCAGCGACGCGGCGAGACAGGCCAAGATGGCAAGCGGAAGCTTTGGTCCCCTGAGCACTCAACTATGCACCATAAATGGGTTTTCGTTGAGCGCACAAGTCGGAGCATGCGCAGCCCAGCGGCGTCGGGCCGCTCCATGACCGCGTCGGCGCGCAGCGCGCGCCGGCCGCTTACAGCGCCAGCCGCAGCGGCTGTTCGAGCAGGTCGCGGATCGCCGCCAGGAACTGGGCGGCATCGGCGCCGTAGAGGATGCGGTGGTCGCAGGTGAGCGTGAGCGTCATCAGCTGACGGTCGACGATCTCGCCGTCCTGATCGCGGGCGAGCACGGTGCGGGTCGCGCCGACGCCGAGGATCGCGGCCTGCGGCACGTTGATGACCGGCGTGATCGCGGTCATCCCATACATGCCGAGATTGGAGACGGTGAACGTGCCGCCCGAGAGCTCCGGCGGGGTGATCGACCCGTCGCGCACACGACCGGCCAGCCTTCGCGCCTCGGCCGCGATCGCGCCGAGCGAACGCGTGTCGGCGTCCGTGATCGTCGGCACGACGAGGGCATCCTGCGCGGCGACGGCAATGCCGACGTTCACGCGCGGGTGCAGCTCGAAGCGACCGTCCTTGTAGGAGCCGTTCGCGAGCGGATGCGCACGCAACGCGAGCGCCGACGCCTTCACGATCAGGTCGTTGACCGACGGCACCACGCCGCCCTCGCCCGCGGCCCCCTTCAGCTGCGCACGCAGCGCAAGCGCCGCATCCATCGCAACCTCCGTCTGCACCTGAAACTCCGGCACCGTCGCCTTCGCCTCCGCCATGCGGCGCGCGACGACCTGCTGCAGCCGCGTCAGCTCCCGCACTTCGGCGCCGTCGGCGGCAGGAGCGGGCGTGAGCGCAAGTGCAGGCGCGGGTGGGGTCGGCGCCGCGGCGACGGGCGCGGCCACGGCCGGCGCCGGCGGCGCGGCAATGCCCGCAGCCACCGCGACGTCTCCACGCGTGATCCGCCCGCGCGGCCCACTGCCCGCAAGCGACGCCAAGTCCACGCCATGCGCCGCGGCGAGCCGTCGCGCGATCGGAGTGGCGAACACCGCACCGGAGCCGTTCGACGAGCGCACGCCCACAGCAGGCATCGAGGGGGCGGGCGCGGGAGCACCGGCTGCGGCGGCGCCCTCGCCGTGCGCCACCGACGCCGATCCGGCGGGTGGCGCGGGTGAGACGATTTCCGCGGCTCCGCCCGCGGAATCGTCTTCACCGGCGACAGGACCCGCCGGCGCCGCGGCCCGGGCCCCAGCCGAAGCGGCGCCGGCAGCCGAAGCACCCACCCGCGCAATCACAGCACCGACGGGCAACGCCTCGCCCGCCGCAGCGACGATCGCAAGCACGCCCCCGTCGGGCGACTCATACGTCATGTTCGCCTTGTCGGTCTCGATCTCGACCAGCTCCTCGCCGGCGGCGACGGTCTCGCCGTCGGCCTTGAGCCAGCTGAGGATGGTGCCCTCCTCCATCGAGTCGGACAGCTTGGGCATCGTGATGTCGGTCATGGCATGAGGTCCAGTGCGGCGCCGACGATCGTGTCCGTGTCGATGCCGAAGTAGTGGTAGAGGTCTTCCACGTCGCCGGACTGTCCGAAGTCCTGGACGCCGAGGCACGTGAGGGGGACGTTCTGCACCGCGCCGAGGAAGCTCAGCGTGTGCGGGTGGCCGTCGAGCACGGTCACGATCGGAGCGGCGCGCTCGGCCGGGAGCAACGCCTCGAGGATCCAGTCCTCGCCCTCGCCGACGCCGCGACGCGCCTGCAGGGCACGGAAGATCAGATCGGGAGAGGTCAGGCACAGCACGTCGGCGGCGACGCCGGCGCCCGCCAGCTCGTCGGCGGCCGCGAGCGCCTCCGGCACGAGCACGCCGACGGCGGCGATCGTGACCGCGGGGGCGCCCTCGGCGCGGCGCAGCGCGTAGCCGCCGGCGAGCGACTGGCGGCGGCGCTGCTCGCGCGCGGCCGGGTCCTCGGGCAGCGCGGCGAGCGCCTGGTCGAGCGGGCGGGTCGAGAGGCGGAAGTAGGCGCTCGTGCCGTCGGGCCTGCCGAGCCGCGAGAGCGCGTCCAACAGCGCCCACTCGAGGTCCTGGCCGAACGCCGGCTCCCACGCGACGCATCTCGGCTGCTCGATTCCGACCGAGGGCGTGACGATCGACTGGTGCGCGCCGCCCTCCGGCGCAAGCGTCACCCCGGACGGCGTGCCGACCAGGATCGACTGCCCGCCGGCGTACATGCCGTAGGACCACGGCTCCAGCGCACGCGTGACGAACGGGTCGTAGAGCGTTCCGATCGGCAGCAGCGGCTGGCCGTCGCGCGACCAGGTCGCACCCAGCTCCCCGAGCAGCCCGACGAGGTTGACCTCGGCGATGCCCAGCTCGACGTGCTGGCCGTGCTCGCTCTCGCGCCATCTCACGAGCGTGTCGGTGTCGTCGGCGAACCAGTCGATGCGCTCGCCGACGTTCCAGATGCCGACCTTGTTCAGCCAGCCGCCGAGATTCGTGGAGGACGCGACGTCGGGGCTGACCGTCACCACGCGCGCCGCCACGTCGGGCGCGTCGTTGGCGAGGTCGACGAAGAAGCGCCCGAACGCCTGCTGGGTCGACGCTCTGCCGCCGTGTGCGCGACCGAGGTCCGCCGGCGCCGCCGGCAGCGCGACCGGCGGGCGCTGCTCGCGCACGAGCCGCTCCGCGACCTCGCGGCACAGGGCCGCCTCGGGCGAGTCGTCCGCAAACACCGCCCACGGGTCGTCTGCGTCGGCGCCGAGCTCGCCGGCGAGCTGCTCCCATTGCGCCACGCTCAGCAGCGCCGAGTGGTTCGCCGGGTGGCCCTGCGTCGGCAGTCGCCAGGCCTTGATCGTGTAGGCGAAGATGACCGACGGCCGGTCGCTCACGGCGTCGGCCTCGGCGTAGGCGTCGAGCAGCAGTTGGAGGTCGTGGCCGCCGAGGTCGCGCACCGCAGCCGTGAGCTCGTCGTCGTCCAGCCCGCCGACGAGCCGCTCCAGCTCGCGCCGGCCGCGCCCGGCCCCCGGCAGCCGCTCGCGCAGCTCCGACGCGGGCGAACGCAACAGCCGCTGGTACTCCTCGTTCGTCATGCCGTCGATGCGGGCGCGCAGCGCGCCGCCGCCGCGCCGCTCGAACAGCTCCTCCAGCCGCCGGCCGTACTTGACCGTGATCGCGTGCCAGCCCGCCGCCTCGAACATGCCGGCGATCCGTCCGTACGCGATGTCCGGCACCACGCGGTCCAGCGACTGGCGGTTGAGGTCGACGATCCACAGCAGCTCCCCCAGCCGCGGCACGACCGGATCCACGAGCGCCTCCCAGATCGCGCCCTCGTCGAGCTCGGCGTCGCCGATCAGCGCGATCTGCCGGCCGCCCTGCGGCACGTCGAAGTGACCGGCGACGTAGCGGTGCGCCAGCGCCGACCAGATCGTCGCCGTCGCCCCGATCCCGACCGAGCCGGTCGAGAAGTCCGCCGGCACCGGGTCCTTCAAGCGCGACGGATAGGACTGCAGGCCGCCGAACTCGCGCAGCGTCGTCAGGTATCTGCGGTCGAGCTGCCCCAGCAGGTACTCGATCGCATGCAGCACCGGCGAGGCGTGCGGCTTGACCGACACGCGGTCCGGCGCGCGCAGGTGGTGGAACCACAACGCCGTCATGATCGAGGTGAGCGACGCGGAGGAGGCCTGGTGCCCGCCGACCTTCACCCCCGACGGGGTTCTGCGGACTCTGTTGGCGTGGTGGACGATCGAGGTGGCGAGCCACAGGACGCGGCTCTCGACGGCCTGGAGCACGTCGATGCCGGAACGGGTCGGGGACGCGGTGGGCATGGAAGCGATTGTTGCCGTGGATTCAGCAGGCTGTCCAGTGGCTTGATCGTTTGCTGCCATAAGGACGCACACTTTTTGCTTTGAACGTCCATTTTACGTTACGCTCGTTCCGTGACACGCACAGACTTGGACGACGTCGACCGCCGCATCCTGGAACTGCTCACGCGCGACGGCCGCCGCTCCGCCAGCGACGTCGGTCGCGAGGTCGGGCTCTCCCCCGCCGCCGCGAAGCGGCGCATCGACCGCCTCGAGCAGCTCGGCGTGATCGCCGGCTACCGAGCCGTGCTCGACCACGCCCGCCTCGGCAGCCAGATCGAGGCGTTCGTCGAGCTGCGCTTCGCCGGCAGAACGCAGGTCGACGACATCGAGGGCGCGGTCGCCGGGATGCCCGAGGTCGTCGAGGCGTTCACGACCGCCGGCGACCCGGACGCGCTCGTGCGCGTCCGCGCCACCGACCTCGATCACCTCAAGCGCATCGTCGACCGCATCCGCCGCACCGGCAAGGTCACCGGCACGAAGACGCTGATCGTGCTCGGCAGCACGGCAAAGCGGACCTGAGCGGCCTCAGGCGGCTTGCACGTCCGCCGGCGCATGAGCCGCCAGCCGTTTGGCACTCCCCGCTGGTACTCCCGCCCCCAGCCCGAACCAGCTTAGGTCCGCCCTATGGCGACACCAGGAAGCTCAAGCGCTTTCCCCTGCCGGCGGCTCGGCGCGATAGCGGTCGTACAGGACCCGCATCGCCAGATACGTCGTGCGAGCGCGGAAGTCGTCATCGTCGAGCACCCCTTTGAAGAAGTCCGCAGAGGCCTTCCCAGCGTCGAGCGCCCCGCCGACGATGAGCGGCTCCTTGCCCCGCACGAAGTCCTCGAAGTCGTTGCTGGCGGCTTGCTGACGCAGCGTCGACGCCTGCTCACGATCGATGTGGTCGATCAGGGCTTGCGCAGGGTGAACGGCGTCGGCGTCCGTCAGCGATTCGCCGAAGCGCTGATTGAACAGCTCGACCAGCTCGCCGAGCAGCGTCATCGGGATCTCACCACCGCGTCGGCCGGTGCCGTCACCGCCAATCGCTCTGCCGGGCACGACGTGGTCATGCCCGAGCGAGATTCGCTCGGTCGCGATCTCGCTCAAGCGGTAGTGGGTGAGCGAGACGTCGACCGACAGACCGCCGCCAACCCGCCGCTCGCGCAACCGCAGCGCGAGGTAACGGGCGAAGGCAAAGAGCTTCTCGCTGTCGGCGGTGAGGTATGGGACGACCTGCGAGAGGAACGAATAGAAGCGCACAAACCGGTCGAGGTCGTCGCGCAGCTGCTCGAGCTGGTCGTCGTCCAGTTCGCGCGCGCGGTCGAACGCGGCCTGGGTGCGACCGGACAGCACGCTGTGGTCGGGCTCGCCGGCGACGAACCACGCTTCGGCGAACGCCTCGACCTCGTCAGGTCGGATCACGCCGCCGTCGAGCAGCGCCTGCTGAGCGTCGAACAGGACGTTCGGGTCGGTGGGAGTCGCTTCCGTGCGGCCGTAGAACGGCTCGAAGTCCTTACGGATCTGCTCGGAGTCGTTGGCAAAGTCGAGCACGAAGGTCTCGGTCTTCAGCGGATGGGTGCGGTTCAGCCGTGAGAGCGTCTGCACGGTATTGACGCCGGTCAGCACCTTGTCGACGTACATCGCGACGAGCTTCGGCTGATCGAACCCCGTCTGGTACTTCTCGGCGACGACCAAGATGCCGTAGACCGGCTTGTCGAACTCGTCGGGCAGCTTCTTCTCCGTCACCGACCGCCCGTCGACGACGTTCATCCGCGGCTCGGTGTAGTGCTCACCGAGGTTGTCGGCCTCCCGGTGCGTGATCGTCACCTCCCCGGAGAAGGCGACGAGCGTCTTGGTCCGCGAGCCGCGTCTGGCGATCTCCTTGTCGAGCGCTCGCTTCCATTGGACGGCCTCCTCGCGGCCGGCGGTCACCACCATCGCCTTCGCCTCGCCGCCGATGTGGGCGCGCACGACGTTCTCGTAATGGTCGAGCACCACGACCGCCTTCTGCGCCTTCAGGTAGGGATGGAACTTCGCGTAGCGCGCCAGCGCCCCGGAGGCCTTGTCCTTCGGCAGCTCCACCTCGCGGCGCGCGCGATCCTCGAGTCGCAGCAGCTCCTCATACGTCGTGTAGTTGCGCAGCACGTCGACGATGAAGCCCTCCTCCACCGCCTGCCGCATCGAGTAGGTGTGAAAGGCGTGCTTCGTGCCATCCGCTCCGAGCGTGCCGAACAGCTCGTTCGTTCGGGGCTTGGGCGTGGCCGTGAAGGCGAAGAACGAGAGGTTCGGCTGGGCGCCGCGCGCGGCGAGGCGTCGCAGCACCTCGGGCATGCCGTCGTCCTGATCATCCTCATCCGGCAGCGGCTCCGCGAGCGCGCCCCCGAGCACGGCTTTGAGGTCGACCGCGGACTCGCCGGTCTGCGACGAGTGCGCCTCGTCGACGATCACCGCATACGTACGGTCCTTCAGCGCCGTTCCCGCCTCCGTCAGCTGCTGGAGCACCACCGGGAACTTCTGCAGCGTCGAGATGACGATCCGCGCCTGCTCGCCCTGGAGCGCCTCTCGCAGCTGTCTCGAGGACTCGTTGATCTCACGCACCGTGCCGGGCACCTGCTCGAACGCCTTCACCTGCGCCTGCAGCTGGCGGTCGAGGACCTGTCGGTCGGTGATCACGACGACCTTCTCGAAGACCGGCTTCTGGTCAGCGCCGTGCAGCGTCGAGAGGTCGTGCGCAAGCCAGGCGATCTCCTTGCTCTTGCCTGAGCCCGCGGAGTGCTGGATCAAGTAGTTGCTGCCCGCCCCATGCACGCGTGCGTGTGCCGCGCAGGCCCGGACCACGTCCCACTGGTGGAAGCGAGGGAAGATCACGGTCGGCCGCGTACCCTGCTTCTTCATGTCGGCGTCGGGCTGCTCGACGAAGGCGAACTTCTCGATCAGCTCCATCCATGCGTCCCGACCCCACACCGATCGCCACACGTAGTCCGTCGGATGCCCGCCCGTCGGCGAGGGTGGATTGCCCGCGCCGCCCGGCTCGCCCGCGCCGCCCGATCCCTGATTGAACGGCAGGAAGCGCGTCCGCTTTCCGTTCAGGCGAGTCGTCATGTACGCGAGGTCTGCGTCGAGCGCGAAGTGGACGAACGCGCGGCGACCCAGCAGCAGGTTGCTGCCGGGGCGGCTCTCGCGGTACTGCCGGATCGCGTCGTCGACCGTCTGGCCGGTGTAGCGGTTCTTCAGCTCGGCTGTCGCCGTCGGCACGCCGTTCACGAACAGAACGAGATCGAGGCTGTCGCCGCTGTTCGGGTCGAACCGCACCTGCCGCACCACGCGCAGGCGGTTCGCCTCGTAAAGGATGCGCCCCGTCGGATCCAGTTCCAGGTCCGGCTCGAAGTACGCGAGCGCGATCGGCACGCCCTTCTCCGTCAGACCTCTCCGCAGCACCTCGATCGTCCCGCGCTTGTCGAGCTGGGCGGCGATGCGGCTCAGGAGGCTCGTGCGCGCACTCTGCTCGGAGCCGCCGATCGCGACGAGCTTGTCCCACGCGCCGTCTTGCGTCTCGCGCACAAACGCGATCAGATCCTCCGGATAGAGCCCCAGCGGCGCGTCATAGCCAGCGTGCTCGGTCGAGGCACTATCAGTCACCTCGCCGAGCCATCCACCGGCGGTCACCAGCTCGCGCACGATCAACCGCTCGAACGCCGACTCCGTGTGCGCGGCGGCAGACATACGATGCTTTTTACCGCGTAGAAGACGCCAGTGGGCCGGTCGGCGCGGCGTCCTCCGCCGTCGCATGCAGCCGCTCTTCCATCTGCGTCTCAGAGAGATTCGTAACGTCGAGCGACCGGTGACCGCCTCGGTGATGAGGGCGTCGCGGTACTCGGCGAGGCGGTCGTTGAGGCGCGAAGCTGCTGCCCTCAACGTCAGCGCTCGGTCCAACCCATGCTGCGCAGCGTCGGCGAGCCGCCGCTGCTCGGCCAGCCCTGGAAGCGGCACGCGAACGTTGAGATAGGCCGCGGTATCGAGGTTCTGGATGCCCGTGACTCTCTTGACGAACTGCTCGTTGACACGCCGCGCGTAGAGCACTGCGAATACGTGGACGAGCCAGTCGCTGAGAACGCCATGACGGACGCGCATGCGCGCGACGAAATTGGAGAACGCAAGTCCATCCGCCTCCGCCCGACACTGCACGACAAAGCCGACCGGGGACTTCTCACCTCCGCCGGACTTCTCCAGTACCAGGTCCCCGTATCGAAGACGAAGTCGTGCAGCCTTGCCTGCCGGGTAGGAGCGCAGCACGCCCTCTGAGCGAAGCACCAAGCGCTCCCGATCGAAGTCTGTCACGCGCACGCATCGCACGTCTGCGTCGGCCGTGCCGGGATCTCCGCCCCAGTCTCCGTTCGAAGGCGGCTCGACCAGATACTTGAGCCGAACAGCAGGCGTCCCGTCGAGCAGCTGCGGAACCTGGGACTCGTAGTGCGCCGCGATCGCTCGATCCCGGAGCGCGGCGACGGCCTGGCTCAGACGGGCGATCCTCTCGCACTCACGGTCGAGAAAGTCGGCGATCGATTCCTGGGACCTGCGATCGGGCCTTGGGAAACGGACATTGCGCAGGCGCTCGCCACTGACCTCAAGGAAGGTCGTGCCGGTCCCGATGGCCCGCAATTCGGCGGTGCGCACCATGGCGCAATAAAGGACGAAACGCGGTTCGGTCTCGCGATCAGGGATCAGCGTCCGGCATCCCTGGTTGGTAGTGCACGCGCGATCGGCGAGCGCAACGTTGCCGATCGGTGCACGAGATGTGAAGACAACAGATCCGGGGGGAATGCGGGCGACGGCGCACGACTCTGCACCGGCGGCGCTCAACGTGCGAGCGGACTCGCCGAGGACGCCGCCATGCGCCTGCGATACGTCCGTCGGGGTGTACCAGGTGACCCCTCCGTCCCAGAGCTCGTCGTCTGAGCGAGGGGTTGCACCGCCGACGATGCGCCCGAACCGCTTGAGGGGCGCCTCGGGAAATCTCATCTCAAGGCCTCGGCGAGCAGCTGATGGATCTCCGCCTCCAGCTCCTTGAGCTCCGCCTTGATCTCAGCGCTCGGACGAGGTGGCCTGTACCTATAGAAGAGGCGGGCGAAGGGGATCTCGTAGCCGATTCTGCCTTCGGGGTCAGAGCACCAGGCGCCCGGGACGTAGGGGCAGACCTCTCGGTCGAGGTAGGTCTCGACGTCCTCGTCGAGCGAAATGCTCTCGGTATCCCGCCCTTCCGGATCGGGCACCGCATCGCCCTGCGCGTCGGTGACGACCGGCGCATCCGGGTCGCGGACGAGCGCCCGGGCCGCGAGCTTGCGGGTCTGCGCCGGCGTGAGCCCGGGCACCTTCGGCTTGGCAGTCGGACTGGGCGCGGTTGCCTTCGCCAGCGCCGTCACAAAGTCGGCCTCGGAGGTGTACCGCGCCCCGTCCATCGCCCGCGCCCCCGCGCACAGCGCTGCCCGCTCCTCCACGCTCAGCCTCGCCAGCAGCGGGTCGTCTTCGAGTCTGTCCCAGGTGTCCGGGCCCGCCTGCCAGGAGCCGCGCAGCGGCTGCTCGACCGTGATCGTGCGATAGCCGAACGAGCGGCTGTCGACGATCTTCACCAGTTCGTTCTCGACGAAGGCACCATGCAGTCTGGTGATCTGCTCGATCTGGTCGTCACTGATCTCGCGGCGCTTCTCGCCGAGCGAGCGGCGCATTCTCACGTACAGCTCACGCGCGTCGATGAGCTGAACCTTGCCTCTTCGGTCCTCGCTCTTGCGGTTCGAGACCAACCAGACATAGGAGGCGATCCCGGTGTTGTAGAAGAGCTGCTCGGGCAAGGCCACGATCGCTTCGAGGAGGTCGTTCTCCAGCAGATAACGCCGGATCTCCGACTCTCCGGATCCGGCCGCGCCGGTGAACAGCGGCGATCCGTTGTGGACGATCGCGATGCGCGAGCCGCGCTTGTCGGGCGAACGCATCTTCGAGATCAGATGGAGGAGGAAGAGGAGCTGGCCGTCGCTCTTGCGCGGCAGCCCGGGACCGAAGCGCCCGTCGAAACCGCGATCGCCGTGCTCGGCGCGCACCGCGCTCTCGACCTTCGTCCAGTCCACACCGAATGGCGGATTGGCGATCCCGTAGTCGAAGTGCTCGCCGGCGTGGGCGTCCTCGGAGAGGCTGTTGCCAAACGCGATGTGGCTCGCGTCCTGCCCCTTGACCAGCATGTCCGCCAGGCAAATGGCGTACGACTCTGCGTTCAGCTCCTGCCCGAAGAGGTCTACCTGAGCGCTCGGGTTGAGCGCCTTGATGTGCGCCTCGGCCTCAGAGAGCATGCCGCCGGTCCCGCAAGCGCAGTCGAAGACCGTCCGGATCGCGCCGGGATCGGACAGCGCATCCTCGTCGCCGTCGAGGAGCAGGTTGACCATCAGCCGCACCACCTCACGGGGGGTGAAGTGCTCGCCGGCCGTCTCGTTCGACACCTCCGCGAACTTCCGGATCAACTCCTCGAACAGGTAGCCCATCTCCAGGCTCGAGACCCGATCCGGGTGAAGATCGACGTCGCAGATGCGGGCGATCACCTGATAGAGCAGCCCAGTGCGCTCAAGCTTGTCGATCTGTCGCTCGAAGTCGAACTTCTCGACGACCTCGCGGGCCAGCGGCGAGAACCTGCTGAGGTACGCGCGAAAGTTGATCGCCAGCTTCGGTGCGTCGCCCAGCAGCTGCGGAAAGCTCAGAGCCGAGTCGTTGTAGAACTGCTGCTTGGCGGCACGGACGAGCGCGCGCTCGGGATGCTCGATCCCCTTGGCTCTCAGCTCGGCGGATCTGGCGAGCACCGCATCCTTCGTGGGCTCCAGCACCTGATCCAGGCGTCGGATCACGACGAGCGGCAGGATCACCTTGCCGTAGTCAGCCTGCTTGTAGTCGCCACGCAGAAGCTCGGCGATCGACCAGATGAGGTTCGCGTGGTTCTTGATGTCGGTCATCAGGCTGCCAGGCGGCATTCTGCCGCTGGGAACAGCATCCTGCCGCAGCGGACCGACAGCTCAGCGTGGCGAGGGCCTGAAAACGTACTCCGCCGGGTCGACTACCGGCCCCCCTACGCGGCAGCGCCCCGGGCCGGAACGGTCAGCGCGCCGAAGGGGCCATGCGTCCGCCGATCGGTGCTGCGTCGCGTGCCGGTCGGACGCGTTGGGTGTGCTCGGGGTAGAGATCGGCGCAGAGCTGGGAAGCGACGTCCACGAAGACCTCGACGAGGTCGGGATCGAACTGTCGGCCGCTCTGGGCGCGGATCTCGGCGAGCGTCTCGCTCAACGACCACGGTTGCTTGTACGGCCGCTCGGACATGAGCGCGTCGAAGACGTCGCAGAGCGCGCAGATCCGGCCGGGGAGCGGGATGTCGGTGCCGCGCAGCCCGCGCGGATAGCCGCTGCCGTCCCATCGCTCGTGGTGCGTGAGGGCGATCGTCTCGGCGAGCTGCATCACCGCGGAGCGCGAGCCGCTGAGCATCGTGGCCCCGATCGACGCGTGCTGCTCCATCTCCTCGCGCTCCTCGGGCGTGAGCTTCCCGGGCTTGAGCAGGATGCGGTCGGGGATCGCGATCTTGCCGATGTCGTGCGCGACAGCGGCGTGTCCGAGCGTCTCGGTCTCCGCGGGCGAGAGGCCGATCGCGGCGGCCAGCGCCTGGCTGAGGCGGGCCATCCGAACGATGTGCTTGCCCGTGTCCCCGTCGCGCCACTCGGCGGCGCGGCTGAGCCGCTGCAGGATCTCGAGCTGCGTCTCGCGGAGCTCCTGCGTGCGCTCGCGCACCCGCGCCTCGAGGATCTCGTTGTCACGCGAGACGCGGCGACGCTCGAAGCTCTCGGCGAGGTGGCTCGCGACGACCATCGCCAGCGTGCCGGTGACGACCGCGAGCAGCGGCGCGGAGACCCATGTGACGACCCCGTGGTCGAACGCCAGCTGCGATCCGGCGAGCAGCGCGGCGGCGAGCAGCACGCCGACCGCCGCGGCGGCGAGGACGCGCAGCCGCAGGCGCAGCAGCGGGACGGCCACGCCCAGGAGCACGACCAGCGCCAGCTCGATCGGCAGCGGCGCGTCGCGCAACGGCACGCCGTGCAGCGCCGTCCAGATGGCGTTGGCCTGGATCTCCGCTCCCGACATGGGGGCGGCCGACGTCGGCGTGGAGTGCAGATCCTGGAGCGACGGGGCCGAGGTGCCGACGACCACGATGCGCCCGCGGATGAGCGCCGGATCGACGCGCCCGCCGATCAGCGCGGAGAACGGCACGGACTCGATCGTGCCGGGCGGTCCGCGGAAGTCGATCCACGCGCCGTCGCCGTCGAACGCGGATCGGGAGACGGGTCGGCCGACGCGGCGGGCCGTCGCCGTGGCCAGCGACGGGAGCGCCCCGACGGCGTAGGGGAAGCGGCTCAGCACGGCGCCGAAGTCGTCGGGCAGGTTGGCCGCGGCGGCTTCGGCGTGCACGGCTCGCAGGTTCTCGTCGCCGCCCAGGACCGCCGTCCGACCTTGCGCATCCGACTCCGACGTCGCGAGCACCGCGCCCCCCGCGCGGTCGACCGCGGCGTACAGCGCGCCGTCCTCCCGCGCGGTCGTGGGCTCGGTGAACTGGACGTCGTAGACGATCTCGCGCGCGCCGGCCACATGCAGCACGTCGATCGCCTTGGCGTGGAGCGAGCGCGGGAACGGCCATTGCCGCCGGAGCGCGCTGAAGGTCGCGTCGTCGATCGTCACGAGCAGCATGTCGTCGGGCGTCGACGCGCCGCGGATCGCGAAGCGCGCCGCGACGGCGCGCTGCTCGGTGGCATGCACGACGTCGCTGACCTGCGCCGCGAGCGCCGCGGCGACCGACAGGGTCGCGGCCGTCAGGAGGCCGAGGACCAGGCGGCGCCGTGCGGTCATCCGCGGCGGCGGGCGAGGTAGCTGTGACCAGCGCGGACGATTCGCCGCTTGCCCGTCCAACGGTCCCGCACCGAGACGGCGCCTCTGACGACGCGCGTCACGGTGCCGGCGCACGTCTCCGTCGTGATCCACTCGGTGCCGCGGACGGTCGCCACGCTGTTGTGTCCGTGCGTGGAGTACTTGCCCTTGGCGTCCTTGCCCCACAGCTTCCGCGGCGGCCGCTTCGCGGCGGCACGGGCTGCGGAGCGGCGCGGCGAGCAGCGGACCGGTCCGCCGATCAGGAAGAGGTCGACCATGCCGGAGGCTCTGAGGCCCAGCCGAAACACGGCGCCCTTGAAGCGTGCGGTCTGCGTGCGACCGGCGGCGTTCACGGCGCTGACGAGGCTCAAGACCCCGCGGCGGGCGTCGACCGTCGTGCCCGCGGGGACGCTGCCGGGGTCGTCGAGCGTCGCGTAGCGCTTGCTGCCCGGCAGCTTGACGCGGACGACGCCGCGCAGGACCGCTGCGACGGCCGTCCTCCCCAGCTCCGGACGCGCCTCACCCGCTGGCGGCGGCAGCGTCGGAGGCACGGTCAAGGCGGCGGTCGTGGTGAAGGTCCGGTCCTCTCCATAGGACGTCCCGCCGGCAGACGAGGCGACGAGGCGGAAGTGGTAGGTCGTGCCTGCCGCCAAGCCGTCGAGCGCGTATGTCACCTGATGCGCGACGAGGTCGACCGCGCCGACGCCGGCCGGCGCCGACGTCTGCCCGTACGCCGCCGTGAGCCCCCACTCGAAGCGGTAGGTCGTCGCGTCGTTGCGCGGGTTCACGGCGCCGCTCAAGGTTGCCGCCGCGTCGGTGACGGCGGCCGCGTCGGCGGTCGCCGCGTCCGGCGCGACGCTCGCCGTGGTGAAGGTCTCGTCAGCGCCGGTCGTCACTCCTGCGTCGCTCGTCGCGACGACGCGGAAGTGGTAGGTGGTGTTCGGAGCGAGGCCCGTCAGCGCCTGGGTGACTGCGTGTCCGGTGTCGTCGTCGCCCACGAGCTCGTCGACGACGGGCACCGCGGCGCCGTAGGCGGTCGTCGTGCCCCACTCGAAGCGGTAGCCGGTGGCGCTGTTGCGGGGGTTCACCGTCGCCCCGAGCGTCACCCCGTCCCCGGTTGCGCCGGTGGCGGGCGACGTCGATGCGAGTGGGGTCACGGCGTCGGTCGTGAACGTCCTGTCGGCGCCGTAGGTGGTGCCACTCGGTGACGTCGCGACGACGCGATAGTGGTAGGTCGTGTTGGGCTCCAAGCCCGTGAGCAGCTGGCTCACGGCGTGGTCCGTCCCGTCCGAGCCGACGCTCACGTCGCTCGCGGGAATCTGGTTCGCGTACGCCGTCGTCGTATCCCACTCGAAGTGGTACGTCGTCAGGGCGTTCTCGGGATTCACCACGCCCTGGAGCGTCGCGTCGCTCGCCGTCACGCCTGTGGCGGACAGCGAGGTCGCCGAGGGAGCTCCGGGAGCGGTCGTCGTGACGGTCTGATCGGGCCCGTACGTCGTCCCCGTGGCGTTCGTGGCGGCGAGGCGCACGTGATAGGTCGTGCTCGGCGACAACAGGATCAGGCTCGCGCTCACCGCTTGCGCGCTGCCGCCGCTGCCGGCCGACGCAGGCAGGGTGGACTGGCCGTAGGCGGTCGTCGTGCCGTACTGGAACGTGTAGGTGGTCGGCTCGGAGTTGGGGCTGACGGTGCCCTCCACGGTCGCCGTCGTGTCGGTGACGTCGGATGGGACGACGGCGCCGGCGGTGGGCGCGACGCTCATGCGACCGATCTGACTCGCGGCCTGCTCGGCGAACCAGATCCGGCCGTCACCGCCGGTCGTGATGCCCTGCAGGCCGGCATTCCCGGTCAAGCCGGCCGTGATCGTGGTGATCGTCCCGCTCGTCGTGACGCGCCCGATCGCGTCGGCGCCCGGATCGGTGAAGTAGAGGTAGCCGTCGGCTCCCGCGGCGATCCCCTGCGGAGCGCTGTTCACCGGCAGACCGGCCGTGTACTCGGTGATGACCCCGGCGGGCGTGATGCGGCCGATCGCGGGGACGCTGCCGTTCTCGGTGAACCACAGGTTGCCGTCGGGCCCGGCGGTGATCTCGCGCGGGGTCCCGGCGAGCGCGCCCACCCCGTACTCCGTGATGGCTCCGTAGGGCGTGATGCGGCCGATGCGCTTCTTGGCGGGCTCCGTGAACCAGAGGTTGCCGTCGGGACCCAGCGCGATGCTCTGCGGAGCGCCGTCGCTCGTGAGCCCGGCGGTGAACTGGGTGGTCGTGCCGGTCGGCGTCATGCGGACCACGGCGCCGTGATGGCCGGTCGCGACGTACCACAGGTTCCCGTCGGGACCTGCCGTGATCCCCGTCGGATGGTCGGCGGCCGCGCCGGGGAACTGCGTGATCGTCCCGCCGGTGGTGATGCGACCGATCGTGTTCTTGCCCTCGAGCGTGAACCAGAGGCCTCCGGGGCCCGCCGTGATCGCCGTCGGCTGGCCGTCTCTCGTCAAGCCGGACGTGAACGTGCTCGGCGTCCCGTTCGGCGTGATCCTGCCGATCATGCCGGGGTTGGGGAGGTCGGCGAACCACACGTTGCCGTCCGCTCCCGCCGCCAGACCGACCGGACCCAACCCCGCCGGGAACTCGGTGATGGTTGTGGCGGCCTGGGCGGCCGCGGGCAGGCTCATGGCCACCGCGGCGGCGAGCGCACCGATCAACCAGAATCTGCGCATGCTCTGTCATCGACCGACGACGGCGGGAGCTTGAAGGTATTCCCGCCCGCATCGCACGTCGCAGACCGCCGCGGCACCGGGCCGTGCGTCAACCGTCCAGCAGCGCGTCCATCTGGCCGACCGCCTCGCGCAGCCCTTCCTCCATGCCCATCTTCAGCATCTCCTCCATCTGCTCGAGGCTGGGGAATTCGTCGTGCAGCTCCATCCGTGTGCCGCCGTCGTGCTCGAACAGGCGCATCCGCAGCTGTCCGGTCTTGTCGGTCAGCGGCTTGCCGTCGGCGTCGCCGAAGCCGTCCTGCAGCGTCAGCTCGCGCGGCGCGTCGACCGTCGCGATGCGCCACCAGCCGTGATGGCGGTCCCCGTCCGGGCCGGTCATGAAGTAGGTGACGAGCGCCCCGGGGGTCAGGTCGTGCTCCACGAACGTCGCCGGGTACGTCGGCGGACCCCACCAGCGTTCGAGCTTGCGTGGATCGGCCCACAGCTCCCACACCGCCTCGATGGGCGCGGCGAAGTCGGCGATGAGCGTGAGCGTCAGCTCCTCGGTGTCCTTCTCGATCGTGGTGACGGTCATCGGTGCTGCCCTTCGGTCGGGGGGGTCAACAGGTCGGTCATGCGGTCGATCCGTCCGCGCCAGGTCGCCTCGAGGGCGTCGAGCGCCTCGCGTGCCCGCGCCACGGCGGCCGGGTCCGTGCGCACGAGCTGCTCACGGCCGCGGCGCGCCTTGGTCACGAGGCCGGCGCGCTCGAGCACCGCGACGTGCTTCTGCACCGCGGCGAAGCTCATCGCGTAGCCCTCGGCGAGGCGCGAGACCGACAGCTCGCCGTCGGCCGAGCGGCGCAGCAGATCGCGGCGCGTGCTGTCGGCGAGCGCGTGGAACAGGCGGTCAAGCTCGGTCTCGGTCTCGGCGGGCAAAAGTACAACCATATGGTTGTACGTTATCACCTCCGGCGGGATCAGCCCATTTGCGTTCGGAGTTGCCTCGCGAGGCGCACCGAGGCCTCGATCTCGACGCGCCTGATCGACACGCTCTCGACGTTGATCCCGAACGGGACGCCGAGGGTCCGGCAGTAGGCCATCAGCTCGGTAGCCGTGACGAGCGCCTGCTCGTAGGAGGCCTCCAGCGGGTCGGCGGCGTGCTTGAGGTCGTTCTCGATCCAGCGCGGCACATCGACGCCGAGCCACCGCAGGAAGTCCAGCGTCTTCATCGACCCGCAGACCGAGAACGTGAAGACGAACGGCACCGCCGATACGCCGCGCGCCCGGCACTCGTAGTGATAGTCGGACACGAGGTTCTTCGCGGCGTTGAGGTCGTAGACGACCTGGGTCACGAAGAACCGGCAGCCGGCCTCTTGCTTGGCCAGCAGACGCAGATGCTCGTCCTCGCGGCGGCTGTGGCGCTCGGGGATCGCGACGCCGCCCAGCGCCAGGGCCGGATTGACCTCGCGGCGCAGCGCTTGCGCGTCGGCCAGCGACGTCCGCCCCGTCGTGGCGCTGGACGGTGCTCCGACGAGAACCGTCATCACCCGCGCCGGATCCTGCGCCGACAGCCAGGCGCGCAGCTCGTCGGGCGCGTACTTGCTGACCGCGCGGTAGACGATCACCGGCGTCGGCCAGGCCCGGAGGTGATCGGCCAGGTACTCGGCCGGGTCGAGCGTCGGCATGAACGGAAACGGGCGCTCAGCCGGGTTGCGCTCGGTCTCGTCGTCGATGTCGTAGAGGATCAGACCGTCCAGACCAAGCGGGCGAAGGCGAGCGACCGTCGCGTCGGCGATCTCCCGCGCACGTTCGCGCTCGGTGTCGTGACGCGGTGGCGTGAGGGCGAACACCAGGAACCCGTCCCGACCGGCCGTGATTCGCTGAATCAGATCCAAGAGCGGGACGATATTCGACGGTCGACCTGTGCCGACGACCCGACTGACCCGGCATTCGCTCCCGCCAAGCCAGGCGATCGACAGCTCTCCGCGCCGCCTGGCCGAGACGGCCCAGCGTCAGGACACGCCCGCCGCGACGCGCAGCTCCTCGAGCGCGTGGTGCTCGATCTGCCGCACGCGCTCGGCGCTCAGCCCGAGGCGGCGCCCGATCGTGCGCAGCGTCTGCTCGGGCCCGTCGAGGCCGAAGTGCGCGCGCAGGACCACGCGCTCGCGTGCCTCGAGCCCGCTCAGCAGCGCACCGAGGCGGTCGCATTCGAGCCGCGTGAGGACGCGGTCGTACGCGTCCTCGGCGTGCGGGTCGGCGAGCACCGTGCCGACGCGGTGGCGCGCATCCGGCCGGCCGCACGCGGCATCGTCGCCGCGCGACTCGGCCAGCGCTCCCGGCGCCTGCTCGGCGACGATCAGCTGCTCCACCTGCCGCAGCGGCAGTCCGGTCGCGGTGGCGAGCTGGGTCGCCGACGGCCAGGCGTGATGGGTGCGCGCGTGTGCGCTGCGCGCGTCGCGCACGCGCGCGAGCTTGCGCAGCGCACGGTCGGACAGCACGACCGGCCGCGCCGTCGCGGCAACGAGCTGCTGCATCGCCTGTCGCACCCACCACGTCGCGTAGGCCCAGAAGGGGGTGCCGCGCGCTGGCTCGAAGCGCCGCAGGGCCGTCAGCAGCCCGGCGACGCCCTCCTGCATCAGCTCGCTCTGCTCGACGCCGTTCGAGCGGCGGTAGTCGCCGGCGACCGACCCGATCAGTGGCGCGAAGCGTTCGATCAGGTCTGCGAGCGCATGCGGATCGCCGCGTTGGGCGGCGAGCACCAGCGCCTGTTCGGACGCTGCGAGTGGCGGCAACAGGGGCCTTCGGCTCGACCGTAGGACACGGTGGGTCTCCCCGCGCCCGCGGCTCCGAAACACGATGACAGGATCCTCACGATCGAATGCTTGACAGCGCCCGCCGCCGGCCTACGGGGAATGGCATGGCGGCGGTGCGCACCGATCGCTTCGACGTGCCCTCCGGCACCCACGACGAGCGCGTGCTCGCGTGGACGCGTGCGCTCGCCGTCGACACGCTCGCGGGGCGCACCGTGTGGTGCGTCGCCGCACTGCCGGCCGGCCGCGCGGCCGCCGGGCGCGTGCGGGCGCTGCTGCGCGACGAGGTCGCCGTGCGGCCGCTGGCGGTCGCGACCACCGAGCCGCTGGCCGCGCTCGCGCGGCGGCTCGACGCGATGCTCGCCGGGGCCGACCCGGACCGGCCGCCGCTCGGCGCGGTCGCGCACGACGCATACGCGCGTGGTGCCGCCGAAGCCGAGGCGCTGATCGGCGAGGCGGTCGCGCCGGGCGACGTCGTCGTGCTGCACGACGCGCTGACCGTCGCGCTCGCACGCGCCGTGCGCGAGCGCGGCGCGCACGCGATCTGGCACGTGCGCGCGGTCCGCGGCGCGCAAGCCCCGAGCGCCCGGGCCGCACATGCGTTCCTCGACCCGTACACCGACGCGGTCGACGCCTTCGTGGTCACGTGGACGGAGCCGCGCGAGCGCCGCCGGCGCGTCGAGCGCGTCGCAGCGCTGCTGCCGGCCGCCGGCCTCGTGGACGTGAAGGACGCCGCGGAGGGCGGCGGCGTCGAAGCGCCCGCACGGCACAGCGCGCTCGCCTGGAGCAGCGTCCTCGGCGACGTCGTCGAGGCCGACCGAGACGACCGCGTCGGGGGGACGCTGCACGTGCGGCCCGCCGTCGCCCCACGCTGAACGAAGGAGGAGCAGATCATGGCCAAGGCGGTGGGGATCGACCTGGGGACGACCAACTCGGTCGTCGCCGCGACCGTCGAGGGCGGCCAGGTGGAGGTGATCCCGAACGCGGAGGGCGCGCGCACGACCCCGTCGGTCGTCGCCTTCACCGAGGACGGGCAGCGGCTCGTCGGGCAGGTCGCGCGCCGACAGGCGATCCTCAACCCCGAGGCGACGATCTACTCCGCCAAGCGCTTCATCGGGCGCAAGTGGGGCGAGGTCGACGAGGAGGCGAAGATCGTCTCCTACAAGGTCGTCAAGGGCCCGAACGACGCGGTCCGCTTCGAGGTGCGCGGCAGACAGCACGCGCCCGAGGAGATCTCGGCGCTCGTGCTGCGCAAGCTCGCCGACGACGCCGGCAGATTCCTCGGCGAGCGAGTCAGAGAGGCGGTCATCACCGTCCCCGCCTACTTCAACGACGCCCAGCGCCAGGCGACCAAGGACGCCGGCAAGATCGCCGGCCTCGAGGTGCTGCGGATCATCAACGAGCCGACCGCCGCCGCGCTCGCCTACGGGCTCGACAAGAAGGGCTCGGAGACGGTCCTCGTGTTCGACCTCGGCGGCGGCACGTTCGACGTCTCGCTGCTCGACGTCGGCGACGGCGTCGTGGAGGTGCGCGCCACGAGCGGCGACGGCCATCTCGGCGGCGACGACTTCGACAAGCGGATCGTCGACCACCTCGCCGACGAGTTCAGAAAGGACCAGGGAATCGACCTGCGCAACGACCCGCAGGCGCTCCAGCGGCTCTACGAGGCGGCCGAGAGAGCGAAGGTCGAGCTGTCCTCGACGACCACGACGCAGGTGAACCTGCCGTTCATCACGGCCGACGCCGCAGGCCCGAAGCACCTCAACCTGCCGCTTACGCGCGCGAAGTTCGAGCAGCTCACGAGAGACCTGATCGAGCGCTGCCGCGGCCCGGTCGAGAGAGCGCTGTCCGACGCGAAGCTGACCGCGGACGACATCGACGAGGTGATCCTCGTCGGCGGCTCGACGCGCATCCCGGCCGTGCAGGACCTCGTGCGCAGACTGACCGGCGGCAAGGAGCCGAACATGACGGTCAACCCCGACGAGGTCGTCGCGATCGGCGCCGCGCTGCAGGCGGGCGTGCTGAAGGGCGAGGTCGAGGACGTCGTGCTGCTCGACGTGACGCCGCTGTCGCTCGGGCTCGAGACGCTCGGCGGCGTGATGACGAGAGTGATCGAGCGCAACACGACGATCCCCGCGCGCCGCACGGAGACGTTCTCGACCGCGGAGGACAACCAGACGGCCGTCGACATCGTCGTGCTGCAGGGGGAGCGGGAGCTGGCCGCCGACAACCGCCAGCTCGCGCGCTTCCGCCTGGAGGGCATCCCGCCGGCGCCGCGCGGCGTGCCGCAGATCGAGGTGACGTTCGACATCGACGCAAACGGGATCCTCAACGTCTCCGCGAAGGACAAGGCGACCGGCAAGGAGCAGAGAGTCACGATCGAGGAGTCGACGAACCTCGACCAGTCGGAGATCGAGCGGATGGTGCAGGAGGCGGCCGCGCACGCGGAGGAGGACCGCCGGCGGCGCGAGGAGATCGACGCGCGCAACGAGCTCGACGGGCTGGCCTACCGCGCCGAGCAGCTGCTCGGCGAGCTGGGCGAGGCGGTGCCGATGCACGAGAGAGCGCGCGCCGAGCAGCTGATCGCCGACGCGCGCGCGGCGATCGAGCAGCAGGCCGGGCTCGACCGCGTGCGGCCGCTGATCGCCGACCTCCAGCAGGTCGTGCACGGGCTGCCGGCGGCGGCGTCCGCAGGCACCCCCGCGAACGGCGGCACGCCCAAGGAGCAACAGGCCGACGAGGACGTGGTCGATGCCGAGTTCACCCGCGAGTGAGCCGGAGGACGGCCGGCCGCAGGCCACCGCCCCGGAGGCGCACGACGATGTGCTGAACGAGCTGCGCGCGCAGAACGCGCAGCTCGAGGACCGCTGGAAGCGCGCGCTGGCCGACCTCGACAACTACCGCAAGCGCGCGCAGCGCGAGGTCGAGTGGCGCGTCGGCGAGGCGCGCGAGGCGCTGCTGGCCGACTGGCTGGCCGCGATCGACAGCGTCGAGCGCGCGCTGCAGATGGCCTCGCCGGACGAGCCGCTGTACGCGGGCGTGCGCGCGCTGCTGGAGCAGCTCGAGGCGTCGCTGGCGCGTCATGGCGTGAGACGGCTCGGCGCCGCCGGCGAGCCGTTCGATCCCGAGCGCCACGAGGTCGTCGCGGTGCGCGACACCGACGAGCTGCCCGATCGCACGGTGGTCGAGGTGGCGCGCTCGGGCTTCGCGCTCGGCGACCGCGTGCTGCGACCGGCGCAGGTCGTCGTCGCCCGCGGACCGGCGGCCGTGCCGGAGTGAACGGCGTCCGATGGCCGTCGCCTACCACGACTACTACGAGACGCTCGGCGTCCCGCGCGACGCGAGCGACGAGGAGATCCGCCGCGCGTACCGCACGCTGGCGCGCAGATACCACCCCGACGTCAACAAGGAGCCCGGCGCGGAGGACCGCTTCAAGGAGGTCTCCGAGGCGTACGAGGTGCTGCGCGACCGCGAGAAGCGAGACCTGTACGACCGGCTCGGGGCGAACTGGAGAGCGGGACAGGACGTCTCCGGCGCGGAGGGGTTCGGTGGCTTCGGCGGCGGCGGGCCGGGCGGGTTCGGCGGGTTTGGCGGCAGGCAGCGCCCGGGCGGCGCGGGCGGTCCGGAGGTCCGCTTCGACTTCGGCGGCGGCGGCGGGCCGGGCGGCGCAGACTTCAGCGACTTCTTCGAGCAGCTGTTCCGCGGGCGGGCGGGCGGCATGGGCGGCGGCCGCGCCGGCACGGGCCGCGGCGGCTTCGACGGCTTCGCGATGCGCGGCGGCGACCACGAGGCGGAGCTGGAGCTGACGCTGGAGGAGGCGGCGGCCGGCGGCAGACGCCACCTGTCGCTCGGCGACGGGCGCGAGCTGACGGTCGAGATCCCGCCCGGAGTGCGCGACGGACAGCGCATCCGCCTGCGAGGGGAGGGCGGCCCCGGCGACGGCGGAGCCCCGCCTGGCGACCTCTTCCTGCGCGTGCGCTACCGGCCGCACCCGCGCTTCAGGGTCGACGGCCGCGACCTGAGCGTGGACCTGCCGGTGGCGCCCTGGGAGGCCGCGCTCGGCGCGACGGTTCCCGTGCCGACACTGACCGGCAACGCGAGAGTCAGGGTGCCGCCCGGCTCCTCGTGCGGTCGCCGGCTGCGGCTGCGCGGCGCCGGCATGCCCGGCCCGCGCGGCGGCCACGGCGACCTGCACGCGGTCGTGAAGATCGCCGTGCCGAGGCAGCCGAGCGAGCGCGAGCGCGAGCTGTTCGAGCAGCTGCGCGACGCGTCGTCCTTCAACCCGCGGAGCGCGGCGTGATGGCGGCACGCACGGACACGCGCACACAGCCGCGCACCGCCACCCGCGTGACCGCGCTCGTCGTCCGACCGTCGGCCGCCTCCGGCAGCGCAGACGCCGCCGAGGGCCCGCTGCTCACGCGCGACACGCTCGCGCGCGAGAGCGGCCTGCACCCCGAGCTGGTGCGCCGGCTCGTCGCGCTCGGCGCGGTCGAGCCCGTCGGCGGCACGCGCGCCGCGCCGCTGTTCGACGCGCAGGCGCCCGCACGGCTCGCGCGCGTCGTGCGGCTGCGGCGCGACCTCGGACTCAACTACGCAGGCGCCTTGCTCGCGTGCGAGCTGCTGGCGCGGATCGAGCGACTGGAGCGGCGATGGATCCGAGCAGACTGACCCAGAAGACGCAGGAGGCGCTGCACGACGGGCAGACGAAGGCGCTGCGCTACGGCCACACGGAGGTCGACGCCGAGCACCTGCTGCTCGCGCTGCTGGAGCAGGCCGACGGCCTGATCCCGCGCCTGCTCGAACGCGCCGACGTCGACGTCGCGGCGCTGCGCGCCGAGCTCGAGGCGGAGCTGGAGCGCCGCCCGCGCGTGAGCGGGCCGGGCGTCGCGCCCGGGCAGGTGAGCGTCACGCGCACGCTCAACGAGCTGCTCGACCGCGCGCAGCAGGAGGCCGACCGGATGGGCGACGAGTACGTCTCGGTCGAGCACGTCGTGATCGCGCTGATCGAGTCCGGCCGCAGAACCGCGGCAGGCAGGCTGCTGCAAGCGCGCGGCGTCACGCGCGAGCGCTTCCTCGCGATCCTGACCGAGGTGCGCGGCGCGCAGCGCGTCACGTCCGCGACGCCCGAGGCGGCCTACGAGGCGCTCGAGAAGTACGGCCGCGACCTCGTCGCCGAGGCGCGCCGCGGCAGACTGGAGCCGGTGATCGGGCGCGACGGGGAGATCCGCCGCGTGATCCAGATCCTCTCGCGCAAGACGAAGAACAACCCCGTGCTCGTCGGCGACCCGGGCGTCGGCAAGACCGCCATCGTCGAGGGGCTCGCGCAGCGGATCGTGCGCCAGGACGTGCCGGAGGGGCTGAAGGACAAGACCGTCTTCGCGCTCGACCTCGGCCTGCTCGTCGCCGGCGCGAAGTACCGCGGCGAGTTCGAGGAGCGCCTGACGGCGGTCTTGAAGGAGGTCAAGGCGGCCGAGGGTCGCATCCTGCTGTTCATCGACGAGCTGCACACGGTCGTCGGCACGGGCGCCGCGGAGGGCGCGATGGACGCCGGCCAGATGCTCAAGCCGATGCTCGCGCGCGGCGAGCTGCACTGCATCGGCGCGACCACGCTCACCGAGTACCGCAGGCACATCGAGAGAGACGCGGCGCTGGAGCGGCGCTTCCAGCCGGTCACGATCGACCAGCCGTCCGTCGAGGACACGATCTCGATCCTGCGCGGCCTGCGCGAGCGGCTCGAGGTCCACCACGGCGTGCGGATCCAGGACGCCGCGCTCGTCGCCGCAGCGACCTTGTCGGACCGCTACATCTCCGACCGCTTCCTGCCCGACAAGGCGATCGACCTCGTCGACGAGGCGTGCGCGGTCGTGCGCACCGAGATCGACTCGCTGCCGCAGGAGCTCGACGCCATCACCCGCCGCGTCATGCAGCTGGAGATCGAGGAGGCGGCGCTGACGAAGGAGGAGGACGCCGCCAGCCGCGCGCGGCTCGACGCGCTGCGCAAGGAGCTTGCCGAGCTGCGCGCGCAGGCCGACGCCATGACGGCGCAGTGGGAGGCCGAGCGCCAGGCGATCCACCGTCTCCAAACGTTGCGCGAGGAGCTGGAGGCGCTGCGGCGCGAGATCGAGCAGGCCGAGCGCGGCTACGACCTCAACAAGGCCGCCGAGCTGCGCCACGGCAAGCTGCCCGAGCTGGAGCGGCGGCTGCGCGCCGAGGAGGAGCGCCTGGAGGAGAAAGGCGGCGGTGCGCGCCTGCTGCGCGAGCAGGTGACGGCCGACGAGATCGCCGAGGTCGTCGCGCGCTGGACCGGCATCCCGGTCGCGCGGCTGATGGAGGGCGAGCGCGAGAAGCTGCTGCGGCTCGACGAGCTGCTGCACGAGCGCGTGATCGGCCAGGACGAGGCGGTCCAGCTGGTGGCCGACGCGGTCATCCGTGCACGCGCCGGCGTGAAGGACCCGAAGCGGCCGATCGGCTCGTTCATCTTCCTCGGCCCGACGGGCGTCGGGAAGACGGAGCTGGCGCGCACGCTCGCCCAGGCGCTGTTCGACTCCGAGGAGAACATGGTGCGGCTCGACATGAGCGAGTACCAGGAGCGCCACACGGTCAGCCGGCTGATGGGCGCGCCGCCCGGCTACGTCGGCTACGAGGAGGGCGGTCAGCTGACCGAGGCGGTGCGGCGCAAGCCCTACTCGGTCGTGCTGTTCGACGAGATCGAGAAGGCGCACCCCGACGTCTTCAACACGCTGCTCGCACTGCTCGACGACGGGCGCCTGACCGACGCGCAGGGCCGCACGGTCGACTTCCGCAACACGGTCGTGATCATGACCTCGAACATCGGCTCGGCGTACCTGCTGGAGGCGGGTGAGGGCGGAGAGATCCCGCAGGACGTCCGCGACCGCGTGATGGCCGACCTGCGCGGGCACTTCCGCCCCGAGTTCCTCAACCGCGTCGACGACGTCGTGCTGTTCAAGCAGCTGACGCTCGCGGAGATCGAGCGGATCGTCGACCTGCTGATGGACGAGGTGCGCCGCCGGCTCGCCGACCGCCGCCTGACGCTGGAGGTCAGCGAGGAGGCCCGCCTGCTGATCGCGCGCGAGGGCTACGACCCCGTCTACGGCGCGCGGCCGCTGCGGCGCTTCGTGCAGCACGAGGTCGAGACGCGCATCGCCCGCGCGCTGCTGGCGGCCGACATCCACGACGGCGCGACGATCGTGATCGACGCCGAGGACGACCACCTCACCGTGCGCTGGCGCAACCCGGAGGGCGAAGATGCGGCGACGGCGACGGCGACGGTCGGAGCGGCGGCGTAGATGGCACGCTCCCGGCACGCCGCCGCGTCCGCGCCGCCGCTGCCCGAGACGCCCGACCGCGACGGTGCCTTCCCGCGGCTGAGCGACGAGCAGATCGCGGCGCTCGCGGCGCACGGCACGCGCCGCGAGACGCGCGCCGGCGAGGCGCTGTTCCGCGAGGGCGACGAGCGCTACGACTTCTTCGTCGTGCTCGCGGGGACGGTGACGATCCTCTCCGATGAGGGGACCGATGCGGAGCGGCTGATCGCGGTGCACGGCCCCGGCCGCTTCCTCGGCGAGCTGAGCCTCTTGACCGGACAGCCGGCCTTCTTCACCGCGACCGTGCAGGAGCCGGGAGCGGCGCTGCAGGTCCCCGTCGAGCACTTGCGCCGGGTCGTCGCCCAAGACCCCGCCCTGGGCGACCTCGTGCTGCGCGCGTACATGCTGCGCCGCGAGCTGCTCGTCGGGCTCGGCGCCGGCTTGAAGATCGTCGGCTCGCGCTTCACGCCGGACACGCGCCGGCTGCGCGACTTCGCCGCGCGCAACCGGATCCCGCACCGCTGGATCGACCCGGAGCAGGATCTCGGCGCCGAGGCGCTGCTCGCCCAGCTCGACGTCCCCCCTTCGGAGACCCCGGTCGTGATCTCGGGCGAGCGCGTGCTGCGCAACCCCTCCAACGCCGAGCTGGCGGCGGTGCTCGGCCTGCGCGAGGTCGCGTCGCCCACGCAGGTGTGCGACCTCGTCGTCGTCGGCGCCGGACCGGCCGGTCTCGCGGCCGCCGTCTACGGCGCCTCGGAGGGGCTCGCGACCGTCGCGCTCGACGGCGTGGCGACGGGCGGTCAGGCGAGCACCTCCTCGCGGATCGAGAACTACCCCGGCTTCCCGTCGGGCATCTCCGGCGCCGAGCTGGCCGAGCGGGCGACGATCCAGGCGCGCAAGTTCGGCGCGCGCCTCGCGGTCGGCGCGGAGGCGACGGCGCTCGAGCGCCGCGACGGCCACTATGCGATCGCGCTCGACGACGGTAAGACGCTGGAGACGCGCACCGTCGTGGTCGCCACCGGCGCGCGCTACCGCAAGCTGCCGGTCGAGCGGCTTGCCGAGTTCGAGGGCGCCGGCGTCTACTACGCCGCGACGCTGATGGAGGCCCAGCTGTGCGCCGGCGACGCGGTCGCCGTCGTCGGCGGCGGCAACTCGGCCGGGCAGGCGACCGTCTTCCTCGCCCAGCACGCGCGGCACGTCTACCTGCTCCTGCGCCACGACGACCTCGGCCGCGACATGTCGCGCTACCTCGCCGACCGCATCGAGCGCACGCCGGGCGTCGAGGTGCTGACGGGGACCGAGGTGCGCGAGCTGGCGGGCGACGAGGCGCTGGAGGGGATCGTCGTCGAGCACCGGCGCAGCGGCGAGCGGCGCCGGCTCGACGCACGCGAGCTGTTCGTCTTCATCGGCGCCGCGCCGTGCACCGGCTGGCTCGGCGACGCGGTCGCGCTCGACCAGCGCGGCTATGTGCTGACCGGATCCGATGCCGCTCGCGCAGCCGCGACCGACGAGCCGCCGCTGCTGCTGGAGACGAGCCTGCCCGGCGTGCTCGCCGTGGGCGACGTGCGCAGCGGCTCGATCAAGCGGGTCGCCTCCGCCGTCGGCGAGGGCGCGATGGCGGTGCGGCTCGTGCACGAGCATCTCGACGACCGGAAGGAGCAGCTCCGATGACGACTCAGTTGCAGACCGAGCAGGGGATCGTCCGCGTGCCGACGGGCATGTGGGTGGTCGACCCCGTCCACTCCAGCGTCGGCTTCGAGGTCAAGCACATGATGATCTCGACCGTCCGCGGCCACTTCCGCGAGTTCGAGGGGAGGTTGGAGGCGGCCGAGGACTACCACGACTCGCGCGTGCAGGGCAGCGCGCGCGTCGCCTCGATCGACACCGGCAACGCCGACCGGGACGCACACCTGCGCTCGCCTGAGTTCTTCGACGCCGAGCGCTACCCGGAGATCCGCTTCGCGTCGATCGCGGTCGAGCACCGTGTCGCCGGCACGTATCGGGTGACGGGCGAGCTGACGATCAAGGGCGTCACGCGCGAGATCGAGGTCGACGCGAGCGTCGAGGGCTCCGCCGTCGACCCGTGGGGCAGAGACCGCGTCGGGATCGCCGTGCGCGGCATCGTCGACCGCACCGACTTCGGCCTCACCTGGCAGCAGCGGCTCGCGACCGGCGGCATGCTCGTCGGCGAGCAGGTGGCGATCCGGCTCGACATCTCGGCGGTGCGTGCTCCGGAGGAGTGAGCGGCGAGCCGCGCGGGTAGCGGCAGACTGGTGGGCGAGAGCGCAGAGCACAGGCGCGGCCGCACGGCCGGGGTGCAGGAGGAGCGGCCGGACGGCGAGCCGGTCGCGACGGTCGCGCTGCTTCCCGCGCCCGGGATGCCCGCCGAGCTGGCGAAGGCGGTCGCGCGGCGGCTGTCGCGGGAGGTGTCGCCTCGGGGGCTGAGCATCGAGGTCCTCGACGAGCTGCTCGTCGAGGACGGCGACGCCGAGAGCGTCGTCGCGGCTGCCGCGCGCGTGCGCGAACGGACCGGCGCCGACGCGATCATCGCGCTCACCGACGTGCCGCTGCGCGAGCATCTGCGTCCGCTCGTGGCCGCCGTCGGCCTGCGCGACGACGTCGCCGTCGTGTCGGTACCGGCACTCGGCGTCGGGCGCTTGCAGCCGCGTGTCGAGACCGCCGTGATGCGGCTCGCGGAGGAGCTGCTCAGACCTGCTCCGACGGCGGTCGTGCGCGGTGGCGGCCAGCAGCCGCGCGCATCCGGTCTGCTGCCGTCGACCCGAGAGGTCGATCGCGGCGAGCGCGTCGCGGTCCGCTATCTGATCCCGGCCGGCGTCGGGCACCTGCGCCTGCTGGCCGGGATGGTCCGCGCCAACCGGCCATGGCGCGCGCTCGCAGGGCTCTCCAGCGCGGTCGTCGCGGCGTTCGCGACCGGCGCCTATGCGCTGCTGAGCGTGACGATCTGGGAGCTGAGCGGCGCATTGCCGTGGTCGCGGATGCTGCTGCTGATGGTCGGCGCGGTCGCGTCGGTGGTCGTCTGGCTGATCGTCGCGCACAGACTGTGGGAGCGGCCCGGCGAGCGGCGCCCGCCGAAGGACGCGCGGCTCTACAACGCGGCCACCACGCTGACGCTGACGGTCGCCGTGCTGGTCGCCTACGCGGCCCTGTTCGCACTGATCTTCGTGATCGCGCTGACGCTGATCGACAGTGGCGTCTACCGCCGCAACGCGGGCGCCGACCTGGACACGACGGGGTACTTGGCAATCGCCTGGTTGGGCGCGTCGATAGCGACGGTCGCCGGCGGGCTCGGCTCCGGCCTGGAGTCGGTCGACGAGGTGCGCGACGCCGCCTACGGTCATCACCAGCGCCGTCGCCGGCCCCGGCTCGACGAGGGCGAGCGCACGAATCAGCGCTGACGTGTGCCGTGACCGGGGCGGTACCCGTACGCCGCCTCGCGCACCGCCGTGTCGCTCTCGAGTCCCGCTCCCAGCGCGCCGGCGATCGTCGCGAGCGAGCTGGCCAGCCACGCGAGCTTCAGGTACGTGACGAGGTCGGCGTGGTGGCCGAGCTGCGCGCCGATCACGTCGTCGTCGATCGCGAGCGCGGCGCCGGCGAGCGCGATCGCCAGCAGCGCGGCGTAGAGGCACAGCACCCCGAGCGCCAGCGTCGCCGTCGTGGCGAGGTTGAAGAGGACCGCCTGCTCGCGCTCGCGCGGTCGGGCGGAGCGCTCCCAGAGACCGTGCGCGACGATCAGGAACACGACGATCCCGCTCGTCGACAGCAGCGTCAGCAGCGCCAGCCGCGGCCAGGAGAGCGCGTCGGCGAGCCGCCAGATGTCCGACGTCACGAGCGCGAAGACGACCGCCGCGGCGGTCGCCGCGAGCGCGCGCGAGAGGCGGGCGATCAGGCGCCAGGGGCGGTTGGCGCGGACCATGCCCGCGAGCAGTCGCAGGTTGCCGTGCAAGACAGCGGCGACGAAGCGGACGTCGATCTCGTCGTCGTCGGGCGTGACGCGCCGCACCGGCGCGGCCAGCTCGGCGAGCCGCCGCGCGATGCGCCGCCGGCGCGCTCGCCGGCGCTCGTCGTCCCGCGCCGCGCCGCCCGGCTCGGCGTCCTCGCCGACGAGGCCCTCGACGAGCCGCGCGACGACGTCGCCCGCGCGGCGGCGCAGGCCGAGCGGGCCGAGCGCCGGAAGCGAGACGATCCCGACGCCGTGCGTCGCGCTCGCGTCGGCGACGACCGGCCGGCGCCCGACCCGCAGCGGCAAGTCGGTCAGCACGACCGCGAGGTCCCAACCCTGCCGCAGCATCCGCGCTCGCGCGGCGTCGATCAGCTCGGTCGCTCCGCGTCCCTGCTCGGTCGCCACCGGGTCGGCGAGCGGACGGACCGCCCACCGGACCTCGTCGCCGACGTGCTCGGCCAGCAGCGGCGGCAGCTCGGCGGTGAGCTCGCGCGCCAGCTCCTCCGGCAGCCCCGGACCCGTCAGCAGGCCGAGCGTGACAGTCGCGGCGGGCCGCGCGCTGCGGCCCGCCGGGCTCGTCGTCACGCCGGCTCCACGAGCCCGTAGTCGCCGTCGTGCCGCAGGTAGAGCACGCGCCCGCGGCCGTCGCGCGCGTCGATGAAATGCAGGAAGCGGTGGTTCAGCACGTCCATCTCCACGCGCGCGAACTCCAGCGGCAGCGGCTCCGAGTAGCGGCTTGGCTCCGGCACGACGACGTCGTCGCCCTCGTCGGCGAGCCGGCTGCCGCGCGGGTGGATCAGGCCGATCCGCCCGTCGTCGCGGCGATGAACGACGACGTCCTCGCCGGTGCGGACGTGGCGGAACAGGAGGAAGTCGTGGTCGAGGTCGAGCAGGTCGGCGATCGCCTCGTACGTGGCGAGCGGGCGGTCGGCATAGGTGTGACGATGGACGATCTGGCGCTCCTCGGGGGGCTTCGTCCCCGCAACGGGCCGGTAGTCGCGCTGCGGGTCGAGTGCTGCGAGCGCCGCCGCGATCGTGCGCGGCTCGTTGCGCTGCGCGACCTGCGCGTCGATCTGCCGCCGCAGCTGGCGCCGCAGCCGCTCGATCGCGGCGTCGGCGGCGGCGAGCGGCGACGGGCCGGTCGCGTGCGCGGCCAGCGGGCGCCCGCCAGCGCGCAGGCTCGCGTCCGCGATCCACGGGGCGTAGCCGCGGCGGTTGCGCTCGTCGCGCACGACGATCCGCATGCCGGTCAGCGGCAGTTCGGTGAGGCGCTCCAGCGTCGCCATCCGCTCGCGCAGCTCGTCGACGTGCGCGTGCGCTGCACCGCGCGCGACGACCTCGATTGCCTCGGTCGCCGGCTCAGCCATCCGCCGCCCCCGCGCCGGCGGGCGCCGGCAGGCGCGCGTCGAGCCATGCGCGCAGCTGCTGGTCGGGGTGCGCGCCAACGAGGCGGTCGCGCTCGCGGCCGTCCTCGAACAGGATGAGCAGCGGGATCGACTGGACCTGGAAGCGCGCGGCGATCCGCGGCGCCCCCTCGGTGTCGAGCTTGACGACCTTCAGGCGCCCGGCGTAGTCGCGGCCGATCCGCTCGACAACCGGGGAGACCATGCGGCACGGCCCGCACCAGTCGGCCCAGAAGTCGACGAGCACCGGGATGGTCGCGTCGACCGCGCCGTCGAACGTCTCCTCGTCGGCGTCGACGATCCAAGGCAGGTCGTGGTGGCAGACCGCGCAGCGCGGGACCCCACGCGCGGCCACGGGCACGCGATTGCGTCTGCCGCAGTTCGGGCACGCGATCGTGCTCGCCGCCATCGCCATGCTGATAGGCCGATCGACGCCCGTGTCAAGGCGCGTGCCGCAGTCGAGCCGGGCGAAGTCCGCGCGCCAACGTCATCTGGCGTTCGCTCGCGGTGTGGTCGCTGCCCCATCCGTTGCCCCACGGACCCGAGCGGCCACCCCCAAGAACGACAAAAGCCCCGCTCTCACGAGGCTTTTCTCTATAGCGGGGGCGGGATTCGAACCCGCGACCTTCGGGTTATGAGCCCGACGAGCTACCAGACTGCTCCACCCCGCGGCGTGGACGGAACAGTATAGCGAAGCGTTCACAAATCTCGAAGCCGCCGCGGCGCCATACGATCATCGAAATGGCGCGGATCTTCGTCACTCGCAGTCTGGTCGGCGATGCGCTCGAGCGCCTGCGCGCGGCCGGCCACGAGCTCGACGTGTGGCCCGGCGCCGAGCCGCCGACCCGGCCCCAGCTGATCGAGCGAGCAAGCCAAGCCGACGCCCTGATCTGCACCCTGAGCGACCGCATCGACGCCGCCTTCTTCGACGCATGCCCGCAGCTCAAGGTGATCGCGAACTATGCCGTCGGCGTCGACAACGTCGACCTCGCCGCCGCGGATCGGCACGGCATCCCGGTCGGCAACACGCCGGACGTGCTCACCGACGCGACCGCCGACCTCGCGTTCGCGCTGCTGCTCGCCGCCGCCCGCCGCCTGCCGCAGGCCGCCCAGGCGGTGAAGGACGGCGGATGGGGCACGTGGCAACCCGACGGCTTCCTCGGTGCCGACCTCGTCGGCGCCACGCTCGGGATCGTCGGGGCCGGCCGTATCGGCCAAGCGGTCGCGAAGCGCGCCGCCGGCTTCGACATGCGGATCCTCGAGACCACGAGCCGCGACGGCACACCCCTGCCGGAGCTGCTCGCACAGTCCGACTTCGTCTCGCTGCATGTTCCGCTCACGCCCCACACACACCATCTGATCGACGCTGCAGCACTCGAGCGGATGAAGCCGACGGCGATCCTCGTCAACACCGCGCGCGGCCAGGTGGTCGACCAGCAGGCGCTGATCGACGCACTGCATGCCGGCGAGATCGCCGGCGCCGCGCTCGACGTCACCGACCCCGAGCCGCTGCCGGCCGACCATCCGCTCCTCCGAGCCCCCAACGTGCTCGTCATCCCGCACATCGGCTCCGCCACGACGCGCACGCGCGCGACGATGACCGAGCTGGCCGTGGACAACGTCCTCGCCGGCCTCGCGGACGAACCGCTCCCGCACCCCGCCCCGCCGCCGACAGCCGCCACGTAGGATCCGCAACCGCCATGCGCGTCGGCGTCGTCGACATCGGGACCAACTCCACGCGGCTGCTGATCGCCGACGTGCAGGACGGCGCGATCGCCGAGCTCGATCGCCGCTCCGAGGTCACCCGCCTCGGCCAAGGCGTCGACAGCGCCGGCCGACTGGCGGACGAGGCGATGGAGCGCGTGTTCGCGACGCTCGGCGCATACCGCGACGCGCTCGACGCCGCGGACGTTCCCGCCGACATGCGCGTCGCCGTGCTCACGAGCGCCGCGCGCGACGCCGCCAACGGCGCCGACTTCACGCAGCGCGTCGTCGACGACTTCGGGCTCGACGCGCGCACGATCACCGGCGACCAGGAGGCCACGCTGACCTTTCGCGGCGCCACGCACGACCGCGACCCGCAGGACGACACGCCGCTGCTCGTGCTCGACATTGGCGGCGGCTCGACGGAGCTGATCGTCGGGCGCACCGGCGACGCTGAGCCGTCGTTCCACGTCTCGCTGCAAGCCGGGGTCGTGCGGCAGACGGAGCGCCACCTGCGCAGCGATCCGCCGACGCCGCACGAGCTCCGGCAACTCGCCGACGACGTGCGCGCCACGATCGAGGCGGGCGTGCCCGAAGCGGTTCGCGCTGGCGCGCGTGCGGCGGTCGGCGTAGCGGGGACCGCGACGTCGCTCGCCGCGATCGACCAGGAGCTCAGCCCCTACGACCCGCGGCGCGTGCATGGCTACGTGCTGGAGCGCGCCGAGATCGAGCTGCTGCTCGCGCGACTCGCGCAGATGCCGCTCGCCGAGCGCCGCAACGTGCGCGGGCTGCATCCCGATCGCGCGCCGACGATCGTGGCCGGAGCGGCGATCCTGCTGGAGGTGCTGCGCGCGTTCGATCTCCAGGGATCCGAGGTTTCCGAGCACGACCTGCTGCACGGCGTTGCGCTCGCCCGGGTCGCACGCTGACCGATCGGGCGCATCGCTACTCCTCGGCCAACGCTCCAGTCACCGGCGAGCTGACACGTGCGAACGCCACGCAGACATGGATCACCTTGACTAATGAGCTGGACGCATGTTCGATTGTCCGGCTCATGACACCCTAGGAATATGGCTAAGTCGGGCAGTGGGGTTGCGTGCGAACGTCTCCCAGTGCTCGGCCCATAGGCTCGGGCGAAGCCGCATCAACGGCGCCTCCCGCCGTCCGAGCCACTGATAGGCCCTTTCACGGCACGTACCCCTGCCCGTCCTGATGGGGCCGCTTCGAGGAAGCCGTCCGCATGATGCGGGCGGCTTCCTCACTTCTGTGACGTCGCCTCGGAGGCGGTCGCTTGCGATTGCCGGAGGGCGAAAGCCTTATCCGCGCCGCGCGGGCACGACCGAAGTCAGGCGAGATTCGACTTGCGCGGATAGACGACGCTCGGATCCGTCAGCACGTTCACGAGCGCCGGCACGTCCGCCGCGAACGCGCGCTCCAGAGCGCCGCGCAGATCTTCGGGCCGCTCGACCAGCTCCCCGTGGCCGCCGAGCGCCTCGACGACCGAGTCGTAGCGCGTCGCCGGTCGCAGTTCGGCCGCGACCGAGTAGCCGTAGAGGAACTCCATCGGGTGCTTCTCAAGCGCCCAGATGCCGTTGTTGCCCATCACGCCCACGACGTGCACGCCGTGGCGCGCGAGCGTGTCGAACTCCATCCCCGAGAAGCCGAACGCGCCGTCGCCCAGCAGCAGCACCACCTGCCGCTCCGGTCTCGCCAGCTTCGCCGCCAGCGCATAGCCGGGCCCAGAGCCCAGGCACCCGAATGGACCGGGGTCGAGCCAGCAGCCGGGCTCGTAGGAGTCGACGACGCGACCCGCGTAGGAGACGAAGTCGCCGCCGTCGCAGACGACGATCGCGTTGCGGTCGATCACCTCCGCGAGGCCCCTGTAGACGCGCATCGGATGCAGCGGCGCGCGCTCGTCGTTGAGCTCGGCCGCCTCCGCGGCGTGCTTCTCGGACTCGACGTTGCGCAGCTGCTCGATCCATGCGCGTGTGCCCGACGCACCGCCTCCCGCCGACACGGCGGCCGAGCGCAGCGCCTCGAGCGTCGCCGGCAGCGCCCCGTACAGCTCGGCGGCGACCGCGCGCGGATGCTCGCGCAGCGGCTCGGCGACATCCAGCACGACGATCTCCGTCTCCGGCCCGAACGCCTCGCCGAAGCCGAGGCGGAAGTCCATCGGCACGCCGATCACGAGCGCAAGGTCCGCGTTCGTCAAGGCCGCGCCGCGGGCGCGGGAGAAGAACAGCTCGTGGTCGGCAGGCACGCAGCCGCGCGCGAGGCCGTTCAGGAACACCGGCACGCCAAGCTGCTCCGCGAGCGCCCGCAGCGCCTCCTCGCCATGCCCCCAGTAGAGGTTCGTGCCCGCCATCACGACCGGCCGCTCCGCCTCGCCCAGCAGCTTCGCCGCACGCTCGAGCGCCCCGCCGTCGGAGCAAGCCGGCCCGCGCCACGGCTCCAGCAGCGCCCCGCCCCCGGCTGGCTCCTCGGCCTCGCTGAAGACGTGATCCATCGGGAAGTCGAGGAACGTCGGCCCGGAGTGCGGCGTCATCGCGACGCGCAGCGCCTCATCCACCATGCCGGGGATCTCGGCCGTCGAGTCCGGCGTCGCAGCCAGCTTCGTCAGCGGCCGCACGAACGGCACATGGTCGATCTCCTGCAGCGAGCCGCGACCCCAGCGCAGCGCCGGCGCACGCCCGCCGAGCACGAGCAGGGGCGAGTTGTTGGACTGCGCCGAACCGATCGCGCTGACGGCGTTCGTGACGCCGGGACCAGCGGTCACCGCCGCCACGCCGGGCGTGCGCGTGGCCTTCGCCCACCCCTCGGCGGCGAACGCGGCGGTCTGCTCGTGGCGCACGTCGACGATGTCGATGCCCTCCTCGCGGCAGCCGTCGTAGATCGGGAAGATGTGGCCGCCCGAGAGCGTGAACAGCTTGCTCACGCCGTGGGCCTTGAGGCGCCGCGCGATCAGCCGGCCGCCGTGCAGACGCGTCTGCTGCGTGGTGTCTGTGGACATGCAGGCGATGCTAGATGCCGCGCGTTCTGGCCGCGCCGGACGATCGGCGTGGACGCCGCACGACATCCCGTCGCACGTGGCGTATGAAGGACGTATGACGACCGACAGCTTCTCTTGCACCGGCCGCGCGGCGGGCACATGATGCCCGGGAGCCCAGGAGCATTCATGGCACGAACTCCTCGGTTCCCGACATAGGCCGGACGAGGCCGGCGGAAACGCTGGCCGCCTCCCTAGCGTTCGGCCGGCGACGCACAGCTCCCGCGAGCGGGGACCCCCGACCCGGCTCGCCCTTCATGGGGCTGCGAACGTGGACTGGGGCCCGGCAGAGACGCCGGGCCCCGTCTGCGTCTTTGGGCCGTCAGGCGCGCCGCCAGGCGTGCTCGCCAGTGCCGGGCTCGGCGACCTCGTCGTCCTCGGCGATCCACGCCACGGCGCGCGGCGCCCACAGCTGGACGCGCTCGCGCTTGCCCTTCAGCGGCGCGGCGGGCCGCGCGTCGAAGCCGCCGTGATCGAGGCACAGGAGACGCTGGGTCGCGTCGGTGACGAGCACGGCGTCGCCGGTCTGGCGCGTGACCTGCTCGACGCGCGCGGCCGTGTTGACGGGGTCGCCGATCACGGTGAACTCGACGTGCCCGCCACCGCCGACGGTGCCCGCCACGACCAGCCCGGAGTTGACGCCGATCCCGACGCGCAGGCTGCCGCGGTAGCGCTCGTGCACGGCCGAGGCGATCTCGATCGCGGCGGCGACCGCCCGGTCTGCGTGCGCGACGATCGGCTCGGGTGCGCCGAAGACGCCGAGCAGCCCGTCGCCGACGTACTTGTCGGGGTAGCCGCCGTGCCGCACGAGCAGCGGCACGACGAGCTCGTAGAACTCGTTGAGGCGGTCGACGACCTCGCGCGCGCTCGCGCGCTCGGCAAAGCGCGTGAAGTCGCGGATGTCGAGGCACAGGACCGACACCTGCAGTTCCTCGCCGTCGAGGTCGACGCCGTCGCGCAGCACCATCTCGGCGACGCTCGGGCCGACGTAGGCGCCGAACGCCTCGTGCAGCCGCTCACGCTCCTGCAGGCCGGCGACCATGTCGTTGAAGGAGCGCGCGAGGCGACCCGTCTCGTCGGCGGAGACGACCGGCACGCGCGTGCGCAGGTCGCCTCTGCGCACCCGCTCGGTCGCCTCGCGCAGCGCGTCGAGCGGCCCGAAGATCGAGCGCGAGAGCAGGATCGTCAGCTCGAGCGAGATCGTGAACGCGACGAAGACCGCGGCGACGACCGCCGGACCGATGTCAGCCAACTGGGCGCCGGAGCGGTTGAGCTCGATGCCGGCGACGATCGCGGCGGTCAGCAGGTTGATGGCGGGCAGGCCGACGAGCAGCCGGCGCCGCAGCCCCACGCCGCCGCGCCCCGGTTCGAAGTCGTCGGAGAGGTGGAGTGCGACGTCCGCGAGCACCGGCCGCAGCAGCGACTCCATCGCGAAGAAGCGGAACAGCGCGCCGTACAGCAGCGTCAGCAGCATGCCGGCGAAGATCGCGAACGCGGCCCAGATCGGCAGTTCGAGCTCGACCGTCGCAAAGACGCCGAACGGCACGATCACCAGCAGGATCGGGATGGTGCGCACGCGGCGCGCGTACGTGCTCGGCATGAACGCGAGCGCGCGCCAGGCATCGGTGGTGCTGACGCGGTCGCGCGCGCCGTTCAGCCATGCGTCGACCGGCGCCAGCAGCCTCCGCGCGAGCAGCGTGGAGCTCACGTTGTCGAGCGCCACCAGCAGCTCCGCCACGACGAGCAGCACGACGAAGCTGCGATTGCTCATCGGCTGGTAGAGCCGCAGGAGCACGAGTCCGCCGAGCACCACGAGATGCGCGAGCTGCAACTGGAGGACGACGACCGTCAGCGGGTATCGCCGGCCGAGCCGGCGATACGCATATCGCAGTGCTCGGTCCATCCCGCCAGGGATTGTGACAGCGGACCGCCCGGATGCCAGCCGCGACGATGAGGAATCGCTAAGGCGGCCCGCTGGCGAACGGTCCGGCTATGCGCTCGGGCGCGCGATCGCGCCGGCCCCCTGCGAGAGCCACGCGCTGATGCGCGCCTCCCCGCAGTAGAGGTGCCGCTCGTGCTCGAGCGCAGGCAACGTCGTGCCACCGGCATGGCCGACGGCTCGGCCCGCCATGTCGATCTGGTGGTCGCGGCGGGGGTCGCGCGCGGCCAGCAGCGCGCCGTCGACGTCGAGGCCGGCGGCGGCCGCCGCCTCGGCGAGGATGTCGGGGTCCTCGAGGTCGAAGCCGCCGCAGAATGCGAGCCGCCCGGCCGCGACTGCGAAGCGCGGCCCGAGCCCTTGCTCGTTGGCGTAGGTCGCGACGCGCATCGCCGACGGTACGCGGCACGGGAAGCGTTCGGGCCACACGAGGGGCATCCGCAGCACCTGCGCGCGCCCCTGCGCCGCCGCCACGATCTCGTCGCCGCGCGGGAGCGGCTGACGCAGGACGGCGGGACGCCACGTCGCATCGCCGACGCGGCGCTCGATCCGTTCGGCGACGAGATACGTGTAGGGCGACGCGAGATCGAAATAGAGCGTCATCCGCGCCACGTGTGGCGCATGGGGCAGCACCTGCCGACCTGAAAGACCAGGACGGCGCTGCGTGAGCTGAATCACCTCAGCCATCTTCCTGCTCCTCCCCGGAGTCCACCACCGACCGCGCTCGACACCGCGTAGGCGTTGCGGAAGCGCGGAAACGTGCCTGTGTGTGCGTCGTGCGATGCGCTGTACGGCAATCCCGATGCGCTGTACGGCCACGGGGGTTTGTCAAAGGAATCCCTCGGCTACCCGTCAGTCGGTTAATCTGTATCACGGTAGGTAGGTCCAAAGCACACGTAAAACGGAGGTCGCCATCCCACCCGCTCCCCCGCCCAAACGCCACCCTTACGACCAGTGGTCGCCCGACGCGCGCGCCCTGGATCTCGTTGGGGACAAGTGGACGCTGCTGATCGTGCGGGACCTCGTGAGTGGTCCGCGCCGGTTCGTCGAGCTCCAGCGCACGCTGCCTGGCATCTCGACGGAGCAGCTGCGTTCGCGCTTGAACCGCATGGTCGCCGACGGTCTGCTGACTCGTCAGCGGTACCGCGAGGTGCCGCCGCGCGTCGACTACGAGCTGACCGACAGGGCCCGTGATCTCGTCCCGGTCCTCGGCGCCCTCGCGCGCTGGGGCTACGAGTGGTCGTGGACCGAGCCTCGCCGCAACGAGGCGATCGACGTCGGCGCCATCTTCCGGCTTGCGCCCGGGCTCCTCACGCTGCCGCGATCGCTGCGCGGCACGGTGGAGCTGACGGTCGCCGACCGGTCGAAGGACAGAGAGACCAAGCAGTACACGCTGATCGTGAAGCGCGGTGCCGTCACGCTCGAGGAGCGTGCCGAGCCGGAGGCCGACGCACAGGTCCTCGGATCGGAACGCGCATGGATCGACGCACTCGTGCCCGAGGGAGTCACGAACGGTCTCGAGATTCGCGGCGACACGCGCCTCGCGGCCGCCGTGCTCGAAGGCCTGACGCCTGCCTCGGCACGCGCGACGGCCGTCGCGTGAGGCGAGACGGTCTCGCACACGGTAGGAACCGCGCGGCCCACCGGCTGCGCGGTCTCCTGCCCGTATGTCAACGAGGCCGTCGCACCTCACATTCCTACGCTACGCCCGCGCGTCAAGGATCGTTCGAACGCGGACGTTCAGGCCGTCCTACATAGACGCCAAGCGCGAAAGCTGGTTCCGACGAGACCCCGAAACGCTCGTAGACTCCTGGCGCGCAAGCCTGCCCGGGTGGCGGAACGGCAAACGCAGCCGACTTAAAATCGGCGGTCCCCCAGCGGGCTTGTGGGTTCGACTCCCACCCCGGGCACTCATGACCCTCGGCTTCTGGATCTCCGACGCCTGCCTCCTCGGCGTCCAGAGCGCACTCGTCGCGCTGCCGCGGGGACGCGCGCCGGCGGCCCTGGAGCGCCTCGCCGGGCGGCTGGCCGGCCGCGGCTGGGCGCTCGTCCCGCTCGGCTCGATCGTGCTCGTCGTGATCGCGATCCGCGCTGCAGGGGCAACCGCGGACGGCCTCACCTGGCTGGCACTCGTCGCCGTCCCGCCGCTGGCGGCCGGCGCGCTCGGCGCAACCATGCGCGGCGGGCGCCCGCCGTTCGCGCTGCTGGTGCTGCCGCTGTTCGCGCTCGCGTGGTGGCGCCGCGAGACGCTCGTCGGCGAGGGCGCCGCGGTGCTGCTGTCGGCGCTCAGCTGCGTGACGCTCGGCGTGCTACTGACGGCGGTCGCGCCGCGAACATGGCTCAAGGTGGGGATCGTCGCGATGGCCGTCGTCGATGCGTACCTGGTCGGCACCGAGCTGCTGCAGCCGGCGAACGACCTGCTGAACGCGGCGGCTCCGCCCGCGCACCTGCCGCAGCTGCAGCGCGCGCTGTTCGGCGACGCGCTGATCGGCTACGGCGACCTGTTCGTGGCGGGCGTCTTCGGCGCGATCGTCGCGGCGGAACGGGTCACCGACCCCGCCCACCCCGGCGGAGCGCCGTGGCGCTGGGCGCTGACCGTCCTCGCGCTGGCTGCCGCGTTCGATCTGCTGTTCTTCGTCGTCGACGTGCTGCCGGCGACCGTCCCCGTGGCGGTCGCGCTGCTGCTGCGGGAGTGGGTCCGACGGCGCGAAATGCGCCGAAAAGGCGCAACTTTGGCCGCTGCTACGGTGTCGTAAGAGACGAGTGGAGGCCTCTGCTCTCACCCACGCCGGTGCCGCCGGCCAGCTTGGTCGCTCCCCCCTGCTGCGGTTGCAGTCGGACGAGCGGCTGATCACGCTCGTGCGGCGCGGCAACCACGGCGCGTTCGAGGCGCTCGTGAGCCGCTACCAAGCGCGGCTGCTCGCCTTCTGTCGCCACATGCTCGGCTCGCGCGAGGACGCGGAGGACGTGCTGCAGGAGGTGTTCGCCGCCGCCTTCAACGCGATCCTCGCCGATAACCGGCCGATCAATGCGCGTCCCTGGCTCTACCGGATCGCGCGCAACCGCAGCCTCAACCACCTCCGCCGCGCGCAGGCGATCGGCGTCGACTCGATGGACGTCCACCTGTCCGAGCACGGCACCACGACCGCCGACAAGGTCGACAAGCGCGAGCAGTTCCGCGAGCTGATCGCGGACGTGCAGGAGCTGCCCGAGACGCAGCGGACCGCGCTGCTGCTGCGAGAGATCGACGCGCTCTCCTACGAGCAGATCGCCGAGGCGATGGAGACGACGATCCCGAGCGTGAAGTCGCTGCTCGTGCGGGCGCGCGTGTCGCTCGCGGAGGCAGCCGAGGCGCGCCAGCTCAACTGCGAGGACGTGCGCATCGAGCTCGGCGAGGTCGCCGAGGGGCTGCGCCGCCGCACGACGCCGCCGGTGCGCCGCCACCTGCGCTCGTGCGAGCGCTGCCAGGTGTTCCGCACGGAGCTGCGCGCGACGAGCAAGGCGCTCGCGCTGCTGTTGCCGGTCGGGCCGCTGCTGCTGGCGAAGAAGCTGTTCCTCGCGCACGTCGGGCTGTCGTCCGTCGCAGGCGCCGGCGGCACGGGCGGCGCGGGCGGCGCCGCGACGGGAACCGCGGCGATGGGCGCAGTCGCCGGTGGTGCCGGCGCCGCCGGCAGCAGCGGGCTCGTCTCGGCCGGCCTCGGCGCGCTCGGCGCGAAGGCCGCAGCAGGGATCGCCGCTGCAGCGCTCGTGACCGCCGGCGCCGTCGAGATCGAGAAGACGACGCCGCAGCAGCCGGCGATCTCGCAACCGCAGGTGATGGCACAGCACTCGATCGCCGCGCCGCCCGCCGCGGTCGTGCAGCGGGCGCCCGCGCGCGTGCAGCGGGCGCTCGAAGCGCCGGCCAAGCGCGATGCGAGAACAGGGCACGACGCGAAGACGACGACCACGGCCGCGACGGACCCGACGACAACGACCACGCCCGCACCGACCGACCCGACGGCCACGGCCCCGGGACGCACGCACGTCGAGATGGGCGTGACGACGCTGCCCTCGACGCTGCCGGCCGACGTGCCGCCGCCGACACTCGTCCCCGCGCCTGCGCCGCCAGCCGGCACGCCGACGACGACCACGCCGCCCACGACCACCGCGCCGGCGCCGCCGCCGAGCGACACCACGCCCGCCCCGCCGCCGTCGACGACCGAGCCGACGCCGCCTCCGGCAACCGTGCCGCCGATCGAGAGCGGCGTTCCGGGGACCGACACGACGCCGGCTCCTCCCGTTTCTCCGCGGCCTGCGGACGAGCCCGGCGACGACTGACGGACGCGCGCCCGCGCCGCCGACTCAGGCCGCGACGAGCCCGATGACCTTCATGCGGCGCTCGAGCGCCTTCAGCGCGAAGGCACGCGTCTCGGCGATCGTGACGCCGAACAGCTCGGTCTCCTCGTCGTCGGGCGCCCACTTCGGCTTCAGCACGCCCTCGGCGATCGGGGCGACCTCGCCGAGCGTGCGCTGGATCGCGGTCACGTAGCGCGGGTCCTCGCGCGCCATCTCGCGCAGGAAGCGCGCGCCGAAGGCAACGTGGCGGTGCTCGTCGCGGGCGACGTTCGTGAAGCCCTCGACAAAGCCGGGCAGCGTGCCCTCTCGCTCGTTGTAGTCGATGATGAAGTGCTGGCCGGTGAGCGCGAGCATCCCCTCGATCACCATGTGGTAGATCGTCACCGCCTCCACCAGCGTCTCGACGTCCTCCGGCTCGACGGCGAGACGGTCGACGCGCGCTTTCAGCAGCTCGTCGAACAGCACGCCGAACTCCGGGTTGAGGTGCTCGCTCGTCTCGACGAGGCGCTCGTCGAGGCCCTCGGCCTCCAGCACGCCGACCTCGCTGTAGAAGCGGTCGAAGAAGGCGACGTGGCGGGCCTCGTCCGCGATCTGCGTGGAGAGGAAGATGCGCATGTCCTCGCTCGGAGCGGCGCGCATCATCGGCCCGAGCTCC